>Ga0075428_100001823_pt1 | contig 22820 bp, 16 predicted proteins | sample RhiMetdeltSRZDD2_FD_75291 | JGI IMG/M metagenome (GOLD analysis project Ga0075428, IMG submission 75291) | Populus rhizosphere microbial communities from Tennessee, USA - Rhizosphere MetaG P. deltoides SRZDD2 | ecosystem: Host-associated > Plants > Roots > Rhizosphere > Soil | place: USA... | reverse complement strand
TTGCCGGCCGCCGCCGGCAAGGCGCCGGACTTTCGCGCCGCGACGCGAGCGGGAGAACACGTCGAGCTGGCTCAGTTTCGCGGTCGATTCGTGTTGCTCGATTTTTGGGCCAGCTGGTGCGGGGCCTGCCGCAACGAGCTGCCGCGGCTCTGTGCGCTGGAACGCGAGGTCGACGACCTCGTGGTGCTGGCGGTGAACGTGGATGCGGAACGGGAGGCGCTGGAACGCTTCGCCGCTCGCGTCGCGTTGCCAAAACGTGTCGTGCTCGATCCAGAGGGACAGATCGCCGATCGCTTCGCCATCCCGGCGTTGCCGTGGCAGGTGCTGGTGGGTCCGGACGGCAAGATCGTGCGCCAAGGCGTGCGCGTCCACGACGGCGCCGCGGCATTGCGCGCCGAGATCAATCGACGCGGGGTGACGGAATGACGCCGAGGACGGAGTGGCGGCTCGCGTTGCGGATGTTCGCAGTCGGATTCGGCACCTGCGTCCTGATCGCGCTCGCGGGATGCGCGCACGTCAAACCCTACCAGCGCCAGCATCTCGCCGATCGCATCATGGATCCGGCCGCGGTGCGCTGGGAGGCTGCGAGCGAACGCAAGATGTTGTCGACGCGCGAAGGCGCGATGGGCGGGGTGCAAGGGATGGGCGGCGGCTGCGCCTGCAACTAGCGGGCGACAGGCCCTCGGAGGAGCGCGACGATGCGGCGACACGCTTGGGTGGTGGTTCTCGTGTTGTGGACATCGACGGCACATGCGGAAGAGCGCATCACCGCCGGCGCGCACACCTTCAGCGACACCGAGGACAATCGCGTCGAGACCTACACCGTCGAATGGTTGCACTCGATGCAACGCGAATGGCGCACGACCGTCCGTGCCGCGCTCGATCGCGTCGTGCTGCCGCCGCTCCCGGGTCTGCCGGGATCGCAGGAGAACGTCGACGCGATCACGGCCGCGTCGCGACCGGTGGCGAGCGCCGAGCTCTCCAAGCAGGGATATGCCAAGCTGCGCCAGGAGCTGAACGGCCAAGTGGAGTGGACCCCCGACGCCGGCCGCATGCGCACGACCGGCTCCGCCTACTACAGCCACGAGGGCGACTACATCGGCCGGCAGCTGGGTCTCGGGCTGGCGCACGACTTCCGGGAGGGCAACACCAACCTCGCCGTCGGCTTGTCGCATGGGTTCGACACCATCGCGCCGGAGCCGCACGAGGGCGTCGTGGCCACGGAGCACGAGCGTTTCACCGAGGATCTGACCTGTGTGTGGACGCAGACCGTGTCGCAACGCGCGCGCGCGACGCTCGGCTTCGAAGGCGCCTGGGTGCACGGTTTCCAGAGCAATCCGTATCGGCGAGTGTATGCCGGCGGCGAGCTGCGCTCCGAGCGTCATCCGGAGCGGCGCTTCCGCCGATCCTTGTTCGGGCAATACGATCACTATTTTGCCAGCCGCGCCTCCGTGTCGGTCTCGGGCCGCTGGTACAGCGACGATTGGGGAGTGCAGGCCGGCACCTTCGATGCGCACCTGAATCAATATGTCGGCGATCACCTGATCGTGCGCTATCGCTATCGCCATCACCTGCAGTCGGCGGCTTCCTTCCAACGCGATCTCTACGAGAGCGCGGACGGTGTGGACGGCTATCTCACCGCCGACTACAAGCTCGACGACTTCGCCTCCGATCTCTTCGGGGTCAAGCTCAGCGTGCCCTTCGCCGGTTTCGACCTGGCGACCTGGGCAAGCGGCGTGGTGCTCGACGTCAAGTTCGAGCGCTACTTCGACTCCAAGAGCTTCGCGGCGAACGTGTTCGAGACGGGCTTCACCTGGCCGTTCTGAGGCCGACGAGGGAGGCTGTATGCGTAAGCCCTGCGTGTTCTGGATGCTGACGCTGCTCTGGTCGAGCGCCGCGGCGGAGTCTTTCATGGCGCGGTCGTTGGCGCCCGAGCACGGGGTCGACGTCTTCACCCGCGCCGAGGCGCGCCGGCTGATGGACCGCGATCTCCTGGCCGAGCCCGCCGGCAGCGCGCTCTACGGAACGGTCGATGTGTACGATCGCTTCCCATGGGTCGAATCGCATTGGATCGCGGTGACGAGCGACGCTCGCTGGCAGCGCCTGCTCTACGGCGCCCCGGGCGACGCACCACGTGCTTTCGGCAGCGCCGACATGCCGATCGCGTTCGGTGAACCGCGCGGTTTGGCATTCGCCCCCGACGGCCGGCTGTTCGTGACCGACCGCACCGAGGGGCGGCTGGTCGTGCTGCGGCTGGATCGAAGCGGCGCCGAGCCGCGGCTCGTGTACGTGAGCCATGTCGACGGCTTGGTGCAGCCGATGGACGTGGCGGTGCACGACGGCGGCACGCCACTCGTCGCGGACGACGATCGCGTCCTCGTGGTCGAGGCCGGCGAGCACCGCATCGGCGTCTTCGCTGCCGAAGGCGATCGCCTGGTGAAGCTGCACGAATTCGGCTCGCGCGGCCCGGGGAATTCGGAGTTCCTCTCGCCGCGCACCGTCGCCATCGGTCGAGCCGATGGCGCCTGCACGGATCAGGTCTTCGTCGGCGACTCCGGCAATCATCGCTTGGTGCGTCTCGCGTGGCGCGACGGACGCCTCGCCTGGGAGGCGGCGATGGACCTGCCCATGGAGGCGACGTCGGTCGACGCCGATCACCATGGCAATCTCTTGCTCACCATGCGCCGCCGCAACGACGTGTGGAAGGTCACGCCGTCGTTCGAAGTGGTGGCGGCCATGGCCGGCGGCGCGCGAGCGCTCGCGGCGCCGCGCGACATCGCCATTCCCTTCGCGTGGGTGCACGATCATCGCCCGGGCGGCGCCGGACCTGCCTGGCGCGGCGAAGGCTCGGTGCTCGTCCTCGAAGCGTGGAAGGATGCGTCGGGCGTGCGCCTGGTCGATCTCGGTGTCGAGATCGGCAGCTTGCGTCGCAGCGGGAACGCTGAGCTCGAGCTGCAGCTCACCGACCCGGCCCACGCCTCGGCCGAGATCACCCAGAGCGATGGCCGGATCGTGCGCCACGACTTGGGGACGCTCGCAGCCGGGACGCAGAGCGTCACGATTCCGGGTCTCGATGGCGCGGCGCGCGTCACGCTCGCGGCGGTGTCGCTGTACGACGCGGCGCGTCAGGCGTCGAAAACGTTGGTACTCGAAGACACGGCGCCGCCGCAGGTGGTGCTGCACGGCAACGTGCCGAATCCATTCAACCCGATGACGACGATCTCCTTCGCTTTGCCGGCGGCCGGGCGCGCGGCGCTCACGGTCTTCGACGCCAAGGGCAGGCGAGTGCGCGAGCTCTGGAGCGGCACGCTCCCGGCGGGAACGCATGAGTTCGTCTGGGACGGACGCGATACGCGCGGCCGGGCCATGCCGTCCGGTGTCTACTTCGGTCGCTTGCAAGCGCTCGAAGCCAGCATCGTGCGCAAGATGGTGATGGCGCGGTGATCCAGCGCACGGTGCTCGCCGTGGCGCTCGTGGCGGGGGTGCACGGCGCCGCCACGGCGGCACCGGTCGGGATTCAGCTCGAGCTGCTGCAGCCGAGCCTCGTCGTCCTCGATCCGATGTACACGGAAACCGCCGGAGTCGACGGGCGCACCGTCGGGGCGTTGGGCCTCGGCGCGAACGCCGCGGTCGGCGATTGGAGCGTGGCGCTCGCGATCGATCGCGCTTCCGCCACGACCGATTTCGGTCTGTTGGAAACGCCCTCGGTGCGTCTCGCCTTCGCCGACACGCGGATGGAAATGCGTTGGCGACCGCCGCTGCCGCTCGGCGGCTGGAGTGCGCAGATCGCCGCCGGAATGGGGCGGCGCACTTTGCGCTATTCCCCGCCATCCATCGACTTCACGACGGGCGGCACGACAACCCACGTCGTTTTGGGGGAAACGAGCACGTGGACGCGACACCTGGCGGCAGAGGTCTTGCATGCAGTGCATGGAAACGCATGGATCGCGCTCCGGACGTCGTGGACGTTCTACTCGTTGGATGTCGCTAGCCCGACGGGCGTGCTGCGACAGCCGCTCCGCGATCTGCACGTCGGCCTCGCCTTGCGGGTCCAGGTGTACTAGGAGGAAGCGAATCGCCATGCGACGCCCCCTGCTCGCAATCGCTTTCATCTTGGCCGCCGGCCTCGCAGCCGAAGCGCGTGCCCAGGAGACGGCGGACACGGATTCCATCCCGCACGCGCGCATGCGCGTGCGTGATGCGCAGGTGGCTGTGCTGCGCGCCGGTCCGAGCGTCGAGCAGCCCATCGTCACCACCGTGTTCGAGGACGATGTCGTCGTCGTCGACGCACGCACTGGGGAATGGTTCCACGCACTGTCGCCCGACGGCAGCAGCGGCTGGGTGCACGAAAGCCTGCTCGCCAACGACGTCGATCGCTCGCGCTTCACCTTCGTCCCCGATCCCGGCCGGCGCGAACGGCAGGGGGCGATGCTGCTCGTCACCTATGCCGGCAGCTACGCCGCCGATCGTGAGGACAATGCGTTTCTCTACGGCGCGCGTTTCGGTTATGCGCTGAGCTCGCGCTTCACCTTCGAAGTCGGCGCCGGCACCACCGAGATCGTGCGCAACACCTACGTCATCGAACAACTTTTCGGCTTGCGCCTCGAAGAGGAACGCTTCGATGTCTTCTTCTACGAGACGGGAGTGGCGGTGGACGTGTTGCCGCGCCGGCGCGTGACGCCGTTCCTGGCCGGCGGCATCGGCGCCACTATCCTCAACTCGCGCGTCGAGCCCACGTGGTATCTCGCGGCGGGAACGCGGGCCTGGATCACGCGACGCATCGGTTTGCGCTGGGAAGTTCGCGACCATCGACTCGAGGTCGGCAACCAGTTCACGCGCTTCGATGGCGACAATCTGGAGTTCAGCGCCGGCACCGAGTTCCTGTTCTGATGTTCGCGACTTTGGAGGGGTGAACATGCCACGCAAGCGAGAGCGGCCGAAGGGCGAGAGTCGGTTCCCCATCGCGTGGGTGCTCCTCGCGATCGCGAGCGGCTGGGTCGTGCCGCAGGCCGTGTGCGCCGAAGGTGCGCAGACGGCGCGCGGATGGTTGCCCATCGTGCTGCACGCGGCCGATGCGTGGGCCGACGATGCGCGTCTCGTCTGGGTCGAGAACGATGCGCCGGTCGACGCGACCGGCCGCGCCGAAGCCTGGGGCTACTTGTTCTACTCACCGCTCCAGCACGCGATGCGCAGCTACTCGGTGCGCGACGGCGCGCTCACCACGGCGAAGGACCAGGCCGTGAGCGTGGCGGCGCCGGGCCTGGACGCATGGCTCGACAGCGACGCGGTGATGGATGCGGCATTGCGCCGCGCCAACTCCGACCTGGGGCCTGAGCACCGGCTGGAGAACTTGCTGCTCGTGCGCGGCGTCTTCGCACGCGAAGCGGCATGGGTCGCGGTGTTCGTGTTGGCTGAAGGTCCGCGTCTGTTCGTCGTCTGTGATGCCCAGAGCGGTGACGTGCTGCGCGCGTGGAGGGGATGATGGGTCGCCAACGAATGCCGCAACCCAGAACGGCAGCACGGCGTCGCCTTGTCGCCGTTCTCGTCCTCGCCGCGAGCGCGATCCGCGTGGGAACGGCGAACGCCGACGATGAGGCGCACCTGCGTTTCTTCCTGCAGAACCGCAACTTCCTCGTCCAGGCCTTCGAGCGTTTGAGTGTCGACGATGCATCCCCCAGTGCTCGGCGCGCCTGGGATTTCGATCCATTCGCCGCATGGGAGGCGGATGAAGCTCTGCAAGCCGTGCGTGCGGCGCTGGACACGGCGGACACACCCGAGCATCTCGGAGCCTTCCGCCAGAGCCTCGATTCGCTGCTCGTGGCGGCGCAAGCCGCGGCCGCGCGACTCGACGATCTGGATCGCAGGTTCGCCTCGCACTTGCGCACCGCGGTCGAGGTGACCTTGGCCACGAACCAGTCGGTACGACTGGAACGTGTGGAGGCGCGCTTGGACGGTGAGACGACGGGCGAAACGCTGCTCAGCGTCGAAGAGCGCGCGGCGCTCGCAGCCGGCGGCGTGCTCGAAGTGTTACGCCGGGTCGTCGAAGTCCGTCCCCAAACCCTCGAGGTGCGCTGGTGGCTGGCGGGGGACGCGGTTCCACGCGAGAAGACCGAGATCATCGCCCCGGTGGCGGACGCGCTGCTGCGCATCCACCTCGATCTGGCCGGCAACGAGGCGAAGCTGGTGCAGACCCTGCCCGGAGGGGGCTGATCCATGCGGTCGCGTCGCGTGCGGCGAGCGCAACGCTGCGCGCTCGTCTGTCTGCTCGCATTGGGCTTGCCTGCGCTTGCGGAGGCCGATCGCGCCCATGAGGTCGACTTCGCCCGCCGCCGGGCCGCATTGGAGCTCGCCTCGGGCAGGCCGCTCGCTGCGGCGCGCGTCCTGCGCACGTTGCAACCACTGCCACATGGCGCGCGCGCCGAGCAAGAAGCGGCATTGTTGCTGGCGGAAGCCGAGTTGCTCGGGGGCAACACAGAAGCGGCCGCGACATTGCTCGTGCCGCTCATCACCGTGCCGAGCGAGTTCGTGCGCGCGCAAGCGGCGGCGCATCTTCTGGGTTTGTCGGCCGCTCAGGCCGACAGCACGGCGATCGCCGCGGCTCGGCGTTTCCTGCGCGAAGCGGATGGCTACGATGGTGACCAAACCGAAGCCGCCGCTCCGGGGTTTCTGCTCGCAGCTCGAGTTCTGCGACAGGCGGGCGACGCGAACGGTGCCCACCGCGCCGGCGAACGCGCGCGTGGCGTGGCACGTGACGTCGGCAGACTGTTGGGTGCCGAAGCGCTGCTCGCGGACGGCGAGTCGTTGCAGGCGGTGTCGGCGTTTCATGCGCTCGGCGATGGCGGAAAAAATGACTTCTCGCACTGGGTGGCCGACGCCGCGCGCATCGGCGAAGCCCGCGCGCTGCTACTCGTGGGACAACCCGAGCGCGCACGCGCAGCTCTGGCGCGCGTGCAGCACGACCCACGCCTCCGTGCGTACGCCGGGCTGTTCGAGGCGCAGATCGCCTACGCCACCGGTGACCTCGATGCCGCGGCCACCGCTCTCGCCGCGAACGATCTCGGCGCGCACGATCCCATTCACGCTGCCGAAGCTGCATTGCTCGCCGTCCAGATCGAGATCGATCGCGGCCGCGTCGCCGCGGCCGAATCGCTCGCGAGTGCGCTGGTGCTGCGGCTGCCGGAGCCATTGGATGTCGGGCCGGGCGCGGCGCCGGAGCTGCGCTTCGATCTCGCTGCCTGGCATGCCTCGCGCACGCGCGCGACTCTGGATGATCTCGACAGAGGCGAGGTGATGCGGGATCGCGTGCGTCCGCTGCAACTCGACGACGAGGCAGCGGTCCTGCGTTTCGCCGAGCCGATCGCCGCCGACTCGCTCGCAGCGGGCCTCGTCTTGTTCGAGCCGCATCGACACGAGCCATGGCCCCCGGTCGCGGCGGAATGCCGCGCGGCCGCACGAGTTCTCGCCCAGGCGCGGATGGAGCTTGGGATGGCGGCCGAGCACGCACTTCGCGCGCAGGCGCTGTTCGCCGAGCGCCAGGCTTTGCTCGCCCGTGCGGCCCAGGCGCTGGCCGTGCACCGGCTCGATCTCGAGCGCCTGCAACGCGAGACGCTCGCTCTTGCCGCGGCGCTCGAGGCTTATCGTCACGCGCTCGCGGCGCAGGAAGGTGCGTGGCTCGCGGCCTTGCAGGCACGGGTCGACGCATTGCAGGTGGCGGTGGCCGTGCTCGAGCGCGGCATCGAGCGTCTGGCAGCGCGCTACCCGGACGATCGCAGCGTGCGCAGCCACGAAGAAACCGAGAGTGCGCGTTCCGAGCTGCCGGCGGCGGCAGGCTGGATCGCCCGCGTCGACAGTCTGCGCGCCGAGATCCTGCCGCGGCTCGCACCGACTGTCGCCGCCGTGTTGCGCGAGCGCGAGCCCACGAGCGCGGCTCTGGCCTTGGCGCGCTTGCAAGCGGAGCTCGAGACGCTCCTCGCCGGCACCGCAGAGTTGGAGCGCGATCTGGCCGCCATCGATGCCGAGTCCCGCGCGCAGCTCGCAGCGGCCGAGTCCGCCTGGCGCGAAGCGGAGAACGCGCGCCAGCAGGCGAGCCTGACCTTGGCGAAAGCACGGACGGCACTCGACAGCGAAGAAAGCGCGCGCCTGCGCGCACGGCAAGCCTCGTATGCCGAGGCCGCTCGCGATGCCGAAGCGACCGCTGCTTTCGCGCGGGCGATGGACGAAACCTCGGGTAGCGACGCCGAGCGGCTCGTGCGCTTGCAGCATGCGGCGATGCTGCTCGAGTCGCTGGCGACGGAACTGCCGCACGCACTTCGGGCCGATGAAACACTCTTCCGGCTCGGCGTCGTGCACGTGCAGCGCGCCAGCCTGGAGCACCGGCAGGCGCTCTCCGCATTCTTGGAGGCGGGAGACGCGGCGGCTGCGGTGCCGTTGCCCGTCGAATCCTACGCCGAAGCGCTCGCGGCCTATGCACGTTTGGTGGAGCAGCATCCCGACTCGCCGCGCGTGCCCGACGCCCACTTCCACATGGGATTCTTGTTCGGTGACATCGGTTCTCCCGAAGTGTCCGCCGAGCATCTGCAAGCATTCCTGGCCCGAGCCGCCGCGGACGATGCGCGCCGCGGGCGCGCCGCGTTGCGCCTCGGCGAGGACTACGTGCTGCTGGGCCGGATCGAACACGCGTTCGAGGCCTACGATCTCGCCGCACGCACGGGCACAGCGGACACGCGCGCGATGGCGCTCTTCGAGCTCGCTTGGTGCGCCTACGAGCTCGACCGCTACGACGCCGGGCGCACGGCTTTGCGGCAACTCTTGGCCCCGGAGACGGCAGCCGCTCTGGACCTGCAGGCCGAAGGGCTCGAGCTGCTGGCGCTGTGCTTCGCCGCCGACCATGCTGCACCCGATGCCGCGCGCGAGCTCGATGCCTGGGGCGCGCCGCCCTATGCGCTCGCAGTGCTCCGCCGCATGGCGCAGCTCTTCACCAGCCGGGCGCAGTACGACGAGGCCATCGCGGCCTGGCAGACGATCCTCGAACGCGATCCGCACCATCCGTATGCGGCGGGTGCGGCGGTCGAGCTCGTGCAGCTGGTCGAGCTGCGACATGGCGACGCGGCGGCGCATGCGCGCGCCGCAACCTTGGCGCCGCACTTCGCGCCGGGCGGTGACTGGGCACGCGCGGTGGCATCGGGTGGGGCGCCGGCGGGGATCGACGCGGCCTGGCAATCGCGACTCATCGAGGAGGACCGCGCACGAGCGCGTGCGGACAGCGTGGCGCAGGCGCTGGCCGACCCCGCTGCGGCGGCCGCACACATGAGTCGTATGTTGCGCAGCGCCGCCGTGTTCGCGCACCGGCGCGCCGCCACCGACAGCCTCGCGGCGAAGGAGCATCTCGAGGACGCGGTGCAGCTGTACCGGCAGAACTTGGAATTGTTCCCGGGCGCGGATGGCGAGCCGACCACATGGCTCTACCTCGGCGAAGCGCTGTATGTCCTCGAGCGTCCGGTGGAAGCGGCGGATGCCTACGAGACCGCAGCAGCGCATCCGGCAGCCGACAGCACGACGCAGGTCCAGGCCACGATGTCGATGCTCGCGGCCCTCGACGGTGCCGCCGCGAGTGACGCAGGGCTGCTGCCGCGTTACGAACGCGCAGCTCGAGGCGTTCTCCAGGCGCGGCCGGGGGATGCGCACGGTCTCGACGCGCTCGAACGCGTCGGTGCGCTGGCGTTCGCCGCCGCGCGCTTCGAGCAAGCCGAAGCCGCGTACACCGATCTCGCCGCGCAGTCGCCGCCACAGCGCGCCGCCCCGGCGCTCAAGATCGTGGGCGACACCTGGTGGCGTCGGGACGACCCAGGCAAAGCGGCCGACGCCTATGCCCGCGCGCTCGTGCCGGCGCGAACGAGTGCCAACGACTCGCTCGTCGCGGTTCTCGAGGTGCTCGTTCCCGGTGCGCTGTTCCGTGTCGCGACCGATGCCGAAGCGCGCGGGGACGCAGACAAGGCGGCAGCGGCCTTCGAGCACGTCGCATCCGAGCATCCAGGTTTCGCATCGACCGACCAAGCGCTGTATCGCGCCGCGCACCTGCGCGCGAGCCGCGGCGACACGACGGCTGCATGCGCGAACTACGATCGATTGGTGCGCGCGCTCCCGCATTCACCCTTGCATGCCGATGCATGGCTCGAGCTGGCGGCGCTGCGTGCGGCGCGTGGCGAGCACCTCCCGGCAGCTGCAGCGTACGCACAGTTCGCCAGCACCTATGCGCAGCATGCGCAAGCGAATCCGGCGCGATTGCGCGCCGCCGAGCTGCACACCGCCGGTGGTGACACGCTCGCCGCCGATGCAGCCTACGCCAACTTGCTCACGACGCTCACACCCACAACCGCTGCGGATACGGCGCTCGTCGCGCAGCTGTGGCTGCGTCGCGCGCGCTTGTCGCACGCGGCACCCGAAGCTGCCGCGCACTACGCGCAGGCTCTCGAATGGCAATGGGCCTTGTCGGCCGAGGAGCGAGCGGAGGCCAACTTCCATTGCGCCGAGGCGCTCCGACCGCGCTACGAAAACCTGGCGCTCAATGCACCCCTCGTCGAGTCGCTGGGGCGCAAGAAGGAAGCGCTCGAGGACGTGCTCGCCGCGTATGCACCGGCGTTGCGCGCCAATGTCCAACCGTGGCACGCGGCGGCATGTCTGCGCGTGGGGGACTGCTTGTCGCATCTGGGCCTGGCTCTCCTCGACAGCCCGCCTCCGCCGGAGCTGCAGGATGCCGACCTCGACGCCTATCGCGCCGCCTTGGCACAGCAGGCCGATGCGCTCGAGAGCCGCGCCGTGGACACCTGGACCGCCGGGCTCGGCGCCGCGCGCACGAGCGGCACCGAGGACACATGGGTGCGAGGCTTGCGCGTGCGCTTGTTCCCCGTGCTGGCGCGTCGCGTGCAGACGCGTGCGGCGCCACTTTTCGTCCACGCAGCGGAGTGACGCGGAATACTCCTTGCCAGGATTCTAGCGTTCAATCGATCGCACGACTCGGCTGATCGCGGCAAGAAACCTCTGGCCACGATTCGGAGGAAGTCCACCGCATGAGGAATCGTCGCACACGGGGCGTGATCCTTCACCGAGGTCCAGTTTGCATGCTGGCCGGCCTGCTGGCCCTGCTGCCCGCGTGCGGTGCCGGGCGGCGCGATGCGTTGCAGCCGCGTACGCACGATCTCGCTTCGTTGCGTGCCGAGGCCGCTCGGCATCCGGAATCTGCGGCGCCGCACGTGCAGATGGCGCTCGTGCATCGCCAGCGCGGCGAGCACGACCAAGCGCTTGCGTCACTGCGCCAAGCGCTCGGGCGCGAGCCGCTGCATGTTGCGGCGCTCACTCTGTCGGCGCAGATCTTCTACGAGTGTGGTCGCAGCGCCGAGGGCCTGCGGTTCTTCGCCTCGCGTCCGCTGTCAGAATGGCCCGAGCCAGTGCGTTGCGATATCGCCTTGCTCCTGGCCGATGTCGGCGAAACGGATGGCGCGCGCCAGGTGCTCGAGTCTTTGCGCGCGACGAGCGTGGGAGCTGCTGCCAGCGCCAACCTGGCCTGGTTGGATCTGCTCGCCGGCGACAATGCCGCGGCGGCGACGCAGCTCGAAAACGCCCAGGCGCCCGAGGCACGCAACAATCTGGCGGTGGCATTGCTCAGGCAGGGCGAAGTCGAACGCAGCGAGTCGCTGCTGCGCGATCTCGTCGCCGCGCACCCGGAGTTCGAACCAGCGCGCACGAACCTGGCGCTGCTGCTCCTGCATTGGCATGGCGATGCTGCTGCAGCCGATGCGGTGGCCCACGCCGCACAAGAACCACGTCTTTCCGATGTCGCCGTGCATCAGTTCTTGAACGACCTCGTCGAGGACACGACCTCGCCGCCACCGAATGCCGGAGGACCCGATGGCGCGCAGAACTGAGAGCAAGGTTGCCATTGTGATCTGGCTCGCGCTCATCGGCGCAGCCCTGGCTGCGCCGGTCCCGAGTGTGCAGGGTGTGAGCACCAAAGCGACGGCGCCGGTGCCCGCGGGCAAGAGCGGGCACGAGGTCACGGCTGCGGCCCAGCATCTGCGCCTGGGTGACGTGCGCATCGAAGGCAAAGTGTATTCACCGCAAGCGCTCTTCATCGTCTCGCGCCCCGCGGATCGATTCGACCACGCCGTGGTCCCACGCTATTTGCAGCTCGACGCCTCGGCCAACCTCTTGCCGTATCGGCTGCGACCGGAGATCCTGAACACCCAACGCGCGGCGCTGGAAGGCAGCACCCCGTCGCAGGCGCGGCCGTGAGCTGGACGAAGTATGAACACGCGAGGATCTCGCGGCGGACGCGCCGAGCGCAGTTCACGAGCTTGCTCGTGCACGTGGTGCTGCTCACGGTGCTCGCACTTCTCCCGCCGCTCCTGCCGGAGCCGCCGACTCTGATCGAGGTCACGTGGACCGACCCCGCGAGTCTCGCACCCACGCCACCACCCGAACCCGAACCCGAACCCGTGCCACCAGCCCCGCCTGTGGTCACCCCGGCGGCCATACCACAGCCGCCGGCCGCAAGACCGGCCGCGAAACCGGCTGCGCCGCCGCCGCGCGCGACGAAGCCAATCGAGCGCGCCGCCCCGCGCGGCTCGAGCGCGGGCACGCCCGGCGCCGGCGGCGCCAGTCGTCCCGCGGGCGCACCGGGGCCGGTGGCCGGCAAGCGCGGCGAGGAAGCGGGTGCGCGCGTCGCGGCCGAGATTCAAGGCGCGACCTCGAGCGTCGATCAGTTGCTGGCTTCGTTGCAAGGCACGGTTCCGGCTGGCGCGGGGAATGGTGCAGGACCTCGCGGCAACGGCGGCGGCAACGCGGCAGTGGGCGTACTACGTGCGGGATTGCAGGGAGGGCGTGGCACCGAGGCCCTGGCGGGGATCGACAACTTGCTGCAGGGAACGGGTGCCGGGCGTGGCGGTGGCACCGGGCGCGGCGTCGCCAAGGGCGGCGTCGACGTGGTCGACGACGGGGTCGAGACCCACGGGGACGGCGCATCCTCCTCGGGTCGCGACAGTCACAGCCTGATGCAGGTGGTGGAACGCTACAAAGCGGGCGTCAAGTTCTGCTACGACAACACGCTCAAGAAGACTCCCGGTCTCGCCGGCAAGCTGACTCTGCAAATGGACATCGCACCGTCCGGCGAGGTGCACGGCCTCGTCGTCGTGCACGATGGTCTCGGCGACACCTCGTTGCAGCGATGCATCCTGACCCAGGTCGGATCCTGGCGTTTCCCGGCTATCGAAGCCGGCACCGTGCGCTTCACCTTGCCGCTCGTTTTCAGCCCACCCCGCACCTGATTCAGCGTACAGGGCCTGCATGCGGCGCCAGCAGGCTGTCGAGCCCCGCAGTCGAGTACCGCTCGAGCTCCCCCGATGCGGTCTCGGTCACGAACAGCGCCTGCACATGCGGGTGTGCAGCCAAGAAGGCGAGCCCGCGTTCGACGCCGAGAACGAACAGTGCGGTGTCGTAACAATCGGCGGCGACTGGGTCGTCGGCAAAGACGCTCACGCTGACCGTGCCGCGCGCAGGGGCGCCGGTCGTTGGATCGAAGATGTGGTGATAGCGCACGCCGTTCTCGATGAAGCTCTGCTCGTAGTCTCCCGCAGTCGTGACCGCGCGCCAGCGTGTCGGCAGGGTCACGAGCAACGTGTCGGGCCGGCGCGGATGCTGGACACCGATGCGCCAGCGCCCGCCGCCGGCGCGCTCGCCGCCAACCACGATGTCTCCGCTCAAGTTGACGAGGAAGTCCACGATGCCGCGCGCGCGCAAGGTCTCAGCGACACAAGCGGCGGCGAAACCCTGGGCGATGCCGCCGAGATCGATGCGCGCCTGATCGTCGCGCCACTCCAGCGTGCCATCCGGTTGCAAGGCATAGACCTCGCAACCGACGTGAGCGAGCAACCCGCGCAAGGCCAGCGAATCGGGCACGTGCGGGGTCGCATTCTCACCGAATCCCCACAATCGTTTCACCGGGCCCAGGCTGACGTCGAATGCGCCGCCCGTTTCACGACAGACTTCCTGCGCCCGCGCCAGGAGCTTGGCTGTTTCCGGTGCCAGCGCTTGCGTTCGCCTGTCGTTCAGGCGCCCGACATCGCTCGTCGGGCGGTAGTCGGAAAGGAGCGAGTCGAGGCGCTCGATCTCGCGCCGCGCCGCCGCCAGCGCCGCGCGCGCGCCGGGCTCGGAGTCGGAGAGGACGGTGATCTCGGCCGCCGCGCCCATGGCGACGAAGGCCTCGTCGTAGCGCTGCGGGCCGCGATCGCAGCCGGTGCCGAGCGTCACCAGGCACACGAGCGCCGCGTGCACGCGCCTCAGCTTGGTTTCTCCTGGTCGTCCCCGAACGGATCGCGTCGCGGCGACTTGAACTTGCGCAACTCGTCGTCGAGGTTGTCGAAACGCGCTCGCTGGCGCTGGCCGCGCTCGTCGGCCTCGAACAGGCCTTGGAGCTTCTTCTGTTTCTCTTCGAACTGCTTGTGGAACGCGTCCACCTCGTCCTTGAATCCGGGGCCATGATCCTCGGGGGGAAGGGTCTCGATCTGCTTCTCGTCGCGCACTTCGACGCGCTGGTCGAAGGCGCTCTTGATGGCATGGACGACACCGGCGGTCGCCAGACCGCGCACCAAGTGTCCGGTGTATTCCTTGGAGAACCGCAGCAGTGCTGCGATCTCGTCCACGGTCGGTGGGCGGTGTTCGAGATGCTGCAAGACCCGGATGGCGCCGACGACGAGTTGTGCCTGGGGTTGTGAGGGTTGCTGCACGAGGCACCTCCGCAGAGCATCCGTCCCCGCATTGTACAAATGCGACCGCCGACTGCAAAGACCCCCCCGGGATCCGCACGTGCCGGGCAGATCCTGCACGCGCGGGGCACGATGTGTCACTCCAGACCGTGCGTGGGAACGACCCGCCGCGCGCGCGCCAACACCCGGGCCGGGCCGCGCCGCGGGGTTGTGGCATATGGCGCAACCGCGCGCCGCACCGCGTGTCGCGCGACGCGCGAAATGCGCGTCCTTTCCGCTTTTTCCGCCGCCGGTTTATAATCGAACCACGTCGCTCCCCGCGAGCGGCCGCGCATGGATGCGCGATCCACAAGACGCGTGATCAGGAGGATCCGTGCGGCATTTGCTGTTGCTCGTCGACGACGAGCCCGCGATTCTCGACTCCCTGTATCGAATCCTCAAGCGTGACCAATACGACGTCCTGACCGCCACGAGCGCGGCGGAAGCGCTGCGCCTCCTCGACGCCGAGTCGGTGTCGCTCTGTCTCGTCGACCAGCGTATGCCGGAGATGGACGGGCTCGAGCTCATCCGTCGCTGCCGCGAGCTGTATCCGGATGTGGCCTGCGTGATGATCAGTGGCCACGCCACAGTGGAGATGGCGGTGCAGGCCATGCGCGAGGGAGCTTGCGACTTCTTGGCAAAACCCTTCGGCCGCAGTCAGGTGGAAGCGGCGGTGGAACGTGCACTGGCAACGCGCCGGCAGCGCGTGCTCCAACCCGTGTTGAGCGCCGCCGGTCCGACCTTGGCCCAGGTCATCGGGCCGAGCCCGGCCATGCGGCGCGTGATGCAATTGGTCGAGCAAGTGGGGCCGAGCTCGGCCAACGTGCTCATCCTCGGCGAGAGCGGCACCGGCAAGGAAGTCGTGGCCAACACACTGCAGCAGCGGTCGCGCCGCCGCGATGAACCCTACATTCGCGTCAACTGCGCGGCGATTCCCGATTCGTTGATGGAGTCCGAGCTCTTCGGCCACGAGAAGGGCGCGTTCACTGGCGCCCACAAGGCCAAGAAGGGCAAGTTCGAGCTCGCCGACGGCGGCACGATCTTCCTCGACGAGATCGGGGACATGAGCCCCAGCACGCAGACGAAGGTGCTGCGCGTGCTGCAGGAGGGCGAGTTCGATCGCGTCGGCAGCACCCGCACGCAGCAGGTGGATGTCCGCATCATCGCCGCCACCAATGCCGATCTGGAGCGCGCGGTGCAGGAACGACGCTTTCGTGAGGATCTCTACTACCGGTTGCGCGTGATTCAGATCGCACTCCCACCGCTGCGCGAGCGCAAGTCGGACATTCCGCTGCTGGTGGATCATTTCATCCGCACCTACGCGGCGAAGGACGGCAAGCGTGTGACCGGCATCGAACCGCTGGCGCTGTCGACGCTCACCGACTACCACTGGCCGGGGAACGTGCGCGAGCTCGAGAACGCCATCGAGCGTGCGGTCGTCCTGGTGCAGAAGGAAAGGGTGCATCTCGAGGACCTGCCTCCGGAGGTGCTGCGGCGCGCACCGGAAGACCGCATCGCCTTCCCCGTCGGGACCACGCTGGCCGAGATCGAACGAAGGATGATCGCCGAGACCCTGCGCCACACGGACGGCGACAAGACCAAGGCGGCGCGGATGCTGGGCATCACGGCCCGCACCATCTACCGCAAGCTGGAGAGCAGGCGGCGCGAGCTGGCCGGATCCGGCCCCGCTGCAGAACGCCGGCGCACGTCTGCACCCGCAGCGCCCGACACGAGCCCGCTCGTTCCGGATCTGTCGCCGTGCCCGACGCCCCAAGGCCGCCGTCGTTCCTAGGGCGCCCTTGCGCCACCCCCACTCAGGCCCTACCATCGGAGCATTCGACCTCGAGGTGCTCGGCCTCTGCCCTTTCGGCGCCGGCCCCGTGGCGTTTCGGGGGGGGCACGGCGACGACATGATGCGGACGACTCGTGCTCGTGCCTTGCGCCTGCGCGCTCTCGTTGTCGCTCTTGCGACAGCGAGTGCCATGGTGCATCGAACGCATGCCGCCGACATTTCGGCGGCGGCCATGCCGATGCTGCGAGCGCCGGCGGCGCACGCTGGAGCCTTCCTGCCGACATACGCACCGAGCTTGGACGGCAGTGCCGTCGAGTATCTCGTGCTCACCGAAGCGAACATGGCGCCGGAGTTCGCGCGACTGGCGGCCTGGAAGACCGCCAAAGGCGTGCCAGCCGTGGTGCGAACCTTGGACGACGTGCGCGTGTCGGCGGTGCATGGGTGCGATCTCGCCGAGACCGTGCGCAACTACTTGCGCGACGCCTACCAGCTCTGGGGTGTGCAGTTCGTCCTGCTCGGGGGCGACACCGACATCATTCCCGCGCGTGTGGCGGCGATGCGGCTGGCCGATTTCGATCCGCCGATCTCGGAGCTTTACTACTCGTGCCTCGATGGCAACTGGAACGCGGACGGCGACGCGCTCTTTGGCGAGCCGCCGGCCACTGGCGTCGCGGGCGACGACGCCGACTTCTTTGCCGAGGTCTACCTCGGGCGCGCGCCGGTGAGCACGCCGGCCGAAGCAGCGCTGTTCGTCGACAAGACCTTGCGTTACGAGCAGCCGCTGGGCGGCGATTTCCAGCACAAGTTCCTGTTCCTGGCCGAGGTGCTCTTTCCCACCACCTACGATCCCGATGGACCGCCGCCGACATCCGATGGCGCGCTCTTCGCAGAAGAAATCGCGGCGCTGCTGCCGGCGGGAATGCAGGCGACGAAGCTCTACGAGCGCCGACAGTTCTGGCCGGGGAGCGAGCCGCTGACCCGGCTGGACGCGACGCAAGCGATCGACGCCGGCTACGGCACCGTCGTGCACATCGGCCACGGCTACCGCTACACGTTGTCGTGCGGCGATGGCAGTCTCGACGTTGGTGATGCCAACAATCTTGCCAACGGCGCGCGCGGCGGCTTGTTCTATCTCTTGAACTGCACGGCCGCCGCATTCGACTTCGAGTCCATGGCGGAAGCGCTGCTGGGCAACCCCGAAGGCGGCGCCACGGTGGTGGTGGGGGCCTCGCGCGAGGCGTTTCCCGCCGCCGCACGCTTTTACCAGCGCGCGTTCTTCGAACAGCTGTACACCCTCGGCGAGCGCCGCGTCGGCGTGGCGATGACGCGCTCGCGCCACAGTTATCTCACACCGAACTTGCCGGCGGTCGAACGCTGGACCCATCTGGTCTACACGTTGCTCGGTGATCCCGAGTTGCCCATGTGGAGCCGGGCGGCCAACCTGCAAGTCGACGGCGTGCCGGCGGCGTTGGCGATCGGAGTGCAGCAGGTGGCGCTCACGGTGCGCGATGCGGACGGGCCGCTCGCGAATGCGCTGGTCTGTTTCGCCAAGGACCAGGACGAATATCGCACCGCGCGTACCGGTGCCGACGGGGTCGCCGTGCTCACGCTCGAGCCGCACACGACCGGTTCGATGCACCTCACCGTGACACGCGCCGATCATTTCCCGGTGCAGAGGGTGGTGCCGGTCACGACCGCCGCTGGCGGTCTGGTGCTCGTCGGCCTCGATCTGGCTGACGATGGCGCCGGCAGTGGCGTCGGCAACCAGGACGGCCAGCTGGATGCCGGCGAGACGGTGACCTTGCGGCTGCCGTTGCGCAATGCCGGGAGCAGCACGCGGACCGGCATCGTGGCGACGTTGAGTGGTGAGCCGGCCGATGTCGAGGTGCAGCAAGGCACGAGTGCGTACGCCAATCTCGGCGCGGCGCAGGAAGGGCGTGCCCTGTCGCCCTTCATCGTCCGCATCGCTCCCGGCGTGCCGGACGGCGCCGTGGTGAGCTTGCAGCTGCAAGTGCAGCACAATGGTGGCAGCGACAGCCACCGCGTCGAGTTACTGGTGCACGCGGCGCAGCTCGTACTGGCATCGATGCGGCTCGACGACACGCGCGAGGGCAACGGCAACGGCAGACAGGATGCCGGCGAGAAAGTCGATCTCTTCTACGCGCTCGAGAATCGTGGCAGTGGCACCGCGATGCAGGTGTCGTTGACGATGGCGGCCGTGGATGAATTCATCGAGGTCTTGGTCGACTCGGTGCCCGTCGCCAATGTGGGGCAGGGCAGCACGGTCGAGAGCGAGTCGGCACTGGTGGTGCGCGAGCCGGACACCGAGCTCGGGCGCTACGTCGAGCTGCGCGTGCGGCATCTGCAGTCTCCGGCCGGGACCGCGACCAATTTCGACCTGCGCCGGCCGGTGTCACCCGTGGCGCCGCGCTTCGGCAGCGCGGGCGACAACGACGCCATCGAAGTCATTTGGGATCCGACACAGGAGGCCGATCGGCTCGGATACCACGTCTATCGTGCCGATGTTTCGAGCGGGCCGTACGCGCGTGTCGACGAGGATCTAGTCCTGCACAGCGTGTTCCGCGACACCGGTCTCTCGCCGAGCCACCGCTACTACTATCGTGTCACCGCCGTCGACCGCACCTTGCTCGAGAGCGAGCCGAGCGTCGCCGCCGCGGCCAGCACCAATCCACCGTTGCACGCGGGTTGGCCGGTGGAAACCAGCTCGAACTCCGCATCCACTCCCGCGGTGGGAGATGTGAATGGCGACGGCACGCTCGATGTGGTGGCGGCCGCGGATCAGGTGTTCGCTTGGGACGCAGCCGGCGTCGAGCTCAAAGATGCCGATCAGAACGCGCTGACGTGGGGCGTGTTTTACGGCAGCGGCGAGGTCTTCGGCTCGATCGCGCTGGCCGATCTCGATGCCGCACCTGGGCGCGAGATCGTCGTCGCCACCTGGGATTCGCAAGCGCGCTATGTCGCCGTGTTGCAGGGCGACGGCGCCATGCTCCCGGGCTGGCCGCGCTCGCTGGTGCCGGTCGGGGCTGCGTTGGCTGGCGCCCAAGTGCCGCCGATTGTGGCGAATCTCGACGACACCGGTGCGCCCGAGATCCTGCTCGCCGCGCGGGATGGGCGACTGTACGGCTGGCACGCCGACGGCAGCGAGATCGCCGATGGGGACGCGTCACCGGCGACGAACGGTGTGATCTTCGATACCGGCAGCTTGTTCTTCCGCAGCGCACCGGGTGTGGCGGATCTGAATCCGAGCGTTCCGGGCCAGGAGATCGCGTTCGGCAGCACGGACGGAAAACTCTACGTGCTCGACGCGAGGGGAAGGCCGCTCGCGGGTTGGCCGCGCACGGGCCCGGCACAAGGCCAGCCCTTCGGCACACAATTCGCGTCCGGAGTCACGATCGCCGATCTGGACCGCGACGGCACTCGCGAGCTGGTGTTCGTCGAGAGCTCCGGGCGTCTGCACGCGCTGCATCTCGATGGATCCGAACTCGCGGGGTTCCCCGTGGCTGGACTGCAAACTTCCAGCAATAGCCTGGTGCCATCGCCGGCGGTCGGCAATCTGCAAGGCGACGGCGATCTCGAGATCGTGATCGCCGGCAGCAACGGCCACGTGCACGTCTTCGATGCCGCGGGCACCGCATTGCTCCCTGCACCCATCGTCTCGGGCGCCGCGAGCGAATCCTCTCCGCTCCTCGGCGACATCGACGGCGACGGCCAGATCGAAATCGTTCTCGGCAACGAGAACGGATTGCTGCAGGCTTGGAACCTGGATGCGTCTCCCGTCGACGGCTTCCCGATTCTCCTCGGCGCCGAAGTGCGCGCCACGCCGACGCTCGACGACTTGGACGGCGACGGCGACGCCGATCTGGTCGTTGCGAGTTGGAACGGCAGCGTGACCGTCTGGGATCTCGGCGTGCCGTGGAGCGCCGAGCGCTTCCCGTGGCCGACGCATCGCGGCAGCATTCATCGAACCGGTGAATACGGCTTCGATGTCCCCACACCGGTCGCACTGTCGGATCTGCGAGCGACATACGAAACGGGAAGCGGAGTCCGCATCGCGTGGCGCACGGGCGAGGATGCAGAGACGAGCGAGCAGCGCTGGCGCATCCGGCGCGCCGGACCCTTCGGCACCGACCCGGCGCCCCGCGCACACATCTGGGCCGCCGACGCGATCCCGGTGGCGCTGTTGCGCGGCGGCGGTGCGACGATGGAATGGGTCGACACGCAGGCGAGCGCGAGCGGTTGGTACGGCTACGTCGTCGAGCTGCTATCGGAAGTGGAGTCCGTTGTCGGCGTCATCACCGTGCAGGTCGGTTTGCCGAGCGTCCTACGTTTGCATGCGGCGGTGCCGAATCCATTCAACCCCGCGACATCTCTCACCTTCGACGTGCCACAGGGGAATTCGGCGATTCGTCTCGACATCATCGACATGCGCGGCCGCGTGGTGGCGCGCCTGCTGCAAGCGCCACTCCCTCCCGGCCGCCACGCCGTCACCTGGAACGGCCGCGACACCGGCGGACGCGAGGTCCCGAGCGGCGTCTACGTCGCGCGCCTGCGCGCCGGCGAAACGCTCATGACCCGCAAGCTCACCCTGCTGCGCTGAGTGCCCGCGCGGGAGTATGATCCCGCCGCCCGCGGGGGCCCGGTCGACCGCTTCGATCCGGGACCTGGCGATGCGCGGTCACGCGGGATGCTCGGGAGGAATCGATGCGTTGGGCGAGCGCACACGCGACGAATACGGATCTGGTTTCCGCCGTGGCACAAGCGGCGGATGCGGTGTCGGTGAAGCTTGGGCAGGCCGCTGACATCGCGTTCGTCTTCGCGTCGCCGCACTACGGGGCGCAGGCGAAGATGCTGCCGCGGTTGCTGGCGGCAAGGCTGCCCGTGCGCGTGCTGCTTGGTTGTACTGCGGGTGGCGTCATCGGCGGCGGGCGCGAGCTGGAACATCAGCCGGCCCTGACGCTCACTGCCGCGTCGTTGCCTGGTGTGACATTCCATTCCTTCGCCTGCGAAACCGACGATCTACCCGATGCCGACGCGGCGCCGCGCGCTTGGCACGAGGCGCTCGGCGTTCCGGGGGATCCCGTGCCGCACTTCGTGCTCCTCGCCGACCCGTTCTCGTTTCAGGCCGAGCGCTTGCTGGACGGGCTCGACTACGCCTATGCGCAGAGCGTCAAGATCGGCGGACTGGCGAGCGGTGCGAGAGAACCGGGGGGCAACGTGCTGGTGCACGGCACCGAAGCGCTGCACACCGGCGCGGTCGGTGTCGCGATGTCCGGTGACATCGTGGTCGAAACCGTGGTGGCGCAAGGTTGTCGCCCGATCGGGCGCACGTTGCAGATCACGCGTTGCGACGGCCACATCCTGCACGAGCTCGACGGCACGCCGGCGCTGCAAGTGCTGCAGGACATCGCATCCGATGCACCGGCGCGCGATCAAGAGTTGATCGGGCAAGCGCTGTTCTTGGGGTTGGCGATGGACGAGCTGGCCTCGGAGCATCGCGCCGGCAGCTTCCTGATTCGCAACGTGCTCGGGATCGATCCGCGCCATGGCGCCATGGCGGTGGGGGAGCGACTGCGCAATGGGCAGAGCGTGCAGTTCCACGTGCGCGACGCACGCACTTCGGCCGACGACTTGACGGCACTCCTCGGCCACTTCGGCGACGAGCCGCAAGCCAAGGATGCGAGCGGCGCGCTGTTGTTCTCGTGCCTCGGCCGCGGCGAGCACCTCTATGGTGAACCCGATCACGACAGCAACATCTTTCGGCGCATTCTCGGCGATCTGCCGCTTGGTGGCTTCTTCTGCAACGGCGAGATCGGGCCCGTCGGCGGCAAGACGCATCTCCACGGCTTCACCAGCTCCTTCGGCATCTTCAGGCCACGCTCGGTGGCCTGAACTTCTACCTCCAGGCGCGAGCGGGTCCAGACCCGCGCGACTTAAGTGACCCGTGAGCAGCAGGTTAATTCTCCGTCCAGGTCTCCGGGCGAATTCGCTTGACCCACCTAGGGGCGCTTTCTATAGTGCCGCCTTGTGGGGATCAAAGAGGGGTAAAGAGGGGCAAATCGGAGTAAATCGATTCAGTTCGGCATGAAGCTGGGGTCGATCGAATGCGCTTCATCGGGACGCATCTCCAAACGATCGATCCGAAGGGCCGACTGGTGCTCCCGGCCAAGTTCGTCCGGCTGCTGCCCGAGGACCAGAGTGGCATGGTCCTCACC
>Ga0075428_100001818_pt1 | contig 22835 bp, 24 predicted proteins | sample RhiMetdeltSRZDD2_FD_75291 | JGI IMG/M metagenome (GOLD analysis project Ga0075428, IMG submission 75291) | Populus rhizosphere microbial communities from Tennessee, USA - Rhizosphere MetaG P. deltoides SRZDD2 | ecosystem: Host-associated > Plants > Roots > Rhizosphere > Soil | place: USA... | reverse complement strand
GAAGCGCTCGCGCGCCTCTCGCCGGAGGATCTCGCGCTCGAAGCGGGCTTCTATCACTGGCCGATCTGGGCCGTCGCCGCGCACACGGTGGGCGCTCGTGTCTTCTGGTTGTGCCACACGGCCGGGGAGCCCGGTGCCGAGACGACGCCATTCAACGATCCGTCCGGGTTCGGCTGGGAGGACGACCTGACCGTCGTTCGAACCGGGGCTGAGGTCGTCGGCGCCTACGAGTCGACGTGGCAGGTCGTGGCCGGCTGCCTGGAGCGCTGGACGCCGGAGATGCTCGGCGAGCCGATCCGTCGCCAGGGCCGGACGACGGTCCAGCTGCACACGCGCCAGTCGCTCCTGCTCCGGCTGATCAACCACGAGGCCTATCACGCGGGTGAGATCAGCATCGCGCTCAGCGCCAACGGCCGCGAGCCGATCGACCTGTGGCCGCCGGGCGACTGGGTCGAAGGCGCGTCGAGCTCCCTCCGGGAGGGCTGACCCATGGCCGGTCGCGTCATCGTCGTCGGCTCGGTCAACGTTGACCTCGTCGTCACCGGGGAGCGGCTCCCCGGCCCCGGCGAGACCGTCACCGGCGGGCGTTTCGAACGGTTCCACGGTGGCAAGGGCGGCAACCAGGCGGTTGCGGCGGCGCGCCTGGGGGCACCGACGTGGTTCATCGGGGCTGTTGGCGACGACGAGCTCGGACGCGCGGCGCGGGCGGCGCTCGAGGCGGACGGCGTGCAGACGGAGCACCTCGTCGAGGTGCCGGGTGCGGCGACGGGACTCGCGCTCATCCTCGTCGACCAGCACGGCGAGAACCTCATCTCGGTGGCCAGCGGCGCGAACATGGAGCTGACGAGCGCGAACGTGGGCGCCGCGCTTGGCGCGCTGCGGCCGGACTATCGCGACGTGCTCCTCATCGGCCATGAGATCGCGACGCTGACGACCTGGGCCGCGCTCGAGGCGGCCCGGCTTCGGAAGGCCACGACGATCCTGAACCCGGCGCCGGTCGGCGATCTCGACCGGCGGACATTCGGGCTGGCCGACCACCTGACGCCGAATCGAGTCGAGCTCGCGACCCTCGTCGCGAACGATGCCCGCACGTCAGGACCATTCGCGGGCGCCGACGACCCGGAACGCGCGGCTCGCCGACTGCTCGAGTCGACGGCCGCCGGGGAAGGCGTGCACAAGTCCGTGCTCGTCTCGCTCGGCGCCTCAGGCGCGCTCCTCGTCCAGCCGGACCGACCCGCCATCGACGTGCCGGCGCTGCGCGTCGCGGCGGTCGACACGGTCGGCGCGGGAGACACGTTGAACGGCGCGCTCGCCGCTTCGCTCGCGCTCGGCGAGTCGCTGGACGACGCGGCACGTCAGGCGGTGCTCGCGGCGTCGGTCGCCGTCACTCAGGCTGGCGCTCGGGAGGGCATGCCCTCGGCCGCCGAGCTGGCCTCGCTTCGACGGCCGGTCGACGAGAAGGTCGACTAGGGCCGCCGCTCAGATCGCGACGCCGATCGCCCCCGTCGCCACCGAAAACGCCCAGATCGACACGACGCCCGCGACCGTCGCGAAGACGACCCAGCGCGAGCGGTCGCTTCGGTGCGCCTCCGGCAGCAGCTCAGCAGCCCCGATGTAGAGGAAGAAGCCGGCGAAGGTCGCGAGCAGGGCGCCGAGGACCTGGCCGGAGATCGGCAGGAGCACGCCGACGATGACGCCGACAACCGGGGCGACCGCAACGATCGCGACCCAGCGGTACGCGTCCCGGGGGTTGGTCCGCGCCGCGAGCAGGAGGCTCACGACGGCGATCCCGTCGCTGAAGCGGTGGATGACGACGACCGCCGCGATGACCAGCCCGAACCCGCCGCCGACCGCCAGGGCGGCCGCCAGGGCGACGCCGTCGAGGAAGCTGTGAAGGCTCATCCCGATCGCGCCGAGAAGGCCGACATGGTGGTGCTCCGCCAGCTCGTGGTCGAGCTCCGCGGCCGCCTCATGGCCGACGTGGACGTTCGTCAGCTTCTCGATCGCGTAGAAGGCGAGGAAGCCGAACGCCAGGAAGATCATTGCGAGCTCGAGGTTCCCGCCGAGGGAGTCGATGGATTCCGGGATCAGGTCGAAGTACGCCGCGCCGATCCGGATGCCCGCGCCGAACGCGATGATCAGCCCGACGGCTCGGGCAGCGCGGAGCGCGAGGATCCCGCCGACGAACGCCGAAGCGAACGCGGCGAACGAGACGATGACCGCCGTTTCGGTCATCCGCGCGCTTCGGTTGCCTGGCAGGACCGGCACAGGCCGAACAGCTCGAGTCGGTGGGTGTCGATGCGGTAGCCGGTTCGTGCGGCGACGCTCGAGACCACGGCCGAAAGGTCCGCGTCGTCGAAGTCGGACGACCGGCCACAGCTCGAACAGACGACGTGGTGGTGGTGCTCGGGCTCGCACGCGACGTAGGCGTGCTCGCCATTCGGCAGGTCGATCCGTTCGATCACGCCGAGCGTCGAGAGCAGGTCAAGCGATCGGAAGATCGTCGCCCGCCCGAGATGGGCACGGTGGGCCCGCGGGTCTGCCTCGAGATCGGCGGCGGTGAAGTGGCCTGTGCGGGCTTCGATCAGCTTCGCGACTTCGCGGCGCGGTCCGGTCAGGCGCACGCCGGCCTGCTCGAGGGCTCGAACGAGCGGCCGAGCGGCCGCGGTTGCTTCCACGAACGAGATGATACTGAGTCTCAGAGATCCCGTCGAGACTGAGTATCAGGTCGCGAGCGAATGCCGTGAGGCCCGGTGCATTCGGGCTGTTTGGCTCTCCGTCGGCCGGTCTGTCGGCAGCGATGCTCGACTCCTCGGGCGGTCGCCGGATGGACCGGCTGCGCCCGACGACCGAGGACCCGGCCCGTGGCCCGATCAATCGAAGCCCCCGTTTCGCGTCGTCAACGGCGCGCTCTCGAACGCAGGGACCACCCTCGCGTGCGAAATCGGGCTCACGCGACCGCGACGTCACCAGCCTGGAGGTCTCCGCTCGTACTGGTGAGCCTCGCCGCCGTCGCGGTTGCCGCGGTCGTCATCGCCGCCTTCGGTGCGAAGCCGCCGAGCAGCGACGCCGGGCTCCTCATGCCTGCGGTCGTCTATCCAGCCGACCTGATCGACGGTGAGTCGGTCGGTCGTTCGGACGCGCCGGTCGTGATCGAGGTCTATTCGGACTTCCAGTGCCCGGTCTGCGGGCGCTTCGCCAAGGAGTTCATGCCGCGTCTCGTCTCCGAATTCGCCGCCACCGGGCAGCTGAGGCTCGTATCGCGCGACATCGACATCCTCGGCCGGTCGCCGAGCGAGTCGCTCGCGGCTGCCGTCGGCGCCGCGTGCGCCGGTGAGCAGGGTCGCTACTGGGCGTTCCACGACATGCTGTTCTGGAACCAGGCCGGTGAGAACCGCGGCGCCTTCGCGCCCGAGCGGCTCGAGCAGATGGCGGATCACCTGGCCCTCGATCGGGCCGCCTGGGATGCCTGCATCGGGGATCCTGCCCGCGCCGCCACCGTGCGTGCGAGGACGGCGTCTGCCGCGGGCATCGGCATCAACGCCACGCCGACCCTGTCGATCAACGGCCAGCTCGTCGCGGGACTGCCCCAGAGCTACGACGCCCTGGCTGCCGCGATCACCCAGCTCGCCAGCCAGCCGTGATGCGGCGAACGCCGGTCCGGCCGCTCTTCGGCGTTCATCCCGGCCTCATCCTCGCCGTCCTCGACATCGTCGGGCTCGCCGTCGCGAGCTACCTCTCGGTCGTGGAGCTCGGCGGCGGCGTCCCCGTCTGTGGCCCGATCAAGGGTTGCGAGGAGGTCGCGCGGAGCGAGTACAGCCGGATCGCCGGCGTGCCCGTGGCCGTGTTTGGCGTCGCGCTGTCGCTCATCCTGCTGTCGTGCGCGATCTCGTGGTGGCGGACGAACCTCTACGGCCTGCTGCTGGCCCACTACGGACTCTCGCTCCTTGGCGTCGTCTTCGAGGCGTACTTCATGTACCTGCAGATCGCGGTCATCGGCGCGGTCTGCATCTGGTGCACGACCTACGGCCTGTCGCTCGTCCTGCGCTTCGTGATCGCGCTCGCCGTCTGGATGCGTCAGCCGCAGAGTGCGACTTCGAGGTCCTCCTGACGCGGAAATCGAACGGCGCCCGGCCTGGGGGATCGACCGGGCGCCGCCGTGTGCGCGGACGCTGACCTGGGGATCAGCTCGCGGATCTAGTTGAGCGGATCGCCGTCTCCCGCCTGGAACAGGCCGAGTGCCCCACGTCCGACGAAGTTGAAGGCGTGGGTGACGATCGGATAGAGGCCGTCCTCCGCAAAGGTGAATTCGACGATCCCACCCTGCGCCGGCGACAGGTCCATCGCTTGGCTGCCCCAGCTGCCGGCGTTGCCGACGTGCAGCTCGATGCCTTCCTTGATCACGCGGTCGAAGATCGTCCCAACGATGTGGAACGAGCTGTCGATGCTCGGTCCGGCGTCGAGGACGTAGACCCGGACCCGCTCGCCGGTCGCAACCTGGATCGGGTGATCCTTGTACTGGTTGCTCACACCGTTGAAGACGACGAAGTCGGGGCCCGGCGCGGCGGCGGCGGCCTTCGTGAGCGAGATCGGCTCGCCCTGCGGCCCGAGATACCACTCGCTCTGGACGAGGAAGAACTCCTGGTCGACCGGTTCGAGGCCGCCCTTCGGCTCGACGATGACCATGCCGTACATCCCGTTCGCGATGTGGTGCAGGGCCGGTGCAGTGCCGCAGTGGTACATCCACACGCCGGCGTAGTCCGCCGTGAACTCGTAGAGCTTCTCCTCGCCAGGCTTGATCGAGGTCATTTCGTCGTTCCAGGCGACCATCGAGGCGTGGAAGTCGACCGAATGAGAGAGCTGGTTCGTCGCCGGGTTCTTGAGGTGGATTCGGATCGTGTCGCCGACCTGGACGCGGATGACCGGGCCGGGCACGGTGCCGCCGAACGTCCAGACGGCCTGCACGAAGCCGTCGGCCACGGTCATCGCCTTCTCCTCGATCACGAGGTCGATGTCGTGAGTTGTGCCGGCGAGGCGGTCGGGGGCCGCTGGGTCGCGAGGTTCGTACGGTGGCGCGTTCGGGTCCGGCTCGACGTCTGTCGCCGGCGCGGGCCCGCCATGGTCGCCGCCGCCACCAGCGGTCGAGCCTTTGACGCTGATCGTGCCGCGCATGCCGGCGTCGGCGTGGCCAGGGATCGAGCAGAGGAACGTCAGGCCGTCCTCGGGCACGGTTACCACGGCGCTGGCTTCGGTCCCGGGAAGGGCGACGACCTTCGTTCCGTCCGGGAACGTGAGGTCATGCGCGATCTCGCCGTGGTTCATCAGCGTGACCTCGTAGCGACCGGCCGCGTCGACGCTGAGCTCATTGGGCTCAAAGCCAAGGTCGACGCTCGTGATCTCGAGGCTGCCGAGGACGTCGCCCGAGGCAGGGGTGCTGGGTTCTGCACTCGCGCCGCTGCCGTCGGCGCCGGCCGGCCGGAACGTCCACGTTGGCGCACCGGATTGCGGCGCGCATGCGGCCAGGGAGAGAAGGACGATCGTGGCGGCGATCGCGGACATCCGACGCATGGCTGCTTGGCCCTCGGTTCGATCACGGTCGCGCCAAGCCCTCGCCTGGTAGCCGCGACGTCAGTGTCTCGATCCTGAGGATCGGCATTGAGGGCCAAACGGCCCGTCGTTGGAGGCCGCTGGACCTACGGCGCGTAGCCCGTCAGCTCGACGTACGCCTCGCCACCGATCGACTCGTATCGACTCGGACGGATGTCGGTCAGGGATGCCGTGACGGTCTGCGAGCCCTCCCAGTACACGACGCCGGTCGTCGGCCGCGTATCGAGCTCCTGGTCGGCCACGGTCGGCTGAAGGGTGATCGCTAGGTGTTCCGAGAGGAGCGTGATCCTCCAACCGGCCGGATAGGTCGCGCCAGTGTTCGGGCTCGTCCAGGTTCCCGTCGACTCGACCGTGAATGCCTCGCGAGCGAGGTGGCGGACATCGCCATCCGGCTCGACCAGCGTCCCGTAGACGACCGGGTACGTCCCGTCCGCACTGCGAACCAGCGAGAGCGTGATGTCCCGGCCGTCGTCGAGGTTGATCGCGAACCAGTCCCAGCCACCGCCCCCGACCGAGATGAAGTCGCCCCATTGGTGGTCGAACCACGCCGTTCCTTCGACGTCGAGCTCGATCCCACCGACGGTGATCGAGCCGGTCGCGGTCATTCGGGTCCGGGAGTAGTAGTACGAGCCGCCGGCAGGTCCGAAGTCGATCCAGCCGTCGGTGCCGTGGAGCGCCGGCGGCAGGGTTGCGTGCAGGTTGAGGTCCAGCTCGGCGCCGCTCCCGAGCGCGCCGCTGAGCGCGGCGCTGTCGGCGCTGCCGCGCATGGACCATGGGGGACCAACCGAGGTGGGGTCCGTCCGATCGTGGACGACGAAGTAGAAGCCGTCGGGCGGTGACAGGTCGACCTGCGGCCCGATCTCGCTGCGCTGCGCGTATTCGAACGTGCCGGCCGACTCGTCCGTCAGCGCGAGGTGCGAGGCCCACGTCTCGGGGAAGCCGCCGCGCTCGGCCCGGAAGACGACGAACTCGAAGCCCCAGCGGCCGCCCGCATCGTCGCGGAGGTGACCGGTGTAATACCACCACTCGGTCAGGCGATCGTGCGGCGCGTCATCGCGCGGGAAGACGATCGGTTGGGGGTCCGTCACCGGGGCGAACGTTGGCGGGGCGGTTGGTCGGATGCCCTCGTCGGCCGGGGGATTCGCGAGCACGGGGCCGCCGCCGCAGCCGGCGGCGAGGATCGCAACGAGAACGAGCGGCAGGGCACCGGCGGCGATGCCCGGGATCCGTCGCAGGACCGCGGCCGGTGCCCACCAGTTCCAGCGGCCCAGCAGCCGCATCGTTGCCGGCACGAGGAGCGCCCGGACGACCGTGGCGTCGAGGGCAACCGCGACGGCGATGCCCAGCCCGAGCGCCTTGATGAGGACGATGTCCGCGAATGCGAACGAGCCCGCCACGAGGACGACGATCAGCGCCGCCGACGTCACGATCCGGCCGCTCCGTTCGAGGCCATGCGCGACGGCCGTCCGGTTGTCGCCCGTCTCGCGCCACGCCTCCTGCATCCGCGAGAGGAGGAAGACCTCGTAGTCCATCGACAGCCCGAAGAGGACGCAGAACAGGATGACCGGCTGCGTGGTCTCGACGAACCCGAGCGGCGTCGTCCCGAGGATCGCCGAGAGGTTGCCGTCCTGGAAGATCCAGACGAGCGCGCCGAACGACGCCGTGATCGAGAGCGTGTTCATGACGAGCGCCTTCAGCGGCAGGATCGCCGAACGGAGGAGCAGGAACAGCACGACGTATGTCGAGATCAGGATGAACAGGCCGCTTCTCGGAAACTCCGCGGCGACGCCGGCGACGACGTCCTCGACATCCGCCGCTCCACCACCGACGAGCACGGTCATCCCGGCAGGTGGGCTCAGCGGGCTGTTGCCTGCACGGAGGTCGCGAACGAGCGCGCGCGCGTCCTGGTGGTTCGGTCCGTACGGGGTCGTCAGCGTGAACGCCGTCAGGTCGTCATGGGTCGTTGCCCTGAGCGCTTCCTGCGTGAACCGATCCGGTGGCCCGCCCGGGCTGCCGTACAGGAGCTGGTACTGCGCCAGCGTCAGCCGCCGGTCGACGTCGACGAGGCTGTCCACGGTCAGCACGCGGTCGTCCGCGGCGAGCCGCCGCGAGTAGTCGTAGAGGGCGGCGACGTTCTCGGGGTCCGTCGCCGGCCCTTCGGTCCGGATCGCGAGGACGATCGGCGCGAACGGGCCGGCGCCGAAGGCGTCGCGGAGCCGATCGAAGGCCTGGCGCGAGGGAACGCTTGCCGGCAGGATCGTCGAGTCCGGCGCGTTGAAGCGGACGTGGAGGAAGGGCGAACCGAGCAGCAGCAGGACCGCGAGCGTCGGCACGAGCACCGCGATCGGCCGCTTCATCACCCACCAGGCGAGGCGCGACCACGCCCCTCGGTCGCTCGACGTCGGCGAGATCCGGCGGACCCGGAGGGCGTCCACGCGCCGGCCAACGATCCCGAGCGCGGCCGGCAGCAGCGTCAGCGCGGCCGCGACCGCCAGCGCGACGACAATCGCACCGGCGATGCCAACCGAGCGCAGGATCATGAAGTCGAAGAGCATCAGCCCGACGAGCCCGAGGAAGACGGTCAGGCCCGAGAAGAACACCGCGCGCCCGGCCGTGGCCGTCGTCGCGCCGACCGCCGCTTCGACCGCGTCCTCCGCGTCGCCGCGCGCGGCAAGCTCCTCGCGGAAGCGGCTCGTCATCAGCAGTGAATAGTCGACCCCCAGGCCGAGCCCGAGGAGCGTCGCCAGGTTGAGCACGAAGATGCTCATCGGCGTCGCGTTGGCCGCGAGGAACACGCCGGCGAGGGCAACGACGACCGCCGTGCCGCCGACGACGAGTGGCAGCGCCGCGGCGACGACCGAGCCGAAGACGAGCAGCAGCGCCAGCCCGGCGAGCGGCAGCGAGATCACCTCGCTCCGCCGAAGATCGGACTCGGAGACCTCCTGGACGTCGCCGTAGAACGCCGGACCGCCGGCCAGCCCAACCTCGAGCGGCGGGACCTGGTGGAGCCGCTCGCGGATCCCCGGCAGGGCCGCCGGCGAGCCATCGGCGTTGATCCCGAGGAAGACGACGTCGTACGCGGTGTGACCGTCGGCCGAGACCTGCCGCGGCGCGAGGAGGTGCGAAACGCCTCCGGTCCAGTAGGGCGCGTCAGGGATGTCCTTGACGGCGGCTGCGGCCGCAAGCTCGAACGCCCGGCTGCCCGCGACGGCGGTGTCGGAATGGAAGACGATCGCGACCGCGGCCGGCGGAACGCCGATCTCCTCCTCGAGAAGCGCCTTCGCCCGGCTGGACTCCAGGGTATCGAGGACGAATCCGCCGGACCGCAGGGCTCCTGAGGCCCTGAATGCAAGCGGGACCGCACCGACGAGCACGATGGCCCAGGCCGCGACGACGAGCCAGCGCCGTCGAACGCACCACCGTCCGAGTCGCTCGAGTCGGTTCACCGGTGGAGCATCACAGGCATCGTAGCCAGCAGGGGGTCTGCTAGCATTCCGGCCGTCCAACGGGAGGCGTCGTGCAGCTCTTCACCCTCGCCTTTCAGCGCCCGATCGAGTTCGGCGCATCCGCCCTTGTCGTGACCGTGATGATCGTCGTCCTGGCCAAGGCCGCGCTCTCCTCGGACGGCAAGGCACGCTGGACGCGGCGGATCACCGGGCCGAATTCGAAGTGGCTGTTCGCCTTCCTCGCGATCGGCTGGGCGCTGGTCTTCGGTGTCGGTCTCCAGCTCGTGCCCCACGAGGGCGCGAACTCGCCCTACGGCGGGCTGGGCCTGATCGCCCTGTTCAGCGGCTTCTTCATCATGATGGGCTTCCTCTGGAGCGTGATCGGGGAGTAACCCCGTTCAGTCGCGCCTTCGCGCGATCCAGACATCCTCGATCGGCCACTGCCGCGACCAGCCGCGCGTCGCCATGTCGTGGACGACCTCGTCCGGGTCGCCGTCCGGGGCTTGAATCTCGACGAGCCGTTCGACCTCGAAGCCGTTCTCACGAAGCAGCCGGATCCACTCGCCGTGGCGCAGGTGGAATTCGACCGACGTGTCGTCTGGCCACGTGTACTTGTGGTCCCGGAAGTACGGCCGCGTCAACGTCTCGCCGGCCGGGCCGTCAGCTTCGTAGTCCGGCGTGACCATCATGAAGAGCGAGCTGTTCACCAGGAAGATGAGGCGGCCGCCGGGTCGAAGCACGCGCGCCGCCTCGGGCACCCAGAGGTACGGATCGGCCCAGATCGAGGCGCCGTACTCGCTGATCGCGAGGTCGAAGCTCGCGTCGTCGAACGGCAGCGTCTCGGCGTTGCCGAGGTGGACCGGGAACTCGATGCCGAACTCCTGCTGGAACGTCCGGCACGAGGCGATCTGGTTCGGCGAGTTGTCAATCGCGACCGGCTTCGCGCCACGTCGTGCCAGCCACGCGGAGATGTAACCCGTTCCACAGCCGAGCTCGATCGTGTCCTTGCCCTCCAGGCCGTCGGGCAGGATCCGGAGCTCCGCGTCGGGCACGGCCCAGATGCCCCAGTCCGGCTCTCGCGACCACGCCCGCCGGCCCGGCGCCACGTAGTCCGCGGCGTAGCGGTCCCACGCCTCGCGATTGGCGGCGACGTGCTCGGGGAGGTTCTCGCCTTCGGTCACGTCTGCGATGGTAAGGCGGCACGCCGTGACTCCCAGTCATCTTCGGAAGCCTCTGCGGTGCGTCGATGCCTGCAGCGGGCCTGATGTTGACTCCCAGTCAACGCGATGGCTCCGCGGCGCGCGCTTATCGACCTCAACGTGCGTTCGGGCCCCAGATCGTGACTGTGCGTCAACGCTCGCCCCTGCCTCGAGGTCGCCGATCGGCTGGACCCGCTGGGACCCTCGCGCTATGATCCGCCGACTTGCAGAGTGCATAGACTTTATGCGCTGCTGACGCCGTATCGCCCACGGAGGCGCCGAACCGCGTGACCGAGCACCCGACCAGCACGATCGCCGAAACGCCGTTCATGAACCTGCGTGACCCGGCGAAGACGCTGGGCCCCGATGGCAAGCCCGCCGTCAGCCGCCGGGCGCCGCTCTGGGCGGATGTTGCCGACGAGAAGTGGAACGACTGGCGCTGGCAGCTGTCGAACCGGATCAACACGCTCGAGGAGGTCGAACAGGTCCTCGAGCTGACCGACGACGAGCGCGACGGCCTCGGCGCACCGGACAAGTTCCGCGTCGACATCACGCCGTACTTCGCGAGCCTGATCGACCCAAAGGACCCGAACGACCCGATCCGCCTCCAGGTCATCCCGACCGGCCGCGAGCAGCAGGCCTTCACCGCGATGATGGAGGACTCGCTCGCCGAGGACCGCCACTCACCGGTGCCGGGGCTCGTCCACCGCTACCCCGATCGCGTGCTCATGCTCGTGACGACGCAGTGCGCGAGCTACTGCCGCTACTGCACGCGTTCTCGCATCGTTGGTGACCCGACCCAGAACTTCAACAGCCGCGATCACGAGGCCCAGCTCGAGTACCTGCGCCGGACGCCGCAGGTCCGCGACGTCCTCATCTCCGGCGGCGACGGCCTGACGCTCGCCCCGAAGCTGTTCGAGAAGATCCTGCGCGGGCTCCGCGAGATCCCGCACATCGAGATCATCCGCATCGGATCGCGCGTGCCGGTCTTCCTGCCGCAGCGCATCGACGACGAGCTCTGCTCGATGCTCGAGAAGTACCACCCTCTGTGGATCAACCTCCACTTCAACCATCCGAACGAGATCACGCCCGAGGTTTCGCGGGCCGTGGACAAGCTGACGAAGGCCGGCTTGCCGGTCGGCAACCAGAGCGTCCTGCTCGCCGGCGTCAACGACTGCGTCCACATCCAGCGGGCGCTCGTCCACCAGCTCGTCGAGAACCGGATCCGGCCGTACTACCTCTACCAGTGCGACCTCGTCGAGGGCTCCGGGCACTTCCGGACGCCGGTGGGCAAGGGCCTCGAGATCATCGAGGGCCTGCGCGGGCACACGAGTGGGTACGCGGTGCCCACCTATGTCATCGATGCGCCGGGTGGCGGCGGGAAGATCCCGGTCATGCCGAACTACCTGATCAGCTATTCGGACCACAAGGTCGTCCTTCGAAACTACGAGGGCTACATCACGACCTACGAGGAGCCCGAGCACTACACGAAACACGACCAGGCGGCTTGCGCGTATTGCCAGCACGAACGGCCCGAGCCGGGGCAGTCCGGCGTCCTCGGCCTGCTCGAGGGCGAGCGGATGTGGATCGAGCCGAAGGGCTTCGAAGAGATCCACACGCGCGGCAATCTCGAGGCGCACCGGCTCCAGGACCCGTCGAAGTGGGTCCCCTTCGGCGTCGGCGCGATCGAGGGCAAGGCCGGCAAGGCCCTGCCCGTGCTCGAGGCTCAGACGGGCAACGGCGCAGCCGCGGACGCCTCGAATGGCGCGGATCTGCCGCCCGGCACCGAGCCCCGCCCACGCGAAGGCGAGCCCACCGCGTCGTCGCACGGGGAACTGCTGTAGGTCGCCCTGGCAGGGCCACCTGCCATCGACCCCGGACGTGACACAGTCGCGCTATGAATCTCGCTTCATAAGACCGCGAGACAAAGGCCCATTGGTTTCGGTTGTTGAGGCGCTAGGCTCGCGAGCGTGACGGCGGAGGGGAATCGGGCGGTGCGAGGATCCAGGCTCTTCTACGGCTGGGTCGTCGTCGCGGTCAGTGCCGTGGCGGTGCTCGTGACCGCCGGCGTTCGGGTCGCGCCAGGGGCGTTCCTCCTGGACATGAAGGCCGACACCGGCTGGTCGCTCGGGATTCTCTCGCTGGCGGCGGCGGTTGGCCTGGTCGTCTACGGCCTGACCGGTCCCGTCTCGGGCGCGCTCATCTCGCGCTTCGGCCTTCGCGGTGTCACGGTCGCGAGCCTCGTGATCACCGCCGTCGCGATGGGAGCGTCCAGCCTCGTGACCGAGGCGTGGCAGCTCGCGCTGCTGTTCGGGCTCCTCTCCGGCGTCGGGACCGGGCTGATCGCGAGCGTTCTCGCCGCGGCGGTCGCGAACCGCTGGTTCGTGCGCCATCGCGGCCTCGTAGTCGGCATCCTCAGCGCGAGCTCGAGCGCCGGCCAGCTGCTGTTCTTCCCCGCGCTGACGCTGCTCGCGACGCTGGCCGGCTGGCGCCTCGCATCCATCGCGATCGCAGGCATCTGCCTCGTCGTCGCCGTGCCGATCCTGCTGTGGCTTCGAAACACGCCCGAGGACGTCGGCCTGCGGCCGCTCGGCGCGGCCGCTGACGCCGCGCCACAGCCGACGAGGGCCGATCCCGGGATCATGCGCCGGGCGATCAGGTCCGGGAACTTCTGGCTCCTCGCCGGCACGTTCTTCGTGTGCGGCGCGACGTCGAACGGGCTCGTCGGCCAGCATTTCATCGCCCACGCCGCCGACCACGGGTTCGCGCCAGTCGTGGCATCCGGCGCGCTCGCGATCATGGGTGCGTTCAACTTCGTCGGCACGCTGGTCTCGGGCTGGCTGACCGATCGCGTCGACCCGCGTCGCCTGCTCCTCGTCTACTACGTCTTCCGCGGTCTCAGCCTGCTGTACCTGCCGGCGATCTCGAACAATCTCGACATCACCGCGTTCGCGGTCCTGTTCGGCCTCGACTACATCGCGACGGTCCCGCCGACGGTCGCCCTCGCGGCGGATACGTTCGGCCGGCGAAACGTCGGGATCGTCTACGGCTGGATCTTCGCGGCCCACATGATCGGTGCGGCGGTCGCGGCCTTCGGGGCTGGCTTCATGCGCGACCTGATCGGCGACTACGGGCTGTCGATCGTCATCGCCGGCTGGCTGGCGATCGCGGCCGGCATCGTCACGATGTCGATCCGCCGGCTGCCGGCGGCGACGGCGGCTGCGACAACCTAGCCGCGTGGTGTCCTAGTTCCGGCGGCCCGAGAAGATCGACATCACCTGGCGGACATCCTGGCCATCCGATGAGTCCGGGCGCTCCTCGAGGTACTGCTCGAGGAGCTCGATCGCGTTCGTGAAGCGGCCCATCCGGCCGAGAAGCAGGCCGCGGTCTCGGCCGTGGTCCGGATCCGTGGGCTCCAGCACCGCCAGGAGCGACACGACGCCATAGGCCGACGGCCAGTCGCGCCGCGCGAGGTGGGCTGCGCGGAGGTTCCGGAGGACACGTGCCAGGATCTGGCGCCGGCCGACCGGTCGCAGCATGCCGGCGTGGAGCAACACGCCCTCTCCGACGGCGCGCCGGAGGAGCGCCTGGCAGTCGTCTCGCGACAGGAGGCGCCCGCCGTCAGCCGGGTCCATCAGCTGGCCGCCCGGACCGCCGACGAGGAAGTGGCCAGGCAGGCCGACGCCGGTGAGACGAAGGCCGAGACGCGCGGCGACCTCGAGCTCCACGATCGCGAGGCTGATCGGCAGGCCGCGGCGGCTGTCGACGACCCGGTCGAGGCGGCTCAGGTCGGGGTCGGCGGAACGCTCGGGTGTGGGGCCGCGGAAGCCGGCCTCGATGTACAGGACGTCGTGGAGCCGGGTGAGAATGACCTCGGGCGGGTCGCCGACATCGATGCGCAGCCGGACGAGTTCGGCGAGCGCGTCGAGCGAGGCGAACGTCGGCGCGGGGTCGAACTGGGCACGGCCGTCCGCGGCGATGAGCAGGGCGCCTTCGGCCAGGTCGATGTCGGCCTCCGGGCGCGCGACGAGCCGGGCGAAGCGAGCGCGATTCGCATCGCGTGCCTGGGCGACCTTCGCGGCCGACTCGAGCGGGTCCATGACTGGCTCGGATCGTAGCGCCGTCGGCTGCACCGCGGATACACCGCCAAACGTCCTGCGGGTCCGGTTCGGCAGGCCCGTGCTAGGCTGGCGCCTCCTCTTGACGGATCGCAGCGGAGCCGCCTCGAACGTGCCCAACTCAGCGCCTCCAGCCGCCGGCCTTGGGCCCCTCCGGCCTGCCCCGACCGGGCTCGAAATCGCGGACCTTGCTCCGCCCGTGACGGCCGAATCCGGCGACCCGTTCAGCACGTGGCGGATCCTCGATCTCGTCGCCCGCCTCGAGCGCGGCGCCCCGCAGCGGTTGACGGACATCGTCGATCGCCTCAACGCGACGCACCTCGACTGGATCTTCGGTCGCCGCGTCGTCGAGGACGTCCTGCTCCAGCTCCAGGCGAACTGGATTGCCGACTATCGAAACAGCTCCGGGATCGTGATCGACGACGGCCCGAGTGGGGCCAGCGTCACGATCGAGGACTCGACGCGGGTCGATCCGTGGATCGTCCGCCAGGTCGCCCGCGAGGCCGATGCCTGCCGCGAGCTGCTCCGTGACTTCAGCCGCCGCGATCGGGTGACCGGCGATGGCTGACCGCACGCTCGCCTCGCCGTCCGAGCTTTCGGGCCGCTGCGCGTGTCCGCGGCGGGTTCGATCGCGCTGATCGCGCGCTTCGAGAACCCGCCCGACTCCCGCGTCCCTGAGCCCGCCCCGCCACCGACGGCGGAGGCACCAACCGAACGAGGAGCCGCATTCCCATGGCCCACCATGACTACGCCACCGACGCCCTGGTCTCCGCCGACTGGGCGCTCGAGCACCTTTCGGACCCGAACATCCGGTTCGTCGAGGTCGACGTCGACACCTCGATCTACGAAGCCGGCCACCTGCCCGGCGCCGTCGCCTGGAACTGGACGAGCCAGCTCACGGACGGCCTTCGGCGTGACATCGCCGATCGGCAGCAGTTCAGCGAGCTGCTCCAGGCAAGCGGCGTCGGGCCCGACACGCTGATCGTCCTCTACGGCGACAACCAGAACTGGTTCGCCGCGTGGGCGTACTGGCAGCTCCATCTCTATGGCCACAAGCGAGCGAAGATCCTCGATGGCGGCTGGAAACTCTGGCAGGCCCGCAACCTGCCGACGACGACCGACGTGCCGACGTACGCGCGGACGACCTACGAGCTCGCCGAGCCGGACTTCTCGCATCGCGCGTTCCGCGACGACATCCTGCCGCGCGTCGGCGACACGACGCTGTCGCTCGTCGACGTCAGGAGCCCGGCAGAGTTCCGCGGCGAGGTCCTCGCGCCGCCTGGACTCTCCGAGACCGCGCAGCGCGCCGGCCACATCCCCGGGGCCGTGTCCGTTCCGTGGGCCCAGACGGTCGGGGAGGACGGCACGTTCAAGTCCGCCGCCGACCTCAAGGCGCTGTACGCGGCGAACGGTGTCACCGAAGACGACGACATCATCACGTACTGCCGAATCGGCGAGCGCGCGTCGCACACCTGGTTCGTGCTCCACGAGCTGCTCGGCTATCCGCGGGTCCGCAACTACGACGGCTCGTGGACGGAGTGGGGCAGCATGATCAACGTCCCGATCGAGAAGTCGCCCGCGCCGGCCTGAGCCGGCCGCCTAACCGACCGAGGGATCCGGCACGACGCGTGCCGGATCCAGCAACCCCAGCGGCGTCTCGCACCAGGTGTCGCGCTCGACGATCCGGAACCCGGCATCGAGCAGCGGCTTCAGCGCGGGATGCGGTCCGCCAAGGCATAGCCCGATCGCGGCGCCCTCCGGCGTCAGCTCGCGTGACCCGAGGGCTGCCGCCAGCGCCGCGACAGGATCGGCATTCGCGGCGGTGATCGCTGAGTCGAACCACCGGATCATCGAGTCGTGGCCGTCGCGGACGCAGCCCGCCAGCGCGAGCCGGCCCTCGAGCTCCACGGCGAACGGCGTGCCGCCGCGGCGTGAGGACCACGTCACGACGTCGAGCCGGCGATCGAAGCCGCTCAGCTCGGCAAACGCGGCGCTCAGCTCGTCCGCCGAGATGCGCCGGACGACGGCATCGGGCGGCGGCGCCGGGAGAGGCCGATCCGCCGCGGAGCGCGGTCGCTGGAGGTAGAACAGCGGCCACGCCGGCACCATGCCGCCGCGCGTGTATAACGCCTGTGCTCGCGGATCGCCGGAGCTCGAGACGGACCAGCGTTCGTCGGGATGCGCCTCGAGAAGCGCCCGATACAACGGTCCGCCGACGCCCGACCCGTGCTCGGACGGTTCGACGAAGAGGTCGCTGACGTGGCTTCGGCGCCCCTGGTTCGAGCCTGCCGCGGGGTGGATCCAGACCGCGGCAGCGAAGCCGACAACCCGTCCTTCGCGCTCGGCCGCAAGGACCGTTCCGTCGCCGAACAGCCGGTCGAGGTAGGGCAGGCCCATGCCCTCGGGCCCTTCGAGGTGGACGTCATGCGCCGCAGCGAGCTGGTAGATCGCGGCTGTGTCATCGCGGCGGGCAGGGCGAACGGTGATCGGACTCGGGGAGATGGCCATGCCCACCTATCATCGCCGAGTGACCGTGGCAGCCGCTCCGAACGTCCACATCGAACCGCTGCCGCGGCTCGCATCGGTCTCCCCCGCGGACGTCGCGGAGGCCTTCCGCGACCTGCCCGGCCTCGCGTTGCTCGAGGCTGCGCGAGCGGGCCGGAACGCCCGCTGGTCGTACCTGACCGCCGATCCCCTCGGCATCGTGGAAGAGCCCGCGCCCGGAGACGATCCCCTGGCCGGGGCCCGAGTCGCGCTGGCACGGCTGGCATCGGAGCACTCGAGCGATCGCTCGGCACCGCCGTTCGTCGGCGGCCTCGTCGGCTACCTCTCGTACGACCTCGGGCGCCGCTACGAGCAACTGCCCGAGATCGCCGCGGCCGACCAGGACCTGCCGCTCCTGCGCCTCGGCCTGCACGACTGGGTCGTCGCCTGGGACCGCGCGACGGGCACGGCCTGGCTGGGTGGCCGCGTCGCGGATGGCGACGCCGGGCGCCTGGAGCGGCGGCTCGCAGACGTTCGACGCCGGCTCGAGGGTCTGGCGCGGGTTCGGCCCCGCACGGACCCGCCCGAGCTGCCCCGCCTGGAGCTCCGCTCGGGCCTCGGCCGCGAGGCATACGAGGCGCGCGTCCGCGAGGTGAGGGCCGCGATCGCCCGCGGCGAGATCTACCAGGCAAACCTGACGAGGCGTCTCGAAACGCCGTTCGGCGGCGATCCGTGGCCCCTGTACGGCCGCCTCCGCGAGGGTGACCCGGCCCTGTTCGCCGCCTATCTCGACCTTGGTGGCGGCCGCGCGATCCTCTCGGCCTCGCCAGAACCGTTCCTCTCGGTCGATCGCGACGGCAATGTCGCAACGGATCCGATCAAGGGCACTCGGCCACGCGGCCGCACGCGCGAAGATGACCGGCGCCTTGCCCGTGAGCTCCTGTGCTCGGTCAAGGACCGCGCCGAGAACGTGATGATCGTTGACGTCCTGCGAAACGACCTCGGCCGCTGCTGCGTGCCGGGTTCCATCCGCGTCCCGCGGCTTTGCCGCCTCGAGCGCACCGAGGCGGTCCAGCACCTCGTGACCACGATCCACGGCCGCCTCGCCCCGGGCCGGGACGCGCTCGCCCTTCTCGGTGCCAGCTTCCCCGGCGGCTCGATCACCGGCGCGCCGAAGATCCGGGCAATGGAGATCCTCGAAGGCCTCGAGCCCGTCCGCCGTGGCCCGTACACCGGCGCGGCCGGCTGGATCTCGCCCGACGGCGCGATGCGCACGAGCATCCTCATCCGCACGTTCGTCGCCGACGGCCGGCGACTGACGCTCCATGTCGGTGGCGGGATCACCTGGGGCAGCGACCCTGCCGCGGAGTGGCAGGAAACGGTCGACAAGGCCGCAGGACCGCTCCGGGCGATCGATGCGCGGGAGGTCGAATGACCGACGCGCCGGGCCACGTCTGGGTCGATGGCCGCCTCCACTCGGCCGACGACCTGCACCTCAGCGTCTTCGATCGCGGTTTCCAGCTCGGCGACGGCGTCTTCGAGACCCTTCGGGCGCGGGCCGGTCACCCGGCCGAGCTCGCCGAGCATCTCGAGCGCCTCCGGCGGTCCGCCGACGGCCTCGGCATCGAGCTGCAGGACGATCTCGAAGCGATCATCGCCGGCGCGATCGGAGAGCTCCTGCGCGCGAACGAGCTCGACGGGCCGGACGGCGACGCGTCCGTCCGGATCACGCTGTCCCGCGGCGCCTATCGGGGCCGCGGCCTGCTGCCACCGAACGAACATGTCCGACCGACGCTGGCCGTTCAGGCGTGGCCGGTGCCCGCGCCTCCCGCCGGCCACCTCGAGCGCGGCCTCGCCCTCGTCGCGAGCGCCGTCCGGCGAGACCCCGAGAGCCCGCTCGCGGCACTGAAGACGACGTCCCGTGCCGACTACGTCTACGCGCGCCTCGAGGCCCGCCGTGCCGGCGCAGACGATGCGCTGTTCCTCACGACCGACGGCTTCCTGTCGGAGGCCACGAGCGCGAACGTGTTCATCGTCCGGCGCCCGCGCCGGAACGGAGGGCCAGGCGGGAGCGAAGGGCCCGGCGGGAGCGACGCAGCGGAGCTCGCAACGCCCGCGATCGCCTGCGCGATCCTGCCCGGGACCACCCGTGGCTGGATCCTCGGCTGGGCCCGAGAGGCCGGCCTCGCGACGGCCGAGACGTGGCTGACGACGGCCGACCTCCTCGCCGCGGACGAGGCGTTCCTCTCGTCGAGCGTGGCCGGGATCCTGCCGCTGACCTCGTACGAGGGTGCGCCGATCGGGGACGGGCGGCCGGGCGTCTGGACGGCCCGGGCGCGTGACGCGCGCGAGGCCTTCCTGCGAGCCGGCGGAACCGGCGGCGGAACGGACGGCGGGCGGCGGTGAAGCGCGACGAGCTCATCGCCCGGACGAAGCAGCTCATCGCCGAGGGCGAGCGCCTGGCCGCGGCACCCGCGCTCTCCGGGCTGCGGACGTGGCTGAAGCTCTCGGACGACCTCCTCGCCGGGGCGTGGGGCAGCATGGATCGCTATCACCTCGCCTGGCTCCAGGTCGGGCGAGCGCGCGACGTCGTCCGCGGGCGGCCGCTGACGCACGACGAGGAGGCGGCATACGTGCGCGAGGTCGCCTCGGCGAAGACCGCGGTGCTGCGGATGAGCCTTGACGCCGTCGAGCGTCAGCAGATGCCGTTTGTCGGCGAGACCGGTGGGGTCGCGGCCGGCCAGGGAGCTGGCAAGGTCCCGGGCCGGGATCGAAAACCCTAGTTCGCGGCCGCCTTCATCGAGCTGGTCATCTTCGCGGAGTCGATTCGGACGAGGTAGCAGGCGATCTCATGGTCGCCGTTTGGCCAGCCTTCCGAGGTCGGATAGAAGTACGCCATGTCGAGCTCGGTGTCGGTCTCCCAGGTTCGGCCGGTGTACGACTCGAAAGCCGGCACGCAGCGCTCGAACACGAACGCGTCGAATGCGTCACTGCTCGGGTACGTGTCCGCGTCCGGGTGATCGCCTACGAACACGATCTCGGCGGTGTGCGGCTCGGTGCACGGATGGTGCTGGACGTCCTCGACGTTCTGGGCCGTGCCCGGCTCGTCGAAGCAGTCACCTACCTGCAGGTCGCCGGCGTTGCCGGACAGCCGATCGCGCAGGACGAACCCGCCGACCACGATCGCGCCGATGATGCCAAGCCGAATGAACAGACCGCGCATGCACCCACTCCCTGACGTGTGCCGATCGTGGGGTCAGGCCGGCCGCTCGAATACCACCCGATCGACGCGGCCGAAGTCGTACTCCGGTACTGCGGGCGTGCCGTACAGGCGCTGCGTTCCGGGGCCCGTCCTCGGCTCAAAGCCGAGGGCCACGTGGAAGCGCACGGCCGCCGGTTCGCCGGGCCAGGCAACGGCGACGATCCGCCGCGCCCCGGCAGCAACGGCGTCACCCTGGAACCGGCCGTAGAGCGCCCGTCCGATGCCGCGACGCCGATGGTCAGGCGCGACGCCGACCATGTGGCACACGGCCGTCGTGGGATCGTCGGGCGAGATGAATCCGACGAGGAAGCCGACGAACCGGCCCGCGTCGTCCTCCGCGAGCCACGACGTGCCGCTGAAGTGCTGGAGCCACAGCCGCGGCAGCTGGTCGACCTGGCGCCGCTCGCCCCACCAGTCATCGACCACCTCCGCGATCGCCGGATAGTCCGCCTCCGTCGGCCGGCGGTAACGCACGTCCGGGCTCAGCGCCCCGTCCGGGCTCAGCGCCCGCTCCGGATGCTGGCCGAGGCATAGGCGGCGGCCAGCGCCCCGACAAGGACCTGGCCGATGAGCCCGAGCCCGAAGATCTCCCACGTGTAGGCCGCGAGGTCGAGATTGCCGCCTTCGGCTCGTCCGACGAGCCACGCGCCGACGACGCCGCCGAAGAGCCCCGCAAGCGTCCACGTGACGGCCGGTCGCGCCGTCAGCTGCGAGCCCACGATGAGTCCGCTGGCTCCCGCGACGAAGATCAGGCCCGTCGTCGTGGCGAGGCCCGCGACGAGCAGCAGAGTCCCGCCGATCCCGACAAGGAACCCGACGCCCGCAATGAACCACCGGCGGCCGATCCGTCCGCGGTTCGTGGACGCGTCACCCGGCGCTGGCGAACGGGGCTCGTAGCGGCTGGACGGTGATCGTTCGAGGCGGCGCCGAGCGCTCGGCGGCGGCTGCTCGCCAGGCTCAGGAGGGAGCGGGCGTTCCGGCTCCGGGCGAGGCTCGCTCACGGGCCCATCGTATAGACTTCCGGCTCGTGAGCCACCCCAGCCTCGGCCTCCCACCGGCCAGCCCGGCGGGCGGCCATCCGGCCGCCGCAGCGGCGCTTCGCGCGGTCCGCGATCGGGTCGCGGCACGGGCGCTCGAGGCGTTCGCCGCCGACGACTCCACCGTTCGCGAGCGCTACGACGAGCTGGCTCTCCGGCGACTGCTGCGCGACCTCGCCACGATCCTCGACCAGGTCGCCGTGACGCTCGGCACCTCGGATCGCGGTGCATTCGTTGCCTGGTGTGAGTCGCTCGTGCCCGGGTATCGCAAGCGCAACGTTCCGATGGACGACCTCGCCCGCCTGATGGGCGAGCTTCAGCGCGCCACCGCAGCCGCCATCGAGCCCGAACCGGCAGCTGTCGCCGGATCCCTGCTGACCGATGCGGCCGCCGCCTTCAAGAGCCATCGGCGGCTCGGTGGCGACGCCAAGAAGAAGAACCCGGTCATCGACTTCATCTACAAGGGCGCCTGACAGGCCGCGGGTTCGAACGATGACGATCAAGTGGGTGGCGGTCGATCCGCTCGTCATGAACGGCGAGCCGTTCTGCTACGGCTCGCGCCTCACCGTCCGCCAGCTGCTCGAGCTCCGCCGCAACGGCTTCGGCCTCAATGAGCTCATCAAGGACCATCCGGAGCTCCGGCGCATGGGCATCGCCGCCGCGTACACATATGCGGCTGATCATCGCGACCGGTACGCCGAGTTTTTCGAGGCAGACGGGTCCCTCGCAGGACCGGGCTATTCGGACGCCGAGGCAAGCGGGCTGCCGTCGCGGTATCGAAAGCCCGGGATCGTCGTCAAGCCGGGCGCCTGACGGGAGGTCAGTCCACCGCCGCGTCGCGCGATCGGCGCCGATGTGCTGCCGGAGCACCACTCGGACACGAAGTCCGGATCAGCGTCCAATCGTTGCTCGGATTTCCGGTCGATCTCTGCTCCCGCCGCACAAGACCGAAGGATCGACGGCCCGTACCAGGCTGAATGGGTCAAATCGCGTCGCAGTGGTGCTCGTGGAGCACATGCAATCTCGCCGCGCGCCTGATCGGGCGATTCACGGGTGGGTGGTACGCTCGAACAGATGACCGACACCGCCGATCGAACCGCCGAGCCCGCGAACGCACCGAGCGCGACTGCCGCGCCCGCGTTCGACCCCGAGCGCCGGGCCAAGGAGCTCGCGATCCTCGATGCGCTGCGCGCAGTCGTCGACCCCGAGATCGGGATGAACGTTGTTGAGCTTGCGCTGATCAAGCAGATCATCCTCGGGACGGACGAGTCCGAGATCAAGATGATCCTGACGACGCCGTTCTGCCCGTACGCCGGTTCGATGATTCAGCAGGTCAAGGAGCAGGCCGAATCGGTCGTCGAGCATCCCGTCAAGGTCACTCTGCTGGCGGAGCGCTGGGACCCACGCGATGCGGGCTTGATGTGGTGAGGCCCGCCGCCGCTGCGTGACCCGATGACGGCGTTGTCGCCTGTGCGCGCTCACTCACGCACGTTTGAGTGCGCTCGTTCGCGTGCTCGGCTCCGCCTTGTCCTCGGGCCCCTCAGCGGCGGCTCAATCCTGTGACCCGCGGGCCCCTGGATTCGGTCGTCGCGACGACACGCGGCGACGACGGCACGACGGGCCTCCTGTACGGCGGCGACCGGATCGCCAAGGACGACGCCCGCACCGAGGCCTACGGCACG
>Ga0075428_100001812_pt1 | contig 22861 bp, 18 predicted proteins | sample RhiMetdeltSRZDD2_FD_75291 | JGI IMG/M metagenome (GOLD analysis project Ga0075428, IMG submission 75291) | Populus rhizosphere microbial communities from Tennessee, USA - Rhizosphere MetaG P. deltoides SRZDD2 | ecosystem: Host-associated > Plants > Roots > Rhizosphere > Soil | place: USA... | reverse complement strand
CGGTCCCAGGGGAGGGCCGCGCTCCAGCGTGTCGTGAGGGTCAGCGGCCGGAAGGCGTGGCCGGGCAGCTGCCCGTGACTTCCTTGATCGTGGAGACCTCGAACTCCGACAGGTTCACACGATCGCGACCGATGACCTTGTCGGTAGGCGTCGTGACGGTGCCCGGCGCGGGAGCGGGCGAGTCGCCTGCCTCGACGTCGATGCGACCGACGGCCTCGACGCGCTTTCCGACCAGCGACTTCAACTTCGTGTCATCCACGAACTCGAGCTTGTACATCGCGCCCACGCTTCCGGACGTTCCGGTGGTGCCGGCCGCGCCCGAGCCGCTGGTGCCGGCCGCTCCCTTGCCGGCCGGCTGACTGGGAAAGCTGGACACCTCCGCGAGGATGTAGTCCTCGAGAACGCCCGCGCGTTCCACCACGTTTGGCGCACGTCCGGGAACGTCCTTCTCCCTGTAGACACAGCCCACGACGGTCGCAGTCTTCTTCTGCGCGGTTTGCGCCTCGGCGCCTGGCTGTGGCTTGGCCTGCGGCTGCTGCGCGGCGACGATCGTACCAGAGCAGGCCGCCGCGAGTGCGGTTGTGATGATGTATTTGTTGAACACCGTGACCCTCCTCACTTGGAATCCCTTTCGCCGTCTCTCAGTGCAACCTGGACGCCATGAGCGCGATCGCGCCCGTGGATCCCGATCCGGCAGGGCTGATCCGACGGCCGCGTTCTCGAAGACAACCCGGCTGTAGGAGGTATCGCCAGAAGCTGAGTCGCCTCACGCTACAGAAGTGCTCGCGTGAGGCCCCCTTGTTGCACCGGCATCGTGGACCGTCATCGATTTCGCGTCCGGGTCGCCTCACGGGTGTATCCTGCGCGAGTGAGGAGTGTGTTCATGCGAATCCCACTCGACACCGACGACATGGAACCGACGCCGCCTCAGACCGAGAGCGCGCGGGAGCGCGGCTTCACGTCGGACGCCGACGACTCGAAGTACGGCTGCTCGGATGAGCTCGATGGGGACCTGCAGGGAGACATTGCCGACGAGGGCGCCGGCCACAGAGGGTGAAACTCGACCTGAGTGGCGCTGTCAGCGCACGCTGCTGTCGCCGAGCAGCGCCATCAGCTTGGCCGTGAGCGCCGGCCCGAGATCGTCGATGCGTCTGATTCGGGTGGCGTTGCGATAGAAGCGCGACACGTCGTGACCGATCCCGATGGCGGCGAGCTTCACCGGCGAGCGGGACTCGATGTCCTCGACGACGTCAGCCAGATGGCGATCGAGGTATTCGTGCCCGTTGGCGGTGAACGTGGCCTCGTCCATCGGGGTGCCGTCCGACACCACGACGAGGATGCGACGACGTTCGGAGCGCGCCAGGAGACGCGCGTGCGCCCAGGCCACGGCCTCGCCGTCGATGTTCTCCTTCAACATCTCGTCGCGAAGGAAGAGCCCGAGACCCACGCGCGCGCGGCGCCATGGGACGTCTGCGCTCTTCACCACGATGTGCTCGAGCGCATTCAATCGGCCGGGGCTGTCGGGGTAGCCGCGCGCCGCCCACTCGCGCGCCGGCTCGCCGCCGTCCCAGTCGCGCGTCGTGAAGCCGAGCACTTCGCACCGGACCCCGCACCGCTCGAGGACGCGGACGAAGACCTCGACGGTGAGAGCCGCGATCTGCATCGGCCGGCCGCGCATCGAGCCGGAGTGATCGATGAGCAACGTCACCACCGTGCTCGGGAAGGACGAGTCCATCTCCTGCTTGAAGGGCCGTGCATGTCCGCCGCGTGCCACGAGTCGCGCCAGGCGGGAGCTGTCGAGGAGACCTTCGTCGAGATCGAACTGCCAGTGACGCGCCTGTTGTGCCATCAGCACGCGCATCAGCCGCTTGGCCAGCCGCGAGACGATCGTCCGAAGCGAGGTCAGGTCGGTCTCCAGAGAGGCTCGAAGCCGAGCCAACTCCTCGCGGTCGGCGAGTGCTGCCGCGTTGACGACGCGATCGTAGGCGGTGGTGAACGGACGATAGCCATGGGACGATCCGCCCCCGCGTTCGACGTGGCCGCCGCCTGCGGCCTGTTCCGATCCGTCGGGCGTGTGCGCCGTCCGCCGGGCGAGCGGCGCCCGGGTCTTTCCCGGATCGCCGCGGGAGGGCAGCTCGCGGTAAATCCGACGTGTCGGCAACGACACACGCATTGACCCCGCCGGTGCTCCAGCCTCCGGCGGCAGGTGCGCGGCCGCCCGGGCAGACCATTCGGCCGCAGCGGCGGTAAATCGTTCCTGGTCGGCGAGATGCCGTGCGAACGCGCTGAGCTGGTCGACCATTGTCGCGGACAACGCCGCGCGAACACGGCCCACCGAAGCCGCCTTCACATCCGGTGCGCGCCTGTTGCTGAACGTCTCGAACGCCAGCCACCGGACCCCGTCATCGTCGGCGCCCGGATGTGCGAGAAGGTTCCTGGCGATGCCGGGCAGCCACGCTGCGCCGAGCGCATCGAGCCGCGCCCGTTCGAGCGACTCGAACACCGCCGACGCTCGCGCATCCGCAGGCTGCCAGCGGTCTTGAATCGCGTCGTCGTGGAAGCGATGTCGAACCGCGAGACGATCGCCGTCCGCGCGCAGGCCGCCAAGCGTAGCGGCCTCGGACGTGCCGAGGCTGGCATCGGCGTCAGGAGACGCGGCGAGCGCACGCGTGCACGCGCTCACGGCCTCGACGCTGCGCGGGGATTCCACTGAAGCTCTCAGAGATCGGTGCCGATGCAGCGCTGGTAGTACTCGGCCACGAGCGCGCGCTCGTCTTCGTCGCAGCGGTTCAGGAAGGTGAGCCGGAAGGCGAGCGCCGGATTCTTGAAAAGCGTGGTGTTCTCAGCCCAGGTGACCACCGTTCGCGGCGACATGACCGTGGAGAGATCGCCATCCGCGAAGCCGCGTCGCGTCAGGTTGGCCAGGGCAATCATCGCGCTGGCCGTCGCGCGCCCTTCGGCGTTCCGGTACTCGGGGCACCGCGCGAGCACGACCTCCACCTCGCGATCGTGGGCGAGGTAATTGAGGGTGACGACGACGTTCCAGCGATCCATCTGGCCCTGGTTGAGCGGCTGGGTGCCGTGATAGAGGCCGGTGGCATCGCCGAGGCCCACGGTGTTGGCCGTCGCGAACAACCGGAAGGCGGGGTGCGGCTCTATGACACGGCTCTGATCGAGCAGCGTGAGGCGCCCCTCGACTTCCAGCACACGCTGGATTACGAACATCACGTCGGGGCGGCCGGCGTCGTATTCGTCGAACACGAGCGCGCACGGACGCTGCAGCGCCCACGTCAGGATGCCGGGCTGGAACTCGGTGACCTGCTTGCCGTCGCGGATCACGATCGCATCCCGCCCGATCAGGTCCATCCTGGTGACGTGGCCGTCCAGGTTCACGCGGACGCAGGGCCAGTTCAGACGAGACGCCACTTGCTCGACGTGGCTCGATTTGCCGGTGCCATGACGCCCCTGGACGAGGACCCGCCGGTTGTGCACGAACCCGGCGAGGAGCGCCAGCGTAGTCTCCGGGTCGAAAACGTAGTCAGCGTCGCGCGGTGGCACGTGATCGTCTGGAACGGAGAACGCTGGGACCTGGAGGTCGCTGTCGATCCCGAACAGATCCCGTGCAGAGAGCGTGAGATCCGGCTGTTGGGGGATGTGGCGGAGGGACTCCTCGGGCGTGTACGTGGCGCTCGTATTCATGCAGCAGTCAATTATCGCTGATGCCGGGTGAACCGACCTGAAGCTCGGTTCTGCGAAGGAACACGAATGCGTAGCGGAGGTCGCGGCGTCAGCGCTCGTCCGATCGCTCAAGCAGGGCGCGGACGGCCGAGGGGTAGTCGGGGAAGTAGCGCTCGATGACCGGAAGCTCGAACCGCGCGAGGATCGACTCTTTTGGCTCGTGCTCCAGCAGGAACGCAAACGACGCCTCGAGCAGTTCCTCCGGCGTCGCATCTGGCGCGTACCGCTGGACGTCCGAAGGCCAGACGGTCACCTGGTGCGACGTGCTCGTTCCATCGTGTGCGTCGAGGCCGACGTGATACACGGAGCCGCCGCCGTGCGTGATCGAGATGCGGACCGGCGTCACTTCGAGATCAGGAGACCGAGGACAATGCCGATTGCGCCCTGCGACCCGCTGGCAGTTCCGAGCTCGGTTGCCGCCGCCACCGTCGTCAAGCCGAGACGCCGAGTCATCGCCGCGTCGGCCTGACCTTTGATGAACGCTTCGATGTCAATAGTAGCGACGCCGAGCCTGGACGCGATGCTGGGCGTCGCTTTGCCGTTCAAGAGCGCGTTCAGATCGGCAAGTGGGACGCCCGCCACGGTCGCGATTTCGACATTCTTCACTGCTGTACCCTCCGCCGAACAGACACACGATTATCCCTGTCTTGGCTCGTCGCTGTAGGCCTCGCCGGCCGGTGCGGTGGTGTCCGAGACCTGATCTTCCGTCGCACCGATGTGCTTGTCGCCGGCTTCGGCTGAGGTGTCAGGGCGATCGATTCGCGATCGTACAGCGGACTTGTCACCTTGGTGCAACGGCTCGGAGCTGCCATCCGCCTGCGGCGATGGCCCGGGCGTGCGTGGGGCCGGCGTGCTTCCGTCCGTCGGCGCCGGATGAGTCTGTGCGTGGCCGTGAGATGTCATGGGTACCTCGGCATGATCGGGGAGCAAGTTGAGGTCCAACGAACACGGCCCGTTGAGGTCGAAGCGGAACAGTTACGACGCGAGCTCTCGAACTGGCATCCGCAGCTCGTGCAGAAAATAGAATGGAAGAAGTCTCCTTGATCCTCGCAGAACCGAGCTTCAGCTCGGTTAGTCCACCGGATGGAAGAGCGCCACGATGAGCACGGTCCGCATCGCCCTCGCCAACGTCCGCGTGCCCGCGACGCGCGACGAGTCGGTCCGCCTGGCGACGTCGGCAGTCGCCGAGGCAAGCTCTCGCGGAGCAACGGTGATCTGCTTTCCGGAATGCTTCATACCCGGATATCGGTGGCCGGGCACGACAGCGGCATCGCCGGATCCCGCGTTTCTCGAACGCGCCTGGTCTGATGTGGCCGATGCCGCCAGGGGTGCCCGCGTCACGGTCGTCCTCGGCACCGAGCGCGTGACCGAACGCGGCCTGCAGATCAGCGTCTGTGTCATCAATCCCGACGGCACGATCGCGGGGTGGCAGGACAAGGGACAGATCGATCCGTCGGAGGAGGCCATCTATCCTGCGTTCGCCACGGAGCGACGGGTCTTCACTGCCGGACCGCTGACCTTCGGTGTGGCGATCTGCCACGAAGGCTGGCGCTATCCGGAGACGGTGCGGTGGGCCGTGCGTCGAGGCGCGCAGGTCGTATTTCACCCGCACGCCCACGTTGCCGAACCCGGGAGTTATCGCCCGCGTACGTTCGCCGATCCCGCCAACACCTTCCACGAGAAAGCCATTCTGTGTCGCGCGGCGGAGAACACGTGCTATTTCGCATCAGTGAACTGCGCGAGCGAAGGTTCGGGCACCACGTCGGCGGTCGCGCGTCCGGATGGCACGCTGCAGTGCTATCAGCCTTACGGAGAGGAAGGTCTCCTCATGGCGGACCTGGACCTCAGCACAGCCACTGGCCTGCTCGCCTTGCGCTGCCGAACGTCACCGATCTGAAACACCAGCTTGGACTCACACTTCAGCCAGGGCGCGATCCCAGTCTCAGAAGCGCAGACGCACGGCAACCGCGACTCGTTGGCGGGCGCCGCCATCTTCGGCCTCGGCCGTTCGGTCAATCCTGCTCGGAATGGCGGCATCGATCAGCGCGCCCACCCCGGCCGTGAAGAGCGCCCCCCGCAACGCGTCGGCGAGGATGTGCAGGCGCCCACACGGGGCTGGCGCATCGGGCGGGCCGCAGCCGCGCACAACGTAGTCGACGACCACAGCACTGGAGCCGGCGGCGGCGCCGATGAGGGCGCCGTTCCACAGCGGATCATCAAGAAGCGAGCCTGGTTCGACGATTCGTTCGCGTCCACGAGACTTGTCCACGGCGAGACCGATCGCGCCGCCCGCAACCGCCGCCAGTGCCATACAGGTCTTCACCGTGCAGACGGAATCGGTGGTCGCTGCGAGGACCACGCCCAGCGAGGCACCGATGCCCGCCCCGGTGACTACACCGTTCCACACCGGGTCGCGCCGCACGTCCTGTGCCTGGCCCGTGGCGGGCGTCAGCGTGAGTGCCGCCACGACGAGGGCCATCGCTCGACGCGCGCTTGGCATGGGCCTCCATCTCGGAGTCCTGACCGCGAAGTTGTTCAAGAGCGGGGAAAGAGCTGACTCGAGTAAGCGGCGCATCATCGGCGACCTCCCTCGCTGGCAGGTTCGGACAAAACGCCGCGCATGTCCTGACGGTGACGCTGAAAAACCCTGAATAGGCCCGCGTGGACAATCGAGGACGTCGCCGGGAGGTTTGGAGGCCGCGATCGCACGAGCTCCTTCCCGGCAGACGAGAGGCCGTGGCGATCGCGTTGGGGACCGGCTGGACCGCCTGCGGGCAACTACCGCATGCCGGCGATCTTGCCCGCCGCCGCGTCCATGACCATGCGGGTGAGCAGGTAGAGACGGGGCTCGATCGACGAGATGTTGATGTACTCGGCGTCGTTCGAATGCGAACCGAAGTTCTTCAGGCCGAGACCTTCGAGCACCGGCGCGCCGGTTCGCAGCGCCGCGTACGCCGCATCGGTGCCGGAGCCCGTGGAGACGGTGCTCACCTTGAGCGTGCCGCCGATCTCTGCATACACACGCTGCGCGTGCTCGGCGGCCTTCGCCGACTGCTCGCGAAACGGCAGCGGAGGATAGAGGCGCTCGAACGTCACGTCTACGGTCGTATCGGGAACGAGGTGATTCTTGATCCGCTCGCGAATGGTGGCTTCGACCGCGGCGAAGTCGCGTTCGTCATCGGCGCGCATGTCGCCGATCGCCCGCGCTTCGGCGGGAATGGCGTTCGACACCGAACCCGCGTTCGCCACCGTCCAGTTCAGTTTCACGGCCTTGGCCGGGTTCGAGAGATCGCGCATCTGCAGGAGCTGGTGCGAGAGTTCGTACAGCGCGTTGCGGCCTTGTTCCGGCGCGTTGCCGGCATGCGCGGCGCGACCCTTCACGGTGAGAACCGCCAGCTGAACGCCCGACGTCGCCAGCCGCACGCTGTCATCCTGGCCGGCCCCTTCGCACGAGAACACGATGTCGTGTTCCGCCCCCAGGGTGGCAATGAGCTCGCGCTCGGCATTCGATCCGATCTCCTCGTCGGGGCTGATGAGCACGGTGATGAGGCCGTAGCCGTCGACATTCGCCGCCTTCAGCACCGCCAGCGTGTGCAGGATCAACGCCACGCCATGCTTGTCGTCGGCAATTCCGAGACCATAGGCACGGTCGCCGTCGACGCGGAACGGCTGCCGCGCCAGCATCCCCCGCTGATACACGGTGTCCATGTGCGCGAGGAGCAGGATGCGCTTCGTGCCGCGCCCGCGGAACCGCGCGACGACCGTGTCGCCGAGCTTCGTCGGCGTGTTCGTGAAGCGCGGCATGTTCGCGGCCGGCGGCACCATCTCGACTTCGCCGCCGACGGCGCGCAGCCGGCCGGCGATGAGCGCGCCGATGCGGGCGAGGCCCTCGACGTCGCCGCTCCCCGACTCGATCGACACCAGGTCGCGCAGCGTGTCGAGCAGCGGCTGTTTCTGCTGCTGGACGCGTGCGCGGAGCGCCTCGTCGACCTGCGCCCCAACGAGCGCCGGGACGAGCAGGAATGCCGCGAAGATGAGTGGTCGAGTGCTCATTGAGGATGTCTTCGCTCCGGCGCGACGCCTCGACCGCGGTCGAGAGGGCGTCCGACGCAGGCCTACGATACATCCACCCTCTTCTCCAGCCGACCAGATTCGGCGGCTGTAATCACCGGCGCCACGACATTCCGTGGGACACCCCCACGGGTTCAGCGACGCGGGCGCCCGTCAACCGTTGTTGAAAAATGGGATTCACCGATGCGATGCGGCGTCCAGCCGTGCATGATCGAACAAGGCGCAATGCCCGTTCGAGCCAGGACCTACGCTATTCCGTGCGGTCTCCGCCGGGTCGGACGAATCGCCTCGGCGGCTCGCGCGCGCACGGCGTCAAGAATCAATGAATGAGGCCGTTGTCATCTGGCACGCAGCCTGAACTGATCCGCCTGGGTACCAGGAACATCGGACACCACGTCTTACTTCGATCCAGCAAAGGAGTGCAGCGTGTTCCCGAAGCTCACTGCGGAGTTGATTGGTACGGGCTGGCTCGTCCTCGGAGGTTGCGGCAGCGCCGTGCTCGCGGCCGCCTTTCCAGACGTCGGAATCGGCCTGCTCGGGGTGTCACTCGCTTTCGGACTCACGGTCCTGACAGGGGCGTACGCGCTCGGCCCGATTTCGGGCGGTCACTTCAACCCCGCTGTCTCGGTGGGACTGTGGGCGGGAGGGCGCTTCCCAGCCGCCTTGCTGTTGCCTTACATCGCGGCACAGGTCGTTGGCGGTGTCGTCGGCGCCGGCGTGCTGTACCTCATCGCGAGCGGCCACGCGGACTTCAGCCTCGCGGGAGGGTTCGCCTCCAACGGCTACGGTATGCACTCACCGGGCGGGTATTCGCTGACGGCCGCGCTCGTCTGCGAGATCGTGATGACGTTCATGTTCCTCGTCATCATTCTCGGTACCACTCACAAACGCGCTCCGGTAGGGTTCGCGGGTCTCGCCATCGGCCTCGGACTCACGCTGATCCATCTGATCAGCATCCCGGTGACGAACACCTCGGTCAATCCGGCGCGCAGCACCGGAACCGCGCTGTTCGTTGGCGGCTGGGCCCTTCAGCAGCTGTGGTTGTTCTGGCTTGCGCCGGTGATTGGCGCCGCAATCGCGGGCGTTGTACACAAGTCGCTCCTCGAAGGCCCGGTCGAGGAACCCCCGGTAACGGGGCGCAGCCGTTCGTAGTTCACTCTGGTCACATCGTAGTGGACCGGGGGGAGGCTGAGCAATGAGGTATGCACGCGAATTCGTGGTCAACGCCGTGGTCGGTGGCGTCCTCGTCCTGCTGCCGCTGTACCTCGCCGTGTTGGTGATGCTCAAGGGCATGAAGTCGGTGGTGGGTTTGGTACGGCCGATCGCGGCGTTGTTCCCGGACACCGTTCCTGCCGAGAACGTCCTGGCTCTGTTGGCAGTGCTGATTATCTGCTTTGCCGTCGGTGCTGCCGTGCGTACGCGCGCAGGACGAATAGTCCGAGAGCGCATGGAGAAGTCGTTCTTTGGAAGACTGCCCGGCTACGCGCTGTTCCGCGGGCTGACACAACGCCTGGCCGGAGACGGTGACGCGAACATGTGGAAGCCGGCGCTCGCCGAAATCGAGGACGCGCTCGTCCCGGCATTCATCGTCGAGGAGCTCGACGACGGCCGCTTCACAGTGTTCGTGCCGTCAATACCAACACCGTTCGCCGGAGCCGTCTACATTCTCGGCCGGGAACGCGTGCATCTCGTCGACATACCCTTCACCCAGGCCATCCAGTCCGTCTCCCGGTGGGGATCAGGATCGAAAGACCTGGTGGCAGCGATGAGAGGGGCGGAGCCCTTTGTGAGACGCGATGTCGAATCGACGGTGTGAGGAGGGCACTCATCGCCCGCCTTGTATCGGTGACAATCGAGACTGGAGATCCCGCACGATGGTCTCCTCAACGAGACGGTGACCGTTCTCGGTGTAGTGGCCGGGCGCACGAAAGGGGAACTGCGACAAGGGATCTCCCGTCGCGCGAAACGCGGTCTCGACGTCGATGATGGGAATACCGAGATCGCGGGCGATAGCCAACACCTCCTCGCGTTTCGCTTCCCCCGTCGTGTGAGACTGGCCGCTGTATCGCTCCCACGTCGGCAGGTACACGAAGGCGAGTTGCCCGTTCCAGCGCTGCACGCGGTCCGCAGCGTTCCGTAAGACCTCGCGGAACACGCGCATGTTGGCGGTCTCGAAGTCGGCCACGCGCTCGATTTCGAACGGCTCGGTTGGCGTGATCAAGCCGGCGCGCCCGCGCACGGCTGTCAGCTTCGTGACGGTGATGACGGTGTTGAACGCGGCGTGCCACGCGGATCGCGGCCGCGCTTTGGCTCGAGCCCGCCGGGACGATTCCCACGCGAGGATCACGTGATCAAGCTCACTCTGCCGCGTCAGTGCCGGCTGTGAGAACCCGTCCTGCAGGTAGCGGTTGAGCAGGGCGCTGTTGCGCTCGACCTGCAGGTTCTCGAGATCGTTGCCTTCGAAGTAGCACCATAAGACGATCGGCGGCTGCAGACGGGGCAAGTACTCCGTGAGTGTGGCGAGCATGAGCAGCGGACCGTGACCGGCGACCCCGAGATTCAGCGTGCCCGGATAGACGTGACGAAGGCGGCCGGCGAATGACTTCTCGGGGGGCACGCAGTAGCCATGGGCGTACGAATCGCCCAGAATCGCGAGGGCGAGCGGCATCGAGGCCCATACCGCATCAGGGTTGTTGAATCCATGGCGGTCGGCCCGGTACTGCACCCACTGCCCCAGCTCATTGCAAAGAATCGTTGTCCGTTGAGACGGCCCCGCCATGGGCACCACTTCCTGGCCGTCAATGGCCACGGCGGACGTGACCCGCCCGTCAGGCTGCCCGACGAAGAGGTAATTGGCCGGTGTGATGACCGGAACCGCGTCGGGATCGCGGCGGCGAACATCCGCGAGGACCTCCGTCGGGGACCGGGCGTCCACGACAACCCCGAACTTCTGCTGGATCACGGCAACCGCCGCCGCCCTATCGGGTGCCTTGGCGACCGTCACCATCGGCGCCTCTGGATATCCCCGAGCCCACAAGGTGAGGATGAGCTCGATGGCATACAGCGATACTGCCAGCGACGCGCAGGCAGTCAGCAGTGGCAGTCGCCGCGGCGCGGCGAGGCGAAACGATCCGTAGAAGAGCGTTGCCGTTGCAGCCGCAGGTCCCGCGTAATAAAGGGTGATATTGAGGAACGACGTATATTGTCGCGCTCCTGAAGCATGGAGATGCAACGATCGCAGGAAAACGACCAGCGCGATCACGCCGCCGAGCACGAGACCCACACGAGCAATCGTGTCGAGTCGAGCGGCGGCTGCTGGTCGGGATGACAGACTCGGCATCTTGTGGTGGAAGTTAGTCGTGGTGCTCGGTTGGGATGAGGCGCCTCGAGGGTGGCGTCCCCCAAGGGCGGCGAACGGCAATCCAGGCCGAAGCAGTCAGTGTTCAGTACTTCGATGCACGTTGTAAAGCATTGATGAACACCCTCGGCAGAATCAGTATTGGTCTGGGATTCTCTTGAAGACCGAGTAGTCGCCAAACCGTTGGACCATGTGGAACAGCGGATCCGGCGACACGTCGAAATAGTCCCAGAGATGAATCGCTTTGAGCTCGCCGCCCATGGGCCCCAGTGACACGGGCACAGTGTCCGGCCCTGGCCACAGCGGTCGCCGCTGCACGATTCTGTAGTCATCGCGTGGCGAAAACCCTTCGGCGCATCGATCCGAATTGGCGATGCCGTAGCGATGCTTCAAGAACAGGTCGTACTCGCCGCCGACCTTGTACCGAGGATCCACGATATTGGTGGTCGCCATGAACTCGGCGAAATACGTGTGGTAGCCGACGGCGGCCACTGATTGGCCGTCCGCGCGCACATCGGCCGCGATGTAGTCGAGAGCCCGGATATCGTCAGCCCTCGGACCTGACCAGCCGGTTCGCATCCATTCAGTCACTGGCGCGACGACCCAGGGGTGCGTGAGCAGCGCGACGATCAGTGCGCCTTGCGCCGCCGAGCCGATGGCTCGCGGCCAACCGAGCCGCTCCGGAATATACGTCACCGCCGCGACGACAAGGATCATCTCGAGCGGCCACAGCCAGAAGTACCTGACCGCATAGCCGGGCTCGACCACGGCGAGCAGCGCACACCAGGCAACGAGAACACACAACGCGAACAGGTGTCGGTTGTCGAGCCGCCGCGGCGGCTCGTGCTGCATCCGTTCTCGAACGATCAGCTGCTGCACTGCGGTCGTGATGCGGGTGCGCGCCAGGAGCACGGCTGCCCCGGCGACGAAGAGGACCATCTGCAGGATGCGGATGTTGAGGATGGTGGATCGCACCAGCGCACCCGTCGTACTCAGAAGACGCGCAAGCACCGCCTCGTTGACGAGCAGGGATGCAATGATGAGCGCCCACCCTCCCCGCGAAATCCATGTGTGCCGAACGTGTGGGTTGACGGCCCCACGCGACCGAATCCACGTCTGCAACGCAACGAAGCCGACCGTTGCGAAGGCCAATCCGGCCAGCGGCAGCGCCGCCATCGGCGTCCAGGCCATCTGGTCGAAATTGAAGGTAAGCCCATCGCGCAAGGCGATCAGCCTCGCTCGCACCCGGGCGGCCAGACTGGTGCGCACGGAGTCCTCGCCCCGTGCGCTGGTGGTCAGGGCGGCTGCACGCCGGCGTTCACCGCTCGCCAGCCCGGTCGGGTCACTCAAGCTGTAGACGACGCGCGTCGGCTCGCACCACGACGCTTTGTAGTCCACGGGCCGAACGGCGCGACGCATGACGACGGCCTTGATGTCGGCGAAGTCGCGGGCCGTTTCGAATCGAAGATACGGCGACCAGACGATCAGGCTGGTGACGGCGGCGAGCGCGAGGGGTGTGAGACGGATCGGCGGGTGGTACAGGATCCAGAGGACCGGCACGATGAAGATGGCCGGCGCGAGGACCATGTCGACGTACATCCCGGCCGCCCACATCAGCAGGGCGGCGGCCAGGGAGTATGCATCCCGTCGTTGCACCCACTGGATACAGAGATAGACCATCCACACGTAGAAAAAAGGATGGCCGATGGCATAGAGAGACCCAGCAGTAAAGAGGCCGTTGCGGGAGAGGCCGTAGAGCACCAGGGCCAAATAGCCACAGCGCTGGCCAAAGCACATGCGCGCAAGCAGGAACACGCCCAGGAGCGTGCCGAAGTACAGAGCGGCGCTCCCGATGGATTCGTACAGACGTGGGTCGTCGAAGACGAGCATGCCGGGAAGCATCAGCCAGGCGGTCCCCGGTGTCGCCCATCCCCCGTAACTGGACACATCGCCGCGATCGGGGAGTGTCCCCTCGGACAGGAGACGCGCGGCAGCATCGATGAAATTGATGTCATCGAAATCCATGTAGCGGGAATTCCAGCCTTGAAAGGCAAGGATGACGCCAAGGGTCCACACGGACGCGAGTGACGCTACCAGTCGAAGACGCGCTCGGGGCATATGCGTTGGCCGACGGATGGATCGTGGTGGGTCTCGACGTCACTGAGGTGCGTCAGTAGACCATCGAGAGAGCAACTGGTTGTCCGATCTCACACGCGGGGAGTTCAGTGTCTTGAGGAAAGGCACCTTCGATGGACCTTGCGGCGCGATGTCAGCGCGAGGCAACGCTGGCTTCGGCGCGGGCGCCGTACTCGGCAGACTCTCCGGAGGTCGGATCGCTCGCAACATTCCCGCCAACCGTGGTCAGGCGAGCCTGGCCGTGATCACCGTGAGATCGTCGCCGGCCTCGGTGCCGCCGGCGAACCTCCGTGCCTCGTCGACCAGCGCATCCAGCAGCGCTCCGCCGCCGTCACGATGCCGACCGATCTCGGTCACGATGCGCTCTTCGCCGAACGGTTCGTCCCCTTGCCACGTGTCGGAGAGCCCATCGGTGAAGAGCAGCAGGGCATCCCCGTGCGCCCATTCGAGAACAGGTTGCGCCCATCGAGCGTCGGGAAATGCCGCGGAGGCAAACGGGCCCGTCGATTCGAGCCGGAGGATGTTCCCGCCGCCCGCCGCCCACTTCGCTCCGCCGGGATGGCCGGCATTGACGTATTCAAGCGCGCCCCGCGTCACGTCGACGCGCGCGCACACAGCGGTGACGAACCGGGCCAGCTCGAACCGCCGGACGCCCTCGGCAATCCGCCGAATGATGGCGCGGGGCTCGTAGTCGTCTACGTGCGAGGCGTCGAAGGCGGCCTTCACGACGCCGGTGAGCATCGCGGCCCGCACGCCGTGCCCGGCGACATCGGCGATGAGCAGCGTGGCCCGGCCGGGTCCCGACGCCGCGTAGTCGTAGAGGTCGCCACCGAGCTCCGCGCAGGGCAGGTACCGTGCCTCGATCGCGAGGCCCTCGATCTGCGCGGAGGCTGGGGGCAGCAAGCTCTGCTGGAACGCCCGCGCGGCCGCGAGCTCGGCTTCGAGCCTGGACGTGTGCCGGCGGTTCTCGGCCGAGAGCCGCCGCAGTTCGAGGCACCGCTCCATGAGCGTCAGCAGCACGTCACGGTCGAACGGCTTCTGGATGAAGTAGAAGGCGTGCGCCCGGATCGCGCGGATGAAGGTGGCGTCGAGGTGATTGAGGCTTCCGGTCATGAAGATGACGTCGAGACCTGGGTGGAGGTCGCGCAACGACTCTCGCAGCTGGAAGCCGGAGAGCTCCGGCATGCGCACGTCGAGCAACGCCACGTCCGGCTCGAACGTCGACACGCGTGCCAGCGCATCACGCGAGCTCTGGCAGCAGCTCACGTCGTACTGAGTGCCGAGCACACGCTCGGCCGCGCGCAGCATGCCGGCGTCGTCGTCCACGACCAGGATGCGAGCGCGGGTCACACACCCACTCTCGCGTCAACCGCGCGATCGATGCTGCCCAGCTGCAGGCGCGCCGTGGTGCCGTTGCCGGGCACGCTCTCGAGCTTGAGCTCTCCCTGCATCGTCCAGAGCAGCGAGCGGCAGATCGTGAGCCCGAGGCCGCTGCCGGTGACTTTGGTCGTGAAGAACGGCTCGTAGATCTGGTCGAGGATCTCCGACGGGATGCCGCGTCCGGTGTCTTGCACGAGCACCTCGACCCCCTGCGGAATGGGTCTGGCCGCGACCGTCAGCAGGCCGCCGTCCGCCATGGCATCGCGCGCGTTGGTGATCAGGTTGAGGAACAGCTGTTCGAGGTCACCTTGTCCGCCTCGAATCGCTGGCAGGTCGTCGGACACGTCGATCTCGACCCGCACGCCCGCCCGATCGAGACTGCTCCGCAGAATCGCCACCGTCGTCTCGATCGCTCGCCGGAGGTTCGCCTGCCCGAGCTTGTCGGACGTTCTCGCGAATCCCAGCATGTTGCCGAAGATTCGGCGGCACACCTGAACCGCTGACTCGATCTCGCGAAGATCGTCGGCCCATACGACCGGGTTGACTGCACCGCTTTCCGCGTCCGCACGAAGCTGCTGCACGAGCGGCAGCACCGAGCCCAACGCGTTGTTCACGTCGTGCGATACGCCTCGGGCGATATTGGCCACCGCGTGCTTCCGCTCGGCCTCGAGCATCCGGTCCTGGAGCGACTCGATTCGCTGCAGGTACTGGATAGCCACCGAGGCGTGCGGCGTGAACTGGTCGAGGAGGTCGAGCTCGTATTCGCCGAGCACTTCCGGGCGGGAGGCGGCCACCTTGATGATCCCGATGACCTCGTCCCGTGTCACGAGCGGCGCGGAAAGAATCGTGGTCTCGGGTGGGATGGCGTCTGGAGCGCCGGGCAGCGCCCCGCCGTTGATCAACACCGCGAGCCGGCTGTCACCATCGTCCCATGCCTGCCATCTTCCGTCCGCCCGGCTGAATCCACGCGCCGCGTGCTCGGTCAGCGCGCCGCGGAGGCCCTCGGGCACCAGCAGCTTCGTGCCGATGCGCCGGCTGCGGGCCTTGGTCCACGCAATCTGCTCTGCGACGAGCTGCATCGAGGCGCCGCCGTCGGTGGTCATCAGCAGCGCCGACGAATGGTCGTAGCGCGTGAGCACCCGCAGCAGGTGGAGGATCTGGTAGAAGAGGTCGCGTGGCTGGAGCTGCTCGCTGACCTTGCGATCAAGCCGTGCGCGCGCGTCGTGAATGCGCGCCTGATCGGTGCGCTCCAGGATGCTCGACACGTGGTCGGCCACGAACTGCAGCAGACGGCCGTCCCCGCGCTCGAACTCGCCGGCCCGGCGTCGAAGGCACACTGCACCCCACCACCTGGCCCGACGCCACAGCGGGACGATCAGGTGATCGAAGGGAATGCGGGGCCGTTCGGCCCGCAGAAAGGAGGCCAGCAGCGCCCGGTCCCACTCTGAATCCTTGGGGACCTCGTAGACGATGTCCGCGAGCGTATTCCCATGCCGGAGCCTCGCGAGGCACGCGTCCTCGGCCCGGAAGAAGTCGCGGGTGGCCCGAAGACAGAAGCGCAGCACTCCGTCGTCGTCTCGAACGTTCTCGAGGTGCCCGCTCATGTTGCGGAGCAACCGGAAGACGTCGAGCTGCTGATCGGGCTGCATGATGCTCGACATGGTAACTCGCCCGGGACAGGCGTGCGGCGCCACCAGCGGCGGCGTCAGGGTCGCGGCGTGGCTTCCATGATCGTCAGGTCGCTCTGGGTGGGAATCACGCGCGTCAGGTCGAAACCACCGCTACCGAGGAGCGCCCGGTACTCCGGCTCAGTACGGTTGCGCCCGCCGGTCCGAACCAGCATGAAGACGTCCCCCACCTTGCCGCCGGACTGGTTGGGAGGGCTGACGATCACCTCCACCACGAGCAGCTTGCCACGTCCGCGCATCGCGGCGCGGGTCGATGCGAGGATGGCCTTCGAGCGCTCGTCGTTCCAGTCGTGCAGGATGTACTTCATCAGGTAGACGTCGTGTCCGGCTGGGACGGCCTTGAAGAAGTCGCCCGGCAGGAACTCGACCCGCGTGGCGAGATCGGGGTCGAACTGCCCCTTTGCCTGGGCGATGACGTGAGGGAGGTCGAACAGCGCGCCCTTGAGCGCCTGGTTCCTCTGCAGGACCGCGGTCAACAGCGCCCCGAAGCCGCCGCCCACGTCGATCACCGATTGCGCGGCAGAGAAGTCATAGGCAGAGGCCACGGCCTTCGCTCCCGCGTTGGTGCCGGCGGCCTGCCACGTGTCGAAAAGCAGGGCCGCCTCGGGGTTTTCGGCGAAGAACTCGAACGTGCCCTTGCCGTAGAGATGATTGAAGGCCGTGTCGCCAGTGCGAGCGCTGTGGAGCAGCGCCCCCCACGGCCCACGCATCCACGGCTCGCCTTGCACCTCGGCCGCCGCTCGCAGCGAGCCGGGCACGTCGGAACGGAGAGGCTCGGCGGCCTCGTTCAGCCGGAACGTGCGCGCGGGCTCCTCGGCAAAGAGCCCGAGCTCGGTGAGGGCCCGCAGGATGCGATAGAGCGAGTCCTCGTGCGCCCCGGTGGCCTTGGAGAGCTCGGCGACGCTCTTGGGGCCGTCACGCAGGTGATCGGCAATCCGCAGCTTGGCGGCGACGGAGACCAGCATCGAAGGGATGTGACCCGCGATCATCTGTTGCAGCCGCTCGCGAGCATTCGGCTGCGCGGTGTTGGCCGCCGTGGTGCTCGCAGGGGCCGGCGGTGGCGCCTGGCCGGAGCCACACGCGGCAACGAGCAGAGCGAGAACGACACCCCACGCGGCACGCCAGAACCATGCGGTCATCGATGTCCTTTCGATTTGTCGTTCAGCGGTCACGGCGCGCTCAGCGTCTCCCGCTCTCAGTGGACGTGTCAACGTGATTCGGGCAGTAGTCCACCGGGCCTCACGAGATGCCGTGGCAACCTGCGGATCTTCGGGGGAGCGTGCGTCAAATGATGGGCAAACGGTTGGTGAATCTCGGCCCGGTACTTGCTAAAGCCGCACGACTGTCGTCCCTTAGTCAACGCCCGCGCAGGGGAGGCACGGATGAGCCTGGTCCCGAAGGATCTGACGCCCACCTACAAGGACACGATCGGCAAGGGCGCGGGCGCACGCCGCTGGCAGCGTCCGATCTACGTCGATCACAAACCGCCCTGTAACCATGCGTGTCCCGCTGGGGAAAACATCCAGGCGTGGCTCGCCCTTGCGCAGGCCGGTGACTACGAACACGCCTGGCAGAAGTACATGGAAGAGAACCCTCTGCCGGGAACGCACGGCCGCGCCTGCTATCACCCCTGCGAAAGCGCCTGCAACCGGCAGTACCTCGATTCGTCCGTCTCGATCCATTCGCTCGATCGGTTTCTCGGCGATCTCGCCAACGACAACGGGTGGGCGGTATCGCCCGGCGCGCCCACCGGCAAGCGCGTGCTCGTGGTTGGCGCCGGTCCCGCGGGGCTGTCGTGCGCGTATCAATTGCGCCGCTTCGGACACGAGGTCGAGATCCGCGATGCCAACGCCGAGCCCGGCGGCATGATGCATTACGGCATTCCTGCCTACCGCCTGCCGCGCGAAGGGCTCATGAAAGAGATCGCGCGCATCGAGGCGATGGGCGTGAAGATCCATCGCAACACCCGCGTGACCGACGTGCTGGCCGAGAAGGCCGCCGGCAGATTCGACGCGGTGTTTCTCGGCATCGGCGCCCAGGTGGCGAACCATCTCGATATCCCGGCCATGGACGGCGGCAAGATCATCGACGCCGTCACGCTGATGGAGCGGGTGGAACAGGGCCGCGCGCCGTCGCTTGGGCGCGTCGTCGGCATCATCGGCGGCGGCAACACGGCGATGGACGCCGCGCGCATCGCGAAACGCCTCGGCGCCGAGGAGGCCGTGCTGATCTTCCGGTTCGACAAGGCGCAGATGGAGGCGCACCCGTACGAAGCGATGGAAGCCTTCGCCGAAGGCGTGAAGATCAAGTGGCTCTCCACGGTGAAGCAGTTCGGTGAAGACGAGATCGTGGTCGAGCAGATGGAGATGGCGGCGGACGGCTCGGGCGCCGTCGGCACCGGACAGTTCCAGACGCTGAAGGCCGATTCGCTGGTGCTGGCGGTTGGCCAGCACGCCGACGTCGAGTTTCTGAAGAACGTGCCTGGCGTCAGAATCGGCCGCGGCAACGTCGTCGAAGTGGATGCCGCGATGCGTGCTGCCGACGGCATCTTTGCCGGCGGCGACATGATCGGCGGCGCACGCACGATGACCACGGCAGTGGGCCACGGCAAGAAGGCGGCACGCCACATCGACGCCTTTCTGCGCGGCGGCGCCTACGAGAAGCCGGCGGAGCATCCGCCGATCCCGTACGAACAGCTGAACCTGACCGTCTTCCTCGATGCGGCGAGGCGTGAACAGGCCGAAGTGCCGGTGGCCAGGCGCACCGGCTTTGAGGAGATCGTGTCGGGCCTGTCGGAAACCGAGGCCCGCTACGAAGCAACGCGCTGCCTGTCGTGCGGCAACTGTTTCGAGTGTGACAACTGTTACGCCGCTTGCCCCGAGCAGGCCATCGTCAAGCTGGGCAAGGGCCGGTTTTACCGGGTCGAGCTTGATCTCTGCACTGGCTGCTCCGCCTGCTTCGAACAGTGTCCGTGTCATGCCATCGAGATGACACCCGAGCCGGCGAGCGGCTTGGTGTCCGCGGGGGATGAACGAGTGCCCGCGCGCTTCGTCGTCCGCACGTAGAAGGAGCCTCCGATGTCCGTGAAGTCGGTCGTCATGGATGGCAACACGGCCGCAGCCCACATCGCGTACCGGGTGAACGAGGTCTGCGCGGTCTTCCCGATCACGCCTTCGTCGACGATGCCGGAGCTGGCCGATGCGTGGGCGGCGCAGGGCCTGAAGAACATCTGGGGACAGATCCCGGTTATTCAGCAGATGCAGTCGGAAGGTGGCGCCGCCGGCGCCGTGCATGGAGCGCTGCAGAGCGGCGCGCTCACCACGACGTTCACCGCCTCACAAGGGCTGCTGCTGATGCTGCCCAACATGTACAAGATTGCCGGCGAGCTGACGTCCTGCGTCATCTACGTGGCGGCACGGGCGCTGGCCACGCAGGCGCTCTCGATCTTTGGCGATCACTCGGATGTGATGAGCGCGCGCATGACCGGCTTTGCGCTGCTCGGCGCCGCCTCGGTCCAGGAATCGCACGATCTTGCGCTGGTTGCGCAGGCGGCCACCCTCGAAGCCCGCGTGCCGGTGTTGTTCTTCTTCGACGGCTTTCGCACGTCTCACGAAGAGAACACGATCGCCGTCATTCCGGACGAACAGATCAGCGCCGCGATCGACCAGGACCTGGTGCGGGCGCACAGGACCCGCGCACTCACGCCAGAGCGTCCCGTGATCAGGGGCACGGCGCACAATGCGGATACGTTCTTCCAGGCTCGCGAGGCGAGCTCGCCGTATTACGCCCGCATGCCAGACATCGTGCAGCGCGCGATGGACAAGGTCGGCGCGATCATCGGCCGGTCGTATCAATTGTTCCGCTACAGCGGTCATCCCAAGGCCGATCGCGTGGCGATCGTGATCGGATCGGCGTTCGAGGTTCTCGACGAAGCCGCAGCCTGGCTGAACGCGAACGGCGAGCAGGTGGGCGTGCTGCAGGTGGTGCTCTATCGCCCGTGGGATCAGGCGCGTTTCTTGGCGGCGTTGCCATCCACCGTGCGCAGCATCGCGGTACTCGACCGCACGAAGGAAGCCGGCGGGCCCGGCGACCCGCTCTACCTGGACGTCGTGACGACGTTTGCCGAGGCGCTCGCGGCCGGCGGCATCAAGTCGATGCCCACCATTGTCGGCGGCCGCTACGGACTCTCGTCGAAGGACTTCGATCCGGCGATGGCCAAGGCGGTGTTCGACGAGCTGAAGAAGGAGAAACCCAAGCGCGGCTTCACCGTCGGCATTACCGACGATGTGTCGCATACCAGCCTGACGGTGGATCCGAATGTCGACATCGAGCCGCCTGAGGTCGTGCGGGCGCTCTTCTTCGGCCTCGGCGCGGACGGTACGGTGGGCGCCAACAAGAACTCCACCAAGATTCTTGCCTCGGGCGACGGCCGGTATGCGCAGGGTTACTTCGTCTACGACTCCAAGAAGTCCGGGTCGTACACGATCTCGCATTTGCGCTTCGGACCGAAGCCGATCCGCGCGCCGTACCTCTTGAAGTCGGCGAACTTCGTCGGCATCCACAAGTTCGACTTCCTCTTCAAGCTCGATACCCTTGCCGCCGCGGCGCGCGGCGCCACCGTCCTCATCAACAGCCCGTATCCCGTTGACGAGGTCTGGAACGAGCTGCCGCAGGACGTGCAGCAGCAATGCATCGATCGCCAGCTCAAGGTCTACGTGATCGACGCCTCACAGGTGGCCGCGGGCCTCGGCCTCGGATCGCGGGTCAACACCATCCTGCAGACGTGCTTCTTCGCGCTCTCGGGGGTCATGCCGCGCGACGCGGCGATCGAGGCCATCAAGCGCGAAACCGAACGCACGTATGCGAGAAAGGGCAAGGAGGTCGTCAAGAAGAACTTTGCCGCGATCGACAGCGCGCTCGAGCATCTGCACGAGCTCGAGATCCCGGCCAGGGCGGACGGCCGCCGGCAGCGTCCGCCGCTGGTGCCCGACTTCGCGCCGCCGTTCGTGCGCGACGTCACCGCCACCATCCTTGCCCTGCGCGGCGACTCGCTGCCGGTGAGCGCGATGCCGGTGGACGGCACGTTTCCCACCGGCACGGCCCGCTACGAGAAGCGCAACATCGCGGCAGAGGTCCCGATATGGAAGCCCGATCTCTGCATTCAGTGCGGCCAGTGTGCGATCGTCTGTCCGCATAGCGTGATCCGGGCCAAGTACTACGACCAGAGCCGGCTCGAAGGGGCGCCGTCTGTATTCCAGGCCGCGCCGATCAACGCGCGCGGCTATCCCGACTCGCGCTTTACGCTGCAGGTCTACGTGGAAGACTGCACCGGCTGTGGTGTGTGTGTCGAGAATTGTCCCGCTCACAGTCCCGACGATGCCAAGGTCAAGGCCATCAACATGGAGGATCGGCTCGAGAACCTGGAGGCCGGGCGCGAAGGCATCCGGTTCTTCGAGACGCTGCCATGGGCCGATCGCACACGGGTCAATTTCGCCAACGTGCGCGGCGTGCAGTTCCTGGAGCCGCTGTTCGAGTTCTCGGGCGCGTGCGCTGGATGCGGAGAGACGCCGTACCTGAAGCTGCTGTCGCAGCTCTTCGGCGATCGGCTGCAGATCGCCAACGCCACCGGCTGTTCGTCGATCTACGGCGCGAACCTGCCCACCACGCCGTGGGCGGCCAACGCCGAGGGCCGTGGCCCGGCCTGGGCGAACTCGCTCTTCGAAGACAACGCTGAATTCGGGCTCGGGTATCGCCTTGCCATCGACAGCCAGGCCGCGCAGGCGCGCGCCCTGGCGCAAGCGCTCTCGGCGACAATCGGCGCCGACCTGGTCACGGCGATCCTGCAGGCGCCGCAGATCACGGAGTCGGACTTCCGTGTGCAGCGGCAACGCGTTGCCGCGCTCAAGGCCGCGCTCAAGGGCGTCACCGATCCGGACGCCGTCAATCTGCTCACCCTGGCCGACTTCCTGGTGCGGCGATCGGTGTGGATCGTCGGCGGCGACGGCTGGGCGTACGACATCGACTACGGCGGTCTCGATCACGTGCTCGCCTCGGGCAAGAATGTCAACATCCTCGTCCTCGACACCGAGGTCTATTCCAACACCGGCGGCCAGGCGTCGAAGGCCACGCCGCTCGGCGCGTCGGCGAAGTTCGCCGCGGCGGGCAAGACCACGCCGCGCAAGGATCTCGCGATGATGGCCATCAACTACGGCAACGTCTACGTGGCGCAGATCGCCATGGGGGCCAACAACGAGCAGGCGCTCGTGGCCATGCGTGAGGCCGAAGCCTACGAGGGGACGTCGCTCATCCTCGCCTACTCGCAGTGCATCGCGCACGGCACCGACATGCGTCATGGCATGAAGCAGGCGGCCCGCGCCGTCGCCTCCGGCTACTGGCCGCTCCTGCGTTTCGACCCGACGATGCGCGGACGCGGCATGAACCCGTTCCGTCTCGACTCACCGCGGCCGCGGATTCCGCTCGAGGAGTATCG
>Ga0075428_100001810_pt1 | contig 22871 bp, 15 predicted proteins | sample RhiMetdeltSRZDD2_FD_75291 | JGI IMG/M metagenome (GOLD analysis project Ga0075428, IMG submission 75291) | Populus rhizosphere microbial communities from Tennessee, USA - Rhizosphere MetaG P. deltoides SRZDD2 | ecosystem: Host-associated > Plants > Roots > Rhizosphere > Soil | place: USA... | reverse complement strand
TTTCCGCGTACTCGGCGAGCGGCGGCACCGCGGGGTTGTGCGGCGCGGCCGGATTCTCGAGACCGATCACGGCGAGCACGCGCTCGGGCGCACGAAACGCCAGGTCGTAGACGGCGAATGCGCCGAAGTCGAGACCGACGAAAACTGCCTGCTCGGCGCCGAGCACGTCGAGCAATCCAACCAGGTCGCCGGTGATCTGCGGGACGTCGTAGGCGGCGATGTCCACCGGCGCATCGGTCTGACCCATTCCGCGCATGTCCGGCGCCACGGCGCGGAAGCCCGCCTGCGCGATCGCCGGGAGCTGGTGGCGCCAGCTGAACCACAGGTGCGGGAAGCCGTGGCACAGAATCACCGGCACGCCCGAGCCCTGCTCGACGTAGTGCATGCGGATGCCGTTCACCCGCGCGTACCGGTGACTCCAGTCAGCCATCGGACGCTATGGTAGCCGCGCCGGCAGCGACATCCCGTACATGTCCGCGACGGCGGCGCTCATCGCCGCAACCACCTGCTCGCGCGGCGCGCTGCGCAAACCCTTCGCTGCCTCCCTGTTCGCGTCGCCGGCGACGTGGATCGGCACGCGACCGAGCTGCGCCAGCGCCTCGCGCGCCACGTCGTCGGAGCTCATGGGCACGGTGCTGGTCGCAGGTCCCTCCCCGGCGCGGGCCGTATCGCGATCGGTGCTGCCGAACCTCATGCCGGAGCGCAGCATGGCGGGCGTCGATGTAGCGCCGGCGATGAGCCCGAGCACGTGCACGCCCGCGGTACCGAACTCGTACCAGAGCGACTCCGCAAGCGCGATCTCGAATGCCTTGCTCGCAGCATAGGCCGCAATGAAGGCGCCGCCCGCGAGCCCCGCCATCGACGAGACCAGGATGACGCCGCCGCGCCCGCGTGCCCGCATCGGGCCGCCTAGCGCATGCGAGAGCACGACCGGCGCCGCGCAGTTGAGACGCACGAGATCGAGCGCCGCATCGACCGGACGATCGAGCAGCATCGCTGCGCCATGCGTCGCGCCCGCGTTGCAGACGAGCAGGCCGATTTCACGACCGTGTGCGAGGGGCTCGACCGCAGATTCGAGCGCGGGCGACGTGAGATCAAGCGTCTCCGTCACGACCTCGACACCGAAGCGGGCGCGGATCTCCGCCGCCGTTTCCTCCAGCGGACCGCGGCGACGCGCGAGGAGCAGCAGATCGAGCCCGCGTTCAGCGAGCTGGATCGCAAAGCTCCTTCCTATCCCTTCCGAGCCGCCGGCGATCAGCGCCCAGGGGCCGTAAGTGGCTCGAAAATCATCGCCTGAGGACATCAGCACGCTCCTCGAGTCAGCCGATCGCACGCATCTCTTCCGCGGTGAGCGTCACCGCCGCCGCGGCGACGTTCTCCTCGAGATGGCCGGACTTCGACGTGCCCGGGATCGGCAGCATCACCGGCGACCGCGCGAGGAGCCAGGCGATGGCCGCCTGCGACTGTGACAACCCCTGCCGGCTCGCAAGCCGCGAGAGCGCGATCAGCGGGCCGCCGGTCGACATCATCTCGCCCGAACCCTGCGCCAGCGGTCGCCACGGGATGAAGACAAGGCCGTCGCGCTCGCAGGCCGCGAGCACGGGATCCGAGGTGCGGTCGGCAACGTTGTAGCGGTTCTGCACCGACACGATCCTTGCCAGCCGGCGTGCGCGGTCGAGCTCGGCGACGCGAACGTTCGACACACCGATGTGGCGGATCTTCCCCTCGGTCTGCAACTGCACGAGCTCGCCGATCGATTCCTCGAGCCGGACGCGCGGATCGATCGTGTGCAGCTGGTAGAGGTCGATCCGCTCGAGGCGCAGTCGCCTGAGGCTCGCTTCGCAGGCCGCGCGCAGGTGTTCGGGCCGGCAATCGGGATCCCAGCGCGCGGGCTTCGGCCGCACGATCCCGCCCTTGGTCGCGATGACGAGCCCCGGCGGGTACGGATGCAGCGCCTCCGCGATCAGCTCCTCGCTCGCGCCGGGACCATACGAATCCGCGGTGTCGATGAAGTTGACCCCAAGCTCGACCGCGCGCCGGAGCACGTGGCGTGCCTCCGCCGGGTCGCGCGGCGGACCCCATATATCCGGGCCGGTGATCCGCATCGCGCCGAATCCCAGCCGATGCACCGGCAGATCGCCTCCGATCATCGCGGTGCCTGCCGCCTGCATCCTTGCTTCCATGGCTCACCTCCATGTTGCCTGCCGGCGTAGCTTAGGTCTTTGACTTAAGCGGTGCTCGCGTTCGTGACTCGTATCACGGCTCCGACGTCCGTCCGGGACGCCGCGACCCGTGACCGCTAGCGTGTCGTCTGGATCCGTCATCGACGGTCCGAGGAGGAACGTATGAACGTTTCGACGACACTGCGTCGCCTGCTGCTTACCACGGCCCTGGCGTTGCCCTGTGCCGCACTGGCGGTGCCGCCTGCGCACGCCCCGGCGCACGGCTGGCGCAGGAAGCACGACCCGACGTACGCCGGCTACAGCGGGCGCAACTGGGAGCGTGATTACGGCGTGCGGCTCGGCCGCTGTGACCGTGCCGAGATCGGCGCGGTGCTGGGCGGCGTGGCCGGCGGCGTAATCGGTTCCGAAGTCGCCGACGATGACGACCGGATGGTCGCCGTGGTCGTGGGTACGGTGATCGGCGCGGCTATCGGGTCCGAGATCGGCCGGCGGATGGACCGCACGGATCGTTCCTGCGTCGGACACGCGCTCGAGCTCGCGAGCTACAGTCAGACCGTCGCCTGGAGCAACCCGTCCACGAAGGTGAACTATCAGCTGACGCCGCTTACCGACGGCAAGGTGAGCACCGACGGCTGCCGTCGCTTCCGCCTGGTCGCGCACGGCAACTTCGGGCTCAGCGAAGGCCGCACGACCGCCTGTCCCGATTCCGATGCCGTCTGGCAGCTGGCACCCGACGTCCAGCTGACTCGCCGCTAGGCATGGGGCCGGAGCCGGGGTCCGCGAAGGACACCCGGCTCCGCGCCTGACGCGGTCACCGCGCGGCACGCCCGCCGCGCAATTCACCGACCCGGCGCAGCAGTTCCCTCACATCGCGATCAGCGAACAGCTCGCCCGCGGACTCGGTGAGCTTCCGTCGCCAGTTGGGGTATTCATCGAGCGTGCCCGGTACGTTGACGGGCTCGGTCATCCCGAGCAGGTCCTCGAGCTGCAGCGCCACGAGCGCCGCACTGCTGGCGGCGAGAAAGCACTGCACGGCTGCGACGGGCGTGGCACCGAACCGCCCCGCCTGCGACACCTGGACGGGATCGAACCCGGCGGCGACGACCGCCGCCTGCAGACCCTCGCGGTCGCGCGCCCGTTCTTCATGGACCCGCCGCCGGGTGTCCTCGTCGGGATAGAGCTGCAGCCGATCGCGGAGCGCGAGGTCGCCGTCTTCCCAATAGCCGCGCAGAGTCGGCAGATCGTGCGTCGACGCCGCGGCCACCGAGCGTCGTGCATAGAGATCCGGCGCGCGGAAGCTCCCGTCCGACTCCTTCTCGAACAGCAACACCTTGTAGTGGTAGACGGCGAAGGCCGCCATCGCATGCCGCACCTCGTCCGGCACGGTGCCCAGGTCCTCGCCGATCACGAGGCAACGCTGGCGCACGCTCTGAAGCGCCAGCACGGACATCAGGTCCTCGAGAGGATAGTGGACGTACCCGCCATCGACCGCGCCCGTGCCGTCGGGCACCCACCACTGGCGGAACAGCGACATGACGTGATCGACGCGCAGCGCGCCGTAGTGCCGCATGTTCGCCTCGATGAGCTCGCGGAACGGCCGGTAACGCTGCGCGATCAGGGCGTGCGGGTCCTGCGGCGGGATACCCCAGTCCTGACCCTTGAGAGCAAGCGGGTCGGGCGGAGCTCCGATGGATGCGCCGGTGCGGTATACGTCCTGATTCGCCCAGGTCTCCGCGCCTGCGACGTTCACGCCGACCGCGTAGTCGCCGTACAAGCCGACACGCATGCCGAGGGCGCGCGCGCGCGCCTGCACTGCGGCGAGCTGCCCTGAGGCGACCCACTGCAGCCACTCGTGGAAAGCGATCTCGTCCGGATGCGCGGACTCGAAGGCCGTCACCGCCGGCTGCTGGGGATCGCGGAACTTCTCCGGCCAGGCGGGCCACCCCCAGGCCGCCGGGTCGGCAGCGCGCATATGGCGGTCGATCGCTTCGTGCAGCGCGAAGCGGCGGAGCGCCTCGCCCTGCTCGCGCCGGTACTCGCGGAATGCGCGCGCCCGCGGCGTGCCGTGGGCCAGGTGTTGCTCGCGAAAGTGGCCGTAGAGCCGATCGAGCGCAGGCAGCTTGAGGCTCGAAACCTCGACGTAGTCGACGAGAGGAGCGGCGCGGAGCGCGGCGAGCCTCTCCTGGACGGCGTCCGACTCCAGCTCGCGGCGGAGCTCCTCGCACTCGGCGTACTCCGGCATCTCAGCCACGGCGATGTAGAGCACGTTCAGGAACTGGCGCGACGACGGGCTGTAAGGGCTTGAGTGCGCCGGGTCTCCGACGAAGAGCGCGTGCATGGGGTTGATTCCAACGAAATCAGCGCCAGCGCTCGCTGCGAGCTCGACCAGCGCGTGCAGATCGGCGAAATCGCCGATGCCCCAGTTCGACTCGGAGCGGAGCGCGTAGAGCTGCGCGGCCACGCCCCAGACCCGGTGTCCCGACCGGAGGTCCTCTCGCTCGAAGCACTGCGCGGGCGTTACAACCAGCACGCAGTCGGACGGCGCGAGCGTCGCGACCGCGACGCGCAGCACGTGATAGCCGTAGGGCAGCGTGTCGGGCAGCACCAGGAGCCGCCGCAACACCATCGCACCGTCGATCTCGCGTCGTTCGCCCTCATCGAGCCAGGCCCCTCGGGCCGTGCCCTCGACCGCGCCACCGTCCTCGAGTCGCACATGCCAGCGGATCTCGGCGTCGAGCACGGCGGCCGGAAGCGCGAGCGCCACCCCCATGCGCCCCGGCCGCAACACCGCGACGCGCGGCAGGAGCGCGCGCCAGTGCGCGGACTCGAGCGACTCGATCTCCCGCTCGAGCCCCGCCGCATCGTGCAGATCGCAGCCCATTGCCGTGAGCAGGCGATCGCGCGTTTCCGCGCTGAAGTAGTGCAGCTCGCCGCGGTGATCGAAATACGCTTCGCCGATCCCGCGCAGCCCCGCGAGCCGCCGCCTGAGCGGCTCGAGGCTCTCGACCCGTGACTGCGCGCTCATTCGACCTGCGATTCGAGCAGCACGGTGCTACGTGGCTCGAGCGGCAGCGTCGCGAGGTTGCGGAGCATGCGAGTGCCCGGTCCGGGATGACGCAGCGCCGTATCGAACAGCACGCACCACGAGGTCCCCGCCGCCGGCGGCGGCAGTACGAATTCCTTCGGCGCGTCATCGGCGTTGAAGATGACGAGCAGATCGCCGTACTGCGTGCGGCGCGAGATCGTACCGGCGCCCATCAGCACGCCGAGACAACGCGCGCCCGGATCGTTCCAGTCCGCCTCGGAGAGCTCACGGCCGGCGGGATGCAGCCAGCTCACGTCCTTTGCCGCACCACGCCGCGCCCCTTTCAGGAACGTGTCGCGTCGCAGCCCCGGTCGTGAGCGGCGGAAGAGGATCAGGTGCCGCGCGAAGTCCACCAGGTCGTAGTTCTCCTCGACCAGATCCCAGTCGATCCAGGAGAGGTCGTTGTCCTGGCAATAGGTGTTGTTATTGCCGCGCTGGGTGCGCGCCATCTCGTCGCCGGCGAGCAACATGGGCACGCCCTGTGCCAGCAGCGTCGTCGCGAGGAGGTTTCGCATCTGGCGGCGGCGCAGCGCCCTGATCGAAGGATCGTCGGTCGGACCCTCGACGCCGTGGTTCCAGCTCAGGTTGTGCGGATGGCCGTCCGCGCCGTTCTCGAGGTTCGCCTCGTTGTGTCGATCGTTGTAGGACACGACGTCGGCGAGCGTAAACCCGTCGTGTGACGCGACGAAGTTGATGGTCGCCGTCGGCTTGCGGCCGTGGTGTCGGAACAGATCGCTCGAGCCCGCGAAGCGCTCGGCGAACGTACCGAGCAGCGGATGGTCGCCGCGCCAGAATGCGCGCGTCGTATCGCGGAAGCGGTCGTTCCACTCCGACCAGCCGGCGGGGAAATGCCCGAGCTGGTAGCCGCCGGGTCCGACGTCCCAGGGCTCGGCGATCAGCTTGGTGTAGCCGAGCACCGGGTCGGAGCGCAGCGCCGCGAACAGCGGCGCATTCGTGCTGTATCCGCTGCTGTCCCTGCCAAGGACCGGCGCGAGGTCGAAACGAAACCCGTCCACGCCCATGTCGCTCACCCAGTAGCGAAGACAGTCGATCACGAGCGAGCGGACCGCCGGGTGATCGAAGCTCACGGTGTTGCCGGTCCCCGCGAAGTTCTCGTACTGCGAGCGGTCGTGCGGCGGGAGGCGATAGTAGCTCGCGTTGTCGAAGCCGCGCAGGCTCAAGGTCGGGCCGCGCTGGTTGCCCTCGGCGGTGTGGTTGAAGACTACGTCGAGAATTACCTCGAGACCGGCGGCGTGCAGCGCCCGAACCATGGTCTTGAACTCGACGACCGGATCGGCGACCGCATAGCGCGCATCCGGCGCGAACCAGGCGATCGGGTTGTACCCCCAGTAGTTGGTGAGGCCGCGCTGCACGACAAAGTGTTCGCTGATCCACGCGTGGCAGGGCATCAGCTCGACCGAGGTGATGCCCAGCCGATGCAGGTGATCGATCACGGCTGGATGCGCGAGTCCGAGGTACTTACCGCGATACTCCGGTGGCACGCGCGGATGCAGCCGCGTGTACCCCTTGACGTGCAGCTCGTAGATGACGGTGTCCCGCCAGGGCACATGCGGGCGCCGGACGCTGCCCCACTCGAACCCGCGATCGACGACACGGCACTTCGGCACCCAGGACCCGCTGTCGGTGGCGTCCGGCGTTCGATCATCGCCCGCGATTCCTCCGTTCAGCGCCGGGTTCCAGCTGAGCTCGCCCGACAGCGCGAGCGCAGCCGGGTCGATCAGGAGCTTCGCCGGGTTGCAGCGGTGGCCTTCGGAGGGTTGATACGGCCCGTGAATGCGATAGCCATACAGGGTACCGACGCCGCCGAACTCTGCGGGCAGGAAGCCGTGCCAGATGTCGCCGGTGCGCGCCGGCAACGGGAGCCGTGCGCGCTCGCGACCGTGCGTGTCGAAGAGGCACAGCTCGACGCGGTCAGCGATCGCGGAAAAAACCGCAAAGTTCGTGCCGTTTCCGGTCCAGTGCGCGCCCGAGGGCTGAGGCGCGCCCGCCTCGAGTTCCGGGACCGGACCGCTCACGCGGCGAGGCTCAGGAAGACCGCCGCCAGCGACGGCAGATCGAGACGCACGCTGTGCGGGAAGCCGTGCCAGGGCCCGGCATCGGCGGCCCATTGCACACGCCGACTCCAGCCTGAGCCTCCGAAGCGCGCGGCGTCGGTGTCGAGTATCGCCCGATAGACACCCGGGCGCTCGACGCCGATCTGGTACTGCTCGCGAGGCACGGGTGTGGCGTTGAACACGCAGACGAGCGGTACCACGCCAGGGTCCGAGGGGTCGCGGCGCAGGAATGCGAACACGCTCTGCTCGGCATTGTCGATATCTATCCAGCGGAAACCATCCGGATCGGGATCACTCACGTACAGGCCCGGCGCCCGGGCGTAGAGCGCGTTGAGCTCGCGGTTGAGCTCGACGAGACCGCGGTGACCCGCTGCCTCGTACTCGTGCCAGTCGAGGGAGTGATCGTGGTTCCACTCGCGCGACTGACCGAATTCCTGGCCCATGAACAAGAGCTTCTTGCCCGGATGCGCCGTCATGTAGGCGCGCAGCCAGCGGTAATTCGCAAACCGCTGCCAGCGATCGCCCGGCATCTTCTCGACGAGCGAACGCTTGCCGTGCACGACCTCGTCGTGCGACAGGGGCAGCAGATACTTCTCCGACCAGGCATACATGAACGAGAACGTGATCAGGTGGTGGTGGAAGCGCCGGTGTATCGGGTCGAGCGATGCGTAGCGCAGCGTGTCGTTCATCCAGCCCATGTTCCACTTGAAGTGGAAGCCCAGCCCGCCGAGGTGCACAGGCTGCGTCACCGCGGGAAACGCGGTCGACTCCTCCGCAACGGTCAACGCCCCCGGGTGATAGTGGCCGACCGCGACGTTGAGTTGCTTCAGGAACTCGATCGCCTCGAGGTTCTCGCGACCCCCAAAGCGATTCGGCAGCCACTCGCCGGGCTTGCGGCTGTAGTCGAGGTAGAGCATCGAAGCGACGGCGTCGACCCGCAGCCCGTCGACGTGGTAGTGCGCGAGCCAGTAGAGCGCGTTGGCCACGAGGAAATTCCGTACCTCGTGCCGGCCGTAATTGAAGATCTTCGTGCCCCAGTCCCGGTGCTCACCGAGCCTCGGGTCGGCGTGTTCGTAGAGCGCAGTGCCGTCGAATTCGGCGAGACCGTGCTCGTCGCGCGGGAAATGCGCGGGCACCCAGTCGATGATCACGCCGATACCGGCCTGGTGACATCGGTCGACGAAAGACATGAAGTCCTGCGGCGACCCGTGTCGTGCCGTCGGCGCGTAGTAGCCCACGACCTGGTAGCCCCATGAGCCGTCGTACGGGTACTCGGCGACGCCCATCAGCTCGATGTGCGTGAAGCCCAGGTCGCGGACATACGGGATGAGCTCGTCCGCGAGCTCCCGCCAGTTCGGAAACGGCAGGGCGCGATCGTAATGGCGCCGCCAGGACCCCGGATGCACTTCGTAGATGTTGATCGGGCGACGCGTCCAGTCCGTCGCCTCGCGCGCGGACATCCACTCGGCGTCGCCCCACTCGTGGCCCTCGAGCGACGCCACGACGGAACAGTTGTCCGGTCGCAGCTGCATCGCGAAGGCGTACGGGTCGGCCTTGAGCAGCGTGCGGCCCGCGCGCGAGCGGATCTCGTACTTGTAGGTAGCCCCGGGCACTACCCCCGGCACGAACAGCTCCCAGATGCCGGAGCCGCCGCGGGCCTGCATGGCGTGCTTGCGTCCGTCCCAGAGATTGAAGGAGCCGACGACGCTGACGCGCAGCGCATCCGGCGCCCAGACCGCGAACCGCGTTCCCTCGACGCCGTCCACCACCTGAGGGTGCGCCCCAAGCTTGCGGTAGATGTGATGGTGGTTACCTTCGCCGAAGAGATGCAGATCGAACTCAGTGAGCTGCGGCGCGAAGTAGTAGGGATCGTGCTTGGTCAGCTCGACACCGCTGCGGTAGCGGATCCGGAGCAGGTACGGCTGCAGCGGTCGCCTTCTCGGCACCTCCCCCTCGAAGAGACCGCCGTCGTGAATCGGGCGGAGCGTCGTCGGCGGCGCGCCACCGTCGGGCCAGTCGACGACGACTTCGACCGCGTCCGGCTCCAGCACCCGGACGATGCTGCGCGGCTCGGCCTTTCCCCGCCGCACCTCGTGATACCCGAGTACCGAGCGCGGCTCGGGATGGCGCGTCTCGACGAGCGCCGTGATATCTGCGGTAGTCAGCTTGAGCTTCCCGGGCACCACCTCAGTCTAGCCGGACAGCAGCGTGGCTGTGCTGCCGGGAAGGAAGCGGCTCCTCCGCCCGTGAGGGTCGCTCACCAGAATCCGAGCACGCGCCACCAGGCGACGCCGACCGTCATCCAGATGACGAGCGTTGCGATCGATACGAGGAAACCCACGCGCCACCACGTCGCTTGGGTAACGTAGCCGGCACCGAAGTAAATCGGGCCCGGGGTCGTTCCGTAATGCGTGAGGCTCGCCATCAGGTTGGACGCATACGCGAGCGAGAGCGCCGCGAGCCCGGCCGGCACCCCGGCCGCCAGCATGACCGCCAGGAAAGGAATGTACATCGCCGTGGCGTGCGCGGTGATGCTCGCGAACGCGTAGTGTGCGTAGACATAGACGAGCACGAGCGCCACCAGCGCTCCCCACCAGGGCCAGCCGCCGGTGAACCCCGCGATCGACTGGGCGAATTGCTCGGTGAGACCCGTGCCCGCGAGCGCACCAGCGAGCTGCACGAGGCCTCCGTACCAGATGAACACGTCCCACGCAGCGCGCTCGGACTTGACGTCCTCCCAGTCGATGACGCCGGTCACCAGCAGCATGCCGACGCCGATCAGTGCCACAGTGGCGTAGTGAATTCCGTGCAGGGCGGTCGTCATCCAAAGCGCCGCCACCAGAGCGAACACCAGGAGCATCCGCAGCTCCGTCGGCGACAGCGGCCCCATCCCATCGAGCTCCGCCTTCGCGATCTCGGCGGCTCGCGGCGTATGGGTCACCTCCGGCGGCGACAGACGGTAAACGAGCAAGCCGACCACGAGAAGGCTCAGCAACCCGGGAACAACGCCACCCGCCAACCACCGGCCGTAGCTGATCTCGACTCCCGCCGTCTTCGATGCGAAGGACGCAATCAAAGCGTTCGCCGCCTGGCCGGTCAGAAAGATCGCGCAGTTCACCACGCAACCCTGGTAGAGAAAGATCATCAGGAACGTACCGAGGCGGCCGGCCGTCGGTCCGGGCTGAGAGTCGTACGCCGCGGCCAGGCTCTTCGCGATCGGAAAGATGATTCCGCCGGAGCGCGCCGCGTTCGACGGGATGAAGCTCGCGAGCACGAACTCGGTCAGCGTCAGCGCAAAGCCCAGGCCCAGCGACCGCCTGCCGAGCGCGCGGATGAACAGGAACGCGATGCGGCGCCCGAGTCCCGTCTTGATCATGCCGCGCGACATGAAGAAAGCGGCGAGCACGAGCCACACGATCGGGTCGCCGTAGCCAGAGAGCGCAGTGGCGATCGGCTGCACGCCCAGAACGACGCTCGCACCGACGCCCAGGAGCACCATCGCGCCGCCCGGCAGCGGCTGCAGCGTGAGCCCGGCCACCGTCGCCACGAATACCGCCAGCAGATTCCAGGCGTCGGCGCTGACGCCCTCGGGCCGTGGGATGACCGCGACGGCGAACCCGACGCCGAGGACCGCCGCCCATCGCCAGAGCCTCTGCCTCGAGGGGAACTGGTCGCCCGCAGTCGCAGGCGTTGCCCGTTCGTCGGCGGGCCGCTCTCCTGTCTGAAGAGTCATTTTCGCTGCTATGCCGCCGCGCCACGCGGCGTCGCCAGCTCGGCCAGGTACATCATCCGCGAAAGCGCTCCGCTTTCTGCCAGCGAGATGACGGCATCGAGATAACGCTGGTCACGCTCGATGCGCTCGGTGCCCAGCGCGTGCTCGAGCTCCGCGCGATGCGTCTGGATCGCCCTGAGCCGACCGCCGGCGTTTCTCAGCACGCTCGCCGTACGGTCCTCTGACTCGAGCAGCCGGAATCCAGCCGCTTTCAGCACTGCCTCGTTCCATCCCGATGCGACGAAGCGGGTGTAGCCGTGGAGGCTGCGCCTGCACACGTCCTCGCTCGACACCGAGCCGGTCACGACGCAAGGGTCGGTGAACAGCAACCTGCCGCCGGGCGCCAGCACACGCGCGACTTCCGCGAAGAGCGTCGTGCGGTCGCAAACATGACATACGACGTCGATCGACATCGCAGCATCGAAGGAGCAGGGCGAGAAGGGAAGGTGGCTGTTGAGATCCGCTTCCTGCGTGATGAGCAGGCGCGCGACGCCGAGCGATTCCGCGCGGGCCCGCCCGGCACTGAGCGCCGCTGCGCTCAGCTCCACGCCGGTGCCGCGGCAACCGACGCTCGACACGACGAATGCCAGAGGGCCGCAGGCTCCGCAGCCCAGGTCGACGAGACGGCTGGCGGACGTCAGCCCGAGACGGCCGATGTCCGCGCGCAGCTCGTCCGAACGTGCCCACGAGTGCTGCCCGATGTCCTCGCCGTAGGCTTCACTCCGAAAGCGCTGCATCATCGGCGAATCAAACGCCTGATAGGCAGCTTCGTAACCGTCAGCAAGGAGATCTTCGCGAGCCATGCGTCAGGAGTGTCCGGTTAGCATCGAACGCCCTCGAGCGGATCTCAGCTCAGGCCCGCCACGATTCAAATCACCGGTTTGATGCGCCAGATCCTCTGCGCGTATTCGCGCACGCTGCGGTCGCTCGAGAACATACCCATGTTGAGCGTGTTGGTCACGGCCTTGCGGTTCCAGGCATCGCTGTCGCGGTACAGGGCGTCGACCGCGTCCTGCGCCGCGGCGTACGCGGCGAAATCCGCCAGTACGAAGAAGGTCTCCCCCTCCGACAGCAGCCGCTCGACGATGGGCCGGCCGGCTGTGAGGTTCGCCGGCGAAAAGTGGCCTGCGTCGATGAGGTCGATGGTCTTCGCGAGCTCCGGGTTCTTGGCCACGATCTCGCTCGGCGAGTAGCCCTGGCGCCGTCGAGCCGCCACCTCCTCCGCGGTGAGGCCGAAGATGAAGATATTCTCCGGGCCGACGGCCTCGCGGATCTCGATGTTCGCGCCGTCGAGCGTGCCGATGGTCAGCGCGCCGTTGAGCGCGAGCTTCATGTTCCCGGTGCCCGAGGCCTCCATGCCCGCGGTCGAGATCTGCTCGGAGAGATCGGCGGCCGGCATGATCCGCTGTGCGAGCGACACCTCGTAGTCGGGGAGAAATACCACCTTTAGCTTGCCACCGATGGCGCGATCCTCGTTGACGACCCGGGCGACATTGTTGATCAGCCGGATGATCGACTTCGCGAGGTAGTAACCAGGCGCCGCCTTGCCGGCAAAGATCACCGTGCGCGGCACCAGGTCGAGCTGCGGGTTCTCGCGCAGCCGGTTGTAGCGCGTGATCACGTACAGGAGGTTGAGCAGCTGCCGCTTGTATTCGTGGATGCGCTTCACCTGGACATCGAAGAGCGATGCTACATCGACATCGACGCCGACGCGTCGCTGGATCACCTCGGCGAGCTCTGCCTTGTTGTTCAGCTTGATCGCGCCGAAACGCTGGCGGAAAGCTGCGTCGTCCACCGCATCTCGCATCCGCTCGAGCTCCTCGAGGTCGTTTTCCCAGGCGTGCCCCAGGTGCTCGGTCAGCAGCGCCGACAGCCCCGGGTTCGACTGCTTGAGCCAGCGACGCACCGCGATGCCGTTGGTGACGTTGGTGAAGCGGTCCGGGTACAGCTCGGCGAAGTCACGGAAGATGGTCTGCTTCATCAGCTCGGAATGCAGCTTCGCGACGCCGTTGACCATGTGGCTGCCGACCACCGCCAGGTTGGCCATCCGCACCAGGCGGCCATGGTCTTCCTGGATCAGCGAGACGCGGCTGCGCCGCTCGTGGTCGTGGGGATAGCGTGCCGAGATCTCGTCGAGGAGCGCGCGGTTGATCAGGTAGATGATCTGCAGATGACGCGGCAGCAGCCGCTCGAAGAAGGCGACCGGCCAGGTCTCGAGCGCCTCGGGCAGCAGCGTGTGGTTGGTGTATGAGAACACCCGCCGGGTGATCGACCACGCGGTCTTCCACTCGAGCTCGTGCTCGTCGATGAGGAGACGCATGAGCTCGGCGATCGCGAGCGCCGGATGCGTGTCGTTGAGCTGGATCGCGACCGCGTCCGACAGTGCTTCGAATGGCCGGCCGTCGGCCAGATGCTGGGCGAGGATGTCCTGCAGGCTTGCGCTGACAAAGAAGTACTGCTGCTTGAGCCGCAGCTCCTTGCCCTGTGAGGTCGTGTCGTCGGGGTACAGCAGACGCGACACGTTCTTCGCATCGACCTGCGCCGCAGAGGCCTCGCCATGGCGGCCGGCGTTGAAGACCTCGACGTCGAACGGCGCGATCGCGCGGCCGGACCAGAGTCGCAGGTGATTGACCGTCGGGCTGCGGTTGCCGGGGATCAGCTGGTCGAAGGCGACGGCCCAGATGTTCTGCGTCTCGGCCCAGCGGGTGCGCTGGATCCCCTGCGCGTCCTGGGTCGTGACGCAGCGGCCGCCGAACCGGATGACATGGCTCGCGTCGTCGCGGGGAATTTCCCAGGGGTTGTAGTGCCTGAGCCAGCTGCTCGCGATCTCGCGCTGGCGACCGTCCTCGTCGATCGTCTGGGTAAAGATCCCGTAGTCGTACCGGATGCCGTAGCCGACCGCCGGAAACTGCAGGGTCGCGAGCGAATCGAGATAACAGGCGGCGAGCCGGCCCAGGCCGCCGTTGCCGAGACCCGGGTCCGTTTCCTCCTCGGCGATGCGGTCGAGGTCGTGTCCCATCTCGGCCAGCGCCGCACGTGCCTCGGCCACGAGGTCGCCGTCGAGGCTCGCGAGCCCGTTGATCAGCGAGCGGCCAAGCAGGAATTCGACGGAGAGGTAGCAGACGCGCTTGACGCCGGCCTCGGAAACGCGCCGCTGGGTTGCGAGCCAGCGCGCCGCGAGCTCCTCGCGTACGGCCATCGAGAGCGCGTTGTAGATGTCGCGCTGGGTCGCCGTGTCGGGGTTGCGCCCGAGCGAGCGGGTCAGGCGATCCAGCAGGACCGCCCGGAGGGTTCCGGGCTGCAGCCCGAGGCCGCTGAGCTGGACCGTGCTTCGGGGGGTCAACGCACTACGCCGCGCACCCTCGGCCGGACTCAACCACTGCCCGGTGGCGGCGCGGCGGGGGCGCCGCGTCGTCCCCAGTATGGCGGCGGCTCGTCCAGGCAGTTGGGCGCCGGATCGAGTTGCTCCGGATCAGGCGCCGCGGGCGGGATCACCAGGGGCGCCATCCGCTCGCTTGCCGTTACGTGCGCAGGCAGCTCCAGCCGCGGGCGGTCGACGGCCTGGAGGTACTCGTCGTCGCCCTGGCACTTGGGGGTCGAATTGCAGGCGCCGAGCGCCAGGCAAAAAGGTACGGCGAGCCACCAGCGCTGCCAGGAACAGGACATGTCGGGTACCGGCGAGGGCGAAAGACGCGGATTGTACCGTCCGGCGCGGCCGCCCGCGCGGGTCGCTCGCGGCGCTCGGCGGGGGTCAAATATCGCGGCAATGAGCTGTCAGCCACGGCCGCGTGGTCGAGGTAGCCGCCGGGCTGATGCGGACGGCATCCGCTCGAGCGCCCAGAGATGAAGCGGCGCGCCGCGGCGCAGGAACATGCCCGAACCGGCGTTTAAGAAGTGGGGCCTCAGCCGCGGCAGGTACCAGTCTGCCGATCTCATGTGGACCCGCCGATCCGTGAGCCGGCGGTCGCAGTGGTCCCGCCAGTCCTCGCGTGTGAGAGCTCCGAAGTGCAGCACGCCGCTGCATAGACGTCCGAGCGCGCGCATCGCGGCTCCGGCTTCGCGGTCATCCAGGTACTGCAGCACGTCGTAGCAGATGACCAGGTCGAACGGCCGGCGGGCCGTCCACGTTGCGAGCGAGCCCTGCTCCCATCCATACCGCTCGCAGAGATAACCGCTCGTCTCGAGACCCGTGTAACGCGCACCGGGGAGGCCGCGCTTCAGAGGCTCCCGCATGAGTCCAAGCCCGCAGCCGGCATCCAGGATGCGGCGCACCGGCAACTCGACGTGCCGCGCGAAAGCGACGATGAGCGCGGCGCGGCGCGACATCTCGGCTCTCGTCACGACCCGCGTGCGGCGGTTCCGGTAGTAGCGGTCGTAGAAGGCCTTGCCGAACCGATGCGGGGTCTCGATTGTCATCCGAATATGCTCAGACGGTAGTCTTCTTGTCCTTCGACGTCGCCATTCTATGTTTATTCTTGATTTTTGGTCTCCGGCCCCGACATCCGCTCCAGGGCTCCGGGCGTTGCGCGTGCGCGTGGGAGTAGTCTGGCGGCCGGCCTTCGTCCACCACGGGTGTTGAGACGCGCCCGGGTGCCCCAAACTCTCGATTGCCGTGCCTGACGGAACTCAACCATGAAACGACGCGACACCGGCCACTGGATGTGGGCCGAAGCCGTACATCTCCTCGAGGAGGCGGACCGCCTTCAGCGGCAGTGCTTTCAGCTCGCCGGTCAGGCCGGGCAACCCCGATGGGAACCTCCGGTCGATATCTACGAGGGTGACGGCGAGCTCCTGATCGAGATTGCGCTTCCCGGCGTCGCGCCGGAGCGGCTGCGGGTCGACTTGAGCGGCGAGCAGCTGGTCGTTCAGGCGGAGCGGCGCTTGCCGCACCGTCGCCATGGGGCGGCGATCAGGCGGCTTGAGATCCCGTACGGAGTCTTCGAGCGGCGGCTCGTGCTGCCACCCGGACCGTGGACGATGACCGTGCAGGACCTGGTGCACGGCTGCCTGCAGTTGTTGCTGACCCGGCGTTAGTCCGCCGAAGGTGCGCACATGAGTACCAACGAGACACCCGATCCCGTGACCACCACGTCGGCCGACAGCCGGCCGGCGCCCAGCCTTCCGCCGGACATGCTGATCATCCTGCCGGTGCGCAACATGGTGTTGTTCCCGGGCGTGGTCATGCCGGTCGCCATCAAGCGCGAGAAGACCGTGGCGGGCGCACAGGAAGTCGTGCGCACAGAGGCCAAGGTGGGTTTCCTGCTGCAGAAGAAGCCGGACACCGAGGATCCGGGCTTCGACGAGCTGCATCGTGTAGGCACGGTCGCATCGATCGTCCGTTACCTCACCGCCCCGGACGGGACACATCACCTCGTGTGCCAGGGCGAGCGCCGTTTCCGCGTGCTCGACCAGGTGGCCGGATTTCCGTTTCTCGTCGCGCGGGTCGAGTTCCTGTCCGACACGGGCGCCACCAATCCCGACGTCGAGGCGCGCGCGCTCTATCTGAAGCAGAAGGCGGTCGAGGCGATCTCGCTGCTCCCGCAGGCGCCCGCCGAGCTCGCCAACAGCGTCCAGGCCATCGAGTCGCCGTCGATGCTCGCCGACATGATCGCGAGCTTCCTCGACATCAAGGCGACCGAGAAGCAGGAGCTGCTCGAGACGACCGAGCTCAAGGTCCGGCTGGAGCGGGTGTCGAACCTGCTCACGCGGCGCGTCGAGGTGCTCAAGCTCTCGCGGCAGATCGAGGAGCAGACCAAGGAAGCGCTCGACGACCGGCAGAAGGAGATCCTCCTGCGCGAGCAGATGCGCCAGATCCGCAAAGAGCTCGGCGAGGAGGGCCAGGGCGCCGAGGAGATCGCCGAGCTTTCCGAGGCGATCACCAAGGCGGGCATGCCACCCGACATCGAGGAGCACGCGCGCAAAGAGCTCAAGCGCCTCGAGCGCATGAGCGAGGCGAGCGGCGAATACTCGATGGCGCGCACCTATCTCGATACGCTCCTCGCGCTGCCGTGGTCGAAGCTCGACGCCGAGGACATCGACATCGCGCGCGCCCGCGGCATCCTCGATGCGGACCACTACGGGCTGGAGAAGATCAAGAAACGCATCGTCGAGTACCTTGCGGTACGGAAGCTGAACCCGCAGGGCCGCAGCCCGATCCTCTGCTTCGTAGGCCCGCCCGGGGTGGGCAAGACCTCGCTCGGCCAGAGCATCGCGCGCGCACTCGGGATCAAGTTCCAGCGCGTGAGCCTCGGCGGCACGCACGACGAGGCTGAGATCCGCGGTCACCGGCGCACCTATATTGGTGCGCTGCCGGGCAACATCCTGCAGGCGATCCGCAAGGCCGGCACGCGCAACCCGGTGCTGATGCTCGACGAGATCGACAAGCTGGGCGCCGGCATCCAGGGCGATCCGGCCTCGGCGCTCCTCGAGGTGCTGGACCCCGAGCAGAACTCGGCCTTCCGCGACAACTACCTTGGCGTGCCCTTCGACCTGTCGAAGGTGCTCTTCATCGCGACCGCGAACATGCTCGACACGATTCCGGGGCCGCTTCGCGACCGCATGGAGATCATCGAGCTCACCGGTTACACCGAGGACGAGAAGGTCGAGATCGCGCGGCGGTATCTCGTCAAGCGCCAGCTGGAAGCCAACGGCCTCAAGGCTGACCAGGCCTCCATCACCGACGAGGCGCTGCACCGGATCGCGCGCGACTACACCCGCGAGGCGGGCGTGCGCACGCTCGAACGGCAGATCGGCTCGGTGCTGCGCAACGTCGCGGTGCGGATCGCCGAAGGCAAGGCGACGTCGGTCAAGCTCGACGAGGACGACGTGACGGAGATCCTGGGTGCACCGCGCTTCGAGAACGAGATCGCGATGCGGGTCACCGTGCCCGGCGTGGCGACCGGTCTCGCCTGGACGCCGGTCGGCGGCGACATCCTGTTCGTCGAGGCCACGCGGATTCCGGGCAGCGGCAAGCTCATCCTGACCGGGCAGCTGGGCGACGTGATGAAGGAAAGCGCGCAGGCGGCGCTTTCCCTGGTCAAGGCGCAGGCCGTCTCGCTCGGCATCGAGCCGACGCTCTTCGAGAAGAGCGATATCCACGTCCACATCCCGGCGGGTGCGATCCCCAAGGACGGGCCGAGCGCAGGTGTCGCTCTTTACACGGCGCTGGTTTCGCTCGTGACCCAGCGCAAGGTGCGCGCGGACGTGGCGATGACCGGCGAGATCAGCTTGCGGGGCCTCGTGCTGCCGATCGGCGGCGTCAAGGAGAAGACGATCGCCGCGCATCGCGCTGGAATCAAGACGGTCATGCTGCCGATGCGCAACCGTCGGGACCTCGAGGACATCCCGGAGAGCGTGCGTCGCGAGCTCAAATTCGCGTGGATGGAGCGCGTCGAGGACGCGATCGCCAACGCGATCGAGCCGCAGGGCGAGACGTCGCCGCTGTCCGCCACGGGAACCTAGGAGGGGACGTTCCCCTTCTTCGGGATCAATTCCCCGGCGCAGCGTCGAGGCTCGCAAAAGGAGAGCGTCCCCTCCCGCTCAAAAGGGGAGCGTCCCCTCTAGAGGCGTATCCGCTCCCACGCGGTCGATCGCCAGCGCAGGAAGAGCACGGTGCCGAGCAGGACGACGTAGACGACCATCGCCGTCCAGCCGCCGGTGGCGCCGAGGCCGAACTGAGGCAGCACGTCCACCCAGCCCTCGCCGGGCGCGAATGACAGGGAGTGCGCGAGTGGCACGAACACGCCCCACGACAGCACCAGGAATACGAGCGCTGGAAACCGCGCGTCGCCGGCGCCGCGCAGGCCGAAGGCGCTGCCGAGGTTGAGCCCGTCGAAGGCCTGGTAGGCGGCGGCGACCCACAGCAGCCAGGCGGAGAGCCGGATGATCGCGGCGGACGACGGATCGTCCGCGTTGACGAACGATGGCAGGATCAGCGGACCCGCCGCGGCGAGCAGCACGCCGATTGCGCCCATGAAACCGGCGTTGAGCGCGATCATGCGGTTGCCGAGCGTGCGCGCCCAGACGCGGTCGCCAGCGCCGATCGATTGACCGACCAGCGTCGTGCTTGCGAGCGCGATGCCGATGCCCGGCATGTACGCGACCGAGGTCAGCATCAGGATGATCTGCGAGGCGGCACCCTCCACCTGGCTCAGCCGCACCTGCATGAGCTGAAAGAGCGACAGGCCGAAGAGATCCGCCGCCGCCATCGCGCCCATCGGCAACCCGAGCCGGAACTGGCGCGCCAGGTTGCGAACGTCCGGCCGCCAGGTCAGATGCGTGCGGTAGAGCCGGCGCAGATCCGGCCGCAGGAAAGTCCAGAGCGCGAACAGGATGCCGCAAGTCATGCTCGCGTTGGTCGCCCATGCCGACCCCGCGATGCCCCAGTCGAGCTCGATGACGAACAGCCAGTTGAGGAGCGCGTTCACGAGCGCGATCAGTCCCGTGGTCATCACCGAGACGCGCGGCCGCGAGATACCGTTGAAAAATCCCAGCACCGCCCAGACCGCGATCGCGAGCGGACCGCCAAGCATCCGCGGCCGCCAGAACGCGACCGCCTGCTGCTCGACCTCCGGATCGAGACCGAACGCGCCGAACATCGCACCGCCCGCCCATGCGAGCATCGCATACACGGGCAGGCTCGCCGCGGCCGCCCACAGTGCGACCCAGGTGGCGTGCGATGCGCGCCAGCGGCGCCGGCTGCCCTCCGCCTGCGCGACGAAGGTCTGGACGGCGAAGCCGACGCCGCCGACCAGGACCAGGAAGAGGAGCACGACCCAGTAGACCGCTCCCATCGCCGCTATCGCCGATGTGGAGATGTGGCCGACGAACCAGGTGTCGGTGAGACTCACGATTGCCTGCAGACCGCTGTTCAGCATCAGCGGCAGCGCGAGCAGCGCGATTGCCCTGTAGTCGACGCGCGCGCGTCCCTGCGCATCGATGCGCTGCGCGGGCAGCGCACCGGGTGCCGACGCCGCCGGCGCGGCGACCAGGGTCTCGGTGCTCATCGGGCGTGTCGGGGCGGCGCTTCACCGCCGCATGTAGCGGTGAACGAAAAAGTAGTAGAGCGCCCCGATGAAGAGCATCAGCCCGCCGATCCAGAGCGAGATCCGGTGCAGATTTCCGGCCATCAGCTCCTGGTCCTGACCCATGGTCACGCCAACCCAGGCCAGCACGGCACACCAGATCGCCGATCCGACCACGGTCGCCACGGAGAACTTCACGTAGTCCATGCGCACGACGCCGGCCGGGATTCCGATCAGGTGGCGGATCACCGGCAGGAAGCGTGAAATGAAAATGCCGATAATGCCAAAGCGCTCCGACCAGATCTCGGCCTGCTCGATCTTCTGCGGCGTGACTAGAACGTAACGCCCGTAGCGGATCAGCAATGGCCGGCCAAGCATCCGCGCCGCCCAGTACATCGCGGTGGCCCCGAGCCAGGAGCCGATCGTGCCGGCGAGGACGATGCCCGCGAGCGACATCGTGCCGCGGGTGTACGCGATATGTGCGGCCGGCGGAATCACGACCTCGCTCGGCAGCGGAACGATCGAGCTCTCGAGCGCCATCAGGAAGGCGATCAGCGGATAACCCCCGGCGTCCAGCGCGGCCAGGTACCAGTCGAGAAACGATTTGACCAGTTCGCGCATGATGGATCCGTCCGGCGGGACCCGGGTCTGCCCGGTGCAAAGAGCGCGCATTCTGCCAGATTCGACCGCCCGCCCCGGCCGCGGCGGGTGCGACCCCTTGCGAAGTGATGCGACAATCCGGGCCCGTCCCCCGCACTGGACCGGTACCCGATGCGGTCATCCCACCGGTGGCTCTGCCTGCTGATCCTCAGTCTGTGGTTCGCGTCGCCGGCGACCGCGGCGATCAATCCCAAGCAGATACTGTCCAGCGTCACCGGGCAGGTCTCCGGGGACGGATCCGAGGTCGTGCCGCTCTCCGCGCGCGAGATCCCCGCGCAGGCGGATACGGACGAGCAGTTTGCAGACGAGGTGCGGCAGCGCGCGGCGACCCCTGCAGCGACGACGTCGCTCGACGCCAGGATCTCGACACTCGCATCCGGCGTGTCGGTGCTCGCGCGCCGCATGCGGACCGTCGATCTCGCCCGCGTCCCAGTGATGCGCCTCGAGAGCCTGCGGCGCAACTGGAAGTTCTATGACCGTCAGCTCGCGGAGTGGCAACGCGAAGCGGACCGCGTGCTCGACTCCTACTCGGCGGACGCGGCGCAGCTCGCGGCCCGGCGCGCGGTCTGGCTGGCGACGCGCAAGCGGGCCCAGGACGCCGGCATTGCTCCCGCACTGCTGCAGCGGGTCGACGACGTTCTCAGGCGGCTCGACGCGGCGGATCGCGCGCTTTCCAGGCCGCTCGAGCGCCAGATCGAGCTGGGCCGGCGCGGCAACGCGGTAGCGAACTCGATCGAGGCGGGACTGCTTGCGGTCGACGCGGCCTCGACCAGCTTCGATTTCCATCTCGCGTTGCGCGACTCGGCACCGCTGTGGAAGGCGTGGGGTGATCCGCGCTACTCCGCCGGCGCCATGTCGGCCGCGCGCGGCGCGATCGGGCTCGAGCGTGAGTTCCTGCGACGTTACCTGGAGGCGAGCCGTGACCGCCTCCTCGTGCACGGGGCGTTCGCGCTGCTGGTGCTGCCGGCGCTGCTGTGGTTGCGCGGCCGCAGTCGCAAGCTGGTCGCAGAGGATCCGGCGCTGGAGTCCTCGACACAGGCGCTACGGCGGCCGGTGTCCGCGTGGCTGGTACTCGTGCTCGTGGCCACGCTCTTCTTCCAGTCCGACTCGCCGATCCTGCTGCACGAGCTGGCGCTCCTGATCGCGGTGATCCCGGTGCTGCGGCTGCTGCCCAGGGAGATCTTCGACTTGCTCGGGCCGTGGCCCTACGCGGCCACCGTCCTCTATATCCTGCAGCGCGCCGGCGTGCTCTTCGTCTCGCAGCCACTCTGGCACCGGATGCACCTGCTGGTCGTCACGCTCGCGACGCTCGGGGTGCTCGTCTGGATAATCGTGTACGCGAAGCGGCGCAGGGGCACCGCGCGGGCCCGCCCGATCGAACGCGCCGCGCGCCTGTTCGGCCTGCTCGGGGTCATCGCGCTCGCCGTCTCCGCCGTCGCGAACCTGTTCGGCAACGTGTCCCTGGCCGAACTGCTGACGCGCGGCACGCTGGACAGCGGCTACGTGGGCCTGGTGCTCTTTGCCGGCGCGAGCGTCCTCGGCTCGATCATCAGGCACCTCCTCGCGCGGCGGAGCCCCGCGCCGCACGCGCTGGCGGTTGCGGAGCGCGCCGCGCCGCTGCTCGAGACGCTCGCGCGGCTCATACGCTACGCGACCGCGGCGGCCTGGGCGCTGCTCACGCTGAACGAGTTCCGGATCCTGCGACCCATCGTCGAGTGGCTGCGGCGCGTGCTCACCGCATCGTTCGGCCTCGGGGAGATCTCGCTCACGCTCGGCAACCTGCTGCTCTTCGTCGCTGCGGTCTACATCGCCTTCTGGGTCGCGCGTCTCACCCGAACAATCCTCCGCGACGAGGTACTGGGGCGGATGCCGTTGCCGCGCGGCGTCGCGAACAGCGTCTCCACGCTGACGTACTACGCAATGGTGCTGGTCGGGTTTTTCATCGCGCTGGCGGCTTCGGGATTCGAGGTAGGACAGCTCGCCATCATCATCGGAGCGGTCGGCGTCGGCGTCGGCCTCGGCCTGCAGAACGTCGTCAACAATTTCGTCTCCGGCCTGATACTGATGTTCGAG
>Ga0075428_100001809_pt1 | contig 22874 bp, 16 predicted proteins | sample RhiMetdeltSRZDD2_FD_75291 | JGI IMG/M metagenome (GOLD analysis project Ga0075428, IMG submission 75291) | Populus rhizosphere microbial communities from Tennessee, USA - Rhizosphere MetaG P. deltoides SRZDD2 | ecosystem: Host-associated > Plants > Roots > Rhizosphere > Soil | place: USA... | reverse complement strand
TCCGTGTCGATCTTCAGGATCACCGCCTCGACGTCGTCCCCCTTCTTCAGCATCTCGGAGGGGTGCTTGAGCCTCTTGGTCCAGGACATGTCGGAGATGTGGACCAGCCCGTCGATTCCTTCCTCGACCTCGAGGAAGGCGCCGAAGTCCGTCAGGTTGCGGACCTTCCCGGTGATCCGGGCCCCCTCGTGGTAGCGCTCGCTGATGGTGTGCCAGGGGTTCGGCTCGGTCTGCCGGAGGCCGAGCGACAGCCGGCGCGCGGTCCGGTCGACGTCCAGCACCACCGCCTCGACCGTGTCCCCCACCGTCAGCACCTTGGAGGGATGTTTGACGCGCTTCGTCCAGGACATTTCGGAGATGTGGATCAGCCCCTCGACGCCCGGCTCCAGCTCGACGAACGCGCCGTAGTCGGTCAGGCTGACGACCTTGCCGTGGACGCGCGACTCGCGGGGGTACCGGTCGTCCACGTTCTCCCACGGGTCGGCGGAGCGCTGCTTGTGCCCTAGGGACACCCGCTCCTTCTCCGCGTCGAACTTCAGGATGACGACCTCGACCTCGTCCCCGACGTTGAACATCTCCGTGGGATGGTTGATGCGTCCCCAGGACATGTCGGTCTTGTGCAGCAGGCCGTCGATGCCGCCCAGGTCGATGAACGCGCCGTACTCGGTGATGTTCTTGACCACGCCGCGGACCACCTTCCCCTCCGTCAGTCCCTCGAGCGTGCGCTTCTTCTTGGAGCTGTTCTCCTCCTCGAGGACCGCCTTGCGGGACAGGACGATGTTGCCGCGCTTGCGGTTGACCTTGATCACCCGCATCTGCAGCTCTTTTCCCTTCAGGGCGTCGAGGTTGCGCACCGGGCGGATGTCCACCAGGGACCCCGGCAGGAAGGCGCGTACGCCGATGTCGACGGCGAGGCCTCCCTTGATGCGCTCCTTGACGATCCCGGAGACCGCCCGCCCGTCCGTGTAGGCGCGCTCGATCTCCTCCCAGATCTTCATCTTTTCCGCTTTTTCCTTGGAGAGGACCACGTAGCCGTCGCGGTTCTCCGTCTTCTCGAGCAGCACGTCGATCTCGTCCCCGACAGTGACGTGCGGCGCCCCGTCCGGGCCCATGAACTCCTCGACGTCGATGATCCCCTCGGACTTGTAGCCGACGTCGACGATGACGCCGGCGGCGCTGACCCTCAGCACCCGTCCGCGGACGACCTCTCCCTCCGCCAGCGTGCGGAGCGACTGGTCGTACATCTCGATCAGGGCCTGGTATTCGGGATCGGCCGGCTGATCGTCGGCCACGTGCATGAGGCGCAACGGCTCTCGCTTCTTGGGATGGCGGGGGGTGGACGGCAGGCTCGGGGGCGGCGCGTCGAGGCCGTCGGTGTGGTCGTCGTTCATGTTTTGCAAGTCCATTCGGTTGGGTTCCTCCTTCTTGGATTTCGTGGTCGTGGTCCTCTCGTTCTCTGCGCTGTGCGCCGTCAGACCTCGCCCCGGCGCCTTCGACGCCCTTCTACGACTCTTGCCGGGATTCGGCGATCATACGAACCGACCCCTGGCCTGTCAAGGGGAAAAACTTTGTTTTCATTGGATTACGGGGGTCAGAAGCGGTCTTGGGCGCCACCGCCAGAGGACTGCAGGACCTGGTCGAGCGCTTCCAGGAACCGCTGGTTCTCGCGGTGGGTGCCGATCGTGACCCGCACGGCATCTTTGTAGCCGTAGGCCTCCATCGGCCGCACGATGACCCCCTGGCGCAGCAGTTTCTGGTGCATCTCTTCGCCGCCCATTCCGGTCCGGACCAGGACGAAGTTGGCGACAGACGGGACGAAATCGAGGCGCCGCCGGGCCAGCTCGGCCTGGAGGTAGAGGCACTCGCGGGCATTTTCCGCCCGGGACCGGGCGACGTGCTCGGAGTCCTCCAGGGCGGCCAAAGCGCCTGCCTGCGCCAGTGCCGAGGTGTTGAAAGGCGAGCGCACCGCCTCCAGGGCGCGGGCGACGTCGACGGACGTGATGCCGTAGCCCACCCGCAGGCCGGCCAGGCCGTGGATCTTGGAGAACGTCCGCAAGACGAGCACGTTCTGTCCGTCGCGGAGCAGGTCCAGGCAGTCCGGGTAGTCGGGGGCCTGGACGTAGTCGAAGTAGGCCTCGTCGACGATGGTCAGGACGTGGGGCGGTACGCGTGCCAGATAGGCCGTCACGGCTTCTCTCCCCACGAAGGTGCCCGTGGGGTTGTTCGGATTGCCGATGTACACCAGGGCGGTCCGGGCATCGCAGGCGGCGGCCATGGCGAGCAGGTCGTGCCGGTCGTCCCGCAGCGGCACGGAGACCAGGGGGGCGTTCATCGCCAGGACGGCGATGCGGTACATGATGAAGGCGGGATCGGCGACGACCGCGGTCCGGCCGGCGCCCAGGAAGGTCTTGGCGACGATCTCCACGATCTCCGTAGAGCCGTTCCCGAGAACCACCTGGGAGGGCGCGAACCCATGCCTCGACGAGAGGGCCTGCCGCAGGATGTAGCCGCTGCCGTCCGGGTAGCGGTGGACCCGGGCGGCCTCGCGGTGGATCGCCTCCACCGCGCGCGGCGAGGGCCCCTGGGGGTTCTCGTTGCTCGCCAATTTGACAATGTCCGGGAGCCCTGTCTGGCGGGCGGCCTCCTCGAGCGGCTTGCCCGGGACGTAGGGTGCGATGCGCAGGACGTGATCAGGAATCCGCAGGCTCATGCGGCCCCCTTCAGCCGGGCGACCTCCGCGGGCGTCAGCGCCCGGAACTCGCCCGGGTGGAGCTCCCGGTCGGAGATCGTCCCGATCGCGGTGCGTCGCAGCTTCAGGACCGGATGCCCGAGCCGCTCGAACACGCGCCGCAGCTGGTTGCGCCGGCCTTCATACAGGACGACTTCCAGCCAGCTGTTGCTCTGCGAGGAGACCCGGGCGACCGGCGCCGGCAGGGTCCGCCGGCCATCCAGGAACAGCCCGCGGCGCACCGCCTCGAGCACCTGCCGCCCCACCAGCCCCTTGACCTTGACGCGGTAGACCCGCGGGACGTGGTTCCGCGGGTGGGTCAGCCTGAGCGCCAGGTCGCCGTCGTTGGTGAGAATGATGAGCCCCTCGCTGTCCCAGTCCAGCCGGCCGACCGGGAAGACCCGTTCCTTCACGCCGCGCAGGCAGTCGAGGACCGTGGGCCGGCCGGCCGGATCGCGAACGGTCGAAAGGCAGCCCCGGGGCTTGTGCAGCAGGAAGTAGACCCGGCGCTCGAGCCTCCCCACGGCCGCCCCGTCGAGGCTCACGCGATCGCGCGCGGGGTCGACTTTCGTCCCCAGGGTCGTGACCACCCGCCCGTTGACCGCGACGCGTCCCGCCTGGATCAGGCGCTCGGACTCCCGCCGCGAGGCGACGCCGGCGGCCGCCATGAACTTCTGCAGCCGGACGCCCTCCCGTCCCTCAGGAGTCGTCGCCGTCTTCTTCGCGCTCGGTGTCGTCTTCGGTCGCATCTTCGAATTCCTCGTCGTTCGCCGGTCCCGTGTCGTCGTCCTCCTCGAAGGGACCACCGCGCGCCGCGAGAACGCCCTGAGCGGGCAGGCTGAGGGAGGCGGCCAGGGCGCCGAACTCCTCCAGGGTCGGCAGATCGGACAGCGAATCCAGCCCGAAGTGGGACAGAAACTCGGGCGTGGTGCCGTAGAGGATCGGCTTGCCCACCACCTTCTTGCGGCCGACGACGCGCAGCAGCTTCTTGTCGAGGAGATTCTGCAGCACCCCCACCGGATCGGTGCCTCGGATTGCCTGGATCTCGGGCGTGGTGATCGGCTGCCGGTAGGCCACGATCGCCAGGGTCTCGAGTGCCGCGGGAGAGAGCCGGCGGCGGTGGCGCGAGCGGAACAGGGCGCGCACCCACTCGCCCAGCTCGGACCGCGTGGTCATCCGGTAGCCCCCGGCCACGCGGATGACTTGAAGTCCCCGGTCGGGGGACTCCCAGAGCGCCGCCACGTCGTCGAGGGCCGACTGCAGGGTCTCGCGGCCTTCGTCCGGGAACAGGTCTTCGAGGTCGTCGAGGGTCAGCGGCTCCTCGGCGGCGAAGACGAGCGCCTCGACGATGGCCCGCAGGCGCGCGCCGCCGATGGATGGTGCGCCGGGTTCAGACATGGTCCGCGACTCCCCTCTCGGTGGCCGGCTCCTCGTCCGCCAGCACGATCAGAATATCCTCCTGGTGGTGGCTTTGGAAGGCGCGCGCCACACGGAGTCTCAGGACTTCGAGGAGAGCCAGGAAGGTCAGGATGAAGCCGAGCCTGTCGGTCAGCCCGTCGAACAGGGAGCGGAAGGCCACGCGCTTCCTGTCGTGGAGGAGATCGATGAGCCAGGTCATGCGGTCCATCAGGCTGACCTTCTCGCGCGTGATCCGCAGCGTCTCCGGCTCGGCGCCGAGGCGGCCCAGGATCGCCTGGAAGGCGCTCACCAGGGAGTAGAGATCGGCTTCGATCCCCTGCTCCCCTGCGAACTCCGCGACGGCCCCGGGAGGGCGCGTGAAGACCAGTTCCATGGCGGCCTCGCGCTCCTGAAGCTGCTCGGCGGCCCGACGGAGTTCCTGCACCGCCTCGGCCGCCCGCTCCGTCAGGGCTTGCGGCTCGATGGCGGCATCGACCTCCCGAGGGTCGGGCGGCAGCAGGCGGCGCGACTTCATGTGGACGAGCGTGGCCGCCAGGACCAGGTGCTCCCCCGCGGTCTCGAGGTCCAGGGCCTCAATCGTCAGGAGGTAGGCGTCGCACTGCCGGACCACCTCCACGACCGGCAGGCCGGTGATGTCGATCTCGCCGGTCCGCACCAGGTGCAGCAGCAGATCGAGCGGGCCGCTGAACTCTCCCAGCGCCACGCGGGTGAAGCGATCGGCGGGCCCCGGTTCAGTCACGGGCGGCGTCACTCCAGCCCTCCCGCATCGAGCCGCATGGCGGAGCGCACGCGCTCCATCGTGGCGCGAGCCTCGGCGCGCGCCCGCTCGGCCCCCGCGGTCAGGATGTCGCGCACCCGGGCCCGGTCAGAGGCGAGCGCACGCCTCCGCTCCTGAAAAGGAGCGAGCGCAGGCTCCAGGTGCTGCAGCAGGAGGTTCTTGCAGTCGATGCACCCGATCCCCGCGCGGCGGCATTCGACATCCACGTGGGCGCGCGTCGCCTCCGTGCTGAAGGTGCGGTGGAAATCGAACACCGGACAGACCTCCGGATTCCCCGGATCGGTCCGCCGCTTGCGGGCGGGATCGGTCATCATCGTCAGGACCTTCTTGCGGATCGTCTCCAGGGGCTCCTTGAGGTTGATGGCGTTGCCGTAGGACTTGCTCATCTTCCTCCCATCCGTGCCCGGCAGCCGGGGCGTCCTGGTCGTCAGCGCCTGCGGCAGCGGAAAGACTTCGCCATACAGGCCGTTGAAGCGGCGGGCGATCTCGCGACAGAGCTCCAGGTGCGCCAGCTGGTCCTCACCGACCGGCACGAACTGGGCGCGGTAGATCAGGATGTCCGCGGCCTGCAGGACGGGATAGCCCAGAAACCCGTAGTTCGAGAGATCGCGCTGCCGGATCTGCTCCTGCTGCTCCTTGTACGTCGGCACCCGCTCGAGCCATGGGATCGGCACGATCATCGAGAGCAGGAGATGGAGCTCCGCGTGCTCCGGGACGTGCGACTGCACGAACAGGGTGCAGCGCTCCGGATCGAGGCCGGCCGCCATCCAGTCGATCGCCATCTCCAGCGTGTGTTCGCGGATCGCGGACGGATCCTCGTACTCGCTTGTCAGGGCGTGCCAGTCGCAGATGGCGAAGAAGCAGTCGTGCGTCTCCTGCAGGCGCACCCAGTTCTCGAGCGCGCCGACCAGGTGGCCGATGTGCATCGGGCCGGTGGGCCGGAAGCCGGACAGGACGCGCGGGCGTCGGGGCTGTGTCGTCGTGGCGCTCATCTCCGCTGCATCGGACCGGATTCTTCGGTCCGGGGTGTCAGGCCTTCGGCTTCTCCCCGGCCGCCTTGAAGACGAGGGCGACCATGCCGAGGGCGATCCGGTCCCCGGTGGCGAGGGCGTGGGGCTTCCCCGGCACCAGGCGGCGTCCGTTGACCAGCGTGCCATTCAAGGCCCCGACCTCCTCGGTCAGGAAGCAGCTGCCGTCCTGAAGGAACACCCGGGCGTGGCGCCGCGACACGGACCGGTTGATGTCCACCTGGGTCAGGTCGATCTCGGGCCGGGTTCCGGTCACCGGATCGTAGCGACCGATGACCGCCTGAGGGGTGATGATCGGGAAACACCGCTTGCCGCCGTCCAGGATGAGCAGACCGTGGGCGCCCGCGGGGACGGCGATGTCGCCGTTCGCCCCGGGGGCCGCCGCGGCCGGAAGCGCCGGCTGTGGGGGCGGCGCCTCGACCGGCGCGTCGATGTCGACCGCTTCCGACGCCACGGGCCGATCGGCGGGCGCGCTGCTCGTCACCGACTCCAGCTTGCGGTTCGCCTCCTGCAGCCGGTTGCTCAGCTTGCGCAGCATGCGGACGGCGATCTCGATGTTCGCGCGGATCATCCGATCGAACGTCGCGCTGTTGATCTCGATCAGCTCCACGTCCTTGACGGCCTCGGCGCCGGTCGTGCGGGGCAGTCCTTCGAGCACGGACAGCTCGCCGAAGAAGTCCCCCTTTTCCATCACGGCCAGCTCCTGCTTGACGCCGTCCCGCATGCGGAACAGGCGGACCTCGCCGACCTGGATCACGTACATCTCGGCGCCCAGGTCCCCCTCGGAGTAGACGGCTTCTCCCGCCTTGCGGCGCACCATGAGGTTCTTGAAGGGATCGGGGGCCATCGGCAGTGTCGTGCGGCGTGAGGTGGTGACGAAAGCCGCAACGGGCCGGATGATAATGGAAGCAAAAGCCGCAAGTCAAACGCGGCGTCCCGCGCGGGTTAGAATCGACGCCGCATGTTTCATCCGCCTGCTGGTTGCAGACGATCGAGGGTTTCGAAAGCCCGGCTCGTCATGAGGTTCGTGGCGGCGGGCGTGCTCGGAGCGCTCTCCGCGGCCGTCGGATACGAGGGCCCCGGTGCCCGGGAGGCGGAGGCGCCCGGGGCCACGGCCGGAAAGACGGCGGAGCGCCGATCCCTTCTCTGGCCCCTCGAGGGACCAGCGCCCATCGTCGCGAGCTTCGGCGAGTACCGCTACGACCACATGCATGCCGGCATCGACATCTCCACGGGGGGAGCCACGGGGCTCAAGGTGCTGGCGGCGGATGATGGGGAGATCGTACGCCTCAAGGTCGAGTGGCGGGGCTACGGACGGGCGCTCTACCTGCGCCATCACGACGGCCGCACCACCGTCTACGCGCATCTCGAGCGTTACGAGGACCGGACGCTCGGCCTGGAACGGATCGTGGCGCGGCGCCAGGCGGCGGCCGGCACGCGCTATCCCGGGAGCATCGACCTCGATCGGCCCCTTCCGGTGCGCCGGGGCCAGGTGGTGGCGTTCTCGGGCGAGTCGGGAGCGGGCCCGCCGCACCTGCATTTCGAGGTGCGCGGCCGGGCCGACCAGCCTCTCGATCCCTTCCGGGCGGGCCTCCGGGCTCCCGCCGATCGGCAGCCGCCGGACCTGGAGTCGGTGACGGTCACGGCGGCCGACCCGATGACCTACATCGATGGAGTCCTCAGGGAGCGGACCTACCCGTTGCAGCGGCGAGGCACGCAGCACGAGAGCCAGGAGCCGGTGCGCGTCAGCGGCCCCTTCCACGCCATCCTCGATGCCTTCGACCCTGTCCCCGGTGGGCGCGTCGGGATCCGTTTCCTGGAGGTCCTGGTCGACGGCCGCCCGACCTACCGGCTCGACTACGAGGCCTTCCGGTTCGATCAGTATCCCCTCTCGGGGCTCATCCATGACCACCGCTTCAGCCACCTAGGGCCGACCCGCTTCGCATACCGGCTGGCCCGTCTGCCGGGAAACGCTCTCGCGGCAGGGTCGGCCGCCACTGATTCGGAGGCGGGCTCTCCTCCCGGCTCGTTCGATCTGCCCGCAGGGCCGCACCGCCTGGACCTGACGGTGCGGGACGCTTCGGGTGCGACGAGCCGGGCCAGGCTCTGTGTCTTCGTCGCTCGCACCGGACCCGTGGCCGGGGCGCGCGTGCCGGAAGCTGGCGAGGCGCTGCCCGGCTCTGCTATGGCCAGGTTCGATCCCCTACCGGCCCCGGCCGCCAAGGCAGCGGTCGCGGCGGGTCAGCCGCAGGCCGCGGTCGATGCCGGATTGTGCGTCCCTGATACTGCCGATCTGGTTGAAGGGGAGATCTGGAGCGAGGCGGGGAAGCGCTTCGAGCGGCTCGACTGCCGCGCAGCCCAGGGGCTCTGCCTCGCCAGGGGGCCGCTCGCCGCCTCCGTGTCGGCCACCACGGTGCGGCTGAGGCTGATCGGAGGGGGCGTCCCCGGGCCCTGGCAGTCCCTCCCTGCCGACACCGCGGCTCAGGATCCGCTCCGGCTGCGGGTCGAGCCCTTACCCGCCTTCATCGATCTCGCGCTTCCGTCGGAGCCCGCGCGGACCTTGGATGCGCCGGACGGCCAGGAGTGTTCGCCGCCCGGCGCCGCCTCCTGGCGCCCCCTCCAGGGGCGCTGGCTGGGAAGCGGGATCGGCTATGAACGGGCCGCCGCGATGCAGTCCGGCGGCGGACAGGACGAATCGGATTGCCGGTTGCGGCGCGGTCTCGGCGGGATCGTGCTGCGCTACGTGGAGCCCTCCGCCGCGGCCCGCCTGACCGGGCCGGGATTCCGGATCGACATGCCGGCCGGCGCGCGTTTCTATCCGGGACCGCTCGCTGCCCGGACGGCGCCGGCCGCGGACCTGCCTCCTGGATTGACGTCGGGCGGAGCCGCTGTCGACGTGCTGCCGGAGGGGGAGGCGCTGAACGAGCGCGCCGTGCTGTCCTTCGATCTCGGCGCCGGCACTTCCGACGCGCGGGACCTCGGCATCTTCCGCTTCGATCCGGTGACGCAGGAGTGGTCTTTCGAGGGGGACGCGCTCGAGGAAGGGGGCCGGGCCATCGCGCTCCCCTTCAGGAGACATGGACGGTTCGCCTTGTTGCGCGACACGGCCGCCCCCGTCGTGGTCTCCGTGCGTCCGCGTCCTGATGCGCGGCAGGTCGGCCGGCGCCCCGAGATCCTGGCGCAGATTGAAGAGATCGGAAAGGGTCTGGGTCCGGACGGTGTCTCCTTCGTCCTGGATGGCGCCCCCCTCGAATCGGAGTTCGATCCGGACCGCCGCACGGCGAGGCCATTCGCGGCGCCCGTCCTGCAACCCGGCTGGCACCACCTGCGGGTGGTCGCGACCGATCGCGCCGGCAACGTGTCCACGCCTTTGGAAGCGCGCTTCGAGGTGCGCTGAAAAAGCCGGCCTCACGCCGGGATCAGGGTTTCGTAGGTCGTCCGCACGCCGCGCATCCTCTCCTCCAGGCTCCGATCCAGGTCCTCCGCGGCCCTCGTCGCGTCCGCCGACGGGTCGAGTGCTGTCGCCAGCTCACGCAGGCGGGCCTGATCGGAGGGGACGGGGCCCACGGGCTGCCCATGGATCAGCCGCAGGGCGTGGTCGATGGAACGCAGGACGAGATACCCCTCGTAGAGCGAACGGAGCGCCCCGTCGTCCAGGAGAGCGCGTTCGTGGAGGAGGGTCAGGAGCCTCAGGGTGTCCTTGTCGGGAGGGCCCGGGATGCCGTGGCGCAACTGCAGGTACTCGACGATGAAGTCGATGTCGGCGATCCCCCCGGCGCCGTGCTTCAGGTGCCGGGTCACGGTGGCCTTCCGGGCGGCGTCGGCGAGCCGGCGGCGCATGTCGCGCACCTGTGCCCTGAGATCGGCTTCTCCCAGGGATCCCGCGCGTTCAAGGATGGCCCTCTCGACGGACGCGACGACGCTCTCGCCGAGCGATCGGTCGCCGGCGACGGCCCGCGCCTTCAGGAAAGACTGCATCTCCCAGGTGTCGGCTTCCGTCTGGAAGTAGGCCAGGAGGCCCGCGGGCGAGAGCACGAGCTCGCCCTTGCTCCCGGAGGGCCGCAGGCGCAGGTCGACCCGGTAGAGCTGGCCGTCGCGGCTCAAGGTCGACAGGACTCGCACCACGGTCTCGCAGAGCCGGCTGGCCTGCGCCCGCTCCTCAGCCGTGTCGCGCCCGCCGGGATCGTGGACGAACACCAGGTCGACGTCGGACCCGTAGTCCATCTCCCGGTAACCGAGGCGGCCCAGCCCGAGGACCGCGATCGGAAGCCCGGCCCGCTCCGCGGAGGCGTCGGAGGCGCGAGCCAGCTCGAGGGCCGCCTCGACCGCGGCATCGGCCAGGCTCGACAGGCTCTTCACCACCTCGCGCACGGTCGCCTGGTGGTTGATGTCCCGGAGCGCGATGGTGGCGAGAGCCGCCTGATGGCTGCGACGGAGCGCGCCGGATCGGGCGCGGAGATCCCCGTCCGAGCGCGCCGCCTCGAGGAGCAGCGCGCGGTGCTCGGAGGGGCCCGGCGTGTGCACGAGACGGGCCCGGTCCTCGATCGTCCTCAGGATGCCGGGCTGGCGGATCAGGAGACCGGCCAGAAGATCGCTCCGGCCCAGCATCCTGACGGTCGGCGACAACAGCTCGCGATGCTCGAGGAACCGGCGCAGGCTCTCCGGCTCGGCCAGAAGCGACGAGAACAGCCGCTCGAGATTGGCCAGGGCGCGACGGGGACTCCCGCTCTTAAGCGCCGCGAGCATCAGGAGGGGCCCGGCGCGGCGGAGAGCGTGCGACAGATCCCCGCTCAGGAGGGCCGGCTGCAGCAGCCGCCGCAGCGACTGGACGGGCTTGAGGAGCGTTTCCGGATCCGGAAGCCCGGCGTGCCGCAGCCGCCGCAGCAGGGCGGGCTCGTCGAGACGGTCGAGCAGGATATCGGTCGTGTCCTCCTGGAACGCAACCTGGGCGGCCCGCCCGATCACCGAGTCGTAGAACGAGCGCACGGTCGCCCGATGGCGCTCCAGGGCGTCGGCCAGAGCCTGCACCTCGTCCCCGCGGGGCGGGGCCGTCAGCCACTGCGCCCGGGCCAGGCCCCGGCAGCCCGCGAGGTCCGCGGGCAGGAGCGCCGTCTGGCGGTTCTCGCCGATCTGCAGCCGGTGCTCGATGTCGCGCAGGAACACGTAGGCCTCCGCGAGCGTGGCGTACTCGGCGAAGCCGACGAGCCCACGCTCCGTCACGCGGTGCAGGGCCAGAAGCGTGTTCCCCTGCCGCAGCCACGGGTCGGCGCCGCCGCGCTGCAGCTGCAGCGCCTGCACGGAGAATTCCAGCTCGCGGATGCCTCCCCGGCCGAGCTTGACGTCCCGCTCGGAATGTCCCTGCTCGCTGAGCTGTGCGTCGATCCGGTCCTTCATGGCGCCGATCTCGACAGCCAGGTACGGATCCGGCTGCAGCGAGTAGACCAGCGGCTCGATCGCCGCCACGAAGCGCCGGCCGAGATCGAGATCCCCGGCGACGGGACGCGCCTTGAGGAGGGCCTGGCGCTCCCACGGATCGGCCCAGTTGCGGTAGTACGCGGCCGCGGCTCCGAGCGACAGGACCAGATCGCCGTCCCGTCCTCCGGGCCGCAGGTTCAGGTCGACGCGGAACACGTCCCCTTCGGACTCCTGCCCGCCGATGAGGCGCGTCACCTCGGCGGCCAGGCGGGCGAAGAACTCGCGGTTGCTCACTCGGCCGGCTTCCCCGGAGCCGCCTCCGAGCGTCTCGCCGTCGCGGCCGAAGAGATAGAGGATGTCGATGTCGCTGCTGTAGTTGAGCTCCTCGCCGCCCAGCTTGCCCAGGCCGATGACGACGAAACCCGCCTCCTCCAGGTCGCCGCGATCGTTCCTGTAGGCCGGCTTTCCGTGACGCGCCTCGAGCGGCGCGCGCGCCTCGCGCACGGCCTTGTCCAGCAGGACATCGGCGAGCAGCGACAGCGCCCGCGTCACCGTCGGCAGGTCGGCCGTGCGCTGCAGATCGGCCAGGGCGATGCGCAGCAAGGCCCGCTGCTTGAAGCGGCGCAGCACGACCGGCATGGAGCTCTGCGAGTGGCTGAACTGGAACCGGGCCAGCTCCTCCTCCAGATCCTCGCGCGACGGCAGCCCGCGGGCCGGATCGGAAGCGGACACGGCTTCGAGAAAGTCCGGGTGCTGTCGGAGCAGGCCGCCGAGGTAGGGACTGCAGCCGGCCAGCGTGGCGAGAGCGTGGAGCGACTGGGGATCGCGGGGCAGATCGCCACCCGCGGCCAGGCGCTCGAAAGCGCGCAGCGCGCCTTCGGGGTCGGGGAGGCGCTCGAAATAGGCGGCCAGCCGGGCCGCCTCCTCGGGCGGGAGATGCGCGGCCAGCGCCGCCTCGGCACCGGGAGCCGTCACGCGCCCCTCCTTGGGGCCCGTCCCCGGCGCGCGGTCGGCGGGCGAGCGCCGGGTCCCGGACGGGTTTCTAGATATCGAAGTAGAGGGCGAACTCGTAAGGGTGCGGGCGCAGGCGCATCGGATTGACCTCCCGCTCCCGCTTGTAGTCGATCCAGAGGCTGATCAGATCCTCGGTGAACACGTCCCCCTTGAGCAGGAAGGAGTGGTCCTCCTCCAGATGCCGCAGCGCCACATCGAGCGAGCCCGGCAGCGAGGGCACGTTCTTCAGCTCCTGAGGTCCCAGGCTGTAGATGTCCTTGTCCAAGGGCTTGCCGGGGTCGATCTTCTTCTCGATCCCGTCGAGACCCGCCATCAGCATGGCCGCGAACGCCATGTAGGGGTTGCAGGACGGATCGGGCGGCCGGTACTCGAGGCGGATGGCCGCCGGATTGGCGGAGACCATCGGGATGCGGATGGCGGCGGAGCGGTTGCGGCGCGAGTAGGCCAGGTTGACGGGGGCTTCGAACCCGGGCGTGAGTCGCTTGTAGGAGTTCGTCGTCGGGGCGATGATCGCCGCCAGCGCCGCCGAGTGCTTCAGCAGGCCCCCGATGTAGTGCATCCCCATCTCCGAGAAACCACCGTACCCCTCCCCCGCGAACAGGTTCTTGCCACCCTTCCAGAGGCTCTGGTGGCAGTGCATGCCGCTGCCGTTGTCGCCGAACAGCGGCTTCGGCATGAAGGTGACGGTGTGTCCCTTGCGGATTGCCGTGTTCTTGACGACGTACTTGTAGATCGTGAGGTTGTCGGCGGAGCGCGACAGGCTGTTGTAGCGCACGTCGATCTCCATCTGGCCCCCGGTCGCTACCTCGTGGTGGTGCGCCTCGACGATCATGCCGCAGCGCTCCAGATTCAGGACCATCTCCGAGCGCAGGTCCTGGAAGTGATCGTGGGGCGCGACCGGGAAGTAGGCCTCCTTGTGGCGCGGCTTGTAGCCGAGGTTCGGGCCCTCCTCGCGGCCGGAGTTCCACTGCCCTTCCACCGAGTCGACGTAGTAGTAGCCGCAGTTCGCCTTCTGGTCGAAACGCACGTCGTCGAAGATGAAGAACTCCGCCTCCGCGCCGAAGTACGCCACGTCGGCGATGCGCGCGTACTGGAGATAGCTTTCGGCGCGCTGCGCGATGGCGCGGGGATCCCGGGCGTAGCGCTGCTTGGTGATCGGCTCGAAGACGTTGCAGATCAGATCCAGGGTCGGGACCTCGGTGAACGGATCGAGGAACGCCGTCTCGGCGTCCGGCACGACGAGCAGGTCGCTCTCGTTGATCGCCTGGAAGCCGCGGATGCTGGAGCCGTCGAAGCCGAAACCGTCTTCGAACGACCCCTCGGTGAGCTGATGGGCCGGCACCGAGAAGTGCTGCCACAGTCCCGGCAGGTCCATGAACCGCAGATCGACGATTTTGACGTTGTTGTCCTTGACGAGCTTCAACACGTCGGCCGGCTTTTTCATGTGCGTGCGCGTCTCCTGTGAGGATGAAGGGTGACCGCTAGCGGCGATCGCTCGAGAGCGGCTTGATGTCCGACTTGAAGGTGTCGATGAGGGCGCTCATCTCGGCGGAGAGCTGGGCTTCCTTCTCCGGGTTGGGTGTGGCACTCGCCTCCCCGAGGGCGCGGCCGTGCGTCAGGCCGAGGACGTAGTACTCGACGTCCTCGTAGGCGCCGTAGAAGACGTGCGCTTCGAGCGGCCCCTCGCCGAGCCGGTTCTTGATCGTGTCCTTCCAGCGGCCGCTCACGTGCCAGGTGTCCGAGTATTTCTTCCACTTGACCTGCTCGACCTTGAGCCCCTCCTGGAAATCGAACTCGCCGCACCACCGGAGGTAGTTGCGCAGGTTCTTCAGGAGGGCGTCCTGGCTGGCCACCCTGTCTTTCTTCTCCGTCTGGTTGTAGACGACCAGGAGCTGGATGGTGTCACCCGGCGGCCCCGTGCGGATGCGGAAGTAGCCGCTGTACTGATCCGAACCGGGGAAGGTCCCGATGACCCCGGTCGGAAACCGCCCCTTCGCGCTCGCGGCGATCGGCGCGAACTCCCATTCCTTGCGGTTCGGCGCGGCCTTCTCGAAGTCGAAGACGATGTTGTTGTATTTCGTCAGGAAGCGCTTCAGGCCGCCGACGACGTTCGAGTAGATGAACAGGTCTTCGGTGTTGTCCTGGAGCCTGGTCGTCTGGCGCTGGCCCTGAGCATCGGTGTAGTTGACCTCGATGCCCGGGAAGGTGATCTGGTTGAGCCGCCGGGCCATCTGCAGCTCGTTGAAGATGACCACGTACTGCCGGTGCTTCCAGGTCTGGATGCTTGCGAGGAAGGCGTTGCCTTCGACACGCCGCGCCGAGGACTGCTCCCCCGTCGCCTCCGTTCCGACGTCGCGCTGGTAGGTCTCCTTCACCGACACGCCCTCGGGATAGGTCTGCTTGAAGGTCACGTCGGTGACCGTCGTCCCGCTGATGTTGTAGACGAGCATGTTGGTGATCAGGGAGAACTTCTCGGTGCCGATGTCGAACTTGGCGCCATACGAGGGATAGGCCGTGAACAGGGGCGCCCCCTCCTGCGGCGCTTCCTGTCCCGGGATCACCGTGACGGCGCACAGCGCCAGGATCGAGGCGAGGCAAACAACACGCGGCATCATGATGAGAGACGTCCTCCTGGCGGCTCGTCGATCGGCGAGACCTTCGTCTCCCGTCCGAACGGGGGCGGATTATAGCACGCTGACGGCGGAGTCTCTGGGCGGCCGTCCGGGTCGCAGCAGCAGCGGCGCAGCGCCCACGAGCAGGATCGCCACGACGGCCGTGAGGGCGGATCCGGGCACCCGGCCCTCCTCCAGGCGCCCGGCCGCCGCCAGGCTGACGGACACGATGTTGTTAGTGGCGTGCGCCACGACGCAAGGCAGGAGGCTCCCGGTCGCGTGGCGCAGGTAGCCGAGAAAAAGCCCCAGGACGGTGATCCCCACGAACCGCCAGGGGTCCAGATGGAACAGGCCGAAGAGGACGGCCGAGGCGACGATTCCCATGCCCGGCTTCTCCAGGAGGTGCACCAGTCCGCTCTGCAGAAAGCCTCGGAACAGCATCTCTTCGCAGACCGCCGGCAGGAGCGCGAAGACGGCCAGCAGCAGGACGAAATCGATCGGACCCCGATAGACGAACAGGCCGTCGAAGAGCGTCCGCAGCACGTCCGGGGTTGGAAAGACCCGATCCTGCCACGCGCCGTAGAGCGTCAGGAGATGGTTCAGGCCGAGGGTCCCGACGAGCGCCGCCGCGATCTCGGAGGCACGCGGCCGGCGCCACGGCAGGACCGCGGCCGGATCGAGGTAGAACCAGCGGATGCCTAGCGCCGTCGGTCCGGCGATGAACAGCGCCTGGCTCAAGGCCAGACCCCATCGGGCGCTGGCCCACTGCAGTCCGGTCCCCGGGACGAGGTTGAGGAAGAACGCCAGGCCCGCGATGAGGAGCATCTCCCGTTGCTCCGGCGCCGGCCGGAGGGGCGACCGGGGCGACGGCACGGGTATCCCCCGCTCCGCCGATCCCTGCAGCGCGCCGGAAGCGGGTGCCTCGGCGGAGGAACCGGAGGGCATCAGGAGAGTCGGATCTTGAGCCTGAGCTGGATGGTGAGGGTCCTGCCGTCGATCTCGACGCGCATCGGCACTTCGATCTCGCGCTCCTGGCCGGGTCGCAGGGACCCCGCCGACACGGCCTGCGGGACCGCGGGCTCCTCGTCCTCAAGAGGATCACCGAGGTCGATCGGATCTTCCTCCAGAGGGTCGGACTCGATGGCGAGCGCCCCCGAGGCCACGACGGCGCGCGGGCCCGGCGTGGGAACGGGCAGCAAGGGCGGGCGGTGCGGGGTCTCGCGAACGGGCTCCGGCCTGCCTGCTATCCGGACCGGCTCCTCGTCGATCTCCTCGAGGATCTCGTCGTCGAGCGTGATCGGCTCCACCTGCACCGGCTCCTCGGCGGGAACCTCGTCGACGAGGTCGATCACCTCCTCGTCGTCGGATTCGCCCAAGCCCGCTGAATCGAGGGCGTCGAGGGCCCGATCTTCCGGCGGTGCTGTGGCGCGGTGCGGGTGGTCCGAGGCGCGCCGGGCCGGGGATTCGGACCGGGCGGGCGGCTCCGCCCGTGAGGAGGCGGTCGCGCCGGCGGTCGCGAAGGGTATCGCGGCCGGCGCCTCTTTCGCTCCGGATGCCATCGTCGCGCCATCGTCGAGCCGGTACTTGGCGGACAGGTTGTTGAGGACCAGCTTGGTGATCGCCTTCAGGGTGTCTTCGACGCCGATGCCGGTCATCGCGACCGCCTCGTAGAACGGGGCGTTGTGGCGGTTGATGCGCGTGTTCATCTCCTCGATCGAGGAGAGTCCCGGAAGGTCCCGCTTGTTGAACTGCATGACGAGCGGGATCTCGTCCAGACGCAACCCCATCTCGCGCAGGTTCTGCTCGAGGTTCTTGTAGCTCTCGACGTCCGCGTCCAGCATCTTGGACTGCGAGTCGGCGACGAACACGACTCCGTCCGCGCCCTTGAGCACCAGCTTGCGCGTCGAGTTGTAGAACACCTGGCCGGGCACGGTGTAGAGCTGGATCCGCGTCCGCATCCCCCGGATCGTCCCGAGCTCGATCGGCAGGAAGTCGAAGAACAGCGTCCGATCGGTCTTGGTCGCGAGCGACAGCATCTTCCCCTTCTTCACCGTGTCCGGCAGGGAGCTGTAGACGTATTGCAGATTGGTCGTCTTGCCGCACAGACCGGGGCCGTAGTAGACGATTTTTGCGGTGAGCTCGCGGGTCGAGTAGTTGAAGAGGACCATCAGCCCCCCGGAGGCCGGGGGAATATAGCATCGGCCCTATCGAAGATCAATTCGACTTGCGGAACACGAGGCTCACGGGACAGCAGTCCAGGCCGAGGCGCAAGCGCAGGCGGCTCACGAGGAAGCGGCGGTAGGACGACTCGACCCGGCGGCCGTTGCCGAACACCACGAACCGCGGCGGCGTGCCCGGCACCTGGGTGATGTAGTTGAAGCGGACGTCCTTGCCCCCGTCGGAGGGCGGGTGCTTCTCCTCCAGGACGGCCTGCAGGACGCGGTTGAGCTCCGGCGTCGGAAACTGCCTCTGGCTCTGCTCGCGCACCCGGGCCACGGTGGCGAGCAGCAGGGCCACTCCCCGTCCCGTCTTCGCCGAGACCGGGACGGCGGGCACGAAGCTGCTGAAACGGAGCCCTTGCCGCAGCGTCTCGACCCGCTCCGCCTCGCGCACGCCCCCGGCCTCGAAAAGATCGATCTTGTTGATCGCGAGCACGGATGGCTTTCGTCCATCCACCAGGTGTCCGAGGAGAGCCCGATCCTGGTGCTCGATGCCGGCCACCGCGTCGACGATGGCGATGACGATCTGCGAGCGCGCGACGGCCTGGCGGGCCTTCAGGATGCTCAGCCACTCGACTCCGTCCGCTCCCGTCGTGCGCCTCCTGATGCCGGCGGTATCGACGATGCGGTAGAGCGTGCCGCCATGCTCGAACGTGGCGTCGACCGGATCCCGCGTGGTGCCGGCCTGCTCCGAGACGACCGAGCGCTCCAGCCGTGTGATGCGATTGAAGAGAGAGGACTTGCCGACATTGGGCCGTCCCAGGATGGCGATCGGCACGCCGGGGGCCTCGTCGGCGGGCTTCGCGTCCGGCAGCCTGGCCAGGAGGGCGTCGACCAGCTCGCCGAGGCCGCGCCCCTCCTCCGCCGAGATCGGCAGCACGTCTCCCAGACCCAGCCGGTACAGCTCGAATTCGAACCCTTCCTGCAGCCGCGAGTCGATCTTGTTCCCGACCAGGATCACGGGGCGCGCCGAAGCGTGCAACAGGGCCGCCACCTGCTCGTCGGCCGCCGTGACTCCGGCCCGTGCATCGACCAGGAACAGGATGACGTCCGCGGCCTCGACGGCCTTGAGCGCCTCGGTCCGCACCCTGCGGATCAGGTCGTCTGAGGAGCCCTCCACCACCCCGCCGGTATCGACGAGGGTGATCCTCCGGCCGAGCAGATCGCAGTCTGCCATCAGGCGGTCGCGTGTCACCCCGGCCTCGTCCGCGACGATCGCCTGGCGCCTTCCGAGTAAACGGTTGAAGAGAGTGGACTTGCCGACGTTCGGCGCGCCGACGATCGCCACGACGGGCGCCTCTCGCAGGTCGTCTCTGCTCATCTGGGGGAACTCCTTGCCGGACAACGAAATATATCACGGGGGGAAGTTGCGACCCGCTTGACACGGATTGCCGTAGGTCCTAGGATATCAGTCACTTACAGAAACTAAACGGGGGGAACGGGAGCGGGGTCATGATCAAGACCGATATCATCAACAACGTCGCGAAGATCGCGGACATCACCCGGGTGCGCGCCGTGGTGGCCGTCGAGGCGATCCTGGACGCCATGAAGGAATCGATGCGCCGGGGCGAAAGGATTGAGCTGCGCGGCTTTGGCGTGTTTCAGGTGAAGCCCCGCAAGAAGGGGATCGGCCGTAACCCACGCACGGGGACGGAGGTACGCATACCTCCCGGCAAGACCATCCGCTTCAAGCCGGGGAAAAACCTCAGAAACCTCAGGTAGGTCGGACACGGATCCCGCCACATCGCCGCCACTTCCAGGGTCGTCGCCGGAGGCTTCCGGCGCGTCCGGTTCCGGCGGGTCCGTACGCCCACGTCGCCCGCTGCCGCCCTCCGTCAACCTCCTCTGCCTCGCCCTCACATTCCTCACCACCCTCATTGCCGGGACCCTGATGACCGGGAACGACGCCCTCACCGGCGCGGCCCTCCTCCGGGTGATCGGGGACCCCGGATCCTGGGGGGCCGGGCTTCCCTATGCCCTCTGCGTGATGGCGATCCTCGGAGCGCATGAGATGGGACACTACGTGGCCTGCCGCTACTACGGCATCGATGCGACCCTGCCGTTCTTTCTGCCAGGACCGAACCTGTTCGGAACCTTCGGCGCCGTCATCCGCATCCGGTCCCCCTTCACCGACCGTCGGGCCCTGTTCGACATCGGCGTCGCCGGACCGATCGCCGGCTTCGTCGTGGCGCTTCCAATCCTCCTGTATGGCCTGGCGCGCTCCACGACGACCCACGCTCCGCTGCAGCCGGGGACGATCGTTTTGACGCCCTGTCTCATCCTGGAGCTGCTGTATCCCTGGTTCTTCAGCCTCGGACCCGACGTGTCGGTCCAGCTCCACCCCACGTTCGCGGCCGCCTGGCTGGGACTGTTCGCGACCTCGCTCAATCTCCTGCCGATTGGACAGCTGGACGGGGGGCACATGCTGTACGCACTGTCCCCCCGCGTTCACGCCGTCGTGTCGCGCGCCGGCTCCCTGATCCTGTGCGCGCTCGGCCTGCTCGTCGGCGGGTATCACCTGATGCTGTTCGGCGTGCTGTTCGCCTTCCTGGGGCCCCGGCACCCCCGTCCCCTGGATGATCTCACCCCGCTATCGCGGGGACGCCGCGTCGTGGCCTTCGTCGGCCTCGTCATTTTCGCGCTCTGCTTCATCCCCGAGACACCCCGGGTGTTCTGAGGCGGCCGCCGGGCCGCCGTCTTCCCGCACGAGTGGCCACACCACCCAGGGGTGATGGCCGTCGGTCGTGGCGGCAATGGCTCCGTCACGATCGGTCCTCAGCACGCACACTCCCCTGCCCAGCAGCCGGTCGATCACTTCGGGCGCCGGATGTCGGAACGGGTTTGCCGGTCCGACCGAGATCAGAGCCAGGCGGGGCGCCACGCGCGCGAGGAAACCTGGGCTCGTCGAGCTGGCGCTGCCATGGTGGGCCACCTTGAGCAGATCGGCGGCCAGGTCGTAAGGCCCGGTCGCGAGCTGCGCCTCCACGCCGGCCTCGGCATCGCCGGTCAGCAGGACGGCATGCGTCCCGACAGCAATCCTGAGGACGAGCGAATCGTCGTTCCGGGCGGCGTTCGAAGGATTGTCCCGGGACGTCGGATGCAGGACGTCGAGACTCCCGCCGCCCAGATCGAGGTGCACGCCCCGAGCCGGACGAACGATGGGCACCCCCGCCTTCTCGGCCGCCGCCATCAGCTGCTCCACCCGCGGGTCCCCGCGAGGCATCCCCCCGAGCCACAGAGCCCGCGGCCGGAGCTGGCCCAGGACCGACAGCGCCCCTCCGAGGTGGTCGCGATGCGCGTGGGTGATCGCCAGGATGTCGATTCTCAGGAGTCCCAGTCCCCGTAGCGCCGGCGCGACCACGCGGGCTCCCAGGTCGAAGTCGCCGGGCAGGACCCCTCCGGCATCGCAGAGCAGGGTGAGCCCGTTCGGGAACCGGGACAGGATGGCGTCACCCTGGCCGACGTCGAGGGCGATCACCTCCAGGCGCCCCGGTGCGCTTGGCGTCCGGCCGGCGAGGACGAGGAGGAGAGTGAGTCCGGCGGTCGCGGCCGCCGCCAGCCGCCTCGTCCAGGTGTTCCGGGCCAGAGCCAGAAGAGAGACGGCCGAGGCCAGGGCCGCCAACAACGGCATCGGGGGTGGAAGCACGAACAGGAAGCCGCCCGGGATCGCGGCGCAGGCGCGCGCGCTGCCTTCGAGGATACGGAGGAGGCCGGAGGCGGCGGCCGCCGCCATCGACGCCACCACGCCAGCCCAGGAGGACGTCGCCTCGATCACGAACGCCAGCACGAGGGAGAGCGCTGAGAGTGGCACGGCGATCAGGTTCCCGAGCAGGGCCGCGGGGGCCAGGGAATGGAAATGCCGCGCCGTGAGCGGCGCCGTGGCGAGCAGGGCGGCTCCGGAGGCGCGGATCGAGTCCGCGAGCAGCCGCCGGGCTCCCCCGGCGAGGGTGGACGTCGGTGCTATGCCGGACGCCGGCCATCGGATGACCGACATCAGGCCGAGAGTCGCTGCGTAGCTGAGCTGGAAGCCGGCATCGGCGATCCAGGCGGGTCGCCAGGCCATGAGCAGCAGGCCCGACACTGACAGCGCGCCGAGTGGAGCGATGCGCCGCCCGAGACAGGCGCCCGCTAGGTGGATCACCACCATGAGCGAGGCGCGTGCCATGGAGCCGCCGTGACGGGCTGTTCCCCAGTACAGCAGGATGGCCAGCAGGAGCAAAAGCCTTCTTCGCCGCCCCCCGATGGGGAGGCTGCATAGGACGGTCGAGCACAGCTGGACCACCAGGCCGACGTTGAACCCCGAGAGGGCGATGATGTGGTAGACGCCCGATCGCTGCAGGGCCTCTTCGATCTCCTGGGGGAGGCTCTGACGCTCTCCCAGAAGGAGCGCCGCGAGAAACGCCGCCGTCTCGTCGCTTTCACCAGCGGCCCGCTTCAGTCTGGCCACAGCCGACCGCCGAAGATCGGGGAGGAGCCTGCGCCAGCGCGCCCCGCGCTCCAGGCGCTCCACCAGGAGCGGGCTCTTGACCGTGCCCGTGAACTGGATCCCGCGGGCCTCGAGGTACGACTCGTAGTCGAAGGCGGCGGGGTTGCGAAAACTCCTGGGGCTCCCCAGCCTGGCCGACATCCGGACGCGGTCCCCTTCCGCCCAGGGCCAGGCAGTCCCGGGCCGGAGCGGCAGCGTCACTCTCAGTCGGGCCGGGCGCCTCGCGGCGGGACCGGGGGATCCGCCTCCGGGGAGGCTCCAGTGCGACAGCAGAAGCGTGATCCCCAGGCGATCGCCAGGCAGGTCCTCCAGATCGACGATCCGCCCTTCGACGAGGAGAGGTGTCGCCCGCTCCTCGAAGCCCAGGCGCCGCCACGCGCGCAGAAGCGAAGGCGCCGGGTCGAGCAAGCCGTGGACCTGGAGCGCGCCGGCCCCGAGCGCGAACCAGACGGGAAGGAGGAGCAGCGACCTGGAATTGCGGCGGGTCTCCGACAGGAGTACGAAAGCGGCGATCGCCGCGAGGGTGCAAGCGATCGACCGATGGGCCGTGATCCCGGCGGCGAAGGCGAGTCCGGCCGCCAGACGCGCGCGGCCGGAGGCGGAATCGAGGGGGCGGCGGGAGTCGGACCGGAGCACGGGCGCTCCACGGGCGGGCTCTCCAGCACGCGGAGAGAGGCTACACCGGCCCGGCCGCCGCGATCAACCCTGGGGGAGGATCCTCAGCCCGTTCCCGACGGCTCCTCGAACAACGTGAGGCGCGGCAGGCGGCAGCGCTGCCGCAGGAGCCGCGCCGCGGCGGCCTGGAGCGTCGTGAGGCGGGCCGCCTGGCTCATCCGTTCCAGCGCCCGTCCCGGGGCCGCCTCGGCCTCCGCTTCGATCCGGGCCACTTCCTCGGGGCCGAGTGCCGTGCGCGCCGCCTCGAGGAGTGAGGCGTCCAGGCGCGCCAGGTCCGTCTCGAGCGACTGCAGGGCCGGCGGCCCCGCCGCGAGCGCCTTTCTCAGGCGGCGCAGCTCCGCCGCCGTGGAGGCGAGCGCACCGACCAGGGTGTCGTGATGCGCAGCGGAGGCGTGAGGCATCGCCTCCTTGACCCTCCGGGCCAGCCGGCCGAGATGACGCGCCACGACGCGCGACGCGGAGGGCTGTGCTATGGAGGACCCTTCCCGCGTCGCGTCGAA
>Ga0075428_100001806_pt1 | contig 22910 bp, 18 predicted proteins | sample RhiMetdeltSRZDD2_FD_75291 | JGI IMG/M metagenome (GOLD analysis project Ga0075428, IMG submission 75291) | Populus rhizosphere microbial communities from Tennessee, USA - Rhizosphere MetaG P. deltoides SRZDD2 | ecosystem: Host-associated > Plants > Roots > Rhizosphere > Soil | place: USA... | reverse complement strand
CGCGGGCGACGCGGTTGCCGTCGACAACGTCGCCGAGATGCTGGCTGCCGAGCCGACGAACTGCACGGTCGGCTGTTGCGCGACGACGACCTGGCTCGCGCCCGGGTTGATCGTGGCCGTGATGGTCTTCGTCTCGGCCGTCGTGCTCGCGATCGTGCCGGTCGAGACGCCGCTCGCGTTCGTGACAGAGGGCTGGACCAGCGTGTTGTTCGATCCCGTGCTGGCCAGCTGCACGGCCTGGCCCGCGACGGGGTTGCCGTTGCTGTCGCGGACCGTGACGGTGATCGTCGAGGTGGTCAGGCCATTGGCGAGCACGCCGAGCGTCGGCGCCGCGGTTGCCGTCGACAGGACAGCGCTGATCGTGCTCGGATCGGCGACGAACTGCACGGTCGGCTGCTGCGCGAGGACGACCTGGCTGGCACCGGGGTTGACCGTCGCCGTGATCGTCTTGGTCTCGGCGGTCGTGCTCGCGATGGTGCCCGTCGTGACACCGGTCGCGTTCGTGACGCCGGGTTGCACGATCGTGTTGTTCGATCCCGTGCTCGACAGTTGCACGGCTGCGCCGACGACCGGGTTGCCGTTGACGTCGCGCAGGATCACCGTGACCGTCGAGGTGGCCGAGCCGTTGGCGACGACGCCGGTCGCCGGCGACGCGGTCACGACCGAAATGGTGGGACTGACGGTGCTCGGGTCGCCGACGAACTCGACCGTCGGCTGCTGCGCGACGTTGACCTGGTTGACACCCGGGTTGATCGTGGCCGTGATCGTCTTGATCTCGGCAGTCGTGCTCGCGATCGTGCCGGTCGCGACGCCGAGCGCGTTGGTGACGGCCGGTTGGACCAACGTGTTGTTGCTGCCGGTCGCGGCCAGCTGCACGACCTGCGCGGCGATGCCGTTGCCGTTGATGTCGCGTACCGTGACCGTGATCGTCGAGATCGTCGTGCCGTTGGCGACGACGCCGGTCGCCGGCGCCGCGGTCGCGCTCGACAGCACGGCGCTGATGTTTTGGGGATCAGCGACGAAGACGACCGTCGGTTGCTGGGCGAGTACGACGGCATTGACGCCGGGGTCGATGGTGGCCGTGACCGTCTTGGTCTCGGCGCGGGTCGAGGAGATGGTGCCCGTCGCCACGCCGCTGGCATTCGTGACGGCCGGCTGCACGATCGTGTTGTTCGTGCCGGACGCCGTCAGCTGCACGATGCGGTTCGTGAGCGGCGCGCCGTTGCCGTCGACGACGGTCACCGTGATCGTCGAGACCGCGACGCCGTTCGCGAGGACTCCGGTCGCCGGGTTCGCTGTGACGGTCCCGAGTGTCGGGGACGGTTGGTTCGCGATGTCGTGGAGGCTCTTGTTCTCGATGCAGCCGCTGAGGGTGGCGAGTAGCAAGCACGCGACGAGTCGCAGGTATCTGGACAGATTCATCCCTTCATTCCCCGGAGATAGACGTGTCTGTTTCGACAGGCCGCCGTCGGGACCTAGAGCCGAGGCGAAGCCTGCACCGGGGCCGCTCAGCTACGGAACCGGCGCCGGCGCGCGGAGATCGCGCCGATGACTCGTGGGGCTCATCGGGAAGGGCCGTTGGCAGCGGCGTTGCCGCTACGAGAGTCGAAGCTGCGCGAGTTGGTGGTCGGGATCACGGTCGCGAGAGTTCCTGCCAGCCGTTGAACACCAGGTATTTGGTGGGCAGCACGGCCGAGGCCAGTGAGATCGCCTGGCTCGAGTACTTGACGTGGGACGTGCCGGCGAGCTCGAAGTGAGAGGTGTCGGGGCCCGTGACCACGGTTCCGTAGAAGTTGCAAGAGGTGCCGTGGAGTTGCGCATTGCCGAGCAGGTAGACGATGCCGTCGAAGCGGAAGGTGCCCTCGACGCGCAGGTCGCCCGTGATGAACATGATGCCCGCCCCGCGCGTGTTGCCCATGAACCTCACGTTGCCCGCGCGGTAGATGATGTTCCACTGCCCGGGCGCGGGCGTGGACCTGCCGAACTGCAGGTTGCTGTAGGTGCTGTTCGTCAACACGATGTTGGCCGAGTTCTGGATCGACAGTTGGATCTCGGCGAGGTCGATCGACTGCGCGGTGGTCGAGAGACTCGGTGACGGAGTCGTGCCCATGATGTTGGGCCGATCCAACAGGGGGATCGAGCTCAACAGCTCGGGTACCGTGTGCGGCTCGGTCACCGAGATGCCGGCTACGTCGCCGCTGCCCGTGACCGCGCCGGTGGTGAAATTGTAGTTGAAGCCGCGGATCCTCGAGAAGCCATAGACCTGCAGTTCCCCGGGGTCTGGGACGCCCGTCATCATCAGTGCGCCGGTCACGGTGTAAGGCAGCGGCGGCTGTGGCCCGAGGTAGGCGGCGATCCGGCGCGAGGTGTTGCGGTAGGTCCCGACGACCTGGATCTCCCAGATGTTCTCGTCGGGTTGTTCGTCCACCGCGGGGGAGGGTTGGCCTTCGTCGTCGTTGTCGCGGCCGTCGGTCAGCAGGAACTTCGGCGTCAGCCTGAACGAAACACCGCCGCCGAGGTTGCGTGTCACCACGCTGTTGCTGATGAGACCCGCCGGTGTGCTCGCCATGTAGACCGCGAGGTCGATGCCCGCCTCGGCGGCCGCGAGCGCGCGTTCGTCGTTCGACTCGCGCTCGAGGCGCGTCATGCGCGACGTCATGCTGATCGAACTGGCGCCCATGATCAGCAGCAGCGGAATGACGGTCGCGATCAGCGCGATCAGCAGTGCGAAACCACCCTGGCTCGCCTGTTGCGCAGAGCGCGCTCCGGCTGCAGAGGTGAGATTGTCGTGCTTGTCCATATACCCTCGTCTCGCCGGCCGAGGGCCGGCGATCACTGGTCAGCTCCCTCTCAGGTATTCCGCATCAGGATGCTCTGCGTCGTCGTGGCCCGGTAGAGGTGGCCCTTCGCGTCGCGGCGCGCGACGCCGAGCAGCATCGTCAGCACGCGTCCGCGCAACGTGAACTCGCAGCGTTCGACGCCCGTGATCACGAGCTGCACGGGCAGGTTGGCGATCAAGAGCTGCAGGCCGCCCTCGTCGATCAGGCCGTCGCCGTCGTCGTCGACGCCGTTCTGGGTCTCGCCCGCGTCGAGCGAGAACACGAACCTGCGCACCGGCGTCAGCGCCGCCGCGTTCATCGACAGCTTGCCGTCGGCGCCCTGGAAGCGGAACGATGGCCGCGAGCCCGTGGTCGGCGGCGAGATCCATTCGCCGAGGGCGGGCACCACGATGGTCGGATTCAGCGCCTGGGCCGCGATGGCGGCGTTGACGTCCTCCTGGGTTGCCATGACCATGCAGGTGGAGACCAGACCCGGGCGCGCGAGGTTCGCGAGACGCTGGCCCGCGATGCGGCAGCTCTCGGCGGTCAGCGCAGCGGTCTCGCTGGCACTGACCTCGTCGCGCACGAGGGTGCCGGTCACCGTGATGGCGCCCAGGATCGGGACCGCCACGACCATCACGATCATCAGCTCGGCCAGGGTGAAGCCACGCTGCGAGTTGCGAGGTGTTGCCATGTTCATCCCTTCCGGTCGGCGACGAGAGTAGTGAGCTCGAAGTGTTGGCGACCGTTCACGCCGGTCCAATCGACAGTGATCGTGACGCGGTAGAGCGTCTCGCCCGCGAGACTCTGGTCGACGGCGACGTTGAACTGGCCGGGCAAGCCGTCGGCATCGCCGGGCAAGGGCCGGAGTCCACCTGCCGCGCCGTTGACACCGGCGATGTCGAAACCCGTACCATGGAGAGCCGGCATGCTGTCGAACGGCTGGTTGCGCAGCTCCTCGACCGCGTTGCGGCAGGCGACCATCGCGAGGTTCCGTTCCTCGGCGAGCCGGCGGGTGCGAGACTGCGATGTCACCGCGGTCGACACCGCGAGCAGCATCGTGATGATGGCCGCCGCTGCGAACATGAGATCGATCAGCGACGTGCCCGACTCGCCAGTCGTGCGCTGGTTGGGACTCTTCACCAGCGCTACTTCGGAAGCCGCACCTTGTGTCTTGAGCCGCAGTGCCGGGCCGGCACGACGGCAAAGACGCGCGGCGTTGGCATGGGGTGCTTTGAGCGTCCCGGGCCGAGACTACGGTTGCATGCGTAGCCCGCCGGCGCCGCTACAGGTTGATCTGCGCGGCCGGCAGCTGGGCTGAGCTGGTGATCGGGTTGTTGGCGAAGAAGGCGCGCCACTCGGCTTCGTCGACGCTCGCCGAGGTGCCGGCCAGGGTTGCCAGCAGGCCGCGCGTCGCGAACAGCACTTCGGCGTCCACGGGCGTGCTCGACGAGGTCTCCTGTGCCGCCACGAGGATGCCGAACAGCTGTTCGACACCTTCGTGGTCGCCGGCGCGCAGCAGCAGACGGGCCGCGAAGTAGCGCGAGAAGTGGTCGAGGTCGGGCAGCGTCTTGCGCACTGCGGCGCAATCGACCGACCCGGTCTGCTCGAGGCAGCGGAACGCGCGGCCGACCATCTGCCGCGACGTGCGGCGTTCGATCACGTGCCACAGTCCGGCGATCGTGTCGGGCTGCAGGGTGCCGCTGACCCGGGCCAGGGCCGTCAGTGCCGCCTTGGCGACCTCGAGGTCGTCGCGCGAGCTCTGGTCGGCCAGGAACACTTCGATCTCACGCGTGATCGGCGTGTGCGCCAGTGCGAGCAGACCCGCGATCGCGACTTCGGTCTGGAAGTCGCCGGCGATCGAGAGCACCTCGGTCACGCATTCCTCGGGCAGCTCCGCCGGCAGGGCGTCGAGCACCGCGTTCCGCACTTCGGCGTCGCGCGAGCGCAACAGCGGCAGCATCGCCTGGACCGGCGGCTCGCGGTGCCGTTTGGCGATCGCGAGCGCGGCGAGCTGCACGTTCTTGTCGGTCTCCGCGAACAGGTCGCGCAGCTCCTGATCCGACAGCAGCTCGATGCGGTCGATCGCGACCAACGCGATGGGCCGCAGGTGCTGGTGCAGTGCCAGCGCCTTGAGGTCCTGCAGCACGAGCTCGACGCGCAGCAGGCCCGCGACCTCGATGGCCTGTGGCAGCGATTTCTGCAGCGGCTGCGACAACAGCCAGTGCATCGCATGCGTGAGGTGATCGATGGCGCCATCGAGTCGATCGAGAGCCTGCGCCTTGGTTTCAGGCTGCCAGGCGCGCTGGTACTCGCCGAGCAGGTTCAGCAGCTCGACGCGGTCCTTCGACAGCCGGACGCGCGGAGGTCCGGACCGAACGACCCCTGGCACCGCCATCGTGACCACGAAGACAGCGGTCACCGCGACGATGCCCGCAACCAGCAAACGCTGCTTCGGCCGCTTGCGCGGCTGGGGGGCAGGAAGGTCATGACTCTTCACGTGGCCGTTTTCGGACGCAGAACGCATCGGGGTGAAACTCATTCGGAGCCCGCGGGTGCTTTGGCGCACGCACCGGTGGCATCGACTGTGCCTCGGGCGCGAGCCGACCCAAACCGGGACGTGCGGGCGCAGCACCGCGCCGCAAATCAGCAGCCGTGCTGCCGAGCTCCGGGCTAGGGGGCCTTCGGCACGGGGCGGCGCTCCCCGAACCATGCGCGCGGCTTCCCACCCGGATGCGGCCGCCTGGCGAGATGGCGCCCGGCGCCCGCGCGCACGCGGGCCACGGCCGTGGCGACATCGTCGGTGACGAACAGGCGATCGAGGTCGGCGGCATCGATCGTGCCGTGCTTCAGCATGGTCTCGCGCAGGAATCCGATCATGGGCTGCCAGTAGTCGGTGCCCATCAGCACGAGCGGGAAGTCCTCGATCTTCTTCGTCTGGATCAGCGTGGCAGCTTCGAACAACTCGTCGAGCGTGCCGAAGCCTCCGGGCAGCGCGACGAAGGCGTAGCTGTACTTGACCAGCATGACCTTCCTGACGAAGAAGTAGCGGAACTCGATGAAGTAGTCGAGCCACGGATTGGGCTCCTGCTCGTGGGGCAGCGTGATGTTGCAGCCGATGCTGAGTCCACCGGCGTCGCGCGCGCCGCGGTTCGCGGCGGCCATGATGCCGGGGCCACCGCCGGTCATGATCGTGAAGCCCGCGCGCGACAGCTCGGCGCTGAGCTCGCGCGCGAGCCGATACCAGCGGTTCTCCTCGCCAAACCGCGCCGAGCCGAACACGGTCACGCAAGGCGGCAGGAAGTGCAGCGCCCGGAAGCCCTTGATGAACTCGAAGAAGATGCGCACGGCGCGCGCAAGCTCGTCGAGGCGGCTGCGCGGCCCCTCGAGGAAGCTGCGTTCACCCCAATCGCGCGAGACCTTGCCCCAGTCCGGAGGGCACTCGTCCGGGCCGCCGGCTCCGGTGGGGGGACGCTGTGTGCTGCTCACTTCTTCGGCTTGGGTTTTCCAGCCTTGACCAGCAGCGCGCCGAGCAAGACGCAGCCGCCGCGGATGCCCCAGGCGGTCCCTTCACCCCAGTTGTTGATCCACGTCAGGAAGCGCATCTCCATGTCCATGAACTGCACGACCGACGATGCGATGCCGAGAAACACGAGCAGAAGGCCGAAACTGCGCATGGAGGCGCACGATACCCGGCGCGTCCTGGGGAACAAAGCGAACGAGGACCTAGGCCTCGGCCGCAGCGACCTTCACCATCTCGCGGAACACCACCATGCCGTCGCCATCCTTCGGCAACTCGCCCTGATCGAGCACGGTCCGGCGCCAGCCCGGCATGTGCGTGGGCAGGTAGCTGCGGTCGGGATGCGGCATCACACCGAGCACGCGGCCGCTGCGGTTCGTGAGGCCCGCAAAGCCGAGCGGCGTGCCGTTCGGGTTCTGCGGGTAACGCTCGGTCGGCTCGCCGCGCGCATCGACGTAGAGCAGCGGTGCATGACCTTCGTCGAGCAGCAGCCGCTGCAGTGCCGCGTCGCGTGCGATCAGACGGCCTTCGCCATGCGCGGCGGGCCAGCGCAGCGTGAGGCCCGCGGGCAGGAACACACAGCGCGACTTGCGGGTCTTCAGCGTGACCCAGCGGCACTCGTAGTGGTTGCTGAGGTTGTGCGTCAGCGTCACTTGCTCTTCGAGGCCGTCGGTCGTGCACGGCAGCAGTCCGAGTCGCACGAGCACCTGGAATCCGTTGCAGATGCCGAGCACGAGGCCGCCGCGCTCGACGAAGCGCAGGATGCGGTCGCCGAGCTTGTGCTTCATCTCCTGCGCGAGCACGCGGCCCGAGCTGATGTCGTCGCCGTAGGCGAAGCCACCCGGGATCGCGACGATTGCGAACGCGTCGAGCCGCGCCGGCGCAGCGAGCAGCTGCTGGATGTGCACGAACTCGCAGCTGCCGCCGGCCCGCTCGAACGCGTGGAACGTCTCGCGCTCGCAGTTGATGCCCGGGGCCCGCATCACCATGACTGGCGGGCTCATCGCGCGACCTCCTGCAGCAGCGTGCCGTCGAGATCGAGCGGTTGCTTCCAGGCCCGTTCGGCCGCGCCGAGCGGCACCTTCGCGACGGGTTCGCCAGCGCGGTGGAAGACGAGCTCGGGCTGGTTCGTGACCTCGCCGATCACGGCGAACGGGACCTCGTGCAGATTGGCCTTCAGGTCCGCGAGCCGGTCGGGCGCGACCTCGAGCAAGAGCCGGCTCTGCGACTCGCTGAACAGGACCTGGTGGTCCTGCAGCTTGCCTTGGGTCGGGACCTTCGCGAGGTCGATCGAAGCACCGAGCTTGCCGCCGATCGACATCTCGGCGACCGCGACCGCGAGGCCACCTTCGCTGAGGTCGTGCGCTGACAAGACGCAGCGCGCCGAGATCGCGCGAGAGCAGCCGCGCAGCACGTCGCGACCCCGTTCGGCGTCGACGCGCGGCACGTTCCTGCCGAGTTGTCCCTTGGTCTTGTAGAAGACGCTGCCGCCGAGCTCGTCCTTCGTGATGCCGACCAGCACGAGCAGCGACCCGGCCTGCTTGCTGTCGCTGGTCAGCGTGCGCGCGACGTCCGGGATCACCGACAGCGCCGTGACGAGGATGCAGCCCGGGATGCGGATCGTGCGGTCGCCGGCGCGGAATTCGTTGTGCAGCGAGTCCTTGCCCGAGACGAACGGCGTGCGGTAGGCCAGTGCTGTCGCACACAGCGCCTCGGTGGCGCGCACGAGCTCGCCGAGCGCCTGCGGATCGCGCGTATCGCCCCAGCAGTAGTTGTCGAGCACGGCCGTGTAATCGGGGTCGCCGCCGGCCGCGACGTTGTTGCGCATCGCCTCGTCGAGCGAGCACTCGGCCATCGCCGCCGGATCGATCTTGCTGTAGCGCGGGTTGAGTCCGTTGCTGAGCACGATGCCGCGCCGCGAACCGAGCTTCGGCGCGAGCACCGCAGCGTCGCTCGGGCCGTCCTCGCGCAGGCCGCAGAGCGGCTTGCCGGCCGACGCGGCCTGCACCTCGTGGTCGTACTGGCGCACGATCCACTCCTTGCTGCAGACGGCGTGGTCCGACAGTACCGCGAGCAGCGCCTTGGCGCAGTCGGGCTCCGGTGGCAGCGCCGGTTCGTCGAGCCGCGGCGGCGCGTAGACGGCCTCGCGCGTGCGCACGGGCAGGCCCTTGTGCAGGAAGTGCAGGTCGAGGTCGGCGTGCACCGTGCCCGCGAACTTGACGACGAGGCGCTGATGGTCCGTGAAGTGACCGAGCACGGTCGCCTCGCAGGCCTCCTCGCGGCAGACCTGCAGCAGGCGTTCGAGCTTGTGCTCGGGCACCGCGACGACCATGCGTTCCTGGGCTTCGCTGATCCAGATCTCCCACGGCGCGAGGCCCTGATACTTCAGCGGGGCGGCCTGCAGTTCGATCTCCGCGCCGAGCCCTTCGGCCATCTCGCCGATCGCGGAACTGAACCCTCCGGCACCGCAGTCCGTGATCGCGGTGAACAGGTCTTCGTCGGCCGCGCGCAGCACGGCGTCCATGACCTTGCGTTCGGTGATCGGGTCGCCGATCTGCACGGCGCCCGAGCTGAGTTTTTCGCTCTCCGTGTGCAGCTCGAGCGAGCTGAACGTGGCGCCGTGGATGCCGTCGCGGCCCGTGCGGCCGCCGAGCGCCACGACGATGTCGCCGGCCCGGGCCTGCTTGTGCGCGCGCGCGGTCGGCAGGATGCCGATGTTGCCGACGTAGACGAGCGGGTTGCCGACGAAATCCTGGTCGAAGTGCACGCTGCCGTTCACGGTCGGAATGCCCATCGGGTTGCCGTAGTCGCGCACGCCGGCGACGACGCCCTTCAACACGGACAGCGGCTGCAGGCAGCCCTGCGGCACGCGGTCTGCCGGCAGGTCCGGCGGCGCGAAGCAGAACACGTCCGTGCTCGCGATCGGGCGCGCCCCGAGACCCGTGCCGAGCACGTCGCGGATCACGCCGCCGACCCCGGTGCCGGCGCCGCCGAACGGTTCGATCGCCGAGGGGCGGTTGTGGGTCTCGACCTTGATGCAGACCGAGTCCACGTCGTCGAACCTGATGACACCGGCGTTGTCGACGAACACGCTGACGCAGAAGTCGCGGTTCAGCGTGTGCGTGACATGGGCGATCGTGCTCTTCAGCAGGTTCACGATCGTGCGGCCTTGAAAGCGCACGGTGCCCGTCAGGGTCTTGTGTTTGCAGTGCTCGCTCCAGGTCTGGGCGAGCGTCTCGAGCTCGAGGCGCGTCGGCGCCCTGCCGAGCTGCTGGAAGTGGCGTTGGATCGCCGTCATCTCGGCGCCGTCGAGTGCCAGGCCACCTTGCTGGGACAGCCGTTCGAGGCCCCTGTGGTCGAGGTCGGCCAGCGGGATCGGATGCACCCCCAGGTCCGGCTCGGCGACCGCACCGGGCAGGCCCGCTGGCAGCGCGTCGAGCAGCACCTCGTGCACGACGTCGTTCGCGAGGGACTTCTTCGCGGCCGCGAGCAGGTGCTGTGGCAGCGCCGTGCCGCGCACGTCGTAACCGCGGTAGGTGCCCGTGGGCACAGCGGGCAGGTTCATGTCGGCGAGCGCCTTCTGCACCGAGTGCGCGACCGGGTCCGTGACGCCGGCCCGCGGCACGATCGTCACCGTGTGGACGCCGGCCGGCGGGTGGGCAAAGGCGCGCGGCGCGTGCACGACGAACTGGTCCACGACCGGGTCGCAGAGCACGGCGCGCGCGAACTCGCGCACCTGGGCTTCCTGCAGCTCGGCCGCCAGCAGATAACCGCGCCGGCAACGCACATCCTCGATGCCCTCGACGCCGGCGCTGCGCAGCGCCCGCAGTGCCGCCATACCCATGGGGTCCTGCTGTTCGGGTCGAACGAGGACATCGATGCGCCACGCCTGCATGGGCGCACCATGCCGGCAGCGGGCACGACGTGCAAGTCTGTGCTGCGGCTGCCCGGGGCGTCGCGATCGTGGCCCGTGACTACAATGGCCTGGCTTCTGACCCGGAGTTCCTCATGCGCCTTCCTTTCCGTGTTCTCGCGACGGTGTGCACGGCCTCGCTCGCCACCGCGCAGTGCGCCTTCTCGAGCGTTTCGATGCAGGGCTACGGCCAGGGCTGCAACCCGGTCTTCGCGATCGATCCGACCCTTGCCGTTGCGCTCGACACCGCGAACTGCCGGCTGCTGCTGACCGTCAGTGCCTTCACGGGCTGCTGCAACACGTTCCTCGTGGGCACGCTGCTCACGCTCGGTGTCCAGCCGACCTCGATCCCGCTGCCGCAGTTCGGGGTGAACTGCACGCTGCTGGTCGTGCCGGTCATCCTGGAGTTCCAGCCGACCGCGGCAGGCTCGACGTTCGTGTTGCAACTGCCACCGACGGCGCTGCCGCCCGTGACGTTGGCGACACAGGGTGGCGCGCTCTACTTCACGACGATCGGGCTCACCTACGACTTCGCGCTCTCGGCAGGGGGCCAGCTCACTCTGCAGTAGGCGTCGCGCAGGTCGCGGAGAGGGCGTCGAGCCCGCTGCGGCGAACCTTCTCAGACGTCGCCGTGCGGCTTCTTCGCCTTCTTCTGCTCGGCCTTCCTGGCCTTCTTCGCCGCCTTCTGGGCCGCCTTCTCGGCCTGCTTCGCGGTGGTGACGTCTTCGATCATGACGAGGTCGGGATCCGCGAGCACTGGCTCGAGCTTGAGATCGGTCACCGCCTCGACCTTGCATTCCTCGACAGCCTCGCAGCACTTCTCGAGCGCTTTGCAGCATTCGCCGACGGCCTTGGTCACTTCCTCCTTCATGCCTTCGGTGCCGACGACTTCGACTTCGACCTCGTGCTCGGTCGACGTGGCCTTGCCAGTGTCGATCTTGAGCCCACGCTTCAGCTGATCAGGCGTCACGACGATCGTCTTGGTCGTGCCGTCGTCGAAGAGCACGTGCACGGTGCCGTCGCCGTCCAGGGTTTTTGCGGTGAGTTTCTTCGTCCCGAGGACTTTCGTCGTGACCGGCTTGCCGGTGCCATCGAGCACGTGGACCGTCACCGTGTCCTCGCCATCCAACCCGGCCTTGACCTTCTCGGGGGTGACGACCCTGATCTTCTCCACGGGAACGACGCGGACCGCCTTGCTCGGCAAGCCGTTCTCGTCCTTGGTGAAGAACTCGGGCTCCGCCGAGTGCATTTCCTTCATCGCGTCCTTCAGCGCGGCCCGGATCTCTTCGCGGACGATGCGGCGGATCTCTTCGCGCAGGTCAGCGCCGGAGGATTGGGCAGAAAGGGGCGTGAGGCAGAGGGCAAACGCGGACGACGCAAGAACAGCGAGACGCATTGGGACTCCTCGGGGTTGGGCGGCGGTATGACGGCAACCTGCGGGGGAAACTCCGGGCGGGGCCGAATGGCCGGGCATGATAGCGAGCGCAGCCACGATGTGGTCCCGATGGCACGCGGACTACGCCGCTGCCGCGGGCACCCTGCCATGCCAAGAGGCTAGTAGCTCTCGTTCGCGTTCGGGAACGAACCGGCGCGCACGTCGCTGCAGTAGGCCTCGACCGCCTTGCCGATGTCGCGCGCGAGCTCGAGATACCGCCGCGCGAAACGCGGCTTGAACCGCGTGAACAGACCCAGCAGGTCGTGCGTGACCAGGACCTGGCCGTCGACGTCCGGTCCCGCTCCGATGCCGATCACGGGGATCGACACCGCTTCGGCGAGGCGCTTGCCGAATTCCGCGGGCACCTTCTCGAGCACGAGCGCGAAGGCACCGGCCTGTTCGAGGGCCTTGCCATCGTCGATGGTGCGGCGCTGTTCTTGCGCATCCTGCGCGCGCGCCCGGTAGGACCCGAACTGGTGGATGCTCTGCGGCGTGAGGCCGAGATGCCCCATGACCGGAATGCCGGCATCGACGAGGCGCTGCACGGTCGGGGCATAACTCGTCCCACCCTCGAGCTTGACGGCTTCGACGAGCCCTTCCTTCATCAGCCGGCCGGCGTTGCGCAGCGCGTCCTCGATGCTGACCTGGTAGCTCAGGAACGGCATGTCACCGACCACGAGGGCTCGTCTTGCCGCGCGGCCGACGAGCTCGCAGTGGTAGACCATCTCGTCCATGGTCACGGGCACCGTCGTGTCGCGGCCCTGCATGACCATCGCCACCGAATCGCCGACCAGCAGGATGTCGACACCTGCCTCGTCGAGCAGTCCGGCGAGCAGGTGGTCGTAGGCCGTCAACGCAGTGATCCGCTGGTGCTGCGCCTTCATCGTGCGCAGCGTCGCGGTCGTGATCTTCTGCTGGGCGGTGCTCATCGGCGGTCCCACCCTCGCTCACCAGTCGCCGAACGTGTCCGGCGCGTCGCTGGGCGGTGGCGGTGGCGGGGCGGGTCCCTTGTCGCTGCCCGGAGGCGGCGGCGGTTTGTAGTCGTCGGCCTCCTCGGGCAAACGCGGCGACCGCTTCTTCGGCCGGCCCTTGCCCTCGACGATGCTGCCGAACGTCGGGACGCGTTTTGGATCCAGCTCGACGTCGAACGCCGACAGGTCGAGCGCTGCTGGTTCGATGACGTCGACCTTGCCACGGCGGTCGCGGTAGCGCGGCACGACGTCGACGTCGCGCGACGAGCCATGGCCTCGCCGGCGCTGATCGCGCTTGTCGTGCCGGCGTTCGCCGTTCTGGCCGCCACGGCCTCGGTCGCCAGCGTCCCGGTGTTGTGGGGGGGGCTGCGACGGTTGTTGCTGGCCGTCGCCGCGCCCTTCGCGATTGCGCCCGCGACCGCGGCGCCGCCGACGCCGGCGGCGGTGGCCGTCCTTCGCCTGGGTCGCCGCTCCGCCGGTGGTCGGCTCGAACGGGTTCGTACTGTCGCCCTGCGAAACGTTGTCGCCCTGCGAAACGTCCGCAGACTCCGTGCCAGGATCAGCAGCAGGCTCGCCCTCGATCGCGGACTCGGGGTCTCCGGCTGCGTTCGGATCGAGGTGGATCGCGGGATCGCGTGGGAGTTCGTGGTGCCGGTGGTCGCGATCGGCAGCCTCGCCGTGGGGAGCCGGTTGTTCGCCGAGCGGGAACCGGTCGCCGTCCTGGCCTTCGTGAGGCCCACCACGACCGCGGCCACGCCCACGGCCGCGCCTGCGTCGGCGCCGTCGCCGGCCCGGTTCCTGGGGCTCGAGCACTGCGGCACCGGGCGCCGAGGTCGTTTCGCCGTCCGCGGCTGGCTCATCGGGATCCGAAGGCCCGGCGGGCTCATCGGCGTCGGACGAACCCTCGGCGTGCACGAAGTCGGTCCCTGTCCTGGGCTCCTCTGGCTCGTCACGTTCCGCTGCCACGAACGGAGCGCTCTCGTCGCTCGGCGGTCCGTCGCCCGGGGCATCCCGGTCCTTGGGCCACTGGCCTTCTGACCGCTGGCCCTCTGGCCGCTCTTCTTGGCCGCCACCGCGCCCGCGCCGCCGCCCTCGGCGGCGACGCCGCCGGCGTCGCCCCGAGCCGTCGCCGCTGTCGCTGCTGCCTGGCTGCAGTTCGGACGGCGTCGACTCGGACAGGGCTTCACCTGCAGCAGCATCCCCGTCGCCACCGTCGCTGTCGTCGGCCGGGGCTCTTTCGTCGGGGCCTCCCTCCTCTGGGCCTCTCTCCTCTGGGCCTCCCTCCTCTGGGCTCGCATCGGCGTGGCCGCCGTTCTCGTCATCGAGCGGCGCCTGGTCGTCGGACGGTGCGTACCGTCCGATGCCGCTGGCGATCTCGCGCCAGCGTTCGACGGGGTTCGCGTCCTGGCCGAGGGCGAACATGCGCAGCTCGAAGAGGTCCAACGCCTCGTCGAAGTAGGGCCCGTGCACGAAGCCAGCGGTGCGGAACCGCTTGGTCTCGTCGGTTTGCGTGAATCGGTGCTGCACGCCGCAGATGCGCTTCAGGCAGCCGGCGTCGCGGCGGGGCAGGCGCAGCGACGAACTCAGCGGACCGAGCAGTTCTTCGGCGATCGAGGAAGCGCTGCGACCGGGATTCAACTCGGTCATGGCCATCACGGGGCAGACGAGCAGAGCCCCGAGCAGCACGGGAGCGGGGGGCACGCGGCCCGCGAGCACACGCTGGTCCAACGCTTCGAGCAGACGCCAGAACCCGACACGCTGGTCGTGGCGTGCTGCCTGCAGGAAATCCGCGAGCACCGGCACGAGCCAACGCAGGGCGCCGACGTCGCGCAGCAGCTGGAAGCTGTCGAGCGCGTGGCCACCGCGCAACAGGCGCAGGATCTCCTCGAGCACGCGCGGCGGCGCCGCGCGCACGAGTTCGCCCGCGGCTTCGGCCATCGCTGCGAAGGTCTGCGGCTCGATCGAGAAGCCGAGCCGGCCGGCAAACTTGGCGGCTCGCAGGATGCGCACCGGATCCTCGCGGAACCTCACGCGCGGGTCGCCGATCGTGCGGATCACGCGATTGCGCACATCAGTGAGTCCGTCCGTGTAGTCGAGAATGCAGTTGCGCGTGGGGTCGAGGAACAGCGCGTTGACCGTGAAGTCCCGGCGCAGCGCGTCCTCTTCCGCGGTGCCGAACTCGTTGTCGCGCGTGATGAGCAGGTCTTCGTCCGAGTTCTCGAGCTGCGGCGTGCGCCGGAAGGTCGAACACTCGAGGATCTTCGTGTTGTTGTGGAAGTGCAGGTGCGCGAGCTTGAAGCGACGGCCGATGATGCGGCAGTTGCGCGGGAAGGTGCGCTTGACCTGCGGCGGCCGCGCTTCCGTCGCGATGTCGTAGTCCTTCGGCGTACGGCCGAGCAGCAGATCGCGCACGCAGCCGCCGACCAGGTAGGCTTCGAAACCCCGGGCGATCAGTCGCTGCGTCGCACGAACTGCGTCGGCGTCGAGCTTGGACAGGTCAGCGCCCGTCGGGGAAAGGATCGTCGGTTCTATCTTCGTAGTCCCTGAGAGCGGGATCGATGGGAGAACATCGGTTTACTGCGGCAACCCCGGGGCTGACAACCAGTTTCCCGACGCCACTGCTCATGGTCCGGCAGTCCGAAGCCTCAGACCTGGAGTCCGCCGTCGATCGTGAGGACCTGGCCGGTCACGTAGGCTGCGGCTCCTGACAGCAGGTAGTCGACGCAACCGAGGACGTCGTCGACGGTCCCGAGCCGCCCGAGGGGAACGCGGGGCAGGAGCCGGCGCTGGCTCTCGTGGTGGCTGTGGCCGTGGGTGATGAGGCCCGGGGCGAGGATGTTGACCGTGACGCCGGCGGCGGCGACCTCGGCGGCCAGGCTGCGCCCCAGCTGGACGACCGCTGCCTTCGCGGCGAAGTAGACGGGGGCGCGGACCATCGCGCGGTCCTTGTCGACTCCCGCGGCCGCGAACAGCAGCACGCGGCCGCGTCGCGCGGCGACCATGCTCGGCACGACTGCCTGCAGCGTGTGGAAGGCGGTGTCGACGTTGCTCTCGAACATCTGCCGGTAGGTAGTCTCGCTCGTGGCCAGCAGCGGCTGCTCGGCGAAGTCGCCGACACAGTGCACGAGCGCGAACGGAGCGCCGTGCGCCTTCGCGAACGCGGTGAACGCCGTGCGCACGGCAGCGGGGTCGCTCGCGTCGACGCCCGTGCTGCGTGTCCAGACGATGCTGCGTTCGCGGTGAGCCGCGGCGATCGAAGCGCCGATGCCCTGTCCGCCGCCGACGATCAGGATCGGGTCGTGCACGCCGTCACCCCGTGCGCAACCAGCCGAGGATCTCCTTGAGCTTCGGCGGGTTGCCGGTCATCAGCACGCCGACGCGGAAGATCTTGCCCGCGGCCTTGAACGCGAACCACACGCTGCCGAGGATCAACACGGTGGTGATCGCATACTCCCATGCGGGCGGCGGGCCGCTCGCGCGGTTCATCATCGCGAACGGCGTGTAGAGCGGGACGTAGGTGAACACGCGCGCCATCAGCCCGTTCGGCTCCTGAACCACGGGCACCATCGCGAACAGCGGGATCATCAGCAGCAGAAACACCGGCTGCAGCAGGTTCTGCGCCTCCTTGAGGCTGTTGCACACCGAACCGATCGCGACCAGGATCGCTGCGAACAGCAGGTAGCCGGTCAGGAAGTAGCCGACGAACGACGCGAGATACAGCGGGTCGCCGACGACCTCGGTAAGGTTCCACTCGCGGAACGCCGGTATCACCTGCGCGCCGAGGTTGACGCCGATCAAGCCGAACACGGCCCACGACAGGATGATCGTGAGCCCGGTCGCGCCGATGCCCCAGATCTTGCCCGCCATGAGTTGGCTCGGCGACACCGACGACAGCAGCACCTCGATGATGCGGTTGCTCTTCTCCTCGACGGTGTTGGTCAGCAGCATCTGCGCCGCGGTGAACACCGCGATCCACAGCAGGTAGACGAAGGCGACCGGCGCGAACTTGTTCGCCTTCTGCTCGCCTTTGACGTCTTCGACGGCGCCGGTCGCGGTGACCTGCTGCGCCTTGAAGTCGATCCCTTCCTGGATGTGGCGCGCGGTGTCCGGGTCGATCTTCGCTTCGGCGATGCGCAGCTTGCGGACGACCCGCGTCGTCGCGCCGGAATACCAATCGCGCAGGGCGTCGTCGGTCAAGTTGTTGGACACGTACTTGAGCTCGTCTGCGTCGCGAACGGGGTCGCCCTCGAGCACGAAGTACGCGAACAGCTCGCCGGTGCGTACCTTGTCCTTGAGGGCCTTCTCGCGCGCCTCTCGCGTCCCGTCGGCCGCGCCGAGCTCGGCCAGCGCCACGTATCGATACCTCGCCGCGATCGACTCGATCCTGCCGAGCAGCTTCTTGGCCTCTGCGGGATCGATCCGCGCTTGCTGGTCGGCGAACTTCTTCGGGAACGTCGATGGGTCTGTCGCGTCGATCGCGTCGATCTCCGCGAGTTGCTCCGGCGACACCTTCGCGTCCACCATGACTCGGCGCAGCGACGCGAGCTGGTCGTTGGCGCGCGCGTTCCTCTCGATGCGCTCGCCGAGCTTCGCCTCCGTCAGATCGAGCACGGCATACGGTTGCGTCGCCTTCGTCTTCTGCATGATCCAGCCGATGCCGATCGCGACGGCGAAGATCGCCGGGAACGCAAGGATGCCGAGCCAGAACGTCTTCGTGCGCACGTTGTCGAGGTACTCGCGTTGCGCGACGAGGATGGTTTTGTTCGCCATGGTCAGCGTCCCGCTCCGGCGGCTTCGAGCCGCTGGTTTGCTTCCTCGACGGTGCGAATGAAGACCTCGTGCAGCGACGGCTCGCGGTAGTCGAAGCGCCGCACGGTGACGCGGTCGATCAGCCAGCGCAGCGCCTGCTGCGGGTCGGCGCCGCGCTGCAGGAAGATCTCGGCGTGCTTGCCGTGGTCGTTGACGCGCGCCGCGTGCGGCAGGTCCTTCAGCGCGAGGCCGTCGCCGTCGTAGTCGAGCTGGATGCCGAGGTCGCGGCCCTTCTTGACCTCCGCGAGCGTGCCCGCGAACTGCAGCTTGCTCTTGTGGATCATCATCACGTAGTCGCAGAGCTGCTCGGCCTGCTCCATGCCGTGGGTGCTGAAGATGACCGTGCGGCCTTGGCGCTTCATGTCGAGGATGATGTCGCGCATCGTGTCGCGGTTGACGGGGTCGAGGCCGCTGAACGGCTCGTCGAGGATCACGAGCTCGGGCTCGTGGATGATCGAGCCGAGCACCTGGACCTTCTGGCCCATGCCCTTGCTCATCGCCTCGCACTTCTTGTCGAGCCAGTCGCCGAGGCCGTAGCGGGTCAGCAGCCCGCGCGCCTTCTCGTTCGCGGTGCTGCGGTCCATGCCCTTGAGCTTGCCGAAGTAGGCGACGATCTCCGCCGTCTTCATCTTCTTGTAGAGCCCCTTCTCCTCCGGCAGGTAGCCGAGCCGGTCCTTGACCTCGGCGGCGTCCGGATGGCCGAGCACCGAGATCTGGCCTTCGTCGGGGTGGAAGATGCTCATCACCATGCGGATCGTCGTCGTCTTGCCGGCGCCGTTCTGGCCGAGGAACCCGTAGATGCATCCCTTGGGAACCTCGAGCGAGAGATCGCACACGGCCGTGAACGAACCGAATCGCTTGGTGACACCTCGGAGAGTCAGCGCGTGGTCCATGCGGGCGAGTTGCGGCCGGTGGCCACACTGCCGGCAAGATTGTCGAACCAGTTGCCTCGGAGCAAGCTCCGTCTGCTCGGGAGCGATCGTTCAGTCGTTCTGGAACCGGCGAGGTGCAAAAAGCGCAATCGAGGCGTGGCGGCTCTGGCCGTCGACGATCATCTCGGCGAGGCAGCGACCGGCGAGGAACGCGAAGCTGAGGCCGTAGCCGTTGAAGGCCAGCAGCGCGAACTCCCCGGAGCGCCCCGGCAGCGCGCCGACGATCGGCAGCCCGTCCGGGGTGCCGGCCATGATGCCAGTCCACACGTGAGGGAAGGGCGTAGAGCGCAGCACGGGGAAGTGCTCGTGCACGTAGGTGAGCAGGTTCTGCGTCACCTGCGGATGGTGCGTGCTGTCGTCGAGGATGCCGAGCTCTTCGCCGGGCACCGACCAGCGTTTGCCGCCGATCACGAAGCGGCCTCGGCTCATGCGGAAGTACTCGTAGCAGAAGTTGCTCGACATCGCATACGCGGGGAACTGCGCGGCCACGGCTGCCGGCAACGCGTCCGTGGCGATTACCTGGCCGCGGAACGCGAACACGGTGCGCGCGAGCAGGCCTGTCGTGTCGAGCTCGCGCGCGAGCGCCGACGTGCAGTGCACGACGATCGCGCTGCGCACGCTGCGGCCGTCGTGCAGGTTCACCTCGAAGTTGCCGGCACCTCCCCCGATGGACCGGACGCGGGCTCCCTCGACGATCAACGCGCCGGCCGCGGCGGCGGCTGCAGCGAGCCCTCGCACCATGCGCACCGGCTGCACGATCGCTTCGCCAGAGAGGTGCAACGCGCCGTGGAAGCCGGTGCCGGCCGGCAGCCAGCATGCGAGCTCGCCGGGAGGCACGAGCGCATGCGGCTTGTGCTCGCTCGACAGCAGCGTCGCAGCCTCTTGCAGCTCCTTCCACTCGTGTGGTGTCTCGGCGAGCCGCAGGCCGCCGCTCTGGTCGAGCTCACAGTCGACGTCGTTTTCGGCGAGGGCCGCGCGCAGGGCTTCGTGGTTGTCGCGCAGGAAGTCCCACAACAAGCGCGCGCGCGTCTCGCCGAACTGGCCGTGGATGCGATGGTAGTGTTCGCCGAGTCCGAGCAGCAGCTGGCCGTCGTTGCGGCCGCTGGCGCGGCTCGCGACCGTTGCCTGCTCGAGCACCGCGACGCCGACGCCGGCGCGCGCCAGGTGCAGAGCGGTCGAGATGCCGGCGATGCCGCCGCCGACGACGAGTACGTCGGTCGTCGCGGGCAGCGAAGCGCCTGCTCGGAACGGCGGCGTCTCCAGCAACCACAGCGAGGTCACGGCCGTGCGTCCGCGGCCGCGAGGTCGTTCTCGAGGATCATGATCTTCTGCCAGACCTTTCGGCTGAGGCCGGTCGTCAGGTTCTCGATGTCGTCCACTGCTGCGACGGCTTGCGCATCGGGGAAGTCCTGCACGTAGAGGGCGGCCACCTTGCCCATCAGCGACAGCATCTCGCTGCAGTAGTCGAGGTATCGGACCAGTTCGAAGGGCGTCAGCGTGCGCGCGGGGGAGGATGTGGTATCCGGCCCCTTGTGCATGCTGCGGTCGGGATCCTTCGTGAGCTGGTGCATGTCGACGATGTGCGCCATGGCGCGCAGCTCGTGCAGTGCCTGCAGGCAGCGGCGGCGCTTGCTGCGCTGGTCGAGGCTCAGCACGTAGACGGCGCCGGCACCGAGGAAGAAGAGCATCGACAGGGTGGCTTCGACGGTCTGCAGCCAGTCGGTCAGCGACACTGCCGCGGCGGGGCCGCCGACCGCGGGCTTCATCGAGGCAAACGACAGCGCGATCGCGGCTACGCCCGCGAGCAGCAACGAGACCGAGATCGCGCGCAGCCACCAGTTGGGTTTGCGGATGCTCGCACTGCGTTCGACGTTCGTGCGCGCGAGCTGCAGCAGCTCATTGGCAACGGCGCCGAGCCCTGCCGCGGGAAACCGTTCGCGGATGCGATCCCCGAGCCGGGCAATCGTCTCGATGATGCGCTGGGAATCGAGCCGCGAGTAGGACACGGGGGAATCCTCGGTCCGAATCCTCGGTTCTGGGCGACCTGGAAGCGAGCGAATCCTCCACGACCGCGGAGTCTGGACCCGCGGGTCGGGCCCGGATCGCGGTTGTTCGAAGTTGCAGATGCCTGGTGGAAAGCCTGCTCGGGCTCGGTCGCGCTTGCAAAGCTCCGTGTGGTGCCAGCTCCCGTGTGGTGTGTCGATCCTGCTCAGCGGAGCAGGAACAACAACAGGAGCATGCAAAGAGCCAGGATGGTCAGCGCGACGGAGGTCCGGTTCAGGGTGGTGGTCGCACCTACGCGCATGTTGACGGTGGCAGTCACGTGCTGCGGTTGGTTGGGTGTGGTGGGATGGTTGGAAGTGGCAGAGGGACAGGAAGTGATAGTCAGTCCTCCTGCGGCAGTTGCAGAATCAACTCAGATGAGAAGTGCTTCCGCCTAGGTTCTGCCCCGTGATAAAGGGGCATTGCGGCCAGAAGCGCACGGGGTACTTTCGCCTGTTATTGTCGGTGGGCAGCGGTAGACTGCCGGGCCTTCGAGCGCCGGAGACACGAGCAGAACTCGAATTGCGGCAGCATATTCGCCCGCGCGAAAATCAAGTAGCAAAAACCGCACGCCATGAGCAAGGAACTTCGCCTCTTCACCAGCGAGTCGGTCAGCGAGGGTCACCCGGACAAGGTCTGTGACCAGATCTCGGATGCGGTGCTCGATGCGATCCTGACGCAGGATCCGGAGTCACGGGTGGCCTGCGAGACGATGGTCTCGCGCGGCTTCGTGATCGTTGCCGGCGAGATCACCACCAAGGCGCAGATCGACTTCCAGGACGTCGTGCGCGGAGTAGTCAAGGACATCGGCTACTGCGACCCGGAGATCGGCTTCGACTACAACTCGTCGGCCGTGCTGGTGTCGATCGGGCGTCAGGCGGCCGACATCGCGCTTGGCGTCGATGCGGCTACGTCGCAGAGCAAGGAGCAGGGCGCGGGCGATCAAGGCATGATGTTCGGCTACGCGTGTCGCGAGACCGACGTGTTGATGCCGTTCCCGATCCACTTCAGCCACCGCCTGCTCGAGGCTCTGGCCGCCGCCCGCAAGAACCGTCGGTTCAAGTTCTTGCGTCCCGATGCCAAGAGCCAGCTCACGGTCGAATACGACGCCGACCATCGGCCCGTCCGCATCCACACGGTCGTCATCTCGCACCAACACAGTCCCGACGTGCCCACGGCGGAACTGCAGCAGGCGCTCAAGTCCGTGGCGCTCGAGGTCCTTCCCAAGGCCATGGTCGACGCCGACACCAAGTGGTTCCTCAACCCGACGGGGCGCTTCGTCGAAGGTGGGCCGAAGGCCGACGCCGGTCTGACGGGTCGCAAGATCATCGTCGATACCTACGGTGGCATGGGACGCCACGGCGGCGGCGCCTTCTCGGGCAAGGATCCGAGCAAGGTGGATCGTTCAGCGGCGTACGCCTGTCGCTGGGTTGCGAAGAACGTCGTCGCCGCGGGCTATGCCGATCGCTGCGAGGTGCAGGTCGCGTACGCGATCGGTGTGGCGCAGCCCGTCAGCATCCGCTGCGACTTGTTCGGCACCGGCAAGGTCAGCGAGGACAAGTTGACCGCCGCGATTCGCGAGGTCTTCGATCTGCGGCCGGCCGCGATCATCCGCGATCTGGAGCTCAAGCGGCCGGTGTTCCGCCGCACGGCTTCGTATGGGCACTTCGGCCGGCAGGAGTTCGCGTGGGAGCGGCTGAACCGCGTCGATCAGCTGCGTAAGAAACTCGGCTCACTTTCCTTTCCGACCGCGACTCCTACGGCGTAGGGCGGGAAGCAGCAGGCACCGTCACCACTGTGCGTGCCTGTCACTTCAGTGGATTCCTTGGCCAGGGTTGGTTTCGTCCCGCGGGGCCGCGACTATTGAGAATGGCCGTGGTCCAACCGGACCGGACCGCAAGAGGTTGCGATGCAAGAGGACTCGCTGGAAGTCACGTTCTGTGATCTGTGTGGCGCATCGGTGCCGGTGGCCGACCTCTCGAGCGGGGCGGCCGTGAAGCACCTCGGCAAGACGGTCGGAGCGTGCTGCATGCCAGCGCTCAGCGGCGCCGCGAGTCACGCGGCCGCCCCGGTCGCCACCGCGCGCGGCGCGGGCTCCCCTGCCCATCTGTTGCCGGTGGCCGTCGTCCTGCTCGCCGCTGTGGCGGCCGCGACGATCTTCCTCGACCAGAAGATCAGCGGCGCGGACAATCGTTGGCGCGAGAAACACGACCAGATCGTGCTCGCACAGCGCTCCGACAGCGATGTGCTCCAGGCCCTCGATGCCAAGATGGACGGGGTGGCGCGCATCAAGGCCGACGTCGAGGACATCGCCAAGAAGGTCGCGCAACTCGAGGGCAGCCTGCAACAGGCAAACGAGCAGCTTCGGCCGCAGTTGGACCAGGTGACGAAGGAGCTCGCGTCGCTGCGAAGAGAGATCGGCGGCGTGATGACGGCAACCATCGATCTGCGGCCGTTGTTCGACGAGG
>Ga0075428_100001805_pt1 | contig 22913 bp, 19 predicted proteins | sample RhiMetdeltSRZDD2_FD_75291 | JGI IMG/M metagenome (GOLD analysis project Ga0075428, IMG submission 75291) | Populus rhizosphere microbial communities from Tennessee, USA - Rhizosphere MetaG P. deltoides SRZDD2 | ecosystem: Host-associated > Plants > Roots > Rhizosphere > Soil | place: USA... | reverse complement strand
CACCCTGGCTCTCGGCGAGGGCCGGTTCCAGATCAAGGGCGCCGTGACCAACGTGCCGGGCGACGTCGGCGTGCGGGCCGCCTTCGGCCCGCGCGTCTTCATCCCGGCCGCCTTCCTGGACGAGACGCGCCTGCTCGTCTTCGGGTCCCGCGCCCGCTACGAGACGCTCGTGAAGCTCGAGGCGCCGGAGCGGGCGCAGGCCCTGGCGGACCGCTACCGGCCGCGGCTCGCGGCCGAGCGAGTGAACACGCGGACGGTGTCCGAGGACGAGAGGTCGGTCCGCGAGTCGATGGGCGACCTGGGCCGCTACCTCGGCCTCGTCTCCCTGGTGGCCGTCCTGCTCGGCGGACTGGGCGTGGCCAGCGCGGTCCACGCGTTCGTCAAGCGGAGGATGGAGACGATCGCCGTCCTGCGCTGCCTGGGCGCGAGCGCCGGACGCGTCTTCGCCATCTACCTGATCGAGGCCGCCGCCATGGGCATCCTGGGAAGCCTGGGCGGCGTTGCGCTGGGCCTCGCCGTGCAGCGCGTGCTGCCGCGGCTGTTGGGCGACTTCCTGCCGGTGGACGTGCGCCTCGCGCCCTCGTGGTCCGCCCTGGCGGCCGGCCTGTCCGTGGGCGTGGTCGTGGCCGTGCTGTTCTCGCTCCTGCCGCTCCTCGGCGTGCGGGACGTCTCCCCGCTCGTGCTCCTGCGGCGGTCGTTCGATCCGCCGGCGCGAGGGCGCCGCGACCCGTGGAAGGCGGTCGCGCTGCTGGCCCTGGCCGCGGGCGTCGTGGCCCTGGCCGCGCTCCAGACCCGCAGCCTCGGCGTGGGCGCCGTCTTCGGTGGGGTCATCGGCCTGGTGCTCCTCGCGCTGTGGCTGGCGGCGCTGGGCCTGTCGCGGGCGGCGCGGCGCTTCCTGCCGGCCGGCTGGCCGTACGTCTGGCGCCAGGGCCTGGCCAACCTGCACCGGCCCGCGAACCAGACGGTGGCCGTCCTCCTCGCCCTCGGCTTCGGCGCGTTCCTCCTCGACACGCTGTTCCTCGTGCAGCACAACCTGCTGCGCGAGCTGCGGCCCGGGGGATCCGAGGCCAAGCCCAACCTCGTCCTCTTCGACATCCAGCCCGCCCAGCGCGCGCCGGTGGAAGCGGCGGCCCGAGAATCCGGCTTCGCCATGACGCCGCCGGTGCCGATCGTACCCATGCGGATCCAGTCGGTGAAGGGCGTCGCCGCCACGGCGCTCCTGGCCCGCCCGCCGGCGCCGGAGCGTTCGCGATCGGAGGGGCCGAGCCGATGGACGATCCGGCGCGAGTACCGCAGCACCTACCGGGACACGGCGACGGCGTCGGAGAAGGTGGTCGCGGGGACACCGTGGAGGAAGGACGAATGGCGGGCGAGGCCGGGCGGCGGGCCCGGCCAGCCGCCCCTGCCGGTCTCGCTGGAGAGCGGCGTGGCCGAGGAGCTGGAGGTCGGCATCGGCGACGAGATCGTCTGGGACGTGCAGGGCCTGACCCTGATCACGCGCGTGGCCAGCCTGCGCCAGGTGGAGTGGGCGCGCTTCGAGCCCAACTTCTTCGTGGTCTTTCCCGAGGGTCCCCTGGACGCGGCGCCCCAGACCTTCCTCACGCTGACCCGCATCGACGATCCCACCGCGCGCGCCCGCTTCCAGCGGCGCATCGCCGAGTCGCTCCCCAACGTGACGGCAGTGGACCTCTCCCAGATCCAGCAGGCGGTGGAGGGCATCGTGGGACGGGTCGCGCTCGCCGTCCGGTTCCTCGCGCTCTTCAGCCTGGCCGCCGGCGCCGCGGTCCTGGCCGGCGCCGTGGCCGCCAGCCGGCAGCAGCGCCTGCGCGAGAGCGCGCTGCTCAAGGCCCTGGGCGCGACGCGCGCGCAGGTCCTGCGCGTGGCCACGGCGGAATACGCGGCGCTGGGCGGCCTGGCCGCCCTCGCCGCCGCCGCCCTCTCCGCGGCCGCGGCCTGGGCCGTGGTCCGCTATTTCTTCGAGGCGCCCTTCGTGCTGCCCGCTCCTCCACTGCTGGCCATGGGCCTCGGCGTCGTCGCGCTGGCGGTGGCCGTGGGCCTGCTCAGCAGCGCCGAGGCGCTGCGCCGGCCGCCGCTCGAGGTCCTGCGCTGGGAATGAACGGACCGATCGGTGCCGTCTATACTGGGAAAGCCATGAGCATGACCTCTCCGTTCGCGAAGCGATTCATCGTTGCCCTGTCGTTCCTCGTGCTTCCAGCCATCCCCGCGTGGGCCGACCGAAGCCAGGTCTACTCCATCCAGGGCGTGGACTGCGCCACCTGCGGCGAGAAGATCCGCACCGCGCTCAAGAAGGTGAAGGGCATCAAGAAGACCGAGTTCGACATCCACAAGGTGGAGCTGACCGTCGAGATGGAGGACACCGTCGCCGACTCGGTGGTCCTGGCCGCCGCGGACAAGCTCGGGTATCGCGCGATCGTGGGCGCGGGGCAGGGGGCGTACCTGCCCAAGGAGGCCTACCCCGCGGGGTCGGACGTCCTGGAGCTGAACAAGGACGGCGCGGCGGTCGGGCCGCTGGACAAGCTGCTCGTGGCCGACAAGTTCACCGTCTTCGACGTCTACGCGGACTGGTGCGGCCCCTGCCGCGACGTGGACAAGAAGCTGCGCGAGATCGTGGCGAAGCGTCCCGACGTGGCGGTGCGCAAGCTGAGCGTGCTGGACTTCGACAGCCCGCTGGCCCAGGAGCTGGGCATCGAGATGCTGCCCCACGTCATCGTCTACACGCCCGAGGGCAAGAAGACGGAGATACACGGGGCCGAGCTCGGCAAGATCGACAAGGCCCTCAAGAAGAAGTGATGATGAGGCTCGGCCCGCTGGCCCTGGCGGCGGCCCTGCTCGCCACGCCGGCCTGGGCCGCGGGCTGAGCGGGCTGATCCAGCCCCAACCTGCCGGTCGGCAGGTCCTGGCTCCTCCCCCCCGCGCCGGGCCAGTGGCGCGTCAGCACCGAGTACTCCGTCACTCGCGTGGAGAACGAGCACACCGCCCCGGATGCGGCCCTGCCCGGCGGCTTCTACTGGCACGTGCAGACGCTCACGCTGTCGGAGGCCAGCGTCGTCGCGGCAGTGGGGGTCTCGCGCAAGGTGGGGATCGAGGCGGTGGTTCCGGTCCGCCATGTCGTGTCGCGCGTCCGGTTCCTCGACGCGCAACGGCTCCCGCTGGAGCGGCCGGAGGGCGACATTCATCACCGGGACGAGACCCTGTTCGGGATCGCCGACCCCTGGCTCACCGTCAATGCCGGGGTCCCGGTGGGGACCTGGACGATCGCCGGCCGCGCGGGGGTGACGCTGCCTCTGGGAAGGACGGAGCCGGACCCGTTCGCGCTGGGCGACGCCGGCCTTCCCCACCAGCACATCCAGTTCGGCACCGGGACCTGGGACCCGATCCTGGGCGCCGCGGCCGGCCGGCGATTCGGTGAGGCGGCCTTCACCCTCAGCGCCGTGACTCGCCTGGTCTTCGGCGAGAACGGGCACGGGTATCGGGCCGGGCACCGCTTCTGGGCCGAGGCCATGGTCTCGCGGCGGCTGGTCGGAAGCTGGAGCGGGCGGCTCGGCCTCGACGTAGCGCGGGAAGAGCCGGAACGCTGGGGCGGCCGCGTGCGGATCGAGGAGGGCAACCTCGGCCGCACGGACCTGCTGGCCATCGCCGGCGTCGACCACCGCGTGGCGGGGGCGGGCAGCCTCTGGCTCACCGCCCGCGTGCCTCTCGTCACGGACAGCGAAGGGGCGCAGGTGGACTATCCGGTCATCTTTACCGTAGGCTGGGCGTTCTAGACCGACATGCCCGCCGGACGGCCGCGCAACCGCATCGCGTCCCAGCTGCGCGACTTCGCGCTCGGCTTCCCGGAAGCGCGCGAGGACTTCCCGTGGGGGGAGCGGGTCGTGAAGGTCAAGGACAAGGTCTTCGTCTTCCTGGGGAGGGACGACGAGGAGATCGGCGTGACCGTCAAGCTTCCCTCGTCGGGCCTGATGGCGCTGGGTCTGCCCTTCGCGTCGCCCACCGGCTACGGCCTGGGCAAGAGCGGCTGGGTGACGGCGCGGTTCGCGGCGAAGGACAAGCCGCCGCTCGACCTGCTCCGCAAGTGGATCGACGAGAGCTACCGCGCGGTGGCGCCGAAGGAGCTGGTGAAGAGGCTCGACCAGGCCGCCCCCGCGCCACGCCCGCGGCGCATCCGCTACCGCAAGCGGCGCCCCTAGATCAGCGGGCCAGGGCGGCGTAGACCGCGCGGGCGCGGGCGAGCTGCGCGAGCGCGGCCTCGCGCTCCTTCGGCGTGTTCCAGCCGGTATGGGCCGAGGCGGCCGCATTCACGCGATCGACCCAGCGCACGAAGTACGCGGCGTCCTCGCGCGAGTCGAGGGGACGGCCGGCCACCTGGACGTAGACCGGGCTCGTGCTGGCGAACGGGTACAGGTCGAGCACGGGAAGCAGCGGCCGGTCGGCCCACGCGCGGAGGACGTACCAGCCGCTGCGCTCCGCGGGAAGGTCCACCGTCGCCTCCGCGCGCGTGCCGTCCCCCTCCAGCTCCACCGTGGCCACCACCGTGCCGTTGCCGACGACCTCCACGTGGTCGAGGGGCACGGCCGACCGCACCGCGACGCGCGCCTTCAGCGTCCGACCCGCGGGCAGCTGCAGCTCATCGCCCGGCACGCGGCCTTCGACCGAGAACTCCAGCAGCGGCGCATTGGTCACGAAGGTGCGGCCGCCCTTGAGAGCGGCCAGGAACGCCTCGTGGGTGAGCCGCGGACCGGCGGCCGCGTAGGTCCGGACCAGGCCCGCGGGCCCGCGCAGCGACGCGAAGTTCGGGAAGGCGTCGGTCCCCGCGGCGGCCGGGATGCGGAAGCCGCAGTCCAGCAGCCGATACCAGATCTCCGACGTGATGAGGTGGTCGCTGAAGCCCATCACCTCGACGTAGTCCACCTTGCCCAGCGCGGCGTCCACGGGCAGGGCGTAGCTCAGGGCCTCCGCGGCGTTGTCGGGGTCGGGCCGGGTGTCGAACAGATGGACGTAGCCCATGAGGCCGCCCTGGCGATGGGCCAGGTCGGAGACGTCCGCGTTCGTGGGGACGAGGCTGGCCGCGCCGGTGTGGGCGTAGCCCGCGAAGTCGGGCAGCAGGTAGTGCTCGCGCAGGCCGAGGAGCGCGGTGTGGCCCCAGAAGTTGGTATGGAACTCCTGGCCGTGGACGAGCAGGAAGTGCTTTGTGGAGACCGGGTCGGGCGTGGTGCGGAAGGCGGCGATGTCCGGGACGCGCTGCTCCTTGTTCACGACCAGGTTCTCGACGAGGTGAAGGCCCTCCGCCCGGCCCTGGAAGGCGAGGTGCTCCGGCGTGTTCCGGTAGTGTCCGCCGTAGTTCATGTGCACGTGCAGGTCGCCGCCCCAGTAGCCGCGCGCGGGCAGGTCGGCCAGGCGGCGCAGGACGATGCGGACGGGCAGGGTGGCCCCGGGCGCGGCCGTGCCCTTGAACTGCGCCACCGCGTACTCGGGCCCGCGCCACGCCTCGACCGTCACTTTACCCGCGGGAACGGTCACGACGTCCGAGCCGTCCGTGTGGAAGTACGCATACTCGAAGGGCCGCTCTCCGCGGACGAAGGCCTCGTCGGCGTGGCGCCAGGCGTCGTCCGGCGCGAAGCCGCGGCCGTCGGCCGCCGTCACCGACACGCGGGCCTCCACCGGGCGGCCCGTCGCCGCGTCCACGACGTCGAGACGGACCTTTCCGACGGGCTCCTTGTAGCGGCGCGTGCGGGCCACGACATCCTGGCGGCGGCCGCCGGGCACGTCGATCACCACGAGCGCCGTGTTCCCGCGCTCGTTGGACACGGCGGCGATGCGCGACCCGTCACGCGACCAGCGCGGGGCCGTGAGGTCGTACTCGCCGAACGTCAGCGGGAGGGGCTCGCCGCCGTCGGCGGTCATGAGCCAGAGCTGGTTCCACTGCCGTCCGTGGTACCCGCTGTACACGACACGCCGGCCGTCGGGCGCCCAGTCCGGCCGCGCCTTCCACGTCGTCTCCTCGTAGTGCAGCTCGCGCAGGGCCGCCCCGGGCTCGGCCGCCATCCGCCAGAAGCCGCCCGAGCCCCACACGTGCCCGCGGTTCGAGACGAGGATCAGCTCCTTGCCGTCGGGAGACCAGGTCGGCGAGAGGTAGTGGTCGAAGGCGCCGTAGTAGTAGCGCGGCAGGCCGCTGTTCCGGTCCTCGGTGAGGCGCTCGGGCGCGCCGCCGGCGGCCGGCACGACGAACACGTGCCAGCGTCCCTCGTGCTGCGTGGAGACGAAGGCCACGCGGGTGCCGTCGGGGGAGAAGCGCGGGTCAAGGTTCACGGCGCCGTTCTTCACGAACGCCGCGTCCTCGCCGGTGGCGAGGTCCAGCATCCGCAGCTCGAGGGCGTCGTCGCGATACGAGGCGTAGACGACCCGCCGGCCGTCGGGCGACCAGTCGGGCTGGTGGTCGTAGCCCGGGCCGGCGGTGAGCTGCGTGGCCTCGTCGCTCCCGAGCCGCTGGCGCCACAGGCTGCCCTGCATCGCGTAGACCAGCTCCGTGCCGTCCGGCGACCAGCTCGCCGCCGCGGGCCCGCTCGTGACCTGCGGGACGTACATCTCGCGCCAATAGTACGGATGGGGGACGCGGACCTGCTTCAGGACCCCTTCGCGCTGGGGAGCCGTAGCCGACCCGGCCGCGGTCGCCGCCAGCAGCAGGCCGAGAAGCAGCCTCACACTACGGTGCGACCGGCGGCGGCGGCTCTGGCTGCCGCAGCCGAACCTTCATCTCGACGCGCGAGCGGGGCTTGTCACCGTCCACCGGCGTGTCACTGATCTTGTCCACCACGTCCATGCCGGAGACGACCTCGCCGAAGATCGTGTACTGGCCCAGGAGCGACGGCTGGTCGGTCACGACGACGAAGAACTGGCTGCCGCCCGTGTCCTTGCCCGAAGGCTTGCGGGCCGCCGCCACCGTGCCGCGCGTGAACGGGCGGTCCGAGAACTCGGCCTTCAGCAGGCCCAGGCCGCCGGTCCCGTAGCGCGCGGACTGCTTCGGGTCCTTCGACAACGGGTCGCCACCCTGGATGATCCCGCGCGTGATGATGCGGTGGAACGTGGTGCGGTCGTAGCCGCCGGCGCCCGCGGTCTTGACGAAATGGGCCACGTGATTCGGCGCCACGTCGGGCAAGAGCCGGATCACGAACGAGCCGTGCTCGGTCTCGACCACGGCCTCGGTCTTCTCGGGCGGTCCCGGAGCCGCAGGGGCCTGGATCGCGAGCAGGGCCAGGAGCAACGCGAAGGCGCTATTCATCCCATTCCCCTTCCTCGATGAGCCGATGCCGCAGGGCCAGGCGCCGCTCGACCTCGGCCCGGTCCCCCAGCGACGACGCCCCCACGCCTTCCACCGCGCACGAGGCCGCGCACGCCGCGAAGGCGGCGGCTTCGGCGACGTCGCCGGTCTCATGGTAGCCGACGAGCAGAGCCGCCGCGAAGACGTCACCGGCGCCGGTGGGATCGACCTCCTCGCGCGGAAGCGTCGGCACGTCCTGCACGCCGTCCCGCGTGAAGAGGCGCGCCCCTTCCCAGCCGCGCGTCAGGGCCACGATGGGCACGTAGGTCAGGAACGCCCGCGCCCGCAGGGCGGCCTCCGGCAGGTCGTGCTCGGAGAGCACGAGCACGTGGACCCCGGCCAGGTCGGCGCCCGGGTCCGGCCAGTCGCGCGCGGTGACGGCGCCGTCCGCGTCGAAGGCGCGCAGCCATCCCTGCGCGCCCGCGCCCACCACCTCCGCCGCGAACGCGGACGCGGTCCCGGCCGGGACCTCCCCGGCCACGGGACCCAGGAAGAGCACGTCGGGCTCGCGCCACGCGTCGGGCAGCACGGCCAGGTCGATGGCGCCGGCGCGGGCGGAAAGGACCTGCCGCCGCTCGCCGCCGGGCTCGTAGAGGTTCGTGAAGCGCGTGGTGGCGGCGTCCGTGCGGGCGAACACCTCCACGCCGGGCAGGTCGCGCGCCGCCTCGAAGTCGGGGCCCGTAGCGGTGAGGACCGCCGCTTCCCAGCCCAGCTTGCGGGCCTGCAGCGCCGCATAGGTCACGGCCCCGCCCAGGACCTGGCGGTCGGGGAGCCGGTCCCACGTCACGTGGCCCACCGCCAGCAGGCGCGGCACGGAGGGGCGCTAGCCGCGGGCCTTCTCGAAGAGCGTGAGCTGCCAGTCCTCGGGCTGGGACACCGCCACCGGATAGCGGCCGGAGAAGCACGCCGTGCAGTAGCGGGACTGGCCGGGGTCGCCGACCGCCTTCAGCAGGCCTTCCTGCGAGAGGTAGCCCAGGCTGTCGGCGCCGACGTGGCGGGCGATCTCCTCGACGGAATGGCTGGCGGCGATGAGCTCGCTCTTCAGCGGCGTGTCGATCCCGTAGTAGCACGGGCCGGTGGTGGGCGGGCTGCTGATGCGCATGTGGACCTCGCGCGCGCCCGCCCCGCGGACCATGCTGACGATCTTCCGCGACGTGGTGCCGCGCACGATGGAGTCGTCGATGAGCACCACCCGCTTTCCCTGGAGCACGCTCCGGACCGGGTTCAGCTTCACCTTCACGCCGAAGGAGCGCACCTTCTGCTTGGGCTCGATGAACGTGCGGCCGACGTAGTGGTTGCGGATGAGGCCCCACTCGTAGGGCAGGCCACTCTCCTGCGAGTAGCCGAGGGCGGCGCCGATCCCGCTGTCCGGCACGGGCACCACGATGTCGGCGTCGGCGGGGGCCTCGCGCGCGAGCTGACGGCCCAGGGCCAGGCGCGTGGTGAGGACGTTGCGGCCGAAGACCTGGCTGTCGGGGCGGGCGAAGTACACATGCTCGAAGATGCACTGGCGCACCGGCTCGGGCGGGAAGGGCCGGAAGGAACGGAGGCCCGCGCGGTCGATGACCACCAGCTCGCCCGGCTCCACGTCGCGCACGTACTCGGCGTCGATGAGGTCCAGCGCGCAGGTCTCGGAGCAGACGATGTACGCACCCTCCAGCTTCCCGATCACGAGCGGCCGGAACCCCCACGGATCGCGGCAGGCCACGAGCGCGTCGCGCGTCAGGAAGAGCAGGGAGAAGGCGCCCATCACCTTCGACAGGCTGGCGGCGATGGCGTCCTCCAGGCTCTCGCGGTGGCTGCGCGCGTAGAGGTGGAGGATGACCTCGGTGTCGGAGGTGGACTGGAAGATGGACCCGGCCGACTCCAGCCCCTGGCGCAGGACGGCGGCGTTGACGATGTTGCCGTTGTGGCCCAGGGCGATGGGCCCGCGGTGGCATTCGATGAGGATGGGCTGGGCGTTGACCGCCACCGTGTCCCCGGCCGTGGAGTAGCGCACGTGGCCCATGGCGCGGTCGCCGGGCAGGGCCTCGAGCTTGGCATCGGTGAAGAAGTCGTTGACCAGCCCCATGCCCTTCTCGACCCGGAGCCGCTCGCCGTCGCTGGCCACGATCCCCGCCGACTCCTGCCCGCGGTGCTGGAGCGCGTAGAGGCCCAGGTAGGTCAGGCGGGCGGCCTCGGGATGGCCGAAGATGCCGAAGAGGCCGCACTGGTCGTGGAAGTGGTCGTCCTCCACGACACCTCGCTGCCTCGGCGTTGCGCCGCTCATCTGCGCGTCATCCTCAGGAAACTCGATTCTAGCCGGTTTCCGCGGCGCGGGAGGACCGCGGCCGCCGCGTGCGCGCCGTCACGACGCTCGGACCGCCAGCCAGCGTACGTAAGCGACATGAGGCGGCTCCCGCTCCTGGTCCCGGCGCTCCTCTCGGTGGCGTGCGGAGGACCCAGAAGCTCCGCGCCGCCCGCCAGCGGCGGCGGTGCCACCGGCGTCCCGGTCATCGCCGGCTGCGCCGTGTTCCCCGCGGACAATCCCTGGAACCGGGACGTCAGCGGCGATCCGGTGGACCCCCGCTCGGACGCGTACATCGCGGCCATGAGTGGCGGTTCCGCCTTCCTCCATCCGGACTTCGGCAGCGACCCCACCTATGGCATCCCCTGGACCACGGTCCCCGCCAGCCAGCCCCTCGTGCCGATGGCGTTCTTCTACGACGACGAAAGCGATCCTGGGCCGTATCCGTTCCCGCCCGACGCGCCGGTCGAGGCGGGCGGCGACCGCCACGTCCTGGTCCTGGACCGCGACCGTTGCCGACTGTACGAGACCTTCGACTCTCACTTCGTCGATCCCGGATGGAGCTGCGGGTCGGGAGCCGTCTTCGACCTCGGCTCGAACACGCTGCGGCCCGACGGGTGGACGAGCGCCGACGCCGCGGGCCTGCCCATCCTTCCCGGCCTCGTGCGGAGGGACGAGGTGCTGTCGGGCCAGATCCGTCATGCGCTGCGCTTCACGGTCCAGCGGACGCAGCGCGGGTACGTCCATCCCGCCACGCATTTCGCGAGCAGCCGCACCGATCCCGACCTCCCGCCCATGGGCCTGCGCGTCCGCCTGAAGGCCGGCTACGACCTCGGCCGCTTCCATGGGGCCGCGCGGGTCATCCTCGAGGCCCTGAAGAAGCATGGGATGTTCGTGGCCGACAACGGCGGCGACTGGTTCATCACCGGCGAGACGAACACGACCTGGGACGACGACAACCTCGACCAGCTCAAGTCGGTGCCGGCTTCGAGCTTCGAGGTCGTGCAGGTGGGGCCGATCTTCCGTTAGGCGCGCCGGGCGGGACGCCCGTGGTATGTCTCTGCCCGATGCCGGGCCTCCCGCCGCTCACGGACGTGCACGTCCACCTCGCCGCCCTGCCCACGGCGACGAACGGCTGCCGCCTGTCCCGGCGCATGCGGAGGAGCCCCCTGACCCGGTTCCTGGCCTGGACGCAGGGCCTGCCGCTGGACGACCCGGAGACGGCCAATCGCCGCTACCTCGAGCACCTCGAGCGCGAGCTGCAAGCATCCGCGCGGGTGGGGCGCGTCGTGCTCCTCGCCATGGACGGCGTCTACGACTCCGCGGGCGTCCTCGACGAGTCGCGCACGGATTTCCTGATCGCGAACGACCACGTCCTGGAGGTCGCGGGCGGCAACGAGCGCTTCCTGCCGGGCGTCTCGATCAACCCCACCCGCCGCGACGCGCTCGACGAGCTGGAGCGCTGCGCCGAGAAAGGGGCCGTCCTGGTCAAGGTCCTCCCCAACGCGCAGGTCTTCGACCCCGCCGACCGCCGCCTCGTCCCGTTCTACCGCGCCCTCGCCCGCCTCCGGCTGCCCCTGCTGAGCCACGTGGGCTACGAGTTCAGCCTGATCGGCCAGGACCAGTCGGTGGGCGATCCCGCCCGCCTGCGGACCGCGCTGGACGAAGGCGCCACGGTCATCTCGGCCCACGGCTGCAGCTCGGGGCTGTTCTTCCGGGAGCCGCACTTCCCCACCATGCTGGACCTGGCGCGGCGTTACCCGAGCTTCTACGTGGACACGTCGGCGCTGACGATCCCGAACCGGGTAGGGGCGCTGTTCCGGTTGAGACGGCATCCGGAGATCTTCGACCGGTTGATCTTCGGGACGGATTATCCGTTGCCGGTATGGGCGTATCCGTGCCTGGGATTGCTGGACTGGCGGGGATATGGACAGGCTTGGAAGGCCATGAGCCGGTTTGACCGGCAGGCGGTGATATTGGACCGGTTGGGGGTTTCTTGCGCGGCGAAGCTGCCGGGACGGCTAGGAATCGCTTCGCCGCGCTGAGATCTTCGCCGCGCTGATCTAGCGCGACGGTCCCATCATAATCTCCGACCGCCGCAGGACGTCGCGGATGGCGGCCTGGTCGTCGGCCGGGACGCGCGTGAACATGAGGCCGAAGCCCTCGGGCAGCGAAGCGTTGATGGGCCGGGTCGGCTCGTTGATCCAGGTCACCTTGCCCATCAGCCAGCAGTCACGCCGGGGGAGCCGCAGCTGGACGGTGACGAGCGTGTCCAGCGCCGGTGGGTGCTTGGTGGCCGCGAACAGGCCGCCCACGCTGAGGTTGGCCACGCGCATGAGCTCGTTTGCGCCTTGGAGGACGCACACGACGTCATCCACGAAGTGACGGTCGGTGGCCTTCATGACCGCATCCTATCGGACCCGTCAATCGACTTCGAAGTCGACAATGCAGTAGCTTCCCGCGGACAGGAACCGTCCGCTCATGGGCTCTCCCAGGGTACGGGCACCGAACGTCGTTCCATAGGTGGCGCTCTGCCAGAGGGTGGCGCCGGGCCGCGTCACCCGCCGGAGAGTGCCGCCGGTTCCCAGCCAGAGCTCTCCTGAGCCGAGGCCGAACCCATCCACCGGGCCCGCGCCGTAGTCGTGCTGCCAGATCTGTGGATACGAGCCTTGCTCGTACCGGTAGGCCTCGATCGCGCCCCCCGCGTTTCCGAGGACGATCTTCTCGGGCGCCGCGCCGGCGAGCTTGAGCGCGCTGCCCGTGCCGAACACGATCGCCTGAAGCTGCTTGCTGGTCCCATCGAATACGTAGGTGTCGCCACCGTAGACCATGCCCACGATCTCGAGCGATCCGTCCAGGTCGGTGTTGCCGACCTGGAGCCCGGTGATCTTGTCCCAGTAGCCTCCCATCTGCAGGGAATGCCACTCCTCAGCGGCCGTGGCGTAGTCGTAGACGTAGATGAACACCCCCAGGGCCCCTGTGTGCTCGCGGCCTCCGCCCCCCACGATCTCGAGCGCGCCGTCGCCGTCGACGTCCGCCACCTCGACGGAGTGGAAAGGGGCCCCGGAGGGACGGGTCGCGTTCGTCCACTTCAGGGTGAAGCTGTTGGAGGCGTCGAAGCCGTACACCTCGATGACACCGTCGTAGAGGTGGTCGGCGGCGACGAGGATCTCGGCGCTGCCGTCTCCGTCCACATCGCGCAGCCTGAGGTCGTGGAGCCCCGTCCACGCGAAGTTGCCGACTATGGGCGGGGAGATGGCCCTCAGGTTGAAGAGCTCGTCGAAGACCAGGATGCGGCTGCTGCTGTAGCCGGAATCGGACTCCCAGGAGGCGGCCACGATCTCGGGCACGCCGTCACCGTCGAGGTCGGCCTTCTCGGGCCCGACGAACGGGCCGTCCAGGTGGATGTTCTGCCACTCGAACTGCTCCGTCGTCCAGTCCACGACGTAGAGACGGTCCACGCCGGTCGACGTGGCCCCGGAGCCCCAGAGCAGCTCGGTCGTTCCATCGGCATCGACGTCCGCCACGGCGATATCCGTCACCCCATGCTCCGGGTTGTCGATGGACCACTCCAGCGCCTGGGTCACGGCGTCATAGGCCTTGACGTCGCCCCACTGGCCGTCCCCGATCAGGACCTCCTGCACCCCGTCCCCGTCGATGTCCGTGACGTGGATGGCCCCCACGTCCTGCGGCGTGCTGATGGACCACTTGGGCAGCTGGGTATCCACGTCGAAGGCCCAGACGAAATACCAGGGATCGGCGGCGATCAGCTCCTGCTTTCCGTCCGAGTCGATGTCCGCGGTCTCGAGACGAGCGCCGAAGCCGGCGCCCCAGGTCCACTGAACGGCATGGGTAGCGGCGTCCACCACCTTGCCGCTCGTCACCGCGATCTCCAGGGCGCCGTCCGCGTCCATCTGGCCGGCCACGACGTCATATCCGCCGACGCCCGGGGCCTGCCAGAGCAAGGTCCCCGCCGCCGAATAGACGTAGAGATTGGAGGTGGTGGTCACGACGATCTCGTCCGCCCCGCCGCCGTCGAGGTCCACGACCTCCAATCCCTTCAGCCCGGTCGCCGCGGTGACGATCTGCCGGATCCACGCCTTGTCGGCCAGGGCGTAGACCTCGATCCGGCCGTCGTCGCGGCCGACCAGGATCTCCTGCCCGGGATTGGCGTCGACCTCGCCCAACTCGATGCGGGCGATCCCGGCGGCCAGGTACGGGCTCACGAATACGTCCTTGTATGTGCCCGCCGCCGGCGCGTAGCTCAGGGCGTGCCAATAGTTGTCCGGGCCGAAGGTCGAGGTCGAGCCGCCGACCAGGACCTCCGTTTGACCTGCGTTGTCGGCCACGACGATGTTGCTCAGACCGATCCCGCTGCCGAAGGCCGAGTACCAGCCGACCGCGCTGGCGTCGAAGGAAGCCCCGTCCGCCGGGCGTGGGCGCCTTTCGGGCGTCAACGCGGGCAGTCCGGCGAGCTGGTCGCGGGAGTACGTGATACGGCCGCCCCACGCATCAAGGACGGGGAGCGCGTATTCGTTGGTGGGCGGCGTGCGGTGTCCCGCCTGGACGCCCGTGGAGCCAGCAGCGGCGCTGGCGGCGGATGCGGCCAGAACTGCTACACCCAGCGTTGACAGCAGAACCCTGTGGAACACAGCCGTCCGATCCCGTGCGTGGAGAGTACGGCGTACAAGTTCTTGCGTCAAGAGTCGCCCGCGACGCCTCGGCGATCGCGTGTACCGGGCGTATCAGCGCGGCAGGTAGCGGATCTGCGTGTTGACCAGGCCGAGCTCGACGCGGCGGTTCTTGGCCCGTGCGGCGTCGCTCGTCCCCTTGACGAGGGGCAGCGACTTGCCGTGGCCCTCCACGCTCAGGATGTCGGGGGACAGCCCCGCCTGCACGAGGTAGTTCCGCACGGCCTGGGCGCGGCGCTCCGAGAGCTTCTGGTTGTATTCCGCCGACCCGACGTCGTCCGTGTGGCCGTTCACGGAGATCGTGTAGTCGTGCGACGTCATGAGGATCCCCGCGATGCGGGCGAGCAGCTCCTTGTCCTCGGACCGCAGGTCCGCCTTGTCGAACTCGAACTTCAGGTGGTCGCCGCCCAGGTTCATGACCAGGCCCAGGGCCGTGCGGCGCGTCTCCGCGATCTGGCCCAGGGCCTGCTGCAGGCGGTTGACCTCGGCCTCGGCCTTCTTGCGGATCGCCGCCGCCTCTTCCTGCGCGCGCGTGGCGGCCTCGCGCGCGGTGCTGGCCTCCTGGACCGCCACGTCCTTCTGCTGGACGGCCTCCGCGGTCTGGGCCTCCGCGGCCTGCCGTCCCTCCGCGGCGGTCCGGGCTGCGATCTCGGAAGAGACCGCCCGTTCCATGGCCTGGCGGGCGACGGTGGAGGACGCTTCCGCCTGCGCGGAGGCCGCCGCTGCCTGCCGCTCGACGGCGCGCATGCGTTGCTCGGTCCTGTAGGTCAGGTAGCCGAGGCCCGCGACCACGACCAGGAGGAGCACGACAAGGCCCATGAGGCCCCGGCTCGTGCGCGAAGGCTCGGGCCGATCGTCGGAGAGGGACAGGCTCGTCATCCCTGCAAGGATCGCCTCCCGGCCCCGCCGACGCAAGGTCCCTTGCGGAGCGGGTGTGACCGGTCACAGGGGGACAGCCTTCTAGCGAGCGGCCGGGCTGACATCCTCCAGGAACAGCCGTAGCCGCCGCGGCTGCACGTAGAGCCGCTCGCCGACGCGCGGGGCCAGGGACTCGTGCCGCTCGGGGCTCATGTCCACGCGCAGCGCGGCGCCGTCGGCCGCCTCCAGCTCCAGCTTGATCACGGCCCCCGCCGCGTTGACGTGGCGCACGGTGGCCCAGATGCCGCCCTCGCCCTCCGGCGCGCGCGCGACGTCCAGCTCGTGGGGCCGGACGTATCCCGCGGCGGCGCGCGGCTCCGGCTCGGCGTGCTCCGGCCAGTCCACGGCGAGGTCGCCCAGCAGGGCGCGGCCCGCCTCCACGCGGCCGTGGAAGATGTTCACGTGGCCCAGGAACCCCATCACGAACGAGGTGGCCGGGCGGTCGAAGACCTCCTGCGGCGATCCCACCTGCTCCACCCGCCCGTGATTCATCACCACCACCCGGTCCGCCACCTCCAGGGCCTCCTCCTGGTCGTGGGTGACGAACACGCTCGTGAGGCGGATCTCGTCGTGGAGCCGGCGGAGCCAGCGCCGCAGCTCCTGGCGGACCTGGGCGTCGAGCGACCCGAAGGGCTCGTCGAGCAGGAGGACGCGCGGCTGCACGGCCAGGGCCCGGGCCAGGGCCACGCGCTGGCGCTGCCCGCCCGACAGCTCCGACGGCAGGCGCCCGGCCAGCCAATCGAGCTGCACGAGCTTCAGCAGGCTCATGACGCGCTCGCGGATCTCCGCGTTGGCCGGGCGGGCGGCCCGCGGCCTCACGCGCAGGCCGAAGGCCACGTTCTCGAAGACCGTCATGTGACGGAAGAGCGCGTAGTGCTGGAACACGAAGCCCACGCCGCGGTCACGCGCGCGCCGCACGGTGGCGTCCTCTCCCTCGAAGAAAACCTGGCCGCTGTCGGCCGGCTCCAGGCCCGCGATGATGCGCAGCAGGCTCGTCTTGCCGGATCCCGACGGGCCGAGGAGGGCCACCAGCTCGCCGGTGGGGACGTCGATGCTGACGTCGTCCACCGCGCGGAAGGACCCGAACGACTTCGTGACGTGACGGACCTCAATGGACATTTCGGCGCTCCGATGGGACCCGGGCCTCGAGGAAGACCTTCACCACGAGGGTGAGGACCGCGAGCAGCGTCAGGAGCGACGCCACCGCGAACGAGCCGGGCAGGTTGTACTCCTGGAACAGCTTCTCCACGCGCAGCGGCATGGTGTCGGTCTGGCCGGCGATGTGGCCGGAGACCACGTACACCGCGCCGAACTCGCCCATGGCGCGCGCGTTGCACAGGATGATCCCGTAGAGGAGGCCCCACTTGATGTTGGGCAGCGTGATCCGGCGGAACATCTGCCAGCCGTCGGCGCCCAGGCTCACCGCCGCCGTCTCCTCTTCGTCCCCGATGGCCTGCATGACCGGGATCAGCTCCCGCGCCACGAACGGGAACGTCACGAAGGCCGTGGCCAGGATGAGCCCCGGCGTGGCGAACAGGATCTTCACGTCGTGCGCCTGCAGGAAGGGCCCGAGGTAGCCCTGCAGGCCGAAGATCAGCACGAACATCAGGCCGGCCACCACGGGCGACACCGAGAACGGCAGGTCGATCATGGACGTCAGCAGCGTGCGCCCCGGGAAATCGAAGCGGGCGATGGCCCAGGCCGCGGCCAGGCCGAAGGCGATGTTGGCGGCCAGGGCCCCCGGCACCACCGTCAGGGTCAGCAGGATCGAGTGTCGCGTGTCGGGATCGCCGAACAGGTTCTGCCAGTAGGCGCCGAGGCCGCCGGACAAGGCGCCCACGAAGACGTGGACGACGGGGACAACGACCAGGAGCCCGACCACCGCCGCCGCCAGCAGCGTCAGCGTCCAGCGCACCCAGAACGGGTCCTGCTGCGCGTGGCGCACGCGCCGGGCCGGCGGGACCGGCGGCCGCTCAGGCATGGGCCTCGCTCCTCCGGCTCCAACGGTCGAGCGCGTTGATGACCACCAGCAGGGCCAGCGAGATCACGAGGAGGACGACCGCGATCGCCGTGGCCTCCCCGTAGGCGAACTCCTCGAGCCGGGCCACGATGAGGACGGGCGCGATCTCGGTCTTGTAGGGCATGTTGCCGGAGACGAACACCACCGACCCGTACTCCCCCAGAGAGCGGGCAAAGGCCAGCGCGAAGCCCGTGAGCAGCGCGGGATACAGGGGGGGCAGGATCACGCGGTAGAAGGACTGCCAGCGCGTGGCGCCCAGCGAGGCGGCCGCCTCCTCCGCCTCCGCGTCGAGGTCCTCCAGGACGGGCTGGACGGTGCGGACCACGAACGGAAGGCCGATGAAGACCAGGACGAGCACGATGGCCAGCCGGCTGTAGGCCGCCTGGATGCCGAGCGGGACGAGGTACTGCCCCAGCCATCCCTTCTTCACGTAGAGGCTCGCGTAGACGAGGCCGCCCACCGCCGTGGGAAGTGCGAGGGGCAGGTCGATGAGCGCGTCCATCACCCGCCGCCCCGGGAAGCGGTAGCGCACGAGCACCCACGCGATGAGCAGGCCCAGGGCCACGTTCACCGCCGCGGCCACGAACGAGGTCCCGAACGTCAGCGCGTAGGCCGCGCGCGTGCGCTCCGTCCATACCGCCGCCCAGAACTGCGAGGCGGTCAGCGAGGCGGCCTTCGAGAAACAGGCCAGGATCGGCAGCACGACGAGAACGGACAGGTAGAACAGCGTGTACCCCAGCGACAGCGAGAAGCCGGGCAGCACCCGGCGGTTGGCGTGGGACATCGGACGGTTACCTCGGCTTGTAGATCTTGTCGAACACGCCGCCCTCGGCGATGAACTGCTTGTGCGCGTCGGGGAAGTCGAGCGCGATCTCCTTGATCGAGAACATCCGCAGCGCGGGGAAGGTCGCGGCGTGGGACTTGAGGACGGCCTCGTTCATGGGGCGGTAGAAATGGCGGGCGATCGTCTGCTGCGCCGGCTCCGTGTAGAGGTACTTCAGGTACGCCTCGGCCACGGCGCGCGTCTTCTTGCGGTCCACGTTCGCGTCCACGAGCGCGACGTGCGGCTCCGCGCGGATGCTGATGGGCGGATAGATGATGTCCAGTTCCCCCTTCGCCTCCTGGACCTCCAGGCGCGCCTCGTTCTCCCAGGCCAGGTGCACGTCGCCGATCTCGCGCTGCACGAACGTCACGGTGGCCCCGCGGGCACCGGAGTCGAGGACGGGCACCTGCTTGTACAGCTTCGTGACGTAGTCGATCGCCGCTTGTCGGGATCCCCCGCGCAGGACGACCGAGCCCCAGGCGCTGAAGAAGCTCAGGTAGCCGTTGCCGGACGTCTTGGGGTTGGGCGTGATGACCTCCACGCCGGGCCGGACGAGGTCGGGCCAGTCCCGGATGCCCTTGGGATTGCCCTTGCGCACCACGAACACGATGGTCGAGGTGTACGGCAGCGAGTCGTTCGGGAGCCGCTTCACCCAGTCGCCCGTGATGAGCCCGCGCTGCGCGATGGCGGCGGTGTCGATGTACGAGGCCAGCGTCACCACGTCGGCGGCGAGGCCCTCGATGACCGCCCGGGCCTGGGCGCTGGACCCGCCGTGGGATTGCTTGATCGTGACCGCGACGCCCTTCTCCTTCTGATACTGGGCCGCGAAACCGGCGTTGAGGTCGCGCCACAGCTCGCGGGTGGGGTCGTAGGAGACGTTCAGAAGCTCGACGGAGGCGGCCCTGGTCGGACTCGCGGCGGCGAGGAGGAGGACGGCCATTGCGGCGCGAAGCGGTGTCTTCACCTTTGGCCTCATGTTCAGAAGGAAAGCTGCAGCCGCGTCTGGACGGCGTTCTCGGCAGGCCGGTCGGCGCCTTCCGCAGCTCCGCCCCGGAAGGTCGTCCGCTCGTAGTCGAGCACGTACTTGAGGTTGTCGTTCCAGATCCAGTTGAGGCCGCCGCCCCATGCGTCCGCCCGCCTTACGGACCGGGCGGGATCCGCGAACCCACCGCGGAAGGTCTCCTCGTCGATGTCGAGCCGGTTGAACCGGGCCACGAGCTGCAGCGCGCCCCACGTGCCGGCGGACGGCACGAAGAAGCTCTTGGGCTTCACGTTGCCGTAGGTCGCGGCCTCGCCCGTGACCAGCCAGGAGCCGTTGACGCTCCAGGCAGTGTTCTCGAGCGTAGCCGCGGCCGTCGGCTTCCCCGTCTCGACAATCTGGACGTCGTGCCGCACGTGAACGTACTCCGCGAGCAGGCCGAAGGGGCCGCCGAAGAACCAGGCCTGGGGCGACCAGCGCCGCCGGTCGCCATCGGCGGTCACCTTCGCTCCGTATGCGACGATCGGCACCTGCGAGACCGAGACGTAGGGGCGCAGCAGCCCGGTGGCCTGACCGGTCGTGCCCGCAACCCCGAATCCCACGCCACGCAGCGGGGAGGCACCCTTCGTCCGCCAGGGCTGCACGAACAGCCGGCCCGCGAGGTCCTTGGAATCGTTGTTATCGGTGTCGACGCTCCCACCGTCGGCCACGCCGTCCAACACGGCGAGCTGATACCCCAACACCCCGCGGAGCAGCTCTCCGTGCACCTGCAGCCCGATGTCGCGGTTCGGCACGAGGTTGTTGGGAAGCGCGCGCTCCACGAACAGCATGCTCTGCGCGGACTGGAGACGCTCGATGCCGAACGGCGTCTTCATCTTGCCCACACGGAAGCGCAGCTTCGGCGTGAAGCGCACGTCCAGGTAGGCGTCCTGGAGGACGGTATTGCCGCCGCCGAAGTCGGGGTTCAGATAGAAATCGAAGTACTTCGCCACCGTGCCCTGGACGATCGGGCGGGCGCGGCGGATCAGGAACTGGTCGGTCACCGCCTCGGCCTCGTCGCCCGAGGCGAAGCGACCATCCGCATGCGCGTAGCCGGTGACCTTCAAGACGAAGTCGCCGCTCTCGGACTGGAGCGTGAAGCCGTTCTTGTAGCCGGCCACGAAGGGGGCCTTCGGCGCCGGCGTGGGTGCGGGTGACGGCGCGGGCGCTGGCGACGGCTCCGCGACGGGCGGCGGCGATGGGGCCGTCTCCTGCGCGATCAGCGGCGATGCGGCCAGGGCGAGCAGCGCGGCCACCACGGCCAATCGAATCATCCGGGCCGCACCCATCCTCGCTATCACAGTACCCCTACTGACGTTATAGACATTTCGCTACACTTCGGTCTCAGCCGGCCTTCGCGCCCCGTCCCCGGCGCCGCCTGCCCGCAATCCGCTGGCTGCGCCCCAGAACGTCCGCCAGGCTCGTGTGGTCGAGGATGGCGGCCGCGGCGTTGCGGACCTGGAGGAACAGGTCGAAGAGCCCGGCGTGGCGGGGCACCGTCTCCACCCGGTGCGCCAGCTCGACCGCGTCCGCGAACGGGGCCAGGGGCCCGTCCATCGTGCGGACCACCTCCCCCACGAGGATCTCCGAGGGCGGCCGGCGCAGCCGGTAACCGCCCTCCCTGCCCCGCTGGCTGCTCACCAGGCGCGCGTGCTTCAGGGTCACCAGGATCCCCTCCAGGAACTTCTCGGGGATGTCCTCCTTCTTCGCGATGTCGTGGATCTTCACCAGCCCGCGGCCGTGGGCCTCGGCCAGGTGGAGCAGCGCCTCGAGGGCGTAGAGCCCGCGGCTTGAGACTCTCACTCTATTAACTCTACCGGCGCAGTAGACTTTAAAAGCCGGGACCGTGTCAAGCGGATAGAGGCGGGGCGACCCGCTAGGAGGCGGCGACGCCCGCGGCCGTGATGGCCTTCTCGGCCAGGGCCTGCAGGCGCACGCGGTTCGTCTCGGTGAGGCCCAGGACGGCCGGCCGCGCCAGGTCGGCGATCTCCCGGTCCTCGTCAGGGGTGGTGGGCTGGCCCGACCTGACCCGCTCCACGTAGGCGGCGAGCTTGTCCCATCCCTCCGGCGTCATCAGGCCGCGGATCATGACCGACAGGGTGTCGATCTCCGCCTGGTCGGCGGCCAGGGATTCGTGGCCGCGAAGGGTCCACTCCACCGACTGCCTGAAGACCGCGGCGGGGTTCGCGGCCTCGCCCCCCGACTGCAGCATCAGGATCTCCGCGGCACGCGGCGTCAGATGCGGGAGCTGGTCCGCCACCGCCTGCGCCGCCGCCCGCAGGCGTTGGGCCAGCCGGCCGTCGCTCGAGAAGCCACCGAGCAGGGCGTCCAGCTCGCGCGCGGCGAGCCCGGCCTGGGCCTCGGGCGCCGCGGCCTCCAGCGTGAAGAACGTCCCGCCGTCCTTCCAGGCCACGGTCCGCTCGCGGAACGTCCCCTCCGGGCCCTCCGTCGACGTGTCCACGCGGCGGCCCATCAGGTCCCCCACCGCCACGTCCGAGCGGGACAGCTCCTTCTGGCCTGGGCGCGCTGCGCGGCGCGCCTGCAAGGCGCGGTTGACCTGGTCGTCCGCGGAGAGCACGCCGCGCGGCGCCGGCTCCGCGCGCAGCCAGGCCACCGCGCTGGAGAGCGGGTGGGCGAGCGTGAGGCGCGCCTGCGGAGAGCCGAGCAGCGGGTTGCCGGCCCGCAGCACCCGCCACCCCGCGGGGACGCTCAAGGCCACGCCGAGGTTGGCGTCCGCCCAGCGCCGCTCGCCCGAGTCCCACTCGCGGATGGCCCGGTCACGCGGGCTCTCGGGCACGAAGCCGAAGTAGCCGACGCCGGCCGCGCCGACCAGGACGGCGGCCACGGCGAGCAGCAGGGACACGACGCGCAGCACGCCGCCCGCCAGCAGGGCGAAGAATCCCGACAGCAGCAGCCAGGCCGCGGCCAGGACGATCAGGCCCCTCCCCCGGACTCCCTCCGCGATGACGATGCCGGCCAGGGGGAAGAGCGCGATGGCCGCGAGCAAGGCCAGGACCCGGACGAGCGTGCGGGCCACTTCCCATCCCGGGAGCAGCAGCAGGCCGGCCGCCAGCAGGCCTCCGGTGATCGGCCACCAGGGAACGTCGTGGAGCTCGCGGACGAAGCGCGCGGGCAGCAGCGCCCAGAAGCCCACGCCCGCGGCGGCGAGCACCAGCAGTACGCCGGCCAGCCGCGTCCGCCAGCGCTGCGGCCCCCGGACTTCCGTCTCCTCGTCGAAGTCGCCGGTGCGCCGGGCGCCGGCCGGCGGCGTCCAGTCGCTGACGTCCACGGCCTTGGCCAGGGGCGTCCAGCGCGGCACGCCGGGGCCCTGGATCGGCGAGTCGTCGCCGATCATCCCCTGCTCGTACCAGGAGCGGAGCATCTCGTCGTCGAGGGGCCCGAGCTGCGTCCCGTCCTTCGTCTTGACCTTGTAGCCCTTCGCCACCGGGCCTCCTCAGGGTTGCTTGACGATCTCGCCGCCCTTCATCACGAAGCGCACGCGCTCCAGCTCCGCGATGTCGCGAAGGGGATCTCCGGCCACGGCGATGACGTCGGCGAAGCGTCCGGCCTCGAGGGCGCCCAGGTTCTGCTGCTGATCGAGGAGCGCCGCGGCCACCGACGTGGCGGACTGGATGGCCTGCATCGGCGTCATGCCGTAGCGGACCATGTACGAGAGCTCCCGGGCCTGGCTCTCCGTCCACGCGTAGCCGCCGGCGTCCGTCCCGTAGCTGATCTTCACGCCCTTCCGGACCGCCTTGCCGAAGGCCTCCCGCGCCACGTCCACCATCGTCTTCCAGATGGGCGCCCCCGCCGCCGCGCG
>Ga0075428_100001804_pt1 | contig 22916 bp, 14 predicted proteins | sample RhiMetdeltSRZDD2_FD_75291 | JGI IMG/M metagenome (GOLD analysis project Ga0075428, IMG submission 75291) | Populus rhizosphere microbial communities from Tennessee, USA - Rhizosphere MetaG P. deltoides SRZDD2 | ecosystem: Host-associated > Plants > Roots > Rhizosphere > Soil | place: USA... | reverse complement strand
TGGTAGACTTACCGTTGGTGAACGCATCGTCTCACGTTCATCAAGTGCGGTGATGACGTGATTTCTACCTCGAGACGAACCATCTGTCGCGAGTGATCGACCCGTGAACATCCGAACATACTCAACACCACTATCGGTGATGAGACCGATGTCCCACAGCATCTTTCGATACGTTCGCACCTTACCAATGTATGGTCCGTTTGCATTCAACTCAGAGAACGTCCACGCAGCGTGTTGCAGCTCGTTACCCGCCAGAAATGGTGCAAACGCAAGTGAGAAACCTACGTTTACCGTTCCAGTGGTACTCAATGTTGAGCTCTTCGTATATCGACCCGCGTCGACATCTGTTGCGAGCTGCACACCCATCACAACGTTGAGTGCACTCGCTCCACGTGATGTCGAGATGTCAACGAGTTCAGTGTCATCGGTCGGCGTCCACGACGCACCCGTAACGGCGACAGCAGCGGCGAAACCGGACAACACAACGCAGCCACTCTGTGGAATCTCATACTCTGGTAGTTCATACAGCGTAAACGTCGCAGATGTGTCGTCGTTCTGACCTTCATTAATGAACGCACAGAGACCGGCAGCTCCAGGATCGCCAATGGAAAACGCTGACGCAGCCCACGCCGTAGAGAACTCAAGTGGAAACGTATACGTGTTTTCCTCATCTTCGTTAACTCGTCGCATGAATCCGTAGCCCTCAAGGCGAGTCGCTGAAACCTGGTCACCACGAATGAGAAACGTGAACCAGTGATCGATGGGAAGTTCACTCATATTAAGTACTGAGCTGCCGACACCGGCAACGAAGACAATAATGATGTCGCCTACGACCGACGTAGGTCGTGTAATCGTTGCACTGGATGATGTCGTCGAGCCACTTGAGTTAGTCGTCGCTGCCTTGTACTCAATGTTTGATCCATACCAGTTGATGTTGCCACGTTCCAGTGTGGCCGACAACTCAGCAGCCGTACCACCCTCGATGATTCTCGTTTGTGCGGGAAGCTGCGACGTAAGCTCCTGTGTTACCTCAACACTACTCACAAACTTAGTTACGTTATCGATTCGTTCGTCGATGTCATCAATGTCCCAGTCATGATAGAGACGATGACCAACGACCTGCTCACCTCGCAGCATCGCGACGGCGAAGTCACTCGACGCATCCTTCACGGCGTTACCTCCGTCATGCTGATGGAGAGTGTGGTGCGTCGAATGCGTGGTACGACCTCAGAGTCTGTGCGAATCGAGACGAGTGGCTGTCCCTGACCGTACTCCCAGTCGGTGCATGTATCATTCATCTCAAGTTGAAATTCATCGAGGTAGAGACCAGGAAGATCAAATGGTGTCGCAAAGAGATTATCGAAGGCGAAAGTCACCGGTAGTGTGTTCGAGTTGCCAGTCTCAAGATTCGTTCGCATTCCGATTCTGGTACCGGATGAGAACGATGCGTCTGTGCTCGTCACATTCCACGTGTCAGGTTCAGCTGTGGATCGATTCCACGCCCGACCGCGTAGTGTTGTTCCCTCCATCTGAAACCTAACCGCAAACGCTGTGCCACCAGGTGTAACACCACTTATCGTTCCCGAAGTTGCGATGAGTGTAAAGCTACCTGCGACAAGCTTACGTAGTCGTAACTCAACTGTGTTACTCGTTGTGTAGAGAAGCTCACACGCGTAGAAGTTACTCGCGTCTGTCCAGCGTCCAATTACTTGGATGGTGATGCTCCCACCGGCGGGTGTGATGCCACCACCCATCACGATCTTATCCCAGTAGATGTCGAGATCGGTATGTGAGATCGGAAGCAGTGAGATGCGTGGCGTGTTCACTGATCCATTCGAGTGAGCTGCCTCACCACCTGATACCGAGTAATCACTAGCCGACCCACCTGAGTTAACCCACGTTTGTCCCGTATCCGCTGTACCCCAGCTACTCGCAGCGGTTCGTGTAAACGTGTCAAGTGCGAACGAATCAATGCTCGTACCAGACACGACGATCTGAGGCTCGACGAAGCATGCGTCCGCAGGTGTAGCACCACTAAGGCAAAATGTTGAGTCATAGTCGGTCGTCGGTACCGCAAGTGATGTACCTGTCACTGAACTTATGATACTACCCGTGTTACTCAGAAAGACAAGTCGCGGACGTGCGGTGATCGTTTCTTCCTTAGCGCGAAGTCGACCACTAAACGACCAAGATCCAGTCGCGGGAACAGCCCAACCATACAGCTCTGTCGGTGTCGTAAGACGTAGGACTCCACCGGTTGTGATCTGCGTTGAAAACGTCCACAGCAACGATCGCTCACCACGTACAGAGTAGTCGGTAGAGCTGCTGAGTTCCTCCCCAGACCCATCGGCGGTGAAGCCTTCAGTCGACGCTAGTGAGTCGGTACCTGATGCCTGATTGGGGGTTAGATGATTACGTACATGAGGATCAATGAGTATGAATGGACCGATTCCACGCTGCCGTGTCACGTACTCCATGAGTGTTGAGCACGCGTCAGGAAAGAGCCAAGAGTACGTGAATGACCAGATACGACGAAAGTGAAACGCGCGACTAAAAGCGAGACCGTCGAGTAGATCATGTGAAACACTGTGATCATCACCTGTGCGATTGTAATCACGATCTGGCATCTTAATCTCAACAAGATTACACGGCTTGCCGAACCAGAACGTTGGCGCGTAATCCTCGTCGCAGGGAAGCGGACTGATCGGCGTCATTACTACCTCCGTCGACTCAGTCGCGTCGTCCCAGTCTCAGCGGCGGTCGCGACCTCCTGTGGATTGTCCTTCATCGTTCGAATGATCTTACGCTCAATGACCTCGCCGTCGAGCATGAGAAGCACCACGATCTCTTGCGCACCAGTCTCTGCGTGAGTGTTCGATACGTTCGTCGTACTCGACGTCATCGGTGCACGGATCGCGTTACCGATGTCAGCGGAAGACACGCCTATTGATCGATCAACACCGCGCGAGTATCCGGCTACCGACATTGCACCGAGTTTCGCCCACTCCTTTGATGGTGATGCGATGCCAAGTGCGCGGCGAGCACCTTCTAGTGCACGCTGGACGGCGCGCTTTGCCGCGTCGATAAGTCGACCAACACCGGCCTCGATACCGTTAATCATACCCTGGATCATGTTACGACCAATGTCATACGCGGCACTCAATATGTTAAGCGCTGCTGCTCGCGCTCGCGCCGCGGCGTTGGTGAGCGCGTCCCAGATCCTACCAGGTAGCGTGTTAACTGCACTCGTCGCGTTGTTCACTCCCTGGTGGAAGAGTGACGTAACGATGCCCCATATCATGGTCGCGCCTGCGATGAGACGACTCGGCAGCGTCGTTGTGAAGAAATTAATGATCGTGTTAACGGCGTTTCTCGTTACCTCGATGGTGCCGTTCCATATAGTCATAAAAAGTGTCTTAAGACGTTCAGGCAACGTCATCAAGTTCTTGATCATCGTACCGATGCCAAAGCCGATGGCGAAGAACATGTTGTCGAACGCCTGCACCGCCATGTCACGTAACATGCCCGGCACACGAAGTAAAAACGCTGCGGCGCTGCTGATCATCCCGGGAATCGTCACCGTGAAGAACGTTGTGATCTTGGACCATACGTTTGTGATCCACGTACCGATCGACTGAGCGAATGAGACGATCGATGACCCAACCCGCTTAAGCCAGTTCCAAACCGAGACGAGTGCGATGATGACGCGAGCAATTCCATCGTTAAAGTCGTTCCACGCGCGAGCTGCAGACGCGATAACCTTGACGACGTAAATTAGGAACGCAGCTACTGCCTTGAGCGAGTCGAGAATGCTCTGCAAGAACTGCTTACCCTCTGTCGTACGTAGGAAGTCAGCTAACTGATTGAGCGCGTCAGCGACACTGAGTATGAATCCACGACCCTCATCACCGGCATCACCCGCGAGTGCACCAATGAGATTAAATACAGACTTCGTTAGTGTTCCAAGATCTTTGAGAGTCTGGATCGCCACCTCGATCCAACCCATGAACTGACCGGACGATCTCGCCTTCGCCTGCCACTCACCAAACGATCGAAGAACGTCAGCGAGCCAGAACGCAAATCGCTCAATGAACGGAAGTCCACCCTCAACCGTTCCGATCAACGTACCAAACGCGTCGACGATAGCCGGTCCCAAGATCTCAAGGACACGAGCAGCAGATGCGAGAATGTTACGAAATGCAATGAGAATGTCATTCGACGACAACATCTCACCAAAGAGACGAACGACAATACCAAGTATCGTCGCGACCTTCGCGAGTCCATCACGTAGTACCGGCAGTAAGAACGTTGCCAACTTTGTGAGTACCCCACCGATCTGACCGAAGAACGCCTCCTGCACACTCTTTCGAAGATCACTCATTGGCTTACGAATCTTGTCGAACTCCATCACAAACGCGCGAGCTGATGGAGTAAGTTTCTTCATTGCTTCATTGAGTTTCTCAAGATCACCTGACACGAGTGCCTTGATTGCGTCTCCGACACCCTGGAATGCGATCGGTAGTGGTGCGATGATCGCGGCAAGTACACCAAACGCTGCAGGAAGCGTAAGAAGAAGTGGTATGAGATCAAGTAACGCACCGGTAAGCGCGATGATGATCGGCACTAACGCCGCGATGGCTGTAACCTTAAGCGCACCAAGGAGACCACCACCGAGAGACAGTGGAATCGCGCCGAGGTTACGAAGTGTTCCACCGATCTCGGCAAGTTGAGAAATGGCACCACCCGCGGCGCCACCCATCATCGACAGAGCGAGTGTTCGTCCGGTTGATCGCGCCTCGCGTTGGATGCGACGCAAGTCATGTGTTGCCTCATCGGCGAGATCGTCAACTGAGCGCTCAGCCGAGTTAGCTCCAGCACTGATGTCAAGTGCGATTGACCGCGCGGTGTCATCCGCGCGGTCCGCAACATCATCCAGTGACTGTCGCATCTCGTACGACAGGTTATCAAAGAGAACATCGAGCTGGCGAGCGAGGTTGTCGAACGAGCGATCGATGGAGTCAACGACATCATCAAGCTTGTGCTCTACCTGACGAAAGGCAACGGTGAGTTCACGGTTAACATCACGTGCGAAGTTGTCGACATCAGGATTAATCTGAACATAAGCTTCGTCGATCTTCTCACCGTTAGCCACTTCGTCTCACCTACCTCGCTTTGCCGAGCTGCATCGCAGCGGTCACTCCAGTGTTGCGGTTGTCATCACTCCACCAAGCCGGCATGGGTGGTTCATTAGGATCACGGTTCTTTTCATACTCGATTCGGTCGTCAGTCGTAAGTAGTGGACCCGTAAGCTGACGATTGAGCTTCACCTGTTCATTAGGATCCTTAACCTGCATCATGACGTAGTGGTGGATGAGGCTGAGGGCTCGGTCAGCTCGCTCCCCAACTGGGTCAATGCCGCGAGAGATCGCCCAGCCGTGGAATCCATACCAGTTTTCTCGTCGCTGAACCCATTCGAGGAGGGCAGAGACGGTTGTGTAGGGCGGAGTCCATACTGCTCCAGAAGCCACGGAATAAGCTCGATGATCTGCTTCACACCAACAGGCTTCGTCTTACTGACCGCACGCTCACGAATAAGTGCAGCCGATTCATCAAAGAGCAGCGAATCGAGAATCATGTAGATCGACTCAATACCGTTCTTCTCAACTTCTTCCGTCACGTTTCGCAGCTTTGCGAGATCTGCGATCAGGCCGAGTGGAAGCTCAGGCGCCGCGAAGAAGAGGTCGTCGTGAATGTAGAACTGGATCGGATCAAGTGATCCACCAAATCGTTTGATCTCAACGTCACTCATCTTTTCCTCCGTACAAAGGGGATGGTAGTGACATCGTACAACGCCGCAACGCATGGTCTCTAAACTAAGTTGATCTAGAGCTTTGCAGCGATTATCGCGTCGGCTAGGAAGTGGTTTGGTCGCATACCACGAACCTGCTTGACGAATATCTTCTTAGAACTTCCGATCGGCTTAAAGACGAGCACACGCGCGCGCTTGGGCCGGATTGGAGTCTTTCTCGGACCGTAGATACCCGTGCCATCATGCACAAATCGCGCATACTTTGCGTTGGTTCCTACGCGAAAACCCGGTATGCCATCGATGAGAATAAATTCCCAGTCGATACTCGCACGTAGGTATCCAGTGTTGATGCGACGAGGTGGCTTTGAGAGATTCATCTTCGCCGCAGCCGTCACCTTGACCGCACGTACCGCCATGTTCTTTGCAAGTCCACTATGCGTTCCAGCGAATAGCTTATGAATGGCTCCGCGATTCAGCGAGTGACGAATCCTAACGTTACCCACATGAACGCCACGTGTTCTTAATCGCGACGGTTAGGTTGTATGAGGTACCGACGCAAAGTCCCTGTGGACCAACTGGAGATTGGCCGATCAGTGCCCAGTCGAGAATCGTTGAGTTAGCGCGAAGTGCCATCACAGCGTCAATCATCGCATCTTCAAGTGCAAACACGTCACGATGCAATACAGCGGCTGCGACTGCGAGTTGCGCGCACGTAGGAGGCGCACCATCGGATCTCGGCCCAGGTGCGCAGCGAAGAAGTACCACATTGAGTCCGATGTTCACAACCGGCGGTCCACATCCGGTATCTGTGTCTTGCGTCGTGCTTGTGACACTTGTACCGAACGCGTTTCCTGTCCAGCGTACCGCAAGCGTGCCACATTCACATGCATCCCACGCGAACTCGCCGGGTATCACGCAGTAACGTTCAGGCGCCTCAGCACCAACAGCGGCGAGTGATGCGAGTGTTGATGTGATAAGTTGCGCGGCGATGTCATCGATCGCGGTCATTGTGTACCTACGATCCGAGCACGCGGACCGTCAATGTCAAAGACACGAGCACGTGCACGCAATCCACCTGGGTTGACGGTCTGAATAAACATGTCGGACATTCGCATACCGAGTCTACCGTTATCGAGCAGCTCATTCGGGTCGACGTATGTGATGGATACACCCTGCCGGGATAGTGACTGGATGGGTTGAGGTAGCTGACACTCGCCACCTAGGAATAGGTTGACGAACTCACAGGCTAGTTCACCAACCGCCATCTGTCCGAGCAGCGGTACGTCCTCACCGTAGCGCGCTGTGATCGACCAGGTATCGGTCTGCGTGTCAGCGAGATTAAGGTTGTTACATGTTGGCCAGCGACCACCGTCGACACGGACAAGTATCCGACCGTCATCTAGTCGATAGGATGATGGATCGAGTACGTCACCGTCAACCTTTACCTCAACGATGTCGTAAACAGGTCCAGGAAGCAGTACCTCCTCGAGTGTTGCACATGAGCAGTCTCGAGTGCAAGAACCGCACGTAAGATTTAGCCACTCACCACCACCGAGGTTAACCGGCATTGGATACGTCATTCCCGCGGTAACGGATGGCCAGAGACCGGACGGCCAGGGCACATCAGAGCACGCGCGCTTACACGGCCGTAGGGTAACTGTGCAGAGGCCAAAACGACGACCAGAGAGTGCCCAGAGTACCTCGGTTGCTGCTTGGAGCGCATCTCCGGTAACCGCTGCCGCGCCCGCCGAGAGACTACACAGCCACTTCACAGGCCAGACATCGCATGGACTTGATCCAGTGCCGGAATTCGCGGTGATGACACCGATCGTCTCAGTCGCGGTGACCGCGTCACCTGAGACGGTGCCTGACCACACGAAGAGGTAGTCACCTACCTCGACGCTACTCGAGATGTTCCACGGGTAGACGTACGAACCAACCGCAAGATCAACTATTCCCGAACTCGTTGGCCCAATCACACTAACCGCATCGCTGACGCGGATAACCTCCAGCTGGAGGTCCGGTACCGCGACGCCCGGACCACCGGCAAACTCAAAGAACTCGGCGTAGAAGTTATGTGTCTGCCCACGTACGTAGTTTGTCATCACGCCACATCCGCTGGGCCGAAGTTCTTAAGCTTTGCCGTGAACGGATACGTGGTACTTCTGAAGATCGTACCCGAACCAACCGCCTTCGCCGCGAGTTGACACGTGACCGTCCCACCCGAGATCATCGGTGCCGTGACGACGATGCCCCACGGTCCGGGAGACTTATCGAACGCGTCAGCACCTGGATAGAGCCACGGCGCACCCTCATCCTTGGGCGTCGCGGTGTCGCTACTGTTCGCGATCACGATGGCGTTGGCGACGTTAACGTGCCAGTCGAGGAAGTTGTTTCCCGTTGTGTCCCACATGAACGCCCATGTGAGCTCAAGATAGTCTCCCACCACCGCGGGACATGACACCGCGAATCCTGTGAGGAACTGCCAAGCACCTGACGTGCTTGGGAACGTGAGGTTGGTGGCTTCCTCGATGCGCAGGTTACGTACAACGAGACGATTCGCCTTCAAGTCGAGTGCGGTCTGCGTCGCGGTACTCACCGGTTTGTTCGCATCGCTCGTGTTGTCGACGTTACCGAGACCAACATCAGACTTCGTCAAACCGAGCGCGGTCTTCAACTGCGCCACGGTCCGATTTAACCACGAGCCACCGACACGTTGAATGACGTCGCCGTCTGCGGGACTCAACCCAGCGATGGCTGTAAGATCTGCGTCGAGTGGTTGCGACGCGGCCTGCGCGGCGGCCGCGGATCCCGCTGGATCATACACTCCGGTATGTGCGTGACCACTAGTCGCCGCACCGATACTTGCCGGAGGAGTGTTGGTTGCGTCAAGAACAACGATTCCGGTCTCGCCGTTCACCGAGTCAACGGCGCCACCCCCGCCGCCGCCGCCACTCGTAACATAGCCAACGGCGGTCATGAGCTACTCCCGTCAGTTTCCTTTACGCCAACGCGGTGGCGCCATATGTCACAGACGGTGGTGCCGTCGTTGTAATGTTAAAGCCAAAATGTTCACCGGCTTCAACCGTTTCATCACCGAGCCAACTCGTTGAGAGATTTCGGTCGATCCACAAGGCACTCGCGCCCGCGGTCTCCATCACAGTGACAAAATCGAACACACCGTTCTCAAATGTGAAGTCGTTAACACGCGCGTTTGTGACGTTGGGGAACGCCCAGTACACGTATCGCTGCGCACCAGACGAGTCACACTGTCCGTAACCTGACACCTCTTGCCACAGCTCGATCGACACGTGATTCGTCAGCGGATCTGTACCAAAGAAGACACCGGTACCGGTAACCACACCCGCACCTGCGAAGAGTACGCGCTCGCCCGTGATGAGTCCAATCGCGTCAGGCGATAGGATACACCAGTGCGTCTCAAGCTCCGCACGCTTAAGGAATGATGGATCCTTCTGGTTGACGCACGGTGTTCCATCCGCGAGCTTGGTGAGGAACTCCTCACCATCTTCGTAGTCAGGCGACACATTCGTCTCGGTGAAGCCCTTGATGACAACCATCGAGCTCGACGCACCCGTCACCGGAACACCGCAGGTGTCGAGCTTCACGATGCGAATGACGCGAGCCTTGATCGGCGCAACCTGAAGATCTACCATTTCATCCTCTTAAATGTTGATCAAGACCGCGTGAAGACAGCACTCATACCCAAGTACGTAAGTTCGCTCAGCGATAGCCTTGAGCGTGTTTGTGCTTCGCTCAAACGACTGCTCACGAACGAAAGATTTGATCGCTCCCCTGTAGCCAAACACCTGACCCGTCGCGTAGAGCCATGCCTGACCAACACCCGCCGCCGCACCGGTGGGAGACGTGTTGGAGTATCCAGCACCGGCAATTACGGTGTTACCGGCAATGGTTCGCAGTCGACTACCATCTCGCTGAATGATACCACGATGCATGAGCGACGCGATCGCAATGATCGGTACGTGAATCGTTACCACACCGTGATAGCAATCCTCTGCTGCGTCTTCCAGTGCACCCATACCGAGCGCCGGTGTCACTCCAGTGGAACCAGTCACCACGACAGCGGCGGCCTGGAGTTGCACACGGAACGTGGAAGATGTATCGTAGACGTCAGAGTTCGCAGCAAGACGTGGATACACGGTGTTCGTCACACCCGCTGCCGTACCCGTCCAAAACGCGCGCTCAACTTCATGCGCCTCGGACTGCTCGAGTAGTCGACGAGCGTCGGCGACACCCTTATCCCAGTGTGTTCCTACCGGCGAGCAGTCGACCTCGGCGTAGACGGTGAATGGATTCGCTCCACGCATGTCGCGACCACCTGTGTCAACCTTCGTCGCAGGAAGCGGTGCACCGGTGACACAGTAATCCAGTGCGGTCGCCGAGTTGCCACATAGTGATTGCCACTCCATGCCTGCAAGCACATGTGGATCCGTAACGTCTCGCCATTCAGCCATCGACACGAGACTGTACGGCAGTGGCTGCCGAGTGGGTGGTTCCACGTACTTACGAGGTATGGTTGCCATCCTCAACGCCTCCCTTCGTAAGTACGTGGAACTGCATACCCATCATCTTCCAGCCGACCAAGATGGAAGCTCAGACCGTGCAGCCAGTGAGATCAGCCGCACCGGTGGTGCCGTCGGGGCAGATCGGAATGCTGATGTTGCGCGACTCGTGACCGACCATTGCGATCAACCAGCACTCCTCCATCCACTCCGCGGTGTGGTCGTTCGTTTCATTCAGTACCGAGTCACGAATGATACCGAGATCGAGTCGAAGACCCTGGCCGAGTACGAACGTACCCGGGGAGAACATGAGCGCGTTCACCGAGGTCGGCCACGATGCGATCGCCGAGCTGTTACCCGGGTAACCGGTGGTTCGAACCTGCCAGTCGTTGACCCACTGAACACGTAGACCCTCGGCGTCAAGCAATCGCATGATCCGTGCGTCATTGAACTCGAGCAGGTCGACACCGGTACGCTTCCGCATGTCCGACCGCATCGCGCCTCGGATCCAGCGTGGAAGAACGACCTCGAGCAACGCGCCGTCGGCCATCGCGTACTTGTCACGGTAGTCGATAGCCTGCAGCGAGAGCGCACCGATGACCGGAGCGACGACGCCCATACCGGTCTGGTTCGCGGTACCGGTAACGGCTGTCGACGCGGAGACAAGCTCGGTGATTCGCTTACCGTTCATCTTGTGCGCGTGAGCCGCGAACAGCAGTCGCGTATGATTCGCAATGAGCTCCGGGTAGGCATCCTCGGTGAGGTTACCAACCGTGAGGCAGATGCCATCGCAGTGAAGACGTTCCTCGTTGAACGACGGGCATGGAACCCGCGCGCAAGTCTTGGTACCGGACTGCGCGGTACCGGTGACCGCCGCAACATCCTGCGTCTCATCCCAAGACCACATCGCCGCGTTGCCAACGAGGTCACCGAAACTCGGCGACGTTGGCCAGCGCATGCCGCCACGGTTGATGCCTACCGTCGGCAGATCGAGCATGCCATCCGTCGCGACGATGTTGTAAAAGTCATAACGAATCTCACTCGGCGAACACCAGCCGCCCGCCGCGACGAGTGAATCAACATCGGTTACCTGACGAAGCACCTCGTCGATGTCTGCCGGGGTGGCCTGCGTGTCGAGTGTGTATCGGTGATCACGCTGCAGTGATGCGATCGGATAGCGAGTCGTCTCATCACCGCGAGATAGAACCGGAAGAGACCGCGCCCGCGACTGCATCGCGGCGACGAGTGCGTCCATACCGTCGAGTTTCGAACCGACGGAGAAGTCGGGAATGTCACTCGACGCGACGAGAACCGATTCACGTCGCGCATTCGGAACACTTTGCGCGGCGCGTTGCCGACGCTGAATCTCAGAGAGTGATGGGTTCAAGTTCGATGTCGGCGGCTCGCGTTCCTCGGTGCGAGCACCACCCTTTGGTAGAGCGTTCGCGACGAGACCATCCTTATTCTTCTCATCATCGGTGGTTGCGAACTCACCCTCAGTTCCCTCAACCTTGCTCTTCATCGCGGCGAGAGCCTCTTCGTCCTTCTCCTGCTTCTGCCGCGCAAACTTCGCGTTACGAACCAGCTCGATGCCATTCGCCAGTTCCTCAGCGCGTGCGAACTTCGCGGCGTCAACCGAACCCTCGGTGACGGTGGCGAACTCCTTCACAGCAGCGGTCTCGAGCGCCGCAAGCTCCTCGATGGAAAGGGAGGTCACATCCTGGGGGAAGGATACTCCCTGGTTCTCTTCACTCATGGATGAACCTCACAATGAGAAATTTCACTGGACGGTGATCGCTAGTGATGATTGTACGGATGCATCAGTGTGAATGCAAACCGTGTGTTACTCTGTGCGTGTGGTAAACTGATCCGTGGTACTAGCGTTGCTCATTGCATTTGCCGCTGACGCAACGAGTGCGTCTCGTTCTTCCTCAGCGGTGCGTCGCGCGTCTGCAATCATAGCGTTGGCAACATTCGATGTGATCGCTTCAGTACGCTTACTACCACTGCATCCACAAGCCATCGTTACTCCTAGATAAATCGTCCGATCGGACCACGCGGATAATCAACTGGGTTAAAGTCAGCGAACACACGAGAACTCAGTGAATCAACACTGAACACCCAGCTCTGCATTTCACTGACTCGTGTGCCAAACACCTGCGCACGCATCTGCTCCAATCGCGCCTCGTTCACCGCATCCTCTGTGACCACACCGGCGGCTACGAGAGTCAGCTGACGATCACCGTTCATCGTAGTCGACGTACGAGGAATTGGGAAGCCAGGTACGTTAACCGCCAGGAGTGCCACCATCCGAAGACTGCCCCCAAGACGCCGCCAGTCACCAGATAGAGCGGAAGCTCGGAGTGCGTGAATGTTGTTGTGATCCACCCCAGGACGAACAGCACCAGCGATCCAGATACCATGATCGTCAGCTCCTGCCGTGACATCTGCCACTGCAGTTCCGGTGTCACCGTAGTGATCGATCGCCTGCATCGCGGTGATGCCTCGCGTCGCGGCGTGACTGGTACCGAGCGTGATCTGTCCAGCGGCAACCCGTGTTCCATCCGCGGTGACAACCTCTCCGGTGGTGAAGTAGCTGTAGTCACTCTCGTAGGGTGGTTGCACGCAGGAGTTGGCGAACGACGTGTGACACGCACCCCACAGTGCGGCATGACCAAAGATACGACCATCATCAGTCACGGTGAACGGCGTAACGGTAGTCAGCTTCGGATTGTCGAACCACTCACGAGGTGGTGTCTTGATGTCTGCGCAGGCCACCAGGTCATCCGTCTGTACGTCATCAGCAAGTGGCGGCGGTTCGATACCCGCAGACTTATAGTGAGTAACCAAGTGATCGTAGGCCATCCGACGACGTTTCTTATCAAGATTACTCAGGCGATTCGACGCAAGGTAGTTCATACACGTGACGACTGCGTTCCAGTTAGCGAGACCAACGGTGCCATCATCATTGATCTCATGATGCAGCAGTCGACACTCATACTTACCGACCTTCTTCCGATGCGACTGACCTACGTACGCAAACGCAGCCTGTGCGACACTCAGAGGAAGTTCATCGGGAAGCATGAGATCAGCGTCGATCGCTGACCACGAGTCATGTGTGATGTCGGTCATATGTACGGTCGCTGCCGTGACCGCGTCAGCCGCGACGGTATCACTCACTAGAGCGATCTGCGCCTCAACGAATGCTGGAATCGAGACAAGCGTTGCGGCGCGGATCCGCCCTCCGTGATATGTAGTCAACTTCGGCTTCTGCATGAGAGGTTGCGGAACAGCGGGATCAGCATCCTTGTCGAACGGCTCAAACTCCATCTCAACATCGGCGTCTGCGATACTGTCTGGGTCGATGGAGATTCCCTTAAGGAATCCCTCCTTCACGAGTCGGAATGCCTCACGTCCGTTCTCGCCACCCATGTCAAAACGTCCACGCCCACGAACCATCGCGGCGTTCGCCGAATCACGCCATACCTTGTCGATGCTACCTGCGATAACGGCACCCTGATGCGCACCCAGGTTGGCCGGAGCCCACTGGAGTGGAATCGGTGGCTCAGCCCACTTCAGTGAGCCGGCAGAAAACTTACGACCATCACCGGTTTCCACGCCTTCAACGACGAGGATACCTTCCCACTCACCAGTCTCTTCATTGACGACCGTTTCGGTCGCCGCTGCATCCGCCACGATCGCCTCCTCGCAACCACAGTCATCATCCAGTGCCATCTTACCCTTGCCCTCATTGGGCCACTTACCGGTCGCCTGCTTGTGATACTCAGCACAGAGACCCTTCGGATTCTTCACCTTGTCACCGAGGTTAGCGACGCAGCGAGTGAAGTCACCCTTCGTGTTCCATCCGATCTTCGCGGCGCCCGGACCCTTGATCCAGTGGTTCCGCAGGTTATGACCGCCACCACCCTTGATGTTGACGTCACGTTCTTTCTCAAATGAAGTCACAGGATCACTCACTGGATCATCCATAACTGCGTCAGCAGTAACGCTATCACTGTACAATGGGATGTCCGTGTATGTACCTGCGAAGGCGAGACGTAGCCGGTCGAAGCGGATCGGACCGGTACGATCCTTGATACCGGGAAGATCCGACGTACGGTTCGTATACACGAGTGTCACGTGTGGGATCCACGGCTCGTGCTGCTCAGGATAGTAGTCATATCTCATCGCGGTTCGCGCGATAATGTCAATCTCATCACGCACAGGTTTGAGCTCGCTACCTGACACGAGCAGCACCAGGCACGTATCTTTCTCGGGTTCGGTAGGGTTGAACGCGGCTACTGCGAATCCCTCTGCGTCGACGACTGGGACGTCACGCGCGACGGCGCGAAGCTGCTCAACGAGCAGCATCCTCGTCGCGGGAGTGATCTTCGCTGCCGGTCCGAGGTAACACAATGTCAGATGAAGATCATCTACGTCGAGACCGTTCTCAACGGCGAGACGTTCTGCCTCCTCACGCGTCGGAACGAGTGCGATCATCCCACCGTCGTAGTCCTCACCACCCGCGACGAGCGACGATCCGTAGTCGATGAACGGTTCGTCACCCTCGAAGTAGTCGTTTGGATCCACGACGAATGGATCCTCATCATCATTGATGACGACGAGTTCCAAGTCATCCACGAAGGAAGTTGTCATCTCACACCGACCCATCCGGTGGCGGAACCACCCGAACTCGAACCACCGACTGGTAACCCTTCTTCGTAACGCTCAACACACGGAACCGGAGACCTGCGGAAAGCAGCATCTCTCGCTCATTCGCGAAGTGACTGAACGGCTTAACGAACATCGCGCCGGTACCCTTCGGTACCTCGATCTCCATCAGGACACTGCCGCCAAATGCCGCGGTCCCACCGACCGATGAAGACATGAACGCTTTATCTTGCACAGTCTTACCGAGCAACTTCTCCAGATCTTCGTGACTCTTGACGCCACCAAACTGGTCGAAACTGGTACCACGATGTAGCAAAATATCTTGATCCAGTGGACGCATGCCGTCCTGCATACTCTTTGCGTCCGCGAGTACCGACGGTCCAGGTTTAGTCTTAAGACGAAGCGCGCTGTTGATCGTGTGATAGTAGGATCCCGTATACTTCTTCATCGCAGACTTCTGCGCGCCTGTGATTTTCTGCTTGTGATACCACGCGGTAGCCGTGTCGGTGGATATGACTTTAAACTCGCTGGAGCTCATCGCCAAGACTTCGGCCTTGGTACGTTCAGACTGATGCGAGAGTGGTATCAACGTGGCGACACTTGGTGCGTTATGTTTAAGAACGGCATCCGCGTCGAACGGCATCTCATGAGTGGCGGTCATGTACCCATCTTTGGTACTGAGCCACGCCTTGATCTTTGCCTCAAACTCCTGCTTATTCGTCGCCTTTGTATGATCCGCGCGACCCTGGTCGACAATCTTGATGATGTCGAGCATGGAAAGTGTTGGGAATGCCTTCTGCGTGTTGATGAGGTTCTTCCACGTCGCCTCGACGTCGTCCTTCAGGTATTTACCACTTGACGCTTCCTTGAACTTCGCATATACACTCTTACGAACCGCGGCGGTACCGATCTTGTTCGCGGGAACATCACTTACCTCAAGCGCGTTCTTCGCATGTCCCTCCGCACCGGGAATCGGGATCGGAACGGTCGGTGACTTGGGAGTCACCGGAGCGTTGACCTGGTTCACCTTCGGCAGTGACGACGCGGGGGCAGGTATCTTTCCGGTGGCGTACGCCGGTTTGTTGAAGTCTTTAAGCTGCTTCCAGTGGTCGTTCGTCATCACCTTCTGTCCGGCGAGCGTCTGCGACCACGGCAGCACCTTGTCACTAAACTGCGACTCACCATTCTTGCTCTTTGACGTCCACGGGACACCCCAGTCGACTACCGCGAGCAGCTGCGGTAGGTTCAGTCCTTGGATGTCAGAGTCAGATGACGTCTGCTGCGCCTGAATGAGTTTCTCGTAGATCGCCTTGGGAGACCACGACGGCGAGATGTTGAGCTTCTTGAAGTGGTTGTAGAACTTATACTTCAGACCCATGTCGAGATGTGAGATGTCATTCGTCGGCGTGTTGGGCGGCTGGTTCCCGATTGGATTCAGTGCGTTGACGTCGGGAGTAGCGATTGTGCTGCCTGGGATCTGCCACTTACCACCCATTGAGTCCGAGTTGATCCACGCGTCGAGTACGCCCGGATATGCGATCTCAGACAGCACATCCCACGATCCACTGTCGAGCTGCTGCTCAGCGGTGAGAATCGTCGCACCGTTAAACTCGCCGTTGATGAGACGATACTTTGTGCCACCCTTACTCGTACCCTCAGCGAAGACGGTACCGATCGGGTAGTCCTGGTGAACGTCCCAGATACTCGTCGCGCTTAGGTTCCAGTTGGGTTCAGATGCCTTCGTAGCTGCGACGTTCTTAAGATTCTTCTGAGTAAGTAGAGCGTGACCAGTCGGCGCCCACTTAACGTCACCTGAGTCTTTCTTCATGGTGTCGAGGTCAGCGAGCGCGTAAAACTCCCACCCAGCGCCGGTTCCCTTATGAATCGCGACCTTGTCTGGAGTATTGATCTTTGTAGCTTTCCACGTCTCACCGAGTGAGTCCTTGCCGGTTGCGATCGCTTCACCGACATCCATTTTTTGTGCGAGATCAAAGATCTGATTCGGTGTGATGCTCGTGTTGGTGAACGCGTCGATCATCGCCTGCGAGTCAGTGGGTAGTGATGCCTTACCTGGCTTGGGAGCGAGTAACCACTGTGTGTTATTACTTGAGGCCTCAATGTCAGCTTCGATCCCGAGCTGTTCAGGATCGATGCCACTTACCCAGCTAAACCAGTGACCCTCAACGTGATGCTTCTGCATGTCATAGAAGACGTCACCACCCGAGTCGATCTTCTTAACGATGCGAAGCTTGTCGTTATCGGTAACCGCGATGACGTCACCGTCGCCGTAGTTAAAGTGTACGTTGTTGACGACACCATCCCAGTTGCTAATGGCGTTCTCATTGAAAACCGGTCCCACCTTGTCGGTGATGTCGATGACCGGCATCTGATCTTTATTCTGATTGAGCAGTCCATACTTCTCAAGAATAAAGTTCTTTCGAGCGATAAGCTTGTCGGCGAGAGGTGCAGACAGACCGGAGTCCTTCACCATCTGCTTAATCTTGTCATCACTTATGCCGAGCAGCTTCTTCGCCGAATCGATCTCTTGTGATGTACTCATCCCACCAAAGACCGTCGATGCAGTTGGGTTCATCGACATCTTCTTCAGTGTTTCCAACTCAGTTACGTTGTCGCCGAACGCGTTACCCTTAGGCGCACCCTGTGCACGGTAGAGCAGCGCACCACCGTTGTCGATACGCCACGGCTTACCGTCGGCGGTAACGATGTTGTCGTAACCCAAGCCGACAACATCCCAGTTGGCGAGCCACGCGTCGATCGCGAAACCTTCCTGCACCTTCTGCAGGTAGGGACCGTCAGAGAGCTTACTCTGCAGATCACTCTTCGTGTTCGGTACGATCTTCGACACCACAACGTTACCGATACCCGGTGCGTTCACACCGTGCTGCACCTCGGGAACGTCGATCCCAACCGCCGCGTAGAGTTGGTTCGCGAGCACCTCATTCGCCGCGTGCTGCTGTGACTTCGCCTTTTTCACGTAGTAACGTGTGCCATCAGGTGCCTCAAAGAGACCACCCAGGTTCGATCCCTGCTGGCTACCGATCTTCTTCCAACCGGTCAGGTCCAGTGGTGTGTCAGGAGATCCAGGTGCGGGAGTGAGTGGTGACTTAACGTTGTTAGACTTAATCCATATGTTAAGTTTGTTGAAGAGTTCATGCTTGTTGGGTGCGTTAATGTTTATGAGCTGTGCGCTAACCCAGTCGTGAATGGCAACGACATCAGCGGGAGAAAGATTCGATCCATACTTTGACTTCTGCTTCTTATGTACGGCAACCGTCTCCTCGAGTGCTTGCCAGATCTGCTCGGGAGACGCGTTTTCTACATCAATGCCAAGCTTACTCTTAAAGGTACTATGAAGAGTAAGTGCATCCTTCTTACTGATGTGACTTGGTGACGTATGTTGAAGTCGCGACACAGGAACGGTAGTAAGTGGTGACTTGTGGTACGGCTGATCGACGAGCTTCTTTCCGCCCATTTTCTTAGGTGTCGCAGCGGGAGGCGCGTTGTTGGCGAGTTTACCCGGCTCAACCCAGTCGAGAGAGCCATATTCCTCAGCGAGCAGGTTGTAGAGCTTGCTTTTCTTTGCGATCTCCTCGGTCTCCCACGTGTTATCGGAGGTCTTACTCTGAATAACGTAGTAAGATCCATTCCAGTGAATCCGAAACTCATTATCTGGACTCACCGCTATCGTCGTACCCGCGGAGTGCTTCTTGTGAATTAGCGCGTGCGTGATCTTGATGGGTTTCGGCGTGAACGTCGTCTGCGGTTTCGCAACAGCGGCATGCGCCTTATCAGTGATGTTCTTAATAACGGTGTCCCACGATGCAGTGGAATCTGAACCGTCACCCATGTCGCCCATACCGTCGTCATCTTCGACGGTTACCGTACCGGGTGTACCCGCGAGGTCACTGAACTCACCAACCTCAAGCTTCGTCTTCTCATCATCTTTCTTCTTTGTAAAGACACCAAAGACGCTGTCGATCTCCTTGGCAAGCGCAGGATGAAGTAATCCTGCATCCTTCATACCAAGAATCTCGTCCTTCGTCAGCCACTTCGCGTCACCGGTCTCTGTGCCGTCAATGTGCGGCTCAAATGTCTCGGGCGCCTTCGCTGCGATGTTGGAGTACGTCCACGGCTTCTTACCCTCGATCGGCACGTTGATGTCGTGCGAGCCGACCTTCGACATCTGTGCGAGGAACGCCTCGGAGGCACCTACCTCCTCAAAGAGCTCACGTGCCGCGCCTTCCTCGAACGTCTCCTTCTCATCAATCGCACCACCGGGAAGCTGCCACTTACCCTTGTTAGATGACACCATTGGTCCACGCTGCACCATGAGGTACACCGGTTCGCCTAGTGTCGGACTTGGCGCCTGGATGAGTAGTCCAGCGGCGCCGTACTTACCCCACAGACCCTTAGCGGCGTATCCGTCACCTGACTTACCCTTGTTGGGATTAAGTTTAAATGGCGACGATGACGACGACTGCGCGGGTGGTATGAAGACGTTAGGTGTTTCATTTTCATCAACGATGAGTAACTCATCGTTGTCGAGATCCTCGAGATGCATGGACGCGTGACCTGAACCTGGCACACCGACGTTGAGTGCCTCATTCGTAACGTTAGTGATCTTTTCCTTCTGCTCAGGTTTGAGCGCCGACCAGTGAGTCGACGTCAGCTTACTGACGTCGCTGACGATCTCATCCCATTCAGCATCCTTGATGCCTTCGAGATCGAAGCTACTCTTAATGACCTCGAGCAGGTTACCCGGGAGAAAATCTTTCTTAATGAACTTACCGTCGTTACCTCGTGGATGCTCGGTCGGATCAAACTTCTTACCTGTTGCAACGATCGCCTTCACAAACTCAATGTTGTACTGCAGTGTGGTCTTTCGTGTCGAACCTGCAACGATCTTCACAGTCGGTCCTACGTCGATGAACTGTGTTACGTCGGTTCGCTTCATTTGCTGTGGCTCAAGCGACTTCACTGATTTTTCTTTACTGCCGCTCGCCACGAGTGTACTCGACGACACCAACTCGACATCGATACGATGAATACCGTCAGCACCAACACCGTTATCGGCAACGATTCTGAACTGCGATTTACGAGGAAGAATAACCTCACTCTCATGCTTAAACTTATCCACTGAGATATCACCTGGGCGGATCACACCAGTTCCCTCAGAAACTAAGATGCGCATCAACACCGGCTTACCGGTAATGTGACCCTCATGTTCATCAGCGGTAAAGTATTGTGAGATCTTAGAGTCTGTAGTCGTCGACGTGTATCCTGCGTCATCCCACGTTAGTCCAACGTTGCTCTCTGTGTCGGACCACGTATCACCCCACACAAGATTAGGATCTTGAATACCACGTTCGACAACGATGTCTTTCTTCAGTTTTGATTTAGGATGATCAAACCCTTTATCGAGTGTTGACGTTAGTTCTGGATGCCCATGAACCCAACCTGAACTGTCGATGTTCCAGTTATCCTCGAGATCCTGACGAAGAACCGAGTTGATGTAAAATGCATCGTTCTGGTAACTCTCGAGGTGATTGATGAAGCCATCAATCGTATCTTTGTCGTAAACTCCGCTATAACTCGGCTTACCTTTATGATCCTTGGGAGCGAACAAGTCGGTTGATTGAACAAGCGATCGCGCCTTATCACCCGTCCTAGCCTTGCTCATACGTTTAAGAATCTTGCTTATGTGATTAGAGTCGATCGCAATCTTATGACCATGACCGTGATGACCGTGATCAAGTTGGTTATGTTTACCCTTCAAGTGGAAGTTTTCACCGTCGGCAACTACCACGGCGGCTGCTGAAAGTGTCTCCAAGGAGGTCGAGTCGACGTCATAGAGCACGGTACAGCGACAGTTGATGGCCTCGCCACCACCGCTTGGGTCCCCGGGATACCGTAGTGACTTACCACCCACGCTGAAGTAGCCATCTAGTGGCTGTTCCTGACCGTCCGCCTTCGCGTGAGAGGGCCGCACAATGCGATCATCGGTCGCCTCCCACTTCTTCGTGACGGTGAGCTCTCCCCACTCGGCGAGCTGTCGCATCTGCGCGTACTGCCCACCGTTGAGCGCGGCCATCACCTCCGTGCGTGCGACCGTGAGTGCCTGCTTCTCACTCAGTTCTGCGACGTTCCTCACACGTGCGGCAAGCTCAGCGATCGACTCACCGTTCATGTGACCGGTGATCAACTCATTGCGAGCGATCTCCCACATCTCATCACTGAGAAATCGAATGCGGTTCGCAGCCTGCTGCAGGTACGTAAGCGTGGCGTCGTCAGAGATCTTTGGCAGCGTGGTCTTTTCCAGTGTGGGAACGACATCATTCACACCTGCGACCACCTGCTGCGCACCGCGATCATACACCTTCGCGATGAATGGAAGTAGCTGACTCTCCACCTGACTGGACCACTCCATGGGAATGATCCCCAGCGAGTCGATCGCGGCGTCTCCCACGACAACCTTCGGCGTTGCGTCACTGATACCCGACGCAACGAACGTGGGAGTAGCCGCGAACGTTACGTGATTCGCGACCAGATCGAGCGTGATGACGACCGTCTTTCTCATTATCGCACTAGCTCGTAGGACGAGTTTACCTGTATCGGTTGATGTGAACGTTGGCAGCTTTGTCACCGACCGCCTCCGATCGTCGCAGCGAGTCGCGGATCAGGCGTAACGTCAACGGTGAATGACGTACTCGGTTCGGGACGCACCGCCGGTGGCGGTCCCTGCTCGCTTGGAGATGACTTCGAGACATCCCCTGGTCCACCGCTGTCGCCTGGCTGGACAACCGGCTGGGGTGGCGCAACGTCGACGCCTACGAGCTCCTTAGCCGCCTCCGGCGAACCCTGCAGTCGGATGAGGTTCTTCAGTACCATATCCTTGAGTTCATCCGGGGCGGGCTCATCTTCCTCCGTGAATCCGAGTTCACGTCGCAGTGCGGTGGCAGAGATCTCAAGTCGATCATACGCATCGGTCGCGTTCTGCGCAAGATCAGGTTTCGCGGTAAGCTCAGTTGCGTCATACCACATCACGTATCGACCGCCATCATCCCGAATGGGCAGGATACGCGACACCTCGAGCGCCGGGCGCAGGTAGCTCATCGTGAGACCGTGACAGATGATCTCGACTAGTGGAGCGATGTGAATCTTGATGCCCGACTCATCGATCTGCCACGCCGTCCAGTGGTTCACATTTTCAACACCCGTGAGAACCTCCTGTGGCATGTTGAGCGTCGTGGCAAGTCGCTTGATCGTACGATCGCGCATGTCGAGCAGCTTGGGATCAAAGAGTGATGTGAACGGTAGATGCTTGATCTTATCTGCGTATTCACCGGGAACGCGAAGCGGCAGTGGAATCGCAGCGGATGCGGTTCCCGGGTTCGCGATGGACTTACTCCCGATCTCTACGAGCTCAGCGACGAACGGATCCGGCGCCTCCTGGAACTCAGGACGAACCGGGAACGTGATCTCCTCAGGAAGAATGAGAAGACCGTTCGACGCGAGACGAGAGACCAGATCGGTGATGATTCGTCGGTTGATTAAATCGAGCTCACGCAAGATCGGAAGTGCGGGTAGTGACGCACTGGATGCTCGCCACGAGAACTGCTCGTCAGGCTGCCAGATCCGGAACACCAGCGAATCACCTACGAGTGGCCGCCACGCGTTTTCGTCTACCTGTACCTCATACCGTGTGTCATAGACCGGAACGTTTCCCGATTGGCCACGCACGGTGCGTACAGATTCATCGGTACGAATCGGCCTAATCTCGTCAGCGGATCTCGTCTCCCACATCCGATCGCCGTTGACGTCCTGTGCGACGACGTAGCCCTCACCGGGGATTGACAGCTTCACGGTGAGAGACT
>Ga0075428_100001803_pt1 | contig 22916 bp, 22 predicted proteins | sample RhiMetdeltSRZDD2_FD_75291 | JGI IMG/M metagenome (GOLD analysis project Ga0075428, IMG submission 75291) | Populus rhizosphere microbial communities from Tennessee, USA - Rhizosphere MetaG P. deltoides SRZDD2 | ecosystem: Host-associated > Plants > Roots > Rhizosphere > Soil | place: USA... | reverse complement strand
CGCCCCACGTCCGCGGCATGTAGAGCTGGTACCACGGCGCCATGCCGTAGGCTTTCGCGACCTCTTCGAGGGCCGTGCTCGTAGCCGTCGACAAGATCATCTGATGATGTTTTGCGCGCGCGGCACGTGCTGTCGCGAGCTCGCCCTCGTGGAAAAACGCCTGCTGTCCTCCGACGGGGCAGACGAAGATGGGCGTTTCCCATTTGTTCCCGAACACGTCGACGCTGAGATCCGCTTTTGAAACGTCGACCAGCCGGCGCGGCCTGAGGCCGATGTGCTTGAAGGCTTCCATGTTCGCCTTCAGCGTCAGGTCGTCGTCCACACCGGTGGCCATGTAGCCCCAGTGCGCCGGTGGAAGCGCGCGGCGCGCAGCCTCCTCAAAGTCCATGACCTGGAGGAAGTCTTTCGCAGCGGTCGGTATTGCGTCGTGCGACGCGACGAGCTGTTGCGCCCACGCGCGCGTCGCTGGAGCGACGACGGTGCTGGCCGCAATGAACAGGAGGAACTCGCGTCGATTTTGTGAGAGGAGTGGACGATTCTCAGTCATGAGTGCCACCTCGCGATTTCGACCGCTTGCCTAACTTCGCACTTCAAACTTCGCCCCTCGACCTATGGTTTGCGGGCCCGCATAAGATACAGCGTTTCGCGGTTATCTGAAGCTCACGAGCTGGTTGCGCGCGTCCGCGCCCACTCGCTAATCGCGCTTGTGAACGTTAGCCTGTTCCCAAAAGGATCTCTGATGGACATGTCTCTGGTCCCCCAGGGCATGTCGTCGACACCAGGACGAGCGTACTTGTAGCGTTTCGCGATCAGTTCCGTCTGAAACGCATCGACGTCGTCGGTTTCAATCCGCAATGCAGCGCCGGGGACCCCATCGCCGTAGTGCTCGGACAAGTGGAGCACGCACTGATCTTTTGACACCTGCATATACAGGGGAGCGCCGGCCTCGAAGCGATGTTCCCAATCGATCGTGAAGCCGAGGAAATCCACATAGAACTCGCGCGCTTTGCCTTCATCGAACATTCGGAGGATGGGTGTCGTCTTGACGAACTTCACGAGCGCCCCTTGTGTTTCGAGAGAAGCAGATAGAGAACGAAACTGATCGCAAACGTTACGAACCACGCGTAGGTGTAGAGCGAATCGAGAAACGTCGGATTGGCGACCTGCCCGCCCGGCGTTGCCGCCGCGCGCAGGAACCCCGGCACCACGGGCAGCACGGCAATGACCAGCGCGATCACTGCGCGCGGATTGAAGCCGCCCGAGTAGGTGTAGCGTCCGTCGAGTTTGAACAAGTCGACGGGCGACAGCTCGCGGCGGCGCAGCACCCAGTAGTCCGCGATCAGGATTCCTCCAATCGCGCCCATCAAGCTCGAGTAACCAATCAGCCACGTAAAGATGTACGCGGCCGCGTCCGCGTAGAGCTTCCACGGCAGCATCACGATCCCGATCACCGCCGTAATCAGGCCGCCGGTGACATAGCTGATGCGCCGCGGGGAAAGGCTCGAGAAGTCGTTTGCCGGCGAGACGACGTTCGCCGCCATGTTGGTCGTCAGCTGCGCCAGGAGAACAACGAGGGCGCCGAAGATGATGACGGGCGCGCTGCCAATCCGCGCGATCAGCGCCACGGGATCCCAGATGGCTTCGCCGAACAACACAATCGTCGCGCTGGTCACGGCGACGCCGATGAAGGCGAACGCTGTCATCGTTGCCGGCAGCCCCATCGCCTGGCCAAGCGCCTGCGAGCGCTGGCTGCGCGCATAGCGGGTGAAATCAGGAATGTTCAGACTGAGCGTGGCCCAGTAGCCGACGTTCGCGGTGAGCGCGGCGGGGAAGAGGCGCCAGAAGGGGACGTGCGCGGTCTGGAGCCGCACCGACTCGGACAGAATGTGACCGAGTCCGCCGCCGCGGACGATCGCCCACCCGAGCAGGAGCGCGCCTCCGCCAAGCAGTAGCGGCGCCGACCAGCCTTCCAGTTTCTTGATGCCCTCCAGCCCCTCGACGATGATCCAAACCTGGATTCCCCAGAAGATTGCGAACGATATCCAGATGCCGATCGCAACGTTCGCCCACCCGGGCGCGGCGGCAACCATCAGCGCGTTCAGTGCCAGCGCGCCGATCCACGTCTGAATGCCGAACCACCCGCAGGCAACCAGCGCACGGAGGATCGCCGGAATGTTGGCGCCGCGGACGCCGAAGCTCGCGCGACACAACACGGGAAACGAGACGCCGTATTTGGTGCCTGCGTGCGCGTTGAGAATCATCGGCACGAGCACGATGACGTTGCCGAGCAGAATCGTCAGCATCGCCAGCCACCAGGTCATCCCCTGCTGCATCAGGCCTGAGGCGAGCGTGTAGGTGGTGATGACCACGCTCATGCCAATCCAGAGCGCGGCGATGTGATAGGTGGACCACGTCCGGCGCGAGAGCGGCGTTGGCGCGAGATCGGGGTTCCAGAGGGGACTGCCGGAGAGATCTTCGGTGACCTCGACGAAATCGGGACCACCAAGGTCACGAAGATCTTTTGAACCACGAAGGTCACGAAGGTCACGAAGAGTAGACATTTTTATCCTTCGTCTCCTTCGCGCCCTTCGTGGTTGAAGTCCTCGTCGCGTTCTTCGTGGTTGAAATTCATCGCCGCGCGGCTGGTTCGGCCGCCGCGTACCCCTCGGCGTCGTAGCCGCCGTGATAGTGCTTCGCATCAGGTCGGCGAATCCGCGAGTGGGGAAGAACGCGATCGCGGCGGATGCCACGGAAGTCGTCGAGCGTGCGCCAGTCGTGGCGTTCCATCGTTTGCTGCATGCCGGCCACCAACGACTTGATGACGTTCGGTCCAATCGCGTGATCGAGCATCGCCGCCGTGCACACCTGCACGGTGCCGCATCCAAGCAGAAAGTAATTCAACGCGTGCGAAAAGTCGGCGATACCGCCGATGCCCGAGAACGACTTCTCGGGGAACGCCTGTGTGAGCTGCGCCATCTTCGCCAACGACAGCGGCAGAATCGCCGGACCGCCGAGGCCGCCGCTCGACACGAACCCGTCGACGTTCATCTCGAACTCGAGCGTGTCGGGATCGATCGGCGGCAGTGATGGGAAGGTATTGGATGACACGATCGCGTCGGCGCCGCCAAGAAACGCTCCTCGCGCCTCGACCACGATGTCGGTCGTCGACGGCGTGAGCTTCGCCCACACCGGCACACGGGCGACCTCCTTCACCACCTGCGTGACGACCGAGATCAGCTCCTGGTCCTTGCCGATGTTCGACCCCATGTCCTTGCGATCCATATGCGGACACGAGAGGTTCAGCTCCAGCGCGTCCGCGCCTTCGGCCTGGCATGCCTTCGCCAGCGTTTGCCAGTTCGCCAGCTCCTGATCGCTGCCCGATCCCGCCATGATGGAAGCGACGAGAACCTTCCTCGGGTACGCCTGCTTGATTTTCGCGATGTGCGGCACCCACCAGTCGAGCGTCTTGTCCGAGATGAGCTCCCAGTTCCACGACGAGTGCAGCACGGCGCCGCCCCGCTTCTGCATCGACAGCCGCGGCGAGTCGGTGCTGGCGCGGAGGAATTTCGTCTTCGGCCCGTCGACGTTGACGACAGGATGCAGGCCGATTGTCTTGGTGACGACGCCGCCCCACCCTGCGTCGAACGCTCGCATGATGTTGCTGTCGGATTCCGTTGGCGGCGCTGACGAGAGGAGAAACGGGTTTTCAAGTTCGAGCCCGGTGAACGTCGTCGCGAGATGACTGGCCATTGCAGATGCCCCTTTGAATTTCTTTGGTCCGGCTAAAGCCTGACCCCACCGGCGCCTTCAGGCGGACCATGCCTATATAGTAGGGCGGATGGCCACCCTCCTTATTCGCAACGGTATCGTCATCACCGCCACCGATCTATACGAAGGGGATGTTTTCGTCGATGGCGACAAGATCACGGCCCTCGGCTCATCGCTGCAGATGAATGCTGACCGCGTCATCGACGCGAAACGGAAGTACGTCCTTCCAGGTGGCATCGACGTTCACACCCACCTTGACATGCCGTTCGGCGGCACGACATCTGCGGACGACTTCGAGTCCGGCACCATCGCCGCCGCGCACGGCGGAACGACGAGCATCGTCGACTTCGCGATTCAGTACAAGGGGCAGACGCTTCATCACGCGTGGGAAACGTGGATGAAGAAGGCGGACGGCAAGTCGGCCATCGATTACGGCTTCCACATGATCATCACGGACCTCTCCGATCAGGTGGAAGAAGAGATGGACGGATTGGTTCGACAGGGCGTCACGTCGTTCAAGCTGTTCATGGCCTACCCCGGCGTCTTCATGTTGGACGATGCGAGCATCTTCAGGGCGCTGCTGCGGACAGGAAAGAACGGCGGAACCATCTGCATGCACGCCGAGAACGGCGGCGTGATCGACGTGCTGGTCAAAAAAGCGCTTGCCGAAGGGAAGACCGCTCCGAAATACCACGCGTTGACGCGACCCGCGCGTGCCGAGGGTGAAGCGACACACCGCGCGATCGCGCTTGCCGAGATGGCTGACGTGCCGATCTATATCGTGCACCTCTCGGCGGCTGAGGCGCTGGAAATGGTGACGGAAGCGCGCGACCGCGGCTTGCCCGCCTTCGCGGAGACGTGCCCGCAGTATCTGTTCCTCTCGTACGACAACTACGAAGAGCCGGGGTTCGACGGCGCGAAATACGTGATGAGCCCGCCGCTGCGACCGAAGGAGACGCAGGAGCGCCTGTGGCGCGGCTTGGCATTCAACGATCTGCAGGCGATCTCGACGGACCACTGCCCGTTCTGCATGAAAGAACAGAAGACGCTCGGACGAAATGACTTCTCGAAGATTCCCAACGGCGCGCCGGGCATCGAGACACGCATGTCGCTGGTCTATGACGGAGGCGTGCGAACCGGACGGATCTCGTTGAACCGGTTCGTCGAGCTGACGTCCACATCGCCGGCGAAGATTTTTGGACTGTTTCCGCGCAAGGGGACCATCGCTCCAGGTTCTGACGCAGATATCGTCGTCTTCGATCCGGAGAAGAAGGTCCGGTTGTCGCAGAGAACGTTACACATGAAAGTCGATTACAACCCCTACGAAGGGCGCGAAGTGGTGGGGGTTACTGACACGGTCATCTCCCGTGGCCGCGTCATCATCGAGGGCGGTACGTTCGTGGGGCGAGCGGGATCCGGATCGTTCATCAAACGTGCCTCACGATGACTCACGACGACATGCTCGCGCCTCCGCGCGAGGTCCTCGATTACTACGACCGTTTCCCTGAGGAGTCGCGCCTCACATCGGGTGCATTCCAGCTGGAATTCGAGCGGACCAAAGACATCCTCACACGACTGCTCCCGCCAGCTCCGGCGCGAGTGATTGACGTTGGCGGCGCCGCCGGTACGTATTCGGCGTGGCTTGCGGCGTGCGGTTACGAGGTGCATTTGATCGACGCGACGCCTCGACTGGTGGCCAAAGCGCGCGAAATGAATGCCTCGCTTCGCAAACCCATCGCGAAGATTTCGGAAGGCGACGCTCGATCGCTCGCCGAGTCCGACACGTCCGCCGCGGTTGTGATGATCATGGGGCCCCTGTACCATCTGACGTCATCAGGCGATCGTGTCGCCGCGCTTCGGGAGGCGCATCGCGTGCTCGCCTCGGCGGGTACCGTCGTGGTCGCCGCAATTTCGCGGTATGCGTCGGCGCTCGATGGGCTCGCGCGCAAGGTACTCGATCCGGCATTCCTTCGAATTCGCAACCAGGATCTGATCGACGGACAGCATCGGAATCCGACGAACACACTCAATTACTTCACGACGGCGTACTTCCATCGCCCGGAGGATCTGCGCGTTGAGCTCGAGCAGGCCGGCTTTTCGGACGTCAGAGTGCTTGGCGTCGAGGGCGTCGCCTGGATGTTCGGCGATTTCGAGGCGCGGTGGGCGGACGAGGCGCTTCGACAGGATATGCTGAACATCGCGCGTGCATTGGAAGCCGAGCCGTCGATTGCAGGCGTGAGCGCGCATCTGCTCGGCATCGGACGAAAGCTATGACCATGACCCCGACTACAGCCGCTGCAATGACGGGCGCCGACGTCGTCGCCCTCTCGAAGAAACACACCATTTCGGAGTGGGCGGTGCAGGGCGCCGTCGATCCGATTCCGGTCGAGCGCGCGGAAGGCATTTACTTCTACACGCCCGAAGGAAAGCGATACATCGACTTCAACAGCCAGTTGATGTCGGTGAACATCGGCCACAGCGATCCGCGTGTGGTCAAAGCTATTCAGGAGCAGGCCGCAAAGCTCTGTTACGTGACCCCCGGCGGCATGACGACCGAGCCGCGTGCACGTCTCGGTGCGAAGCTGGCGGAGCTCACGCCTGGCGATATCGACGTCTTCTTCTTCACCAACGGGGGCGCGGAATCGGTCGAGAACGCGTTCAAGATCGCTCGCGCCTACACAGGCCGCTACAAGATCCTGTCACGCTACCGCTCGTATCACGGCGCGACCGCCGCCGCGATGGCCGCCACCGGCGAGCCGCGCAGCTGGGCGCAGCCGCCGCTGCCGGGCATGGTGCACTTCACCGACTGGTACCATGGGGTAGATCGCGAGCCGGATTCGGCGGAGGTGGCGCTGCGGAACCTCGAGGAGCTCGTCATGCTCGAAGGACCGCAGACGATTGCCGCGATCATCGTCGAGTCGGTCACCGGCACAAACGGCATCCTCATCCCCCCCGATGGCTACATGCAGGGTGTCCGCGCGCTCTGCGACAAGCACGGCATCGTCATGATCGTCGACGAAGTGATGGCGGGATTCGGGCGTACGGGCGAATGGTTCGCCATCAATCACTGGAAGGTAGTTCCAGACATCATGACGATGGCGAAGGGCATCACGAGTTCGTACGTGCCGCTCGGCGCCGTCGGGATGCGGCGGAAGATCGGCGATTTCTTTCAGGACAAGATGTTTCCCGGCGGTCTCACCTACAGCAGCCATGCACTTGCGTGCGCCGCGGCGCTCGCGACGATTGCGGTCTACGAAGAGGACGACCTGATCAACCGCGCGAAGCGGACAGGCAAATTGATGGCGGAGCTGATGTCGGACCTGGCGAAGCGTCATCCGTCGGTGGGCGCGGCACGCTCCATAGGCCTCTTCGGCGTGGTCGAACTCATTCGCGATCGCAAGACGAGGCAGCCGATGGCGCCGTTCAACGGCACCTCGCCGGAAATGGCGGCACTCGGCAAGTTCTTCCGTCAGCAGGGGCTCTTTACATTCGTTCGGTGGAATTACTTCTTCACCAACCCGCCGCTCATCATCACCGAGGAGCAGCTCCGCGAGGCATTCGGCATCATCGATCGCGGCCTGGAGATTACCGACAAGGCGGTGGCATAGCACCGTCCGCATGAACTGCTACACGCATACGAGCACGCCGGCCGTCGGCATCTGCGCGATTTGCCAGAAGGCAGTGTGCCGCAATTGCGTCGCGCGCGATGCGCCACGGCTCGCATGCCGCGACTGCATTGAGGGCGGCGCTCTCATGTACGGCTTCGAATACAAATCCACAGCCGCGATCGGCGAATGGCCGCTCGTGCACATCTGCATGGGGATCGATCCACTGACGATGCGGCCGCGGGCCGCGAAGGGGGTCGTCGCGATTGGCAACATTGCAGTAGGTGGTATTGCACTTGGTGGCCTCACACTCGGTCTGGTGGCCATCGGAGGCCTCTCGATTGGCATCGTGTGCGCACTCGGGGGCGCGGCGCTCGGACCTGGCTTGTCGGTCGGTGGTTTCGCGTTCGGCTCGATCGCCGTCGGCGGTCTCGCGGTCGGACTGAAGTACGCGATCGGCGGCGCGGCGTTCGGACCTGCTGTCATCGACGGCCGCGGCTGTGACGAAGCGGTGCGCGACCTGTGGGCGCGATGGTTGGGCACGCGTTCGCTTCCGCCAAACTGCAATCAGAATCCTTTCAGGTTGATCCAGTAGGGGCGGACCTTAAGGTCCGCTCGACGCTTGCTCGAGTATTGACTCAGTCGCGTACAATCCACGCCACCACTTCGAAATGCCGCTCGTGTCTGGACGATGCGGCGAGTGCGCCTGTCGCGCTTATTCAGAACTGGAGGCCGCCGACAGCGAAGTGAGCGTGGTTGCCGCGTGTCAGCTGGAATGGCGGTGATGACGCTGGCGCTTGCGCTTCCGATCGGACAGGAAGTCGAACAAAGCGATACGACCCGCGCCACCGAAAAATGACCTTGTCCCAGGAAAGGGCCGAGGACAACGGCGCCGAGGATAATGTTCGCGTCCTGCTCGGTTGCGGCGGAAATCGACTTGGCCTGATCTCAACGTTTCAAGAACTGCGCCTCTGGAGTTGCGCGGCGAACTCGTTTTCTGCTACCAGGCGTAGCCAATGCTGAAGGTGAGCGGAATCTTGACGCCGGCATTCTGCGTGAAGATGTTGCCGTTCGAGTAGTGGTTGATCTTCACGCCGAGATTCAGATTTCTGTTCGCGCCGGCGAACCAGCCGATCCCCATGAAGTCCTGAAACGTGAAGTGACGGCCGGTGTTCAGGTCGTCGAGCATGATCTTGGAGATGTAGGTCGGTCCTGCCAGCGAGTACGCGAAGTACATGTCGGCCAGACGGGTTCGGAGAAACGTAAACCGGAACAGCGGGTAGACCGACAGCGTGACGAAGCGGTCGTTGTTCTGTCGCGTCTTGTAAAAACCCGCGCTGCCGCCGACGTCCAGCGCGAACACTTTGCGCGTGTGGAAGACGTTGCGCTCGTAGTGAGGCGCGATGCCAAAGTCGACCTTCGCGTGACCGCCCCAGAAGATCGGTACCTTTCGCGACACGAAGTCGTTGACGCCGTAGCCCGTACCCGACGAGTACTCGACCTGAATGAGATGCCGCGGAAAAATAACGCCCGCATCCCGGTTAGCGTCGACGCGCTCGGCAGGCAGCGGTCTCACCGTATAACGAAAGCCGCTGGAAAAGAACACGGTGCGTGGTTGCTTCACGTTGTCCCGCCCGGGCGAGAACGTCACACCGCCGGTCAGGTCCCATGAGGGTGTGAGCCGGTACTCCCCGCCACCGCCGAGCAACAACGACGCGTAGTTTGCGTCCGTGACGACGGGCGTGTCACCGAGATTGAAGCCGGTCCGGCTCGTGAACCCGAGCCCACCCTCGCCATATGCCGACCAGCGGCGCGCCACAGGCACGCGCGCCTTTAGAGTGACCGCGCCGAAGTTCACCCTCACATGGTGTCGATCGACATCACCCGGTCCCACGCTCGTGTAGCTGACGTAGTTGAGCGGGCGCATATAGCTCGCCTGCGCCGACACGAAGCGGTTGAACTCGTGGCCGATCAGCATCACGCGAACGTCGACTCGGGGCACTTCGATCGACGTGGTGCGGAATCCCGGTTCGAGCTGCGCCTGTGAGAACGGCTGATCGATCGCGCCAACGTTGATGGAGATGTAGGAGTTCTGAAGCAGCCGCGGATACTGCGTCCGCGTGTCCTCAGACGGCTGCGCGGCGGCCGTCCGTGCCACGCAGAGGAGGAGAAGTGCCGCGGCCGCGGTACGCCGGCGTTTCAATGAGTAAGGGCGTACACGAACGCGTTTATACCGAGCGCGTATCCCTTGGGTCCGAACAGCATGAAGTAGCGCGGGTCGTCGCCTTCGCGCTCCCACGAGTCGCCGATGTCCGTGTTGTGCGTGATGAGCACCATGATACGGCCGCGACGATCCGCAATCGCGCGCAGGTGCGCTTCGGCGCTGTCCGAACCTTGCTCCGACGTGCGGCCGCCCGATCGTTCCCAGAAACCGATATTCGGCATCTGCGGCACGTCCCGGACCTCGAACTGCGTGCGAAAGATCGGGTGGTCGGTGGGAATGTCGAAGATCGGATACTCGTCAGCCGGCAGCGCATGTCGGATCTCGCGGACCCAGTGGTCCCATTCGTACGAACCCCAGAAATCGTCGGCCCACAGAAATCCGCCCTTGAGAAGATATGTCCGGAGATTCAGTCCCTCCGCGTCGTTGATCGACGCCGCTCCAGGCGCCGAGAGGAACACCACAGGACAGTCGAACAGCTCGGGGCCGCCTAGATTCACGAGCAGATGATTCGGCTCGTGCTGGGCGTTGAAGCTCACGCTCGTCCGCGTCAGCTCGGAGAACCGGATCGAGAAATTAATGTCGGCCCGCGGGTAGTCGGTCCGCCAACTTCCGTCGCGTCCATCGGGCGACTGCCGGTACACGACGCGGCAGTAATGGAACTGGCCGTCGAAATCCTGAGGCTTCGCGATGCGGCTTGCGCCGAAACCAAAGAAACCGCCGCGTCCAAACTGGGCGGAGGCCGCCGTGGCGATCAGCACGCACACCCCAGCGGCGACGAGCACCACATGCCGACGCCTCATGCGGAACCTCTGCATCGGTGAGAGTGTACTGCGTTATCGTAGGTCCGCCTGAAGCGCATCGAAGGTCCGGCTAAAGCCGGACCGCCACCGATGCTCCCTGCCGGAAGCAGGTCGCTTCACAGGACCAGCCTGTATCCGGCCAGCATCATCGGTGGGGTTCGCCTTCGGGCCGACCTTCCGAGGATGATCATCGCCATGAATACTCGAACCGTGCTGCTGTCTCTGGTTGCCGTCGCGGTCCTTTCAGTTATCGCGATCGGACAGGAGCCGCCGCGTCCGCACGTTGTGGCCGGCCGTTCGAAAGTCGCTACCACGCTGGGGATCGTCGCCACGAGCCAGCCGCTCGCGTCGCAGGCAGGCGCGCAGATCCTCCAACGCGGTGGCAACGCGGTTGATGCCGCCATCGCCGCCAACGCGGTCATGGCGCTCGTCGAACCACACTACAACGGCATCGGCGGCGATCTCTTTGCCATCTACTACGAGGCGCGCACCGGCAAGCTCTATGGGTTGAATGCCGGCGGCTGGGCGCCTGCAGGCCTCACACCCGAGTTCCTCAGGTCAAAGGGCTTCACGAGTATGCCCGGAAGCGGCATTCACACCGTGACGGTTCCAGGTGCGGTCGCCGGGTGGGATGCCATGCGCAGCCGGTTTGGGAACCTGCCGATGGCCGATCTGCTCGCACCCGCGATCTACTACGCCGACGCGGGATTTCCGGTCACGGATGTGATCGCCGAGTACTGGGCGAACGCGATCACGAAACTTTCCCGCGAACCGCTCGCGGAGGAAACCTTTTTGCCGAAGGGCCGCGCACCGCAAGCCGGCGAGATCTTCAAGAATCCGCGCCTCGCGTCGACGTTGCGGTTGATAGTCGAGAAGGGCGCCGTCGGCTTTTACGAAGGAAAGACAGCCGAGGCGATCGTCGCAATCTCGCGCGAGAAGGGCGGCGCGATGACGCTGGCGGATCTGAAGGAATACAAAGCGGAATGGGTGGATCCCGTCTCGACGACGTACCGAGGGTGGACCGTCTACGAGCTGCCGCCGAACACGCAGGGGATCGCCGCGCTCATCATGCTCAACCTGATGGAGCGTTACCCGCTGGCTGAGTACGGCTTTCAGTCGACGCAGTCGATGCACGTGATGATTGAGGCGAAGAAGCTGGCGCACGCGGACATGCTGCGCTATGTCGCGGATCCGCATTTCTCGAACGTGCCGGTGGCGTCGCTCCTCAGCAAGCCGCATGCGCAGGAACGTGCGCGTCTGATCGATCCGCGCAAGGCGGCGTGCAGTGTTGAACCCTCGAGACTGCCCGGCCTCACGACCTCGAACGGCGGCGACACCATCTATTTGTCGGTGATCGATCGCGACGGCAATATCGTGTCGTTGATTCAAAGTCTCTACTCGTCGTTTGGCAGCGGTGTCGTTGCGCCGGATACCGGCATCATGCTGCACAATCGCGGCGCGCTCTTCACGCTGGAAAGCGGTCATCCGAATCTGCTGGCGGGCCGCAAGCGTCCACTCACGACGCTCATCCCCGCGTTCATGTCGCGAGGCGACGTCAAGATCGGCTTCGGGATCATGGGTGGTTTCAACCAGGCGCAGGCGCACGCGCAGTTTGTCTCCAACGTCGTCGACTTCGGACTCGACGTGCAGGAGGCGCTCGAGGCCGGCCGGTTCACGAAGGGTTCGTTCAGCGGCTGCGACGTCGACGTCGAAGCATTGGTACCCGAAAGGACACGGAGCGAGCTCGAAAAACTCGGTCATGAGGTGACGATCGTGCCGCCGCGAAGCGGAGTGTTCGGCTACGGGCAGGCGGTCATGAGCAACGGCGCCGGCGTTCACTTCGCCGGATCGGAACCGCGGCACGACGGAGAAGCGATTCCCGAAGCAGCGCCGGTACTCCGTTAGGGCGCGTTGCCTGCCAATCGCCATCCCCGCGGCTCGCGCGTGCCACGGCGCGGCCGTGCCACGCCGCTCGACATCGTCTATGAAGACCGCGTGCTGCTGGTCATCAACAAGCCGGCGGGATTGCTGTCGGTGCCGCTGCCGGAGAAGAGCGCGGAACCATCCGTATACGACCAGCTGGAAGGTTACCTCCGTCCGCAGCGACGGCGGCCGTTCGTCGTGCATCGAATCGATCGCGACACGTCGGGTCTGGTTGTCTTCGCGAAGGATCCCCGGACGCAGCAAGCGCTGAAGAAGCAATTCATTCAGCGCGAACCGGAACGGATCTATCTCGCGCTCGTATACGGACATCCGGATCCTCGTGAAGGCACCTGGCGCGATCACCTCGTGTGGGATCGCAAGGCTCTCATCCAGAAGCGGACGCATCCACGCGATCCGCAAGGCGCCGAGGCGGTGTGCAGCTATCGCAGCATCGAGCAGTTCCGCGAGGCATCGCTGCTCGAAGTGCGACTCGAAACCGGCAAGCGAAACCAGATCAGGATTCAGGCACGGCTGCGCGGCCACACCCTGATCGGCGAGCGGCGGTACGTCTTCGGTCCCGAGCAGCTCCGGTCAATTCCGTTTCCACGCCAGGCGCTGCACGCGCATCGGCTCGCGTTCCGCCACCCCGTCGACGGACGCGCGCTGCAGTTCGAGGCGCCGCTGCCCGACGATTTCCGCGAGTTGCTCGAGCGTCTGCGTCACTGATCGAACAGAAGAAAGGCAATTGACGATGCTGTACGAACGCCTTCGTGAGCCGCTTGCGTCGTGGGATCGATTTGTCCGTCGCGTCCTCACTCACGTCGGCATAGCGGTCGCGCTGATCGCTGTGTCGCTGGCGGTCGGCATGGGTGGGTACCGCTATTTCGAGCGAATGGAATGGATTGATGCGTTTCTGAACGCCGCGATGCTTCTTGGCGGCATGGGGCCCATCGAAACAAAGCTGACGTATGGCGGCAAGTGGTTCGCTGGTCTGTACGCGCTGTACGCGGGAATGGTCGTGCTCGTCGCGGCGGGGATCCTGGGGGCGCCGTTGTTCCATCGCTTCCTGCACCGGTTGCATCTGGACGAGGACGAGAGCGTCAATGTGCCTGAATGAGCAGGGCGGACCTTAAGGTCCGCCCCTACACGGGTCAATTGGTGCTCGACGTTGACACCGCCCGATTCAGTTCAGGCATCTCCACGACACGGTTGTCCGCCGGGTAGTGGATCGGAATGATCCGGATCACGTCCAGCTTCAGCCGCTGCATGTTGCTCACCAGATTCAGCGTGTACGGGCTTGGGGGCTGCGCGACCGGCGCGTTCTTGTCGGCTGGCGGATTGAACGCATCCGCCTCGATGAGAATCTTTTCCTTCGGCAGATACGCGACGAGCAACCCCGCGTTGTGACCGCTGCCCTGCAGTTGGTACAGCTCAATCGTGTGGTTGCCGTCGGTCAGCACCTTCTTGTCGCGCACGGTTTCAAAGGTCGCCTTGCGCGGCGTTTTGGCAAGACGGTCCGGGTTCAACGTGTGCGGCGCCGCCCACACCTTCTCGTAGTACGCCTTGTGAGCGTCGTGCGTGACGATCGTTGCGCCCTCCGCGACGAACGCGCGCAGGCCGCCCGAGTGATCGAAGTGCTGATGCGTGTTGACGACGTATCGAATCGGCTTGTTCGGGATCAGCCGCTTCGCTTCAGCGATGACGGCATTGGCGCGCTCGTCGTTGGTCGCCCCCTCGATGACGACGATGTGATCCTTCATGTCCACGACGACGCTCGCGTAGCCGCCTCGAAGCAGATAGATCCCGTCTGCCAGCTTCTCTGACGGTGTCGCTGAGGCGGCCGCCGCCGGTGGCGCAGCTGGCGCGCCGCCGGCACGTCCCTGCGCTTGAATGGTGACCGGCGCATTTGGCTTCACATCGCTGACCGTCAGGTCGAGGATGGGATAGCCGCCCTGGCGCTGCACGATGTGCATTGGGAACTTCACGCCGGCGAAGTCCTTGTAGTCGCTGTACACGGCCTCGAACTGCGTGTCGCCGAGCACCGGGTTGTCGATCCAGGTCTCGACGCGATCGACCAGGTTCTGATCATTGATGTAGCCATTGACCATCGCCTTGTTCTGACCCATGAACGAGACCACCGTGAATTTCTTGCCGCCCACCGTTTGTGTTTTTGCGGTTGCATTGTTCGCCGCCGCGGCGCGCAGGAACCCCTGCGGCAGCATCCAGATCTCCAGCTGCTGCACCCACGGGGTGTTTGCGTTGACAACGATCGTCTGGTTCTGCGGCTGTTCGCCCCGGACCGGTTGCTGGCCGCCGCCGCGTGGCGGGTTTTCGCCCTGCATCCGAATGCGGTCCATCTTCGAGGCCGGAACGCGGAAGTCGATCTGACGTGTATAGGCCTTGTCGATGAACTTCGGCCACGGCGACGTGCCGCTGTACGCCTGTCCCAGCGTGAAGTCAGCGCCGCTGCCGGCGTACTCGACGGTGTTCAGCGTGTCTGCGCCCATGGCCTTCGAGGCGGCGGCGATGGCCGTCCGCGCATCCTGGGCTGCGGCCGATGACGCGAGCGCCGCGACGAGCATGGCGGCGAAAATCGTTGTGATCCTCATAGTCCCTCCAACCGCCAGTAGCAATATCACACCTGGAGCTCCTATCTGAGACCGGCCTCAAACCTGATACCTGAACCTGATACCTGAAACCTGGTATCTCCGGCTGCACTACGATGCGGGTATGAGCCAGGAGCTGTGGACGAAAGTTGACGAGTACATCAACCACATCACGATCAAGCCCGATGCGGCGCTCGACGCGGCCAGCGCATCTGCCGCGGCGGCGAACCTGCCGCCGATTAGCGTCACGCCGGCGCACGGTAAGCTGCTGCATCTGATCGCGCGCGCGCACGGTTCCAAACGGATTCTCGAAATTGGTACTCTGGCGGGCTACAGCACGATATGGCTGGCGCGCGCCGTGTTGCCGAATGGACAGGTCATCAGCCTCGAGTCGAACGAAAAACATGCGCAAATCGCGCGCGACAACATGTTGCGCGCCGGGCTGTCGGGTCGGGTTCAGATTCGCGTCGGCGCCGCACTCGAGACGCTGCCGCAGCTCGCCGCGGAAAAACAGCAGCCGTTCGATTTCGTATTCATCGATGCGGATCGCGTGAGTCTGGCCGAGTACTTCGATTGGGCTGTGAGGCTGTCACGTCAGGGCAGCGTCATCATCGTCGACAACGTCGTGCGGAAGGGTGCCGTGATCGATGAGTCGAGCGATGACGTCAACGTGAAAGGCGTGCGGCGTTTCAACGAGCGGCTTGCCGCCGATACGCGAGTCATCGCCACCATGGTGCAGACGGTGAGCTCGAAGGGCTATGACGGCTTTGCGATGGCACTCGTCCTGTGATGTCGCCGCCAGAATCCACGACGCGTCAGCACACCGCGTCCGTTCTTGGACGCCTACTGATCCGCCGGGCTACGTCTGCGGACGCGGACACCATCGTCGAGACGCTCATCGAAGCAGCCAAGTGGGTCGAGGAACTCGACGGCACGATCATGTGGGTTGAGGGAGAGCTCGAGGAGGAGCGCGTCAGAACAGAGGCCGGCTCAGGCATGTTCGTCGTCGCGGAGGTGGATGGGCGCGTGGCCGGTGCGATGCGGTTTCAGCTCGAGGATCGACTGTTCTGGCCCGATCTCGACGGGGCCGATTCAGCGTTCGTGCATCGTCTCGCCGTCAGGCGTGCGTTCGCAGGGCGGGGAATATCGACGGCGCTCCTCGAGTGGGCTGTCGATCGGGCGCGCACGCTCAACAAGCGATATCTGCGTCTGGATTGCGATGCTGAACGCTCGCGTCTGCGCGCGTTCTACGAGCGGTTTGGGTTTCGGCTTCACAGCTATCGACAGGTCGGGGCCTACTACGTCTCTCGCTACGAATTGCAAATTCTGCAACCCTGAGTCGGGTCGTCACCTGACTCTGACTCGCGCCCAAGCCGTCACCTGACTCCGACTCGCAACCTAATGGGTCAGCGCATAGAGGACGGCGTTGATGCCGAAGGCGTAGCCCCGCGGGCCGACGGCGACGAAGTATTCCGGGCTGTCGCCTTCGCGTTCCCACGAATCGCCAAAATCCGTGTTGTGCGTCATCAGGACGATCAGCCGACCGTGCTTGTCGTTGATGCCCCGTGCATGCGGCACGGCGCTGTCCGATCCGCGTTCCGAGGTGCCTCCGCCGGTGCCGAGATAAAAGCCGATATTCGGGATCTGCGGCACCGAAGTGACCTCGAACTGCGTTCGAAACAGCGGATGCTCAGGTGGCAGGTCGAAGATCGGAAATTCATTGGCCGGCAGCGCTTTTCGGATCTGCGCTACCCAATGATCCCATGCGTAGCTGCCCCAGAAATCATCGACCCACAGAAACCCGCCCTTCTCGAGGTAGAGCCGCATCGCTTTGGCATCCTGGTCGGTGACCAGAGCGCGGCCGACCTCGGTCGCCATGACGAACGGACAATCGAACACTTCCGGATTGGTGAAGCGGATAAGGAGATGATTCGGCTCGCCAGTACCGTCCTTGCTGACGTCGGCTTTCGTCAGCTCCGACAGTCGGATCGACAGGTTGATGTCGGCTCGTGGCCAATCGGCATTCCAATTGCCGCCGTCCCCGTCAAGCGCGGACTGATATACCCACCGGCAGAAATGGAAGTGACCGTCGAAATCCTTCGCGGTCGCAAAGCTTGCGCGAAAGCCACCGAACCCGCGGCGTCCGAACTGCGCGGTCGCGACCGCTGCGCTGAGGCAGAGCGCGGCTGTCACCGCGATGACGAACGGGCGACGACCGGAACGCGTCATGGGAGGACAATATTATTTCACCGCCGCACCGACTGATACCATCGAGCCGTGATCGATCTCCGTTCCGATACGGTTACACGCCCAACGGCCCGCATGCGCGCCGCGATGGCCGCGGCGCCCGTCGGCGACGATCAGTTCGGCGAAGACCCCACCATCAACGAACTGCAGGCACGCGTCGCCGCGCTGCTGGGCAAGGAGGCGGCGCTCTGGTTGCCCTCCGGCACGATGGCGAACCAGGTCGCGTTGCGCGCGCTGACACGTCCCGGCGACGACGTGATCGTCAGCCGCGAGAGCCATGCGGTATGGCATGAAACCGGCGGCGGCGCCGCAAACGCCGGCGTGCAGTTCACCGAAATCGGCTGCGGCGGCCGGTTCACCGCCCGCGAATTCGTCGATGCGATCAAACCGCGCGATCACATGCTGTATCCTCCGACGACGCTCGTCGAAGTGGAGAACACGCACAATCGCGCAGGCGGAATCGTGATCGATCAGGACGAAGCGACGGGAATCTGTGCCGCCGCGCGGGAACGACAGATCACGTCGTTTCTCGACGGCGCGCGACTGTGGAATGCGGCCGTCGCAAGCGGCAGGTCGGTCGCGGAACTCGCCGCTCCCTTCGACGTCGTCTCGGTTGCGCTCTCGAAGGGATTGGGCGCTCCTGCGGGGACAATGCTGGCAGGTCCACGGGATGTCATCCGGGACTCTATTCGGCATCGCCGCATGTTCGGCGGCGCCATGCGCCAGATCGGAATTCTCGGCGCAGCCGGTCTATATGCGCTCGACCATCACCTCGATCGCCTCGCCGAGGATCATGCGAACGCGCAGCTGATCGCGTCCACGCTTCGCGCGAGCTCTCGCGTACGACTGGTTGCCGATCCCGTTCAAACGAATATCGTGATTTTTTCCGTAGCCGACGACGGGCCCGATGCGGCCGCGGTGGTCGCGAGCGCGCGGGCGCGTGGCGTGTTCGTCGTCGCATTCGGGCGCCGGACGGTTCGCGCAGTCACGCACCTCGACGTTACGCGCGAACAGTGCGAGCAGGCCGCCACCGTCCTGATGGACGTGATCGGATAACTACGATCTTCCGCCTTTTCTCATCGGTTCGTGGTTCTCGCTTTTGCCATAACCCCCGCCGCCAGGCTTCTCGCCGCCTCCGTGGACCTTGTTGACGGTTGCCCACGCACGACGCTCGGCTTCTTCTTCCGAGAGGCCGCGTTCGAGGTAACCCTCTTCAATGTGCTCGGCCTGGCGTTTCTGTTTATCTGTGTACTTGCTCTTATCCCCTCGAGGCATAGGGAGCTCCTCCATTCATAGACGATGCAAGTAACGGGACACGTGCATCTCAAGTGCGGTTCTCCGTCCTGACCAGTTGACGCGCGCACCAATCTTGCACCCGACGGCTCCCGGGCTCGAGGCTACGGCGCTTGACGTCGTAAGTCTTGAGCCAGGTAAGGGAGGCAAAGCATGTTGCTGTATACGCTGGCGGTGATCCTGTTGATCGCCTGGTTGCTCGGCATCGTGGGTACCTACACGATTGGCGCGTTCGTGCACGTGCTGCTGGTCCTCGCCCTCGTGCTGTTGCTCGTCGGCTTCCTGACTGGCCGGCGCCCGATCGTTCCGTAGTTGCGTCAGTGACTGCCTGCCCCGCTTCCCGTTCCGGGAGGCGGGGCACCTTGGCGGCGAGCCACACAACGAGCCCGCTTTGCTCGTGATCTGATGAGCGCGTGCTAGCATCGCCGCATGGCTCGGTGGCGTCTGCTGACGGCCGTCCTGCTGATTTCGGTCTGGGCTTCTCACCTCACCGCGCAGCGGTCCTCGACACTGACGATTTCGGTGATCGCCACCAGCGATCTCCACGGCGGTGTACTGCCCCGCGGAGAGCGCGGAGGGCTGACGCTGCTCGGCGGTTACCTCCGCAATATCCGCGCGGCGCGGATGCAGGATGGTGGCGGCGTGGTCCTCGTCGATTCCGGCGACATGTTTCAGGGCACTCTCGAGTCGAATCTGAACGAGGGCGCGGCCGTTGTGGCTGCCTACAACGCGCTCGGTTATGCGGCAGCGGCAATCGGGAACCACGAGTTCGATTACGGTCCCGTCGGGCCTGACGAGACTGTTCAGAAGCCGGGCGAGGATCCGCGTGGCGCGTTGAAAGCTCGTGCCGCCAGCGCGCGGTTCCCATTCCTCGCCGCGAACACGGTCGACGATACGACCGGACAACCGGTCACGTGGACAAACGTCAAACCGTCGACGATTGTCGACGTACGCGGGATCCAAGTCGGTCTCATCGGCGTAACAACCCCTGACACTCCTGGGCTGACAATCGGCGCCAACGTCATCGGCTTGACGTTTGCGCCGCTGGTTCCAGTGATCGTCCGCGAAGCGACGACACTACGCGCTCGGGGCGCTAGCGTGGTTATCGTCCTTGCGCACGCAGGCGGCCGATGCACGAAGCTCGATGATCCTGAGAATCTCAGCTCCTGCGATCAGATGGACGAAATTGTCCAGGTCGCCCGTCAGCTTCCCGCCGGTCTCGTTGACGTCATCGCAGCAGGCCACACCCATCAGGCGATGGCTCACGATGTGGCAGGCATCGCCGTGGTCGAGGCGTATTCGACAGGGCGATCGTTTTCGCGCGTCGACTTGACCGTGAATCGATCGACACGAACCCTGACCGCGAAGCGTATCTTTCCGCCACAGGACTTGTGCGGACGGGAAGATCCCGCGACGCATACCTGCGATCCTGCCGCCCCTCGCACGGCCGCCTTTGTTATGGCGCGATACGAGAATCGTGTTGTCCGGCCCGATACCATCGTCGCAGCCGCGATCGCTCCGGCAGTGCGGAAAGCCCTTGCGGTGAAGAACCAATCGATTGGGGTCTCGCTGGAAACGCCGTTCGCACGCGGCGATCAGCTGAGCGAAACGGCGATCGGAGATCTCGTGGCGGACGGTACGCTGGCTTCGACGCCCGGCGCGGACGTCGCGCTCAGCAACGGTGGCAGCCTTCGGACCGATCTACCCGTAGGGCCGCTCACGTACGGATCGATCTACGAGCTGTATCCCTTCGACAACCGCATCGTGACGCTGAGGCTGACCGGCGAGCAATTGACGCGCATCATCGCGTACAACCTGGAGCGCAAGGTTCCGCCGTTCGAACTGCTGCCGATTGCCGGATTCAAGGTCGATGCGCGGTGCGATGGCCAGATGCTCCGTGTGACACTGACGCGTGCGTCAGGCGTTCCAATTCGAGCTGACGAGCGGTTGATCGTGGCGACCAGCGACTTCATCGCCGGCGGCGGAGACGGCATCGTCGCGCCTGCGGGGACGCTCGGAGAGATCACGACGGTTGAAGGCTCCCCGCTCCTGCGTGAATCGCTCGTCACGTGGCTGCGCAGCCGCGGGGGTCGATTCGACGCGAATCAATTTGTGTCGCACGAGCATCGACGTTGGAGTTATCCAGGCTCGCGCCCTGTGGTGTGTCAATGAGAATGAAGCCGGGATTCGGGGTTCGGGATTCGGGATTCGTCCTCTATGTCGCGATGATGTTGTTCTTCATCGGCGCGTGTGGAAGAACGCAGCGCGTAGGTCCACCCATTCCATTCGACGAACCGGGTGCGTGTCCGTTTCAGTGCTGCACCTATCGCGAATGGAGCGTTGACTGGGGCACGGATATCCGCACCGACAAGCGAGACGACGCGCCCGTGGCCTTCCACGTCGCCGTCAACGACACGGTTACGGCGCTGACGGGTGTCGTCACGACGACGAAGGTGGGCCGCGCCACGGCTTCACGTCAGGTGAACGTGGGAACCAATCACGTTCCCGTCCAGGCGGGCCAGCCGATCTATCTGATACGAAACGTCGGCAGCGGCGACTGGAAGATTTGGATGAACGGTCAAACGGATGAGCAGTACATCGGAAGCCCTCCTTACTGCGCCAGCGGCAATCAAAAGTCGGACGAGTGCGCGCTGACGGTCACCGAACAGCCCGAGAACGTCTGGTGGGTCAAAGTGCGCGATGCTCTGGGTCGCGAAGGCTGGACTCGCGAGGTGGACCACTTCGGCAATATCGACGCCTGCGGATAGCCCGTCCATTCCGCTGTTGGGGTCAGACCTCCGCTGGCGGCGGTTGTGACCTCCGTGTTTCAGGCACGTAACGTGAAAGGTGACGGCATATCGTGATCGGAGGGTCCGATGAACGTCATCCGTTTGCTCGTTGTCATCGGTGTTGCGTGTGGGTTGACCACCGCTCCCGCCGCTGCGCAGACCGCGGCGCCCAAGCCACCGGCGCCGAAGGTTTCCACTGCGACCAAAGAGAAGGCGGCAGAACAGAACGCGAATCCTGACGCGATCGTCCTCGCCGACTTCCAGAAGCGGATCGACGCCTACATGGCGGTCCACAAAGACGCCAAGAAGGATGCGCCCCCGCTCAAGGAAACGAAAAACCCCGGGGAAATCAAGGCAGCACAGGATGCGCTCGGCGTGAAGATCCGCGCGGCCAGGACCACGGCGAAGCAGGGCGACATCATGACGCCAGAGATCCAGAACAAGTTCCGCCGTCTGATGTATCCGGTGGTGACCAGCCCGGCGCCGCAGGGCACTGCTGGGCGTGAGGTCAAGAAGGACATCAAGGAAGAACTCAAGGAGAACACCGAAGAACGGAAGGAAGAAGGCGGGAAACCGGTAGTCTTGAAGGTCAACGCGACCTATCCGAACGACACCCCGCTGCCGACGACGCCGCCGCAGGTACTGATGAACCTACCGAAGCTGCCCGAGCAGCTCGAGTACCGCATCATCGGCAAAAACCTGATGATTCGCGACGTCGAGGCGAACATCATCGTCGACTTCGTTCCGAACGCGATTCAGTAGGGAAGCAGGGGGAGATTATGCGCCGCTCAATTCTGTTCGTGTTGATGCTCCTGGTGCTGGGCGTTTCGTCTCTCGTCGCGCAGGACCTCACGCTGCCGATGAAGAACGGTTCCGTGAAGTTCGCCGTCATCGGCGACACCGGGACCGGCGACAAGCACCAGCTCGCGGTCGCGAAGCAGTTGGCCGCGACGCGCGCGAAGTTCCCGTTCGAGTTCGTCATCATGGTGGGCGACAACATCTATGGTGGGAATTCCGAAAAAGACTACGACAAGAAATTCACCCTCCCCTACAAGCCGCTGCTCGATGCCGGCATCAAGTTCTACGCCGCGCTCGGCAATCACGACGATCCCAGCGAACGTTATTACAAGCCGTTCAACATGAACGGCGAGCGCTACTACACGTTCAAGCCTGCTAACGGCGTGCGCTTCGTCGCGCTGGACAGCACGTACGTCGACGACAAGCAGTTGAAGTGGGTTGACGAGCAGCTCGGGATGAGTGGATCAGACTGGAAGATTGCGTTCTTCCACCATCCGCCCTACTCGTCGGGCGAGACCCACGGGTCGGATGAGACGCTGCGGACCCAGCTGGAGCCGATCTTCGTGAAGCACGGGGTGAACGTCGTCCTCACGGGTCACGAACACTTCTACGAACGTATCAGGCCGCAGAAGGGGATCGCCTACTTCATTACCGGAAGCTCCGCGAAGCTGCGCGAAGGCAACATCACCCAGACGCAGCTGACGGCGAAGGGCTTCGACTCGGGTTACACATTCATGATTGTCGAGATTTCCGGCGACGACATGTACTACCAGACGATGACCGACACCGGGAAGACAGTTGACTCCGGGACGGTTCATCGGGTGGGAAAGGTCGAACCGACGCCGAACCGCACGGCGCAACCA
>Ga0075428_100001800_pt1 | contig 22936 bp, 19 predicted proteins | sample RhiMetdeltSRZDD2_FD_75291 | JGI IMG/M metagenome (GOLD analysis project Ga0075428, IMG submission 75291) | Populus rhizosphere microbial communities from Tennessee, USA - Rhizosphere MetaG P. deltoides SRZDD2 | ecosystem: Host-associated > Plants > Roots > Rhizosphere > Soil | place: USA... | reverse complement strand
GTGCGCCGCGGAACGGTCAACAGCATCGCCGCGCGAACGATTCCCGGACAGCGAGGCACGCACGGTTACGATCCGCAACTCATGTCGATGCGCGCCATCTTCATCGCCGCAGGGCCGGCGTTCAAACGCGGCGCGACCGTCGCTCCGTTTGAGAACGTGAGCATCTACAACGTGCTCGCAAATATCCTCCACGTGACGCCGACGCCCAACGATGGCGACCCGTCGATCGTCCGCGCCTTACTTCGCGAGGACACGCCGGTGACCGTCCGTTCCAATCGAAACTGAGACTCGCTCGCAAGCTTCGCGGGCGCGCGTCTTTGCGGTAGTGTGAACCGCAGTACCGTTCCGTTCATGGTTGATGGGGCCACGCGAGAGTCGGAGACGCTCGCTGCAATTCGAAGACTGCTTCTCGGTGCACTCGCGATCGGCGTGCTGGGCACAATCGGTGAGCTGATCCTGCTCCGCCACATCGACCAGCCGGCGCAATGGATTCCACTGGTGTTTCTAGGCGCCTGCATACCCGTTCTGATTTGGCATACGGTGGCGCCGAGCGCCGCCAGCGTCCGCGTTCTGCAGGGCCTCATGCTGGCGTTCGTTGCGCTGGGCGTGGTTGGCGTCGGCCTCCATTACGACGGCAATGTCGAGTTCGAGCGGGAGCTCCATCCTGATGAACGCGGATGGACGTTTATTCGTAAAACAGTTGCAGGGGCGACACCCGTGCTCGCCCCCGGCTCAATGGTGCTGCTCGGGCTCGTGGGGCTCGCGCACGCCTACCACCATCCCCGATATGCGGGTTATCCCGCCGCGGAGACAGAGGTATGAAGCAGTTTGCTCGAATCGTGCTTGTCGCAGCATCGATCGTCGTCATGCCGCTTGTCGGCCATGCGCAGGTCGGCAAACCGGTCACCATCGTTGATGCCAACCTGGTCACCGAGGCAGACCTCGCGAAGCTGCCGAATATGAATGCGGCGTTGGCAAAGGCGGTCGTTGCGAAGCGCCCGTTCAAGACGGTGAAGGACCTCGACAACGCCCTCAGCTCGCTGACGAAAGAGCAGCGCACCGAGCTCTACGGAAAACTGTTCGTTCCGATCAACCTGAACACAGCGACCGACGAAGAAATTTTGCTGATTCCCGGTATCGGCAACCGCATGCTCCGCGAGTTCAAGGAATACCGTCCGTACACGGCCCTCGCGCAGTTCCACCGTGAAATCGGGAAATACGTCGACGACAAAGAACTGGCGCGGCTCGAACAGTACGTCTTCGTTCCGGTTGCAAAGTAATGCTGTCGCGGGGCCTCGCTGCGATTGTGCTTGCGGCCGTCGGATACGTCGGCGTTGCGGGCACGGTTTCGCTGCACGCGGCGCAGGATCCCACGACGCCACCTACATCGCTGGCAAACGCGCTGCCGCCGAACGCAGACGGCGAATACATTTTCAAGAACAACTGCGCGACGTGTCATGGACCGGACGGAAAGGGTTCGCCGCAGAGCGTGATCGGTTTCGATGCGCCGCTGCCGGATTTCACCGACTGTTCCACGAACACGGTTGAGCCGTTCGGCGATTGGAACTCCGTGGTGCATCGGGGCGGGCCGATCCGCGGGCTCGACCGTCACATGCCGGCGTTTGGCGATGCGTTGTCGGACGACCAGATCGAATCGGTGATCAAGTACCTCTGGACGCTCTGCGACGATTCGCGATGGCCGCGCGGCGATCTCAACTTTCCACGCGCGTTCTTCACCGAAAAGGCATTCCCCGAAAGCGAAGCCGTCTGGACCACGGGTATCACCGCAAAGGGCGCGAAAGGGGTCGGCAATGAGCTCGTCTATGAGCACCGGATCAAACAACGGAGCCAGTACGAGATCACCATTCCGCTTGCATTCCAGCAGACGACGCCGTCGGGAGCCTGGGTCAAAGGTCTCGGCGACGTCGAGTTCGCGCTGCGGCGCGCCTTCTGGGCGAGCCTGGATCACGCTGCGATTTTCGCCGCCGGAGGCGCGGTGACGGTGCCGACCGGCAAGGATGAAGTTGGCGTCGGCGAAGACGCAACCATCTGGGAGCCGTTTGCGATGTTCGGGAAGGGGCTTGGCGCCAACGGGTTTGTGCAGCTGCACGGCGGGTACATGGCGTCGAGCAATCGCACGAACGTCGAGAATTCGACGTACCTGCGTCAGGCGTGGGGGTACACCTATGCGCAGGATCACGGATTCGGCCGCTCATGGACTCCGATGACCGAAATCATCTGGTCGAAGGAGAAAGGGGCTTCCTCCGTCGTCGACGTCGTGCCGCAGATGCAGGTATCGCTCAGCAAGCTGCAGCACATTCTCATCGACGTCGGCGTCAGCATTCCCGCGAGCCAACGTGAAGGGCGCCATCCGGGGTTCCTCGTGTACTTCCTGTGGGACTGGTTTGATGGTGGCCTGTTCCAGTACTGGCATTGAGTCGAGCGTTGACGAGTCCCCGAATCATTCTGATCGCGTGCATTGCCTGGCTGCTGGCGTGCTTCACTGCGTTGCCGCGAGCCGCGCAAACAGCGGAGACAGCCGAAGGCGGCGCCAAGGAGAACGCGAAGCAGATCCACAAGAACCTCTCCCTCTTCACGACATCTGACAACTGCATCGCCTGCCATAACGTCCTGGTGACGCCGCAGGGCGAAGACGTCTCAATTGGCGCCTCGTGGCGATCCACGATGATGGCCAACTCGGCTCGGGATCCGTACTGGCAGGCGGGCGTGCGCCGGGAAACGATCGATCATCCAATGCATTCGGCAGCCATTCAGGACGAGTGTGCTGAGTGCCACATGCCGATGTCGACGCAGATTTCTCGCGCCTCCGGCGGCAAAGGCGAAGTGTTCGCACACCTGCCGTTCAACAAGGGCAACGGCACGGAGCTCCAGAAGTTCGCGGCCGACAGCATTTCGTGCACCGTCTGCCATCAGATCTCCAGCGAGCGGCTTGGTACTCGTGAAAGCTTCAACGGCGAGTTCGTGATGAAGCCCACACCAGCTGACGGCACGCGTGTGATTTTTGGTCCGTATCAGATCGATGCCGGACGCAAGACGATCATGCGTTCGGTTACGGGTTTCGTGCAGGCGCAGGGTGCCCATATCCAGCAATCCGAGCTGTGCGCCACGTGTCACACGCTGTATACGCAGGCGTTCTCGCCATCGGGGCAGGTGATTGGCTCGCTGCCCGAGCAGATGAATTTCCAGGAATGGCAGCACAGCGACTACAGCAAGAACGAGAGCGCACAGTCGTGCCAGTCGTGCCATATGCCCGAGGTGAAAGGAGCCACGCGCATCGCGTCTGTGCTTGGCGACTTCCGCGACGGCCTCAATCGCCACCTGTTCGTCGGCGGTAATGCGTTCATGGTTCGCATGCTGAACCGCTACCGCGCGGATCTCGGCGTCGTCGCGACGTCATCCGAACTCGAGGCAACGGCGAAGGCGACCGTCCGTCAGCTGCAGGAAGACACCGCGACCCTGTCAATCGCACGGTCCGAGCTCACCGGGACGACGCTGAACGTTGACGTAAGCGTCAGGAATCTCACCGGCCATAAGTTCCCGACCGGCTATCCGGCGCGGCGAACGTGGCTCCATGTCACGGTGCGCGACGGCGACGGACGAACCGTGTTCGAGTCGGGCGCGGTCAATGACAGCGGCCTGATTGCCGGCAACGACAACGACGCCGACGCGACGAAATACGAACCGCATTACGACCGAATCACCAGCGCCGACCAGGTGCAGATTTACGAGCCGGTGATGGGCGATCCCAACGACGTCCCGACGACGGGGTTGCTCACTGCCACGCATTACCTGAAGGACAACCGACTCCTGCCGCGCGGTTTCGACAAGGCAACGGCGGACAAGGACATCGGCGTCTACGGGGCAGCGATGCAGGATTCCGACTTCGCCGGCGGCGGCGATGTCGTCCACTATGCGGTGCCCGTCCCCGCCCGGGGTGGTCCGTTCGTGGTCAGTGTGGAGTTGCTGTATCAACCGATTGGCTTCCGCTGGGCGCACAATCTTGAAAAGTACGATGCCCCCGAGCCGAAGCGCTTCTTGAACTATTTCAACGAGATGTCGTCGTCTTCGTCGGTGGCCGTCGCGAAAGCATCCACGACGCAACAATAGCGCTCCGGAACGTCGCCTCCGGACACATAATGTCGCGCATGGCCGTCATCAAAGAGTTCCGAGAGTTCATCGCCCGCGGCAACGTCATCGATCTCGCTGTCGGCGTCATCATCGGCGCGGCGTTCGGCAAAATCGTGACGACGCTCGTCGAGGGCATCATCATGCCGCCGATTGGGCTCGCCCTGGGACGCATCGATTTCTCCAGTCTGTTCTACGTGCTGGATTCGTCCAAGGGCGTCCCCGCTTCGCTCGCCGACGCGAAGGCCAAGGGCATTCCCGTGATTGCCTACGGCCAGTTCGTCAACGATGTGATCGGGTTTCTGATTGTGGCACTGGCGGTCTTCATTGTGGTCAAGCAGGTGAATCGCCTGAAGAGAGAGGGCCCTCCTCCAGTACCGACGACGAAGGATTGTCCCTACTGTGCGACGGCGATTCCGATCAAGGCGAGGCGGTGCCCGAACTGCACGTCCGAGGTCGGGGCGGCGTCACTCGCGTAAGCGATCAAATTTCAACCTGTACGCCGAGCTCGACGACGCGTTCCGCAGGGAGCCGGAAGAACGCGGTCGCGCGCACGGCATTGCGCGCCATCAGCACGAATAGCTTCTCCCGCCAGATCGCCATCCCGCGGCGATGGGTGACGAGGATGGTTTCGCGCCCGAGGAAGTACGTCACGTCGTCCGCGTCGATGTCGAGCCCGAATGGCTGAGCGGCGCGCAACGCGTCGGGCACATTCGGATCCTGCATGAACCCGTAGACGAGCCGCACGGTGTAGACACCGTAGCCAAGGTTCTGCACGGTGATCTGTTCATTGGTGGGCACGTGGGGAACGGGCGCAGTCGTGACGGTGAGAATCACGACGTGCTCATGCATGACCTTGTTGTGGCGGAGGTTGTGCGCGAGCGCCGGCGGCGTGCCGCGCGGCTGCGCCGTCATGAACACCGCGGTGCCAGGAACGCGTACGGGCGGCGATGCGACGATGACCGACATGAAATGATCGATTGGAATCGCGCGCGCCGTGAGCCGCTCGGCGACTATCCGCCGTCCGGTCTTCCATGTCGTCATCAGGGTGAAGACTGAAGCCGCGACCAGAAGGGGCACCCACCCTCCCTGCGCCACCTTCAACAGGTTGGCGCCAAAAAAGGTGAAGTCCACCGTCAGAAATACGGTGGTCATCGCATAGACCGCGGGTTTGGGCCATCGCCAGCGTTCGAGCGCGATGACGTGAAGCAGAATCGCCGTGATCATCATCGTCCCGGTGACGGCGATTCCGTACGCCGCGGCCAGCGAGTCCGCTGATCCGAAACCGATGACGATCAAAATGGTCGCGATCATCAACGACCAGTTCGCCTGCGGGACGTAGATTTGTCCGGCTTCGAGCGACGACGTGTGCTCGATGTCGAGGCGCGGCGCGTATCCGAGCTGGATTGCCTGCTGCGTCAGCGAGAAGACGCCGGAGATCAATGCCTGCGACGCAATGATCGCGGCCAGGGTTGCGATTCCTACCAGTGGAAACAGCGCCCACGATGGCGCCATCAGGAAGAACGGCTGTCTCGCCGAATCGCCATCGATCAGTAGCAGCGCGCCCTGCCCGAGATAGTTCAGCAACAACGCCGGCAATACCAGCGAGAACCACGCGACGCGAATCGGCGTCTTGCCGAAATGCCCCATGTCGGCGTACAGCGCCTCGCCGCCCGTGACTGCCAGGAACACGGAGCCGAGCACGGCTATCCCACCCATGCCGTGTGTTTCGAAATAGCGAACCGCGTGAATCGGGTTGAGAGCACCGATCACGCGTGGATCGCGGGCGATCCAGACCACGCCCAGTCCGGCGATTGTGATGAACCAGATGATGATGATCGGCCCGAACAGGCCGCCGACACGATGCGTCCCATACTGCTGGACGACGAACAGCGTGACGAGAATGGCGACCGATATCGGAACGACGTACGGCTCGAAAAATGGCGTCGCAACCTGAAGACCTTCGACGGCGCCAAGCACGCTGATGGCCGGCGTGATCATGCCGTCGCCGTACAGCAGCGCAGCGCCAAAGATGCCAAGGCCGACGAGCACCGACATTTGGAGACCACGTGATGCACGGGCGGACGGCAGGAGCGCGGTCAGCGCGAGGATGCCGCCTTCTCCCTGGTTGTCGGCGCGCATCACGATCGCGATGTATTTGATGGAGATGACGATGACGAGCGCATAGACGATCAGCGACAACACGCCGAGGACGTTCTCAGGCGTGACCGGAAGCGCGTAGGGTCCGTAGAAGCAGACACGGATCGTGTAGAGCGGGCTGGTGCCGATGTCGCCGTAGACGACGCCGAGCGCGGTTAACGTCAGAGCGAGCAACCGGCGTGAGCTGGCGGCGTGCGCCGGCGCTCGGGTTCCTGCCGCCGGCACGGCGACGCCGGATCGGCTGGCACTGGATGATGCCGTCACAAAACACCGAGCATAGCACGCATGAGTTCCTCCCCCGACGCCGGTTCACGTCAGTTCACTTGCAAGACGCCTCCCTGATTTGAAACCAACATCGAAAAGGATGGAGGGACTGGTCCAATGAAATCCAAAGGTCTTCTCGCACTGGTATGCGCAGTTGCGCTGACGGCGGCATGTAACAGCAATCGCACCGCCAATCGCGAAGCCGGAACCGCAGGTACGGCCGGCGGAGGCGTCAGCAACAGAGACAAGAACTTCGTCAGCGATCAGCTGTCGGATGGAATGGCTGAAATCGAACTGGCGAAAGTTGCCAGAGATCACGCCGCGAGCCCGGATGTGAAACAGTTTGCGCAGATGATGATCGACGACCACACGAAGGCTGGCGATCAGCTCAAGCAGATTGCGACAAGCAATTCGATTCCAGTCGATACAAAGATCGACGACAAACAGCAGAACCTTATGGACAAGCTGTCGAAGCTGAACGGCGCGGACTTCGACAAGGAATACATGAGCGCCATGGTCGATGACCATCAGGATGCGGTACGCGACCTCCGTTCGCGCGTGGACGAGAGTCGCAGCGCGACCGACCGATTGACGGGCAAGAACCCCGAGAACCCGGCGGCCGTCAAGCCCGAACGGTCGGACAACAGGCTGACGATGAGCATCAACGAATGGGCCGCCAATACGCTGCCGACCGTCGAGCAACACCTCGATCGCGCGAAGGAGATCAAAGACAGCGTTGATCAGCCGAATCGGACAGAACGCGGAACGACGGGGACGAAATCAGACACGACGCCCAAGGGCGCTTCGAAGTACTGATGCACGCGGACCTGGAAGGTCCGCGCCGCAGGAGAAGGGCCGTCTCATGCGGCCCTTCCCGGTAACCAGATCGAGCGCACGCTCAGCTCACGGTGGTCGAGTCCGGCCGCTTTATCCAGCGTTTGAAGCAGCAGAGGAAGGTGCGCGTTGAACCGCCACTCGTCCGAGCGTCCGCCCGCCTTAAGCGCCTGCGCGGCCGCATCGTCCCACCACGGTGCGATGCCCCGCGCGACAGGCTCGAGGATCAGCACCCGCACCCCCCGCTCCGCCGCTGCGAGCAATTGTTCGAGAACACGCGTCCGCACGTCAGGGGCAAGTTCATTGAGGAGGTAGGCGGCCATAACGGCGCTTCCGCTATTGAGCCGCGGCACCCGCGTGACGTCGCCTTGGCGGGCCGAGCCCTTCAACTCGAGGATCCGGTAAGTCCATCGCGCTTCGTCGACCGCCCAGGGATGGCGGTCGATGCCCGTCACCGTGGGCAACCCCCCGCGGGCAATGGCCCACGCAGCACCGGCCGCGCCGGTGCCGCATCCGATGTCCAACACCGAAGAAGGAGCCGGCGCCACGCGCTCATCCAGAGCGTGAATGACGTACGTTGCCGTCAGGAAATGCAGCGGTGCATAGAACAGCGCGAACGCCGCTCGTTTTCCCGCGCTGTCGAGCGGCCCCCCACGGCCGACAGTGTGGCGCCGCTCGACATAGGCAGACGACAAGGCGCGAAGCGCGCGCGTCAATTCGGGAAGCCGGAGATTGGCCAGATGTCGCTGCTCGAGCGCAGCAACCCACTGCTCGAAGGTCATTTGCAAAAGGTCATGGTCAAATGACGATACGGTATCCCGGCGATCATCTTCGGTGGGGTCCGCCTTCAGGTTGACCTGCCAGCGTGTGCAATGGAATGCGTGATTCTGATTGGCTTACCCGCATCCGGCAAATCGACGTTCTTCCGCGAACGTTTTGCCGGGACCCACGACCACGTCAGCAAGGATCTGCTCCGCAACAACCGGAAGCCGCAGCGAAGGCAGGAGCATCTGATAGCCGAATCGCTGGCGTCCGGCCGATCCGTTGTCGTCGATAACACCAATCCAAGCGTCGCGTCCCGGGCCCCGCTCATCGCCATTGCGAGAAAGTGTGGCGCCGAGGTTGTGGGCTACTTTTTTCTCACCGAAGCTGGCGACGCACTTCGACGCAACCGCGCTCGTCAGGGTCCGGAACGCGTTCCGGATGTCGCCATCTTCACCGTACGAAAACGTCTGGAACCTCCTACGACGTCTGAAGGATTCGATCGGCTGTTTACGGTGAAGATGAATGAAACCGAACGGACCTTTGAAGTATCGCCGCCATGAGCCGAAAAACTGATCAACCGCTCCGTTAGAATAGCCGCGAAGGAGGATCGGCCGATGCGCTCGACTTGTGCGTTTCTAGCAGTGGTTCTATCCATTCTGATGGCAACTCCGCGAATTCAGGCCTCGTCGCCGGGACCCGGTCAGTCCGAAGCCCCGGCGCATATCGCAGGTCAGCCCGTCCTCGACGCTGCCGTCCAGGACCATGCGCGTGCCACCGACCGGGACCGCGAGACCGTGCGGTTGTTCCTTCAGCGCTCTGACGTGAGCGCCATGGCTGGCAAGTACGGCATCGACATCCGTCGCGCCGAGAGTGCCGCCGCGGCGATGGATGCCTCCGAAGTCGCAAACATCGCGGCGCAGGCCCGCGCCGCCAACGAGACGCTTGCGGGCGGTCAAGGGAGCGTGACCATTTCGACGACCGCGATCATCATCGGTCTGCTCGTCCTGATTCTGTTGATCGTCGCATTGCACTAGCGTCGTGGAACGCGAGCGTCGAGCCGTTCTTCTCCTCGCGCTCGCGTTTTTCATTCGTCCGTCTCCTCTCCACCCCCAGTCGCTGACGGTTCTCGACGTCCCTTTCATTGCGCAGTCCGAGTTGCTGTGCGGCGGCGCCGCCGCCGCGATGGTGATGCGCTACTGGGGCGAACGCGGCATTGACGCGGAATCGTTTCAGTCACTCGTCGATGCCAAAGCCGGCGGCATCCGCACCGATGTTCTCGCAGCGCACCTGCGCGGTCGCGAGTGGAACGCGACCGCTCTCGAAGGTTCGTCAGACACGATCGCGCAGGAGTTGCAGCAGGGAAGACCGGTGATCGTCCTTCTGGAGGATCGTCCGCGCACATACCACTTCGTCGTGATCGTGGCGCGCAATGCTGACGGTGTGGTGTTCCACGATCCTGCGCGTGCGCCGTTCCGAGTCATGCCCGCCGCAGACTTCGACAAGCGCTGGTCCGCTGCCCGACGGTGGATGCTGATCGTGACGCCTCCGGCACAGAGAGCTCCACCTTTCAACGGACCATTTTTGACTTCGCCCGCAGCCTCAACTCCAGATCAGGCAACGCCCTGCGATGCGCAAATCGCCTCCGCCGTCCAGCTGGCGCAGCAGAACAGGTTGGAGGAATCGGAACGCACGCTCGTCGGAGCGCTGTCGTGTCCCGGTGCGGCGGTCTTTCGCGAGCTCGCCGGCCTCCGGGCGGTGCAGCGTCGATGGGCGGAGGCCGCCGAGCTGGCATCGGCAGCGCTCGCGCGCGAGCCGGGAGATGAATACGCCTCGAGGCTGCTCGGGACCGCGCGCTTCATCGGCGACGACCAGCTCGGCGCTCTCGATGCGTGGAATCGGACGCGTGAACCGCGGATCGATCTGGTTCGGATCGATGGCCTCATGCGCACCCGCTACCGCGTCGTCGAGCGGTATGTCGGTTTGCAGACCGAGGAGGTGTTGACACGCCGTGCGCTCCTCCGCGCCCGCCGTCGTCTCAATGAGCTGCCTTCCGGCTTCGGCACCGTCGATTTCGTTCCGTTGTCGTCAGGGTTGGCGGAGGCGCGCGCGACAGTCGTCGAGCGCTCGATTGTGCCGCGCAATTTGTTCGACCTCGGTGTCGTCGGCCTCGCGACGGCGGTCACACGGGAACTGGTAGTTCCCATCGTCTCACCGACAGGCGGTGGCGAGCAGATCACTGCGGATTGGAGGTTCTGGGCGCACAGGCCGCTCTATCAGTTGTCAATCGCTGCGCCCGCGCCCTGGCGCGGCATTTGGACGACTGCTGCAAGACGTGAGCGACAACCATTCACCGCAACGTTCTCACCGATTGTTCACGATTCACTACGGATGGAGATCGCTGATTGGACGAGTGGAATCGCTCGCTGGCAGATCGGGGGTGGTGTTGACAGCTGGAACGAGCGTCGCGTCTTTCCGACGGCCGCAGCGGCGCTGCGGGTGACATCGGAGAGGGATCGTTTCGATGCGCGCGCACAAGTTCGAAGTTGGTTCGGCGGGGGAAGCGAGTTCGGGCAGGCTGAGATTCGCCTGTTGGCGCGTTCCTCCTCGCGGCTCGAGGGTTTCGTCGTCACGGCGGAGGGCGGTATTGGTGCCGTGACCGATTCTGCGCCGCCAGATTTGTGGTTTGCCGGAGATACGGGGAGAGCCCGTTCACTTCTGCTGCGCGCGCATCCGATTCTGACGGACGGTGAACGGTTCCGGACCGAGCGGATGGCCCGGATCTTTGCCCACGAATCAACGGAAGTGCAGCGTTGGTGGCGCGTTGGCCCATTCCGGACCGGAATAGCGACGTTTATTGATACAGGATTGACCGCGCGACGACTATCAGGCAGTTCGATTACGGATGTGGATGTTGGAATCGGCCTCCGAGGTGCCTACCCGGGCCGCGCCGGCGCGCTTCGTCTCGATATTGCGCGCGGCGTCCGGGATGGACGCATCGCTATTTCGGCCGTTTATAGCGCCGATACGACCCACTAGAGCGCGCAACCCACGCTCGTGCTGCGTGATAAAGTAGCGCTTCTCCACGATCAGCTCAGGGGTGCCCATGTTTCGGTGCGCGACGGTGTTCGTGTGTCTCGCGACGACGCTGCTGATGTGGCCGGTCTCGGCCGAGGCGCAGTACTTCGGCCGCAATAAGGTCCAGAACACACGGCTGGAATTCCGTACGCTGCGTACCGAGCACTTCGACATCTACTACTACCCTGAGGAGGAAAACGTCACGCGCGAGGCGGCGCGGATGGCCGAGCGTTGGTACGCCCGCTACTCGGAGCTCCTCGATCACACATTCACTCGCCGCCAGCCGATCGTTCTCTACGCCAGTCATCCGGAGTTTGCGCAGACCAACGTGAACCCAGGGACGATCAGCGAAGGCACCGGTGGATTCACGGAGCGGGTCCGTGCGCGCATCGTCATGCCTTTTGCGCCGGGTCTTGGTGAAACCGACCACGTCTTGGGCCACGAGCTCGCCCACGCGTTCCAGATCGACATCGCGAAACGCGCACATCTGAACGCGTTCGACATGCCCGGCTGGTTTATCGAAGGGATGGCCGAGTACCTGTCCCTCGGGCCATCCAACGCGTTCACCGATATGTGGCTGCGCGATGCGAAGCTGCATCGGCGATTGCCGACCGTCGAGCAGCTCGAGAATCCGCGGTATTTTCCGTACCGCTACGGCCACGCCTTCTGGTCCTTCCTCGGACAGCGGTTCGGAGACGAGATCGTGGGAAGGATGCTGCGCGCGAAATCGCGCGGCGTCGTCGAGCGGCTCGAGGAAGTCACCGGCGAAACGCGCGCCGAGTTGACCCGCGAGTGGCACGCCTCGATTCCGATGGCCGAAGGTGACCCCGATGTCGTCGTGCGGCCGCGGCAAATCATCACGTCGCCTTATGGCGAACGCGTTCATGTGGCTCCGGCCATCAGTCCCGACGGGCGCCAGATCATGTTCGTGTCCGAGCGGGATCGGTTGTCGCTCGACCTGTTTGTTGCCGATGTGACCTCCGGCGCGGTCGTGAAGAAGGTGATCAGCACCGCTGCCGATCCGCATTTCGACAGCCTCCAATACATCCAGTCCGCAGGCTCGTGGGACTCGGCGGGCCGCCGATTTGCCGTTGCCGCGGTGCTCGATGGAACCTCCGCTCTCAGCATCGTCGAGATGGACGGATCGTCACGCCGTCGCGACATCCGCCTGAACGGAATCGGCGAGATTTACAACCCGAGCTGGTCGCCCGACGGAAAGCAGATCGTGTTTTCGGCGATGAAGTCCGGCACCTCGAATCTGTTCGTCTTCACCGTCGCCGATGGAAGCGTGACGCAGCTCACAGACGACGAGTATGCGGACCTGCACCCGGCGTGGTCACCCGACGGAAAGACGATTGCGTTCGCGTCCGATCGCTTCACCACGTCGGTCGATGACCTGACGTACGGACCCGTACGCATCGCGCTCCTGGACGTCGAAACGCGCATCATCCGACCGCTTACCGGGTCCGCCGACGGCGGCAAGCAAATCAGCCCGCAATGGTCGCCGGATGGAAAGGCTGTTTACTACGTCGCCGATTCTGACGGCGTGAGCAACATTTATCGCGTCGAGCTCGCGGTGGGAGATATCCGACAAGTCACCTCCGAGCCGAGCGGCATCAGCGGGATCACCTCAACGAGCCCGGCGCTCGCAGTCGCATCGTCGTCCGGGAAGCTCGCCTTCAGCGCGTATCGCGACGGCCGGTTCGAGATTCAAACACTGGAACAGTCGAGCGCGGAATCGGCGCCGATTGTGACGCCCGGTGTCGCCACGAAACCGCCATCGCCGGATGCGCTGGGCAAGCTCGGGGAGTTGTTGTCGAACGCGCATTTCGGTATGCCTGCCGACCGGACATTCCTGACGTCGAAGTACGACGACCGTCTTCGCGTCGAGTCGATTGCGGATCCGTACGTCGGAGCGGCGATTGGGGGCGACGGGCTCGTCGGCGGCGTGCTCCGCGCCAGTTTCGGCGTCGCGTTCGGCGACATGCTTCGAGATCGGCAGCTGCACGCGCTGGTGCGCGTCGGCACGAGCAAGGACGACTTCGCCGGCCAGATCGGCTACGTCAATCGACGCGGACGCCTGCACTGGGGTTTTATAGGTGGGTTCGTCCCTGCACGCTTTGCGGGAGCGCGTCGATCCGTCGAACGAACCACCTCGCTGATCACACAGGAGTACGCCAACCTCCGGTACGCGCATGAGTACGCAAGCCTTACGGCGCGCTACAACGTCAGCCGCGCAACACGGTTCGAGTTCCGCGCGGGCGGCAGGCGAACCGGTTACGGATGGCAAACCGTTACGCGGGTGACGGATGCGTCCACGCGAAAGCTGGTGACGAGGACCCTCGAGGAGTTGCCGGGCGCGCCGCCCGTCTACCTCGCTGAGATGCAGATGGCGTACGTGCGCGACACTGCAGTCCTCGGTCCGATAAGCCCGATCGTCGGTCACCGCATCCGTTTGGATGTCGAGCCGGCAGTCGGCGGATTGACATTCGCGGATGTTCGTCTGGACGCGCGACGTTATTTCATGCCCGTGCGTCCCATTACGTTTGCCGTACGCCTGGACCACACAGGCCGCTACGGCCCGGACGCGCGCGATGGGCGGCTCACGCCTCTGTTACTGGGTCTGCAGACGCTGGTGCGCGGCTACGACCTGAGCACCTTTGCTGCGGAGCGATGCGGTCAGACGGCGACGAGCTGCTCGATGGTCGATCAGCTCTCAGGTAATCGCTTCGCCGTGATGAATCTGGAACTGCGGGCGCCGCTGCTCGGACTCCTGACGGGCAATCTCGATTACGGTGCGACCCCGATGGAGGCGCTGATATTTGCCGATGGCGCGATGCTCTGGACGCCACACGCCGATGCGGCGCTCGAGCGCGATCGGTTCAGCAGCGTCGGCGCGGGGATGCGCGCAAATCTGGGCGGGTTCGTCCTCGAACTGACTGCCGTCAAGCCATTCGACAAACCGCGAAACGGGTGGACCGCCAGCTTCCTTATTCGCCCAGGGTTCTAACCGTTCCTTATTTCGCCTGTTCGCACGGTTCTCCGCTCAGGATCGAAAGCAGAATCAACGGGCGATTCCCGCGTCGTACCACGCCGTGGCTCGTATCGCGTGGAATGGACACATAGCTCCCCGCTGAAAGGGCTGTATCGCGGCCGTTGAGTCTCACGGCCCCTTGCCCGGCAACTACGTAGTACTCGATCTCTGCGCCGTCATATCGACGATCGGGTTGATCCTGATTCAGCACCACGAGCAACGTCCTCGTATTGCCGCTGCACGAGACGAGGGTTTCGCGCCGCGCCTGGTTCCCGGACAGCTGTTTCTCGGCGAGATCGACGATCGACAACACCTGCGGCATCCCGACAGGTCCGACCTTCGCAGCGGGCGCTGGTGGTGGCGCTGGTGGAGGCGGAGGAGGTGCTGCAGGAGGCGGAGGCGCCGGGTTGAGCACGGCGTCAAAGCTGGTGGTCTGACCGGAGCGTACAACCACCTCCTTTTCGAATGAGATCAACTTGTCTCCATCGAACCGAATGCGGTACGTGCCCGGCTGCATGCCGACGAAATTCAGCTGGCCGCTATCATTCGTTTCGCCGTTTCGATCCGACGGCCCCGCGACCGTAACCTGCACACCTGGAATCGGTAAACCACGAGGATCGGTCACGGTCATGGCAATCCCCGCGCGCGACGCAGGAGCCGGCGCCGGTGCGCGACGCGGCGGCGCAGGTGCTGCCGGTGACGCGGGTGCTGCAGGTGCGGCAGGTGCCTGCCGCGGAGGCGGGGCAGCTGTTTGCGCGAACGATGCGTGTGCGAGCAGTGCCGACAGGCTGAGGTAGAACAGCGTGCGCATAGAAGAATTATGCATCTACGGCTTTCAAGGGGTCCGTTCACGAGGATTCGCGCGCGATTTCAGGCTCGCAGCTGACGCGCGGCACCGCACGTCCCGGAAACCTGGGGATCATCAGCCGGAGAGTATAATCACGAGGCCGCCAGGGGTATCTCCGTGAGGAGATTGAGAAAGACCCTTGGAACCTGATCCACCTTCGCGCCGTTCGCGGTGCTGGGTGGACCCACCATAGCCTTGGCGCCGGTGGGCCCGGTTTAGACCGGCGGAGGGAGCGCGGCAATCCTGCCGTTTCCCTCCCGCGTACCTTGACCGTTGTTCGCACCGTTCCGCACGAGGGGATCATGATCGACTTTGCCACCGCTTACCCGAACTCCCGAAAGATGTACGACGAGCGCACCGCGCGCATCACCGCGGACGGTCCAGACATCACGCTGCGCGTCCCGGTGCGCGCGGTGACGCTTGGCGGAGGGGAACCGCCGGTGCGGTTGTACGACACCAGCGGACCGCAGGGCCACGACGTGCGTGGCGGCCTGCCGAAGCTGCGTGCGGACTGGATCGCCGCGCGCCGGCGCTCGGGGTTTGTCGGTACGCAGCTCCATTACGCGCGGCGGGGTGAGATCACGCCGGAGATGGAGTTTGTCGCGGGCCGTGAAGGCCTCCCCGCCGATTTCGTCCGCGAAGAGATCGCGCGGTGCCGCGCCATCATTCCCTCGAACATCAATCACCTGGAGCTCGAGCCGATGATCATCGGCCGCAACTTCCTGGTGAAGATCAATGCCAATATCGGCAACTCCGCCGTCAAGTCATCAATCGAGGATGAAGTCGAGAAGCTCCAGTGGGCGACGCTCTGGGGCGCCGACACGGTTATGGATCTCTCGACCGGCAAAAGCATCCACGAGACCCGCGAGTGGATCATCCGGAACTCGGCCGTGCCGATCGGCACGGTCCCTATCTATCAGGCACTCGAAAAAGTCGGTGGACGTCCGGAAGATCTCACGTGGGAGATTTACCGCGACACGCTCATCGAGCAGTGTGAGCAGGGCGTCGACTACTTCACCGTGCACGCCGGGGTGCTGCTGCGATACGTGCCGCTGACGGCCAAGCGCGTCACCGGGATCGTGTCGCGCGGCGGATCGATCATGGCGAAGTGGTGCCTCGCGCATCACAAGGAGAATTTTCTCTACACGCGCTTCGAAGAGATCTGCGAAATCATGCGCGCCTACGACGTGTCGTTCTCGCTCGGCGACGGCCTGCGTCCGGGCTCGATTGCCGACGCCAACGACGAGGCGCAGTTTGCGGAGCTGAGGACGCAGGGCGAGCTCAACGAGATTGCGTGGAAGTTCGATGTGCAGGTGATGAACGAGGGCCCCGGCCACATTCCCATGCACCTGATTAAGGAAAACATGGAGAAGCAGCTCGAATGGTGCAAGGAAGCGCCGTTCTACACGCTCGGTCCGCTGACGACCGACGTCGCGCCGGGCTACGACCACATCACCTCCGCGATCGGCGCTGCGATGATCGGCTGGTATGGCACCGCGATGCTGTGTTATGTCACCCCCAAAGAGCATCTAGGACTTCCAAATCGCGACGACGTGAAAGCGGGTGTGATTGCCTACAAGATTGCGGCGCACGCCGCTGATCTCGCAAAGGGGCATCCGCGCGCGCAGGCGTGGGACGATGCGCTGTCAAAGGCGCGGTTCGAGTTCCGGTGGGAAGATCAGTTCAATCTGTCGATGGATCCCGTCACGGCGCGCGCGTTTCACGACGAGACGCTGCCGGCCGATGGGGCAAAGGTAGCGCACTTCTGCTCGATGTGCGGCCCGAAGTTCTGCTCGATGGAGCTGACGCAGCAGGTGCGCGACTACGCGGCCAGCCACAACCTGACAACGCCCGATGCGCTCCGCCAGGGGATGCACGAAAAGGCCGAGGAGTTCAAGAAGGCCGGCGAACTCTATGTGAAGCAGTGATCACGAGCCGCGGAGACGAGTCTCCGCGGTTTGTTTTCAGCGTTGGGCTGCGGCGCCCGGGGGCGCCGGAACAATCATGATGACCGACGGAAATCGTGCCGGCTGAGCGCCCGGCTTCGGGTTCGCGTACCCCTGCGACCCCCCTGACGTGAAGTCCTTGATCGTGACGCCGGGCGGAAACGCCATCGTGTCGTTGTTGAACTTGCCCACCTCGAACATGTGCGTCGGCGGATTCTCGAACACGAGGTTGCCTTTGTCCTTCAGGATCGTGCGGTAATAGGTCACGAGGTCGGCAAACGCGGTCGTCGAACCAAAGATGTAGTAACGCTGTCCGCGCCCCGCGTCGTACGACGCGATAAACTGCGCCCCTGGATAGATCGGGAATCCGAGCGTTGCCTCCGAAGGCGTTGCGGGATCGACCGGTGTGGGGGGCGGCGTTGCCGACGCGGGCGGGGGCTGCGCGGGACGTGCCGTCGCGGGTGGCGACGGAGCGGGAGACTGCGGTCTCGTCGAACGAGGAAACGGCTGCGGTGTTTGCGCCGCGGCTGTGCCCAGCACGACCAATATTCCAATAATTGCCGTAAACCACTGTCTCATATCCGCATTATAGAGAAGCCGGCGTGCCTCTTCCCTACTATTGGGCGTTGGTCAGACCACGCGTCATCGGCCGGCGACTCTTCCGTGCGCGAATCGTAAGCCGCTTGCGCCGCCCAGGTTAATCCGCACGGCTGATCCGGCCGGTCGCACTGGCTCGCATCTTGAAGAGCGAACGAGCAGTGACCCGTCATTCACGCGAATGCAGGTCCAGGAGGCGACGCGGCGTGGACGACTTCGACATCGCACAAAGCAAAATCGGCGAATCGGCACAGCGGGTGGTTGACCGCGCCGTGGAGGAATCGCGCCGCCGCGATCACGCCCTGCTGACGAATGAGCATATTTTTCTGGCGTTTGCGCAGGTCGAGTGGGACACCTTCTCGCAGGTGATGCGCGACCTTGAGTTGAACCCGCACGAGATCCTGCAAGCGCTCGAAGAGCACCTGCACGTGTTACCGACCTTTGCGGGCCGCGAGCTCCGAGTGGCGCCGGCAACCAAGCTGGTGTTCAAGCTGGCCTTCCATCAGGCGAGCCGGGCGGGACGCCAGACCATTGAGTCGTCCGACCTCTTTTCGGCGATCTTCGAGGAGAGTCAGGGCGTGCCCGTGTCCATCATCAGGCATCACGGTGTCGAGCCTGAGGTGCTGGTCTCTCGGATCGCAACCAGGATGCGCGACAACGAACTCCGTGAGGAGCGGCTTCGGAAACGATTCGAACTGCCGCCGTTCCTGAAACACTTCGCGACGAACTTGAACCTGCTCGCCCGGCAAGACCGGATTGCGCCGGTCTACGGCCGCGACGCGGAAATCCAGCAGGTGCTCGAGATTCTGTGTCACCGCGAGCGGTCGAACTCCGTCATGCTGATCGGCGAACCCGGCGTCGGAAAGACCGCCATTGTCGAAGGCCTGGCGCGCCGCATCGAGTTCGACCCGGACACCGTGCCCGTGCGCCTGCGCGACTGCCAGGTCATCAACCTGCAGATGAACACGATGGTCGCCGGCACGATGCTGCGCGGGATGTTCGAGGATCGTATTCAGAATGTCATTCGCGAAATCAAGGAACGGCCGAATCTGATTCTGTTCGTCGACGAGGCGCACACGATGGTCGGAGCCGGCTCAGCCCTCGGCGCGCCGTCGGACGCCGCGAATGTCTTCAAGTCGGTGCTCGCGCGCGGCGAGGTACGCATGATCGGCGCGACCACGCTCAGCGAGTACAAGGAGTACATCCAGGAAGACGAAGCGCTGTCGCGCCGCTTCCGGACCGTGCACGTGGAGGAGCCGTCGATCGAGGAAACGCGCCGGATCCTCTACAACGTCCGCCCGCGTCTCGAGCGCAATTACTCGGTGCGCCTTGTAGATGAGGCGATCGAGACGGCGCTCGAGATGTCGCCGCGGTATCAGCGTCATCTCCACCTGCCAGACAAAGTGATCGGGTGGCTTGACACGGCGGCCGTGCGGGCCGAAATCGACCGACGCTGGGAAGTCACCAGCGACGACATCGTCGAGGTGATCTCACACGCGGCGCAGATCCCCAAGGACATGGTATTCCGCGACGTCGGCGACCGGTTCAAGGAAATCGAGCTGCGCCTCGGCAAACGTGTCATTGGCCAGAAGAGGGCGGTCGAGGCGATTGCCAATCGTCTGGTCTTGAACAAAGGTCCGCTGAAGGACGGCTTCGATCGTCCGGATGGTGTGCTGCTGTTCCTCGGTCCGACCGGCGTTGGCAAAACCGAACTCGCCAAAGCGGTTGCCGAATTCCTGTTCGGCGATGACAAGAAGATGATCCGGATCGACATGTCCGAGTATCAGGACGGTGGCGTGTCGGTGGACAAGCTGATTGGAATGCCGCGCGGCATCGTCGGCAGTGAGCGCGGCGGGCTGCTCACCAATCAGTTGAAGGACAACCCGTGCTCGGTCGTACTGTTCGACGAAATCGAAAAGGCGAGCCCGAGTCTCCTGAACCTGTTCCTGCAGGCGTTCGACGAAGGGTGGCTGACCGACGGGCGCGGTAAGCGCGTGTATCTGTCCGATGCCATCATCATCATGACGTCGAACGCGGGCTCGGAGCATTTCCGCAAGCTCACGAACCCCATGGGGTTCCGCTCCGGGCAGATGCCCCTCGATCAGGTGCAGGGTGAAGTGAACAGGGAGCTCGAACGCCGCTTCCCGCCGGAGTTCCGCAACCGGATCGACGGGGTCGTGCTGTTCCAACCGCTGACGCACGACGAAGTCCGACAGATCGCGGTCAAGTACATCGACCAGGTGACGACGACGCTGAAGCGCTGGAATAAGAGCGTCATCGTTGAACCCGAGGCGCTCGAGAAGCTCGTCACCGACGGCTACAGCCTCGCCTACGGGGCGCGCTTCCTGAAGCGGGTGATCGACGACCGCATCAAGCTGCCACTCAGTCAGCGCTGGAAGGAAGCCAACAGCTTCCGCGTCGCGCTCCGCGACAACAAGATCGAGGTCGAGGCCATCGGACCGCGTCTGGTGGCCTCGGCCGACCCGAACGCAATAGCTGTCTAAAGGAAGGGAAGGGCCAGGTTCTCGCCTGGCCCTTTCGTCTGTTCAGGCTTGTCCTCTTCCTCCGAAAATCGCTGGCCGGTCAATCCGTACTTGCTCTTGAACGCGGCGATCAAGCTCGAGACTTCCTTCCGGTACGCCGCCGGCGCATATTTCCGCGCGTAGAGCTGCATGTAGCCGTCGACCAGCTCCGGATATTCCTGCTGCAGCCACCGCATGAAGTGATCGCGCGTGCCGCCTTCCAGGAACATCACATTGCATCCGACAAACTGCGCGCCGTGATCCGCAATCGCCTTCACCGTGCGCTCGAGCAGCGCCGGCTTCGAGGTGATGCCGGGGACGATGGGATTCATCAGCACGCCGGCGTGGATGCCGGCATCCACGAGCTCACGCACCGCGCGGAGGCGTTGCATCGGGTGCGCCGTGCCTGGCTCGAGTTGATGCCAGGCATCTTCGTCCACGCTCGGCACGCTGATGCACACGTTGCAGTCGGCGCGCACCGTGATGTCCTGCAACACATCTTTGTCGCGGACGATCATCGGCCCTTTGGTGATGATGCCTGTGGGATTGCGGCGGGCGCACAGCGCTTCAAGCGAGCCGCGCGTCAGCTTGTAGTACCCCTCGATCGGCTGATAACAGTCCGTGGCGGCACCGACCACCACGTAGGCCCCGGGCCAGGACGGCTTGTCGAGTTCCGCTCTCAACGTCTCCACGAAATTGATCTTGACGAAGATGATGGAAGCGAACTCGTCGTCCGAGCCGAGCTCGAATTGCGTTTGGTAGCGGCGCGCATAGCAGTAATGGCAACCGTGCGTGCAGCCCCGATACGGGTTCAGCGTCCATTCGAACGGCATCCCCTTCACGCGATTTAACGCCGAGCGGCAGCGCACTTCCTGATATCGGGCGGCATCGGCACGACGGATCGCTTCTGTAAGCGCCTCGGTTCCTCCGGCTTTTACCAAGTCAGCAATCTGCCGAACGGTGGGTTTCGGTTTTCCGAGATCGACGAAAAGAGGTGCGGTTTCCATGGGTCTACTGGCGAAGATATGGCGAATCATACATCAAACGTTCGACAATCTCCGTCGACGCGTTCACGTTTGACTGGGAAATGGACAGACAGAACGGGGCCACCGTTCCCCCTCCTTGAACGGCAGCCCCGAGCGATAGGGGTGAGGCAACGAAGTCTACGTCGGCAGCTCGTGCCTCGAAATTCGGTGTGTTCTGTAGGGAAATGGCCTACACGAGTGCCTCAGGCGTTTATGGATTCTGAACGGCCGAGGAGAAGCTCAGTGTTACCTCCGGACGTGCGGTGTCGAGCATCACCTGTGGCCATGCGTAATTGCGCACGGAACCGTCGGAGAACTGCAACGACAAGCGCGGTTCGAAGGCCCAGTCATCGCGACCGTCGGGCGTGAGGCGGATGCGGAGTTGGCCATCGTTGAGATCCGTGCGAGAAAACGTGCCCGACATCGGCAGCGTCATCGGTGCAACTGCGGCGTTATCGTCGAACTTTGTTCCGACGCTGTGCAGGTGCGCCATTTCGTTCGACCCGTGCAGCACCCAGACGTCAACGGCGCTTCTGGCATCCTTGCCGTGTTCGCGATCGTTGAACTGAATGGTTGCGGACGTGATTGACGGGCGTGGGGCGACCGTGCTCGATACCCGACGCGTCGCGCCGCAGCCGGTCGAAATCACGGCCGCCGTCATCAAGACGGTGAGCGCAAACCTTTTCATAGGTTCCTCCTCCGCGTGCGCTGAAGCATGAGAGGTGCCGTTGATACGGCTCAGGCCGACGTGACGCTGCGCCAGTAGTTCAGCAGGTCATCAAGCGTTTGATCGAAGGGAATCTCGGGGCGCCATCCGGTTCCCTCACGCAGCCTCGTCGAGTCGCCCAGCACGATTGGTGTATCGCTTGGCCGCATGAGTCCGGGATCGGTTTCGATGTGCACCTTCACACGTGCGCGCGCAACGAGCGCGTCGAGGACCGAACGCATCACGCGCGCGGTTCCGGACGCGACGTTGTACAGCGTCGACGGCGCGCCGTGGCGCAGCAGTGCGAGATACGCGCGCGCCATGTCGCGGACGTCGGTGAAATCGCGCTGCGCATCGAGATTGCCCGTCTTGATCACCGGTTCCACGACGCCCGCTTCGATCATGGCGATCTGCCGCGCCATGTTCGGTGCGGCAAAGGCAACGCTCTGCCGCGGTCCAGTGTGGTTGAACGAGCGTGTGACGATCACTTCAACACCGTCTTCACGGCCGGCGTGGAACGCCAGCTGCTCCTGGGCGAATTTGCTGACGGCATATGGGTTGGAGAGTGCTACCGGACTCCCTTCGGTCAGAGCCGTGGAGGACGCTGCATATACGGTCGCGGATCCAGACACGACTACCCGGCACGGCGTCCCCGTTCGACGGAGCGCGTCGAACAGATGATGGGTCGCGAGGACATTCGCGGACAACGGAGTGACGGTATCGCGCCACGACTGCGCCACATTCGGCGCACCCGCACAATGAATCACCGCTGACGGCTTGAGCCGTGCGATCGCCTCACGGACCTCCGACGGGTGCAGCAGATCGACTCGCTCCCAGGCCGCAAGCTTCGCGATTTCCTGCGGGGGCGGGGCATGGTGCGTCCACCCGACGACATCCTCGCGCCCGCCCAGCGCCTCGACGACATGGCTGCCGGCAAAACCGGAGGCGCCTGTTACAAGAACGACACCGCTCACCCTTCTATGTTCTCCGTTCTCTGTTCGTGTTCACGTTCAGG
>Ga0075428_100001797_pt1 | contig 22945 bp, 20 predicted proteins | sample RhiMetdeltSRZDD2_FD_75291 | JGI IMG/M metagenome (GOLD analysis project Ga0075428, IMG submission 75291) | Populus rhizosphere microbial communities from Tennessee, USA - Rhizosphere MetaG P. deltoides SRZDD2 | ecosystem: Host-associated > Plants > Roots > Rhizosphere > Soil | place: USA... | reverse complement strand
CGGCCCGGCCGCCGCCGCTCGTCGCTTCTAGCTGGGTCGGGAGCCCCGTGACGTTATATAAAGACGCTGGGGCAACGTGAAGAGCTGGACGGTGATCGTCTCGATCCTGGCCCTGCTGGCCGTGCCGGCCCGGGCCGATACGCCGCCCGACACCGTCTTCCTCGAGGAGCTCACGTGGCCCGAGCTGCGGGCGCTGGTGCAGGGGGGCAGGACGACGATCATCCTGCCCATCGGCGGCACCGAGCAGAGCGGCCCGCACCTGGCCCTGGGCAAGCACAACGTCCGCGTGCGCGCGCTGGCTGAGCGGATCGCGCGCGTGCTCGGCAATGCCGTGGTGGGGCCCGTCATCGCCTATGTGCCGGAAGGGGATCTCAGCCCGCCCACCGGCCACATGCGCTTCCCGGGCACGATCACGGTGCCGGACGACGTGTTCCGGCGCGGGCTGGAGTCGGCGGCGCGCAGCGTGCGGCTGCACGGCTTCCGCGACGTCGTGTTCCTGGGCGATCACGGCTCCACGCAGGCCGGCGAGAAAGCGGTGGCGGCGCGCCTCAACCGCGAGTGGGCGGCGACGCCGGCCCGGGCGCACGCCATCGAGGCGTACTACCAGGCGGCCACCGCCGGGTTCCGCGACCTGCTGCGCGAGCGCGGCTACCGGTCCGAGGAGCTGGGCGAGCACGCGGCGCTGCCCGATACCGCGCTGACCCTGGCGATCGACCCGCGCCTGGTGCGGACCGGTCCGCCGCGTGACGCGCGGATGCCTGGCGCCGGCAGCGGGGTCGACGGCGATCCGCGACGGGCCACTGCGGAGCTGGGCCGGCTGGGCGTGGACCTCATCGTCGCGCGGACCGTGGCCGCGATCAGGCACTCCACCAACCGACGCTAGAAAGGACGCATGCAAGCGATGACTCGAGCGCGCCTCGTGGTGGTCGGACTCGCCTTCCTGGTCTCCTGCGCCGGCGCTCCCCGGCCGGCGTCCGCGGCCGGGACCGACGTCACGGCCCCGCCGGGCATGCCGCCGGTGACCGACCCCACCAACCTGTACAGCGAGACCACCGCGGGCAAGCTGAGTCCGGCCGTCGCGAGCCATCCGCCGCGCGTCTACGTGCCGCACCTGCAATCCAACGACGTGTACGTGATCGACCCGGCGACGCTCGCGATCGTCGACCGCTTCAAGGTGGGGACCAACCCGCAGCACGTGGTGCCCTCGTGGGACCTCACCACCCTGTGGGTGACCAACAACGCCGAGGGACGGCCCGACGGCACGCTGACGCCGATCGATCCGGTCACCGCCAGGCCCGGCAAGGAGCTCGCCGTCGACGACCCGTACAACATGTACTTCACCCCCGACGGGCGCTCCGCGGTCGTCGTGGCCGAAGCGATGAAGCGCCTGGATTTCCGGGATCCCAAGACCATGGCGCTGCAGGGGTCGCTGGCGGTGCCGAAGTGCTCGGGGATCAACCACGGCGACTACTCGATGGACGGCCGTTACCTCATCATGACCTGCGAGTACGTCGGCCGCCTCGCCAAGATCGACTGGGTGGGGCGCAAGGTCCTCGGTTATCTCACGCTGCCCGACCGGGGCATTCCACAGGACGTCCGGGTGAGTCCCGACGGCAAGGTGTTCTACGTCGCCGACCTGCGCGCCGGCGGGGTCCACCTGATCGACGGCGACGCGTTCAAGCGCATCGGCTTCATTCCGACCGGGACGGGGGCGCACGGCCTCTATCCCAGCCGCGACACGACCAAGCTCTACGTCGCCAACCGGGGGTTCGCCCGCATCGGCGGCAAGCCGAAGCTCGGCAAGGGTAGCGTGTCGGTGATCGACTTCGCCACCCGCAAGGTCGTCGCCACGTGGCCGATCCCCGGCGCCGGCAGCCCCGACATGGGCAACATCAGCGTCGACGGCAAGCACCTCTGGCTCTCCGGCCGCTACGACAACGTCGTGTACGTGATCGACACGACGAGCGGAGAGGTGAAGACCATTGCCGTGGGCCGGGAGCCCCACGGGCTCACGGTCTGGCCGCAGCCCGGCCGGTACTCGCTCGGTCACACGGGCAACATGCGGTAAGGACTGATGTTGCCCTTTTGACAATCGAAAGTCGCTGGCCCGCGGCAAGCAAGCACAGCGGCCATGAGCAACGAGCGAGACCCGTCGATCGAGGATGAGGAGCGTCTCGAGCAATTTCTCGCCTGGCGGCAGGCGACTCGTCGCCGGCGCCGGCCCGGCGTCGGCGCCACAGGCGTCCGCTGGTTCGCCTACGGGGCAGGCGCCGGCGTCCTCGGCGTCGTCTTCGTCGCCCTGGCCTCGCTCCTGAACGGCGACCTGCGACAGGGAGGGTTCCCCGGCGCGCCCGCTGCGCCCGGCCCCGTCCTGCTGGCGTCACCCGTGGCGCCGGAGGCGCCGAGCGCCCTCCCGACGACCACATACGAGTCGAGCGAGAGTGCGCAGGCGCCACCTGCCTCCGACAGCACGTCGACGCCATCGACGTCCGAACCATCCTCGGCGCCATCCAGGGTCTCGACCGTCGACGAGGTCGTCCCCGATTCCCCCGCCTCGGTCCCGTCGCTTCCGGATCGGCCATCACGTGAACGGCGGGCATCCGGTGTCGGTGAGTCGGTCACGCTGCTCGGCTCGCCCGTGCTGAGGGAGCGGCGGTCGCGCTCGTCGCGCCTGCCCGCCCTCGAGTACCGGCGCGAGCCGATGGACGCCGAGGCTCCGGTGCTGCCGAACGTGCCGCAGACACCGCAAGGGCCTGGGCCGGCGTCCTCGCCGGCGGGCGCCGAGCCGATCGTGTCCTCCACGCCGGCCACCGCCGGCGCGCCCTCGCCCGCCTCCCCGTCGCCGGCTCCGGCCCCGGTGACGACCGAGCCGCGCGAGCCGTTGGCCGGGCCGTCCCGTTCCGAGGTTGCGGCGGCACTGCCGAGCGCTCCGCCGCCCGCGCTCCCCTCGAACGCTCCCCCACAGACCGCGGTTCCGCCGAGCACCCCGCCGCAGACCGTGGCCCCCCCGGCCACCCCGCCGCAGGCTGCGGTCTCCCCGAGTGCTCCGCCGCAGACCGCGGTCGGCTCGAGCGGTCCGCCGCAGACGGTGGTTCTGCCGAGCGCTCCGCCGCAGTCGGCGGTCCCCGCCACGCGGCCGACATCCAGGCCCGTGCCGCCGCCCGACGTTCCCGTCAAGCCATTCCCCGAGCCCATCGAGACGCTGAAGCGGATGGTCGATTCGATTCCGAAGGTCGACGCGTCGAAGGTCGGCGCGTCGCTCCGTCGCCTCCTGACCCGGGAGCGCGAGGCGGAGCCGATGCCGTCGACGCAAGACCGCTGACGTCTCAGCGGCCGGTGGCGGCTAGGATGTAGCGGACCTTCCTGAAGTAGACATCGTCCACGCGCCGGAGCCCCCACGACTCGTGGACGGCCAGGAACTCCCGCTCGGGGAGCAGGACGTACGGTGGCGCCGGCCTCGGAGGCTCGCGGATCTCGAGGGCCGGCAACTGCCGCAGGGGCCGGGAGAGATTGACCGCCAGCGCGGTGTCCCGCTGGCCCTCCGTGTAACCGACCTCGGCGCCGGGCGGGATGCGCCGCTCGAGCCGTTCCACGCTGGCGCGGATCGGGTAGAGCCGGTTGTAGAAGGGCGTGCGCGCGCCCGCGTCGAGCGCGACCAGCGTGACGACGACCGCCGCCGCCAGCAGGACCACCGCGGTCAGGAGTCTGCCGCGACGCCCGAGCACGAGTGCCACGAGGCCGAGCGCCAGCAGGGCGCTGCCCGAGACGAGCCCGACGAACCGCGGCAGCTCGAACGGATCGCCGTGCGACGTGAGCCTCAGCGGCCACACGGCGGCGGCCAGCCCGGTCGCGACGGCGGCGGCCACCGCCAGGCCGAGCGGCCAGGCCATCCACCTTCGCGGGCTGCCGTCGGCGAGCCAACCCCACGCCGCCAGCAGCGCGAGAGCGGGGGACGCGGGCAGGAAGTAGACGGCGCGCGGCGAGATGACGCCGAGGAAGACGACGAGCACCACGACCAGCCACGCCAGTGACAACGCCGCCAGCGGCGGCAGCGGCCGCCGGCGGGCCAGCAGCGCGAAGGAGCCGGGCAACAGCACCGTCCAGGGAAAGCATCCGACCACCATCACGGCGAGCGCGGTCGCCACCGGGCTCGACGGGCGCGCCAGCTCGTTGGCCAGCGTGGGCCCCACCGACCGGATGTACTGGCCGAAGTCCGGTGCCGCCAGGGCCGCCGGGGCGAGCCAGGCTACCGGCACTGCGGCGGCCAGCGCCAGGCCGGGCCAGAGCTCGCGCAGCCGCGCGGGCCACGAGCGAAGCACCAGCAGGGTCAGCGCGGCGATGGGCAGGGGCAGGAATCCCGCCGGGCCCTTCGCCAGCACGCCCATGCCGATGCCGAGCCCGAAGACGAGGCCGTTGCCGCGACCGCCGGCCAGGGCCCAGCGGGTGAGACCCAGCAGGCTGAGCGTGATGCAGAACACCAGCAGCGTCTCCATGCGGGCGATGCGGGCCCACTCGAAGAAGATAGGGCTGGCCGTCAGCATTGCGGCGGCCGCGAGGCCGACCGCCGGTGTCGCGAGGTTGCCGCCGATCAGGAAGGTGAGCGACGCTGTGCCGGCGGCGGCCGCCGCGGCCGGCAGGCGCAGCGCGACCTCGTCGACGGCCCGGCGGGCGACGAGCGCGGCCAGCCAGTGGTAGAGCGGGGGCTTCCGGCTGTGAATGCCGCCGGGCACTCGCGGCAGCGACCAGTCCCGGCTCTCGAGCATCTCGCGAACCACCAGCGCGGTCCGCGCCTCGTCCTTGGACCAGATCTCCTGCCGTCCGATCCACGGCAGGACGGCGGCCAGGGCCGCGACGAAGACGGCGGCGGCCACGAGGCCGGAGCGGGACAGGATGGGCGCCGTCGCCGGGGCGCCGCTCGAGCCACGGCGCCGGCCATCGAGCTCGTCCTCGTCGTTGCGGGTCACCCGGGTGGCAGGCACGACCCATGAAGCACCGCATGGCGGCCCGCCGTCAAGGACCGCGCCCTTCAGCGCCCGGCGAGGGCCCGGTCCATTCCGCGTATGAACGGCCCGGAGAGGCTCAGGAGGGGCCTCCCGAGGGAGGGCCGTCCCGCGCGCCCGGCCGCCGCCGACGCGCCGGCCGGGCCCCACTACAATGAGGGCAACGCGACGCCGGCGCGCCCTGCGGACGGGTGCGCGACCAGCGTCGGGGGAGGTGGTCACCATGCTCACCGCCGACACCACGCCGCTGAGCCCGACGCTGCTGACCAGGATCGACGCGTACTGGCGCGCGGCGAACTTCCTCTCGGTCGGACAGATCTACCTCTACGAGAACCCCCTCCGCGACGTGGTCGACCGGCTGCCCCACCTCGGCTCCGCGGCGGCCTACGTCAAGCAGGCGATGCACGACCGGCGCATCGAGCACCACGAGTACATCCGCGCGCACGGCGAGGACATGCCCGAGATCCGCGACTGGCAGTGGAGCGCGTGATGCGCGTGGAGGCCGTCGAGCCGATCCTCGTCGAGGTGCCGCTGGCCGCGCCGGTCCACGGCGTCCACGGGGTGACCGCCGCGCAGCGCAGCGTGCTGGTGCGGGTCACGACCGATGCCGGGGCCGAGGGCTGGGGCAACGTGGACCCGACCCCGGGGTACTCCCGGGTGACGGCGGACGACATCGAGGCGGCGGTGGCGCGGCTGGCTCCGGCGCTGGCCGGCGTCGACCCGTTCAACCTGCACCGCGCGCTGGCCGTCATGGACACGCAGCTGACGGAGGCCTCGGAGGCCAAGGCGGCGGTCGAGATGGCTCTGCTCGATCTCCAGGGCCGGGCGCTCGGTCTGCCGGTGCACGCGCTCCTCGGCGGGGCCCTGGCCCTGGCGGTGACGCTCAACGCGTGGATCGGGACGGTGGCGCCCGAGCAGGCGGCCGCCGAGGCGGTCGCGTGGAGCGACCGCGGGTTCAGGACGGCCAAGATCAAGATCGCCGGGGCCGGGCCGGAGGGGGTGGCGCGCGTCGCCGCCGTGCGGGCGGCCGTCGGCGATCGCCTGGCGCTGCGCGTGGACTTCAACGAGAGCCTCGCGCGGTCCGAGGCGCCGGCGTTCATCCGGCGCCTGGAGCCGTACGGGCTGACGCTCGTGGAGCAGCCGATCCCGCGCACGGACATCCCGGGCCTCGCCGAGATCCGCCGCGCGATCGGCATCCCGCTGATGGCGGACGAGAGCGTCACCGGCCCGGCCTCGCTGATCGAGATCATCCGCCGCCAGGCCGCCGACATCGTCAAGGTCAAGGTGATGAAGCAGGGAGGCCTGACGCGCACGCGGCAGATGATCGAGTGCGCGGCCGCCGCCGGCCTGCGCGTGGTCGTGGGCCACGGGTTCGGCCTGACGCTGTCGACCCTCGCCGAGGCCGCCGTCGCGGCGACCAGCGCGGCGGTGCTGCCCGGCTGCGAGGCCGTCGGTCCGCTGAAGATGGCCGGCGACGTCGTGCGCGATCCGCTCCGGCTCGACGACGGGGTGATCCGCCTGACGGACGCGCCAGGACTGGGTGCGTCGGTCGACGCCGACGCGCTCGCGCGCCATCGTGTCGCGCGGACGCCGGCGCGCCGGGCCGCCGGAGCCTGACGCGCGATCCTCAGGGCCGGTGAGGGCCGGGCGCCCCGCCGCGCGCCATCGCCAGGTGATGCGGCTGATGGTGAGCCCCGACGGTGAGGAGCCCCGCGAAGCCGAGGGCCCGGATGCGGGCGACGGTGCGGGCATCGTCGGCTCTCCGCGCGACCACGACCAGGCGAACCCCCCCGGCGACGACGTCCGTCGTGGCGGTCCAGTCGGGCAGGCGATCGAGCTCGGCGCCGTGCGGCACCACCATGCGGCGGATGGCGCCCTCGGTGCGGCCGGTGCCGGTCACCTCCATGGCGAGACCTCCCGGCACCGGCCTCTGGGTGACGGCCGACGACAGCACCACCGCGTTCATGTCGATCAGGTGCTGGCGGAGACGCTCGAGGTCGACGCGACTCCAGTCGGTGCTCGGGTCGGCCTCGAGGACCCTGACGACCTCCGCGATGGCCCCGAACGCGTCCTGACCCGGTAGAGTCGGCGACGGGCCGCCGGAGGTCCCGTGCGCGTGCTGCGCGGACACCGCGTGTGCGAGCACCGATCCTGCGAGCGTGATCCCCAGCAGTGCCACGCCAGCCGTTCTCGACATCGTCGCCTCCTCTCGGACGGATGCGTCAGTATCGCGGGCGGCCGGGCGCCGGCGCTATGACTTAAGTCTCAGCCGTCGAGTCCTCGCCCCGGGCGAGCGCCGCCAGTCGCCCGGGATCGCGGATCACGATGACCGAGCGCCGCCGGGCGATGATCCCGGCCCGCTCGAGCTGCCTCAGCGCGCGCGCGACCAGCTCCCGCACCGTGCCGAGCCGGGCCGCGAGCTGGGTGTGCGTCAGCGTGAGTCGGACCTCCGGGCCGCCGTCCGCCGCGCGCAGGGCCTCGAGATGGCGCGCCACGCGCTCGGTGACGGGGCGAAAGGCGAGGTCCGCGACCAGCTCGGCGAAGCGGCGGACGCGCCCGGCCATCGACGCGAGCATCGCCAGCGCGATCTCCGGCCGGCGTTGACACAGCGCGATCACCTGGCGGCGCGGCAGCAGCACGACCCGCCCGGCGGTCAGCGCAACCGCCGAGGCGATGTAGCTGCCGCCGTCGAACAGCGGCGCCTCTCCCAGCGTCGCTCCGGGCCCCTCGGTGTGGAAGACCTGCTCGCGCCCCCGGAAGGAGATCTGACGGACCGCGACGGCGCCCTCCACCACGACGAAGAGCCCGCGGCAGGTGGCGCCCTGCTCGAAGAGCGTTTCCCCGGGCCGGAGCGTGCGCGGGCGCGACACGGCGGCCAGCCTGCGCAGCTCGTCGCCGGGCAGGGAGCGGAAGTACCCGACCCGGCCGAGGACCGCAACGTCGGGAGACGGTCGGGTCGGCATCGCGCGGCATCACTATGTCCGGGGTCGGCGCCGGGGGCAAGGCGGGCGGCCCCCTCGGTGACCGCGGCCGTCAGGCGGGCGGGCGCACCTGCAGGGTGTTGACGACGCGGCGCACGCCGCTCACCGCCCCCGCCAGGTCGGCTGCGCGCGCGCGTTCCTCCGCCGAGGCGACGGTGCCGCTCAGGTACACGACGCCCTCGGCGCTGAGGACGCCGATGCGCGTGAGGTTCGCGCTCGTGTCGCCGACCAGCATGGCCTTGACCTCGGCCTCGATCCGGGTGTCCTGGTGCGGATCGAGGGTCGCGCAGCCGGCGAGCGCCATGGTCAGGACCGCGACCGCGGCGAGCGCGCGGCGGATCACGGTCGCCGGTCCTCGCCCGTGAAGGGCGCGCGAAGGCGTCTCAGCACGTCGCGCACCGGCGAGCGACGCCCGGTGTCCGGCTCGCCGACGTCGACCTCGACCCGCCCTTCCCCGGACGCCGTCTCGCCGGCGCGCATCTCCAGCAGCCGGTCGGCGTCGATGCCCGCCCGCTTGCTGCTGGCCCGCAGCGCTTGCAGGCGCTGTGTCGCCAGCTCCGCCAGCGCGTCGCCCGGCAGCGCCGTCTGCTCGCGCAGCGCGCTCAGCGTGGCCTCGAGCGGGCCGGGGACGGGGTGGCCGGGGAAGCGCTCGGCGAACAGGCGCCTGGCGGCGTCGCCGCGGGACACGCCGGCGCGACGCTCCAGGTCGTCCAGCGTCGCATCGAGCGCCCGGCTGCGGAGCGCCGCGGCGTCCGTGTCGGTGACGACCGGCGTGAGCTTCAGCCTGGTCTGCGGGAGCCGATCGAGAAAGGCCGCAAGGCGGCCGACCTGACCGTCGCCCTCCGGCGTGAGCGACGCCGTGCCCGGCTGGAACGTCACCGGATCGACCTGGATCCGCTCGATCCGCGAGTCGGGCGTGAAGTGAACGCGACCGATCCAGCTGACCGGCAGGGTGATCGTGTTGACGGCCACCGTCCGGATGGCGCTCCAGAACACGTCCCGGATGTCGAACCGCGGGTCGTTCAGCCGGCCGCCGACGGGCAACGACAGCACGATGTCGCCGCGGCGGTCCTTGAGGAGCGTGCTGACGAGACCCAGCGGCAGGCCGATCCGGGCCTGGGCCTCGTCGTGGCCGCCGGCGCGCACGAGCTGCAGGCGGCTCACGCGAACCTCGGTGTGCGCGGACAGCGCGTCGCCCTCGACGTGACAGCGCAACGCGGTGGTGAGACGGCCCTCGCGCGTCTGCCAGCCGACCTGGCGGAGCAGGTAAGGGTTCGCGCGGGGAACCGAGAACTCGTGCAGCTCACCTGTGACGTCCACGCGCAGCGGGCCGCCGAACGCCGCCACCGTGCCGCGCACGACCAGCTCGGCCGAGGCGCCCACGCGTCCTCGCGCCTCCACCCGCGCGGGGCCGGCGCCGGCGGTCGACAGGTGGTCGACCCGCACCGAGGCGGAGTCCACGTCGACGGCGAAGGCCGGAGTGACCGCGTGGTCGACGAGCCGGGCGCCGCCGCCGTCGATGGACAGCCGGGCGACGCTGACGGCCAGGCGCGCGGAGTCCGGAGCCTCGTGGTCCGTCCGGCGGGCACTGGGGCCGCGGTCGGCGGCCGGCGTCAGCAGGACGCGCAGCGGCAGACCTCCCTGGGCGTCCCGCTCGACCAGCAGCCAGGGGCGAGTGAGCGCCAGGTCTCCGATCCCGAGGCGCCCGGGCCAGTCCAGCTCCACCCGGCGCGCCGTTGCTCGCTCCACACGCGCCACCGTCCGCTCGCCGTCGCGGACGTCGAGGCGGGACAGCGTGGCGCTGCCCCGGACGCGCGCGCTCTGCTCCGATTCCGCCGGCCACGTGACGGCGAGGTCCAGGTCGACGGCGCCGCCGACGCGCGCCGTCGTCGGGACGTACGGTTGGTACGGCGCCAGCTCGGCGTTCCGGCTCGACACGCGGAGATCGACCGACGCCGGAGCGATGCCGACCCGGCCGTCGAGCCGGAGCTGCCCGCCGCCCGGTGGCCGGAGCGCTGCGCGCACGCCCAGTGGGCCTCGCGGCGGCCAGGCCGCGTTGGCGATGCGCGCCTCGATGCCCGACACGGTCAGGTCCGCCGCCGGCACCATGGCCGCGTCTCGCCAGCGCAGCTGACCGTCCTGGATCACGACGTCGCGAATCTCCAGGCCAGGCGTGGGCCCGGAGACGTGGCGGGCCGGGCCGGCGCCGGCGTGCGGAGAAGCGGCGCCGAGATCGGGCGCCACCACGACGCCGGCGCGGTCGCGCTCGATCGTGCCCCGCGGGCCGCGGACCACCGCGCGCGTGACGACGAGGCGGGCCGGCCAGTGCAGCTCGAGATCCTGCGCCTCGACACGCTGGACCGCCAGCAGCTCCCGATGGGCGTCGGCCACCGCCAGCTGCTGGACCGCGACGACCCCGCGCACCCGCGTGGGCACCCCCGGCGCCAGCGGCTCGTCGACGTGCAGATCGGCCTGCGCCCGGCCGCTGACACGCAGGGCCAGCGGCAGGAGCGGCGACCACGGCGCGAGGTCCGCGTCGGCGACTCGCAGGCGCAGCTGGCTGGCCTCGGGAGGCGCCCGCAGCGTGCCCGTGAGGGTCAGCGTGCCTCCGCCCGGGATACCGGTTACGACGTCGAGCCGGCCCGGCGTCGTCGCGGGCCACGTGAGATCGGAGACGCTGGCCTGGACGCGCGACACCACGTATCGGCCACGGCGCGCTGCCGAGGGGTCCTGCACGCTCATCGTTCCCTCGACCCCGAGCCGGCCGAGTCGCAGGGCGCCCGCCCGGGCCCCGAAGCCCGTCACCTGCGCGCCGAGGCTCGGCACCAGCGCGAGCGGCGCGCCGCCCTCGGGATGGCCGAGCGCCACGTCCTCGAGGCGCGCCGTCCCGTCCACGCGAACGCCCTCGCGCGCGTCCAGGGCGACCGTCACGTCGCAGCTCGCCCGGCCCCGGGTGAGCACGGTCCGCGCCTCGGGCGGGAAGTACAGGCGCAGCGGAGACAGATCGACGCCCTCCGTTGACACCCTGGCGATCAGGTGGATCGGGTACAGGCGAAGCTCGCGAATCTCCATCGAGAGCGGGGCCCCGGCCGTCATCGAGTGGCCCACGGCACGTCCGTCTCCCCGGCGCGTCGAGAGGTCGTGCGCGACGATCGTGATCTGGTCCGAGGCCCAGGTCCGGGGCTCGGGCAGTGCCCGGTCTTCCAGGGTGATGGCGCCACCGTTCACCGCGAAGCGGTCGACGGTGACGTCGAGCGGCCGCGTGCGGGTCCCGGGACGATCGAGGAGGTCGGAGATGTTGAACGTGCCGCCGGGCAATCGCACGACGCGTATCCTCGAGCCGTCGACGGTGAGCTCGCGGAGATGGACGTGCCCCAGCGCGAGGGCCGGCAGGCGGATCTGCGCGTGCAACCGCTCGATGTCCACGAACGCCGTGGTGCCGTCCCGCTCGGTCACCCGGAGACCGCGCACGGTGAGGCGTCCGGTCAGGAGGTTCAGCGCCACCGTCTCGATGGCGACCGGACGCTCGGTGAGCGCGTGGATCTGGGCGACCGCGAGCCGGCGCACCAGCGGCGCCAGCCCGAGCATCGTGCCGGCGGCGATGAGCCCGAGCAGGACGAGCCCGAGCACGATCCGGTGACGGGCGCGCATTGGCCTTCGCGCTTGCATCTGCGCTGCCGTTCAGGCGCGCGGGCCGGGCCGTGTCGAACTTACACGCGGGATCTGCCCGGTACGGGCATTGCTGCTCACGCCTGGTCACGTCAGGGAGGTGGATCCATGCGAGTCAAGCACGTCATGACGAAGAATCCGACCTGTTGCCTCATCACCGACAAGGCCAGGACGGTCGCGGGCATCATGCGTGACGAGCACACGGGCATCGTTCCCGTCATCGACAACGAGCAGAGCCAGAAGATCGTGGGCGTCGTCACCGACCGCGACCTGTGCATGAACGTCGTCGCCGAGGGACGCGGGCCGGACGCCGTCACCGTGGAGGAGTGCATGACGGCTACCGTCGTCACCTGCTCGACCACCGACAGCGTGGAGAAGGCGACCGAGCTGATGAAGGACAACCAGGTCCGACGGATTCCCGTCGTCGACGGCGAGCGGCGCGTGCAGGGTATCGTGTCGATGGCCGACCTCGTCACGCGGGCGGATCTCAAGGTGGGGGCGATGCACGAGACGCTGAAGAAGGTGTCGGCGCCCACGCCGGAGCCCAGCAAGCCTCGCGCGCAGTCCAGACGGGTCGCCTAGCCGGAAGTCTGCCGCTCCGCGCCCGGATGTGATACCGACACGAGGATGTCGCGGCGTGGATCGGCGATGCTCGTGGGCGCGCTCGGACTCGTCGTGCTCGCCGGGGGCTGCCGGTCGGCGGCGGAGCGATTCCTGGGCCTCGCCGCCGACCGGGGCCTGCGGCCGGAGGTCGTCGACGGTGACGGGTTCCGGCACCTCGTCCTGGCGTCCCCGGCCCCGGTCGCGGGGACGACGCTGCACGTCTATCTCGACGGTGACGGCACGCCGTGGATGGGGGGCCATCCCACCGCCGACCCGACGCCTCGCGATCCCCTCGTGCTCGACCTCCTCGTGCTCGACCCCGGGCCGGCGGTTTACCTCGGGCGGCCCTGCTATCACGGGCTGCAGGGCGGGACGGCCTGCGCGCCCAGGCTGTGGACGTCGGAGCGGTACTCCCCCGCGGTCGTGCGCAGCATGGCGGCGGCGGCGCGCCGCCTGCTGGCTGCTGGCCGCGCCGAGGGCATCGTCTGGATCGGCTACAGCGGAGGCGGAGCGCTCGCCCTCCTCCTCGCCGCGCGCGTGCCGGAGACGCGGGGCGTCGTCACCGTGGCGGCGAACCTGGACATCGACGCGTGGGCCGATTCCCAGCGGGCGTCACGCCTGGCCGGTTCGCTGAATCCGGCGCGCCAGCCACCGCTGCCGGCGACGGTCTTCCAGCGTCATTACATCGGGGGACGGGACGCCACGGTGCCGGTCGACGTGGCCGGGCGCGGTCTCGCGCCCGGCGCCCGGCTCATCGTCGTGCCGGACTACGACCACCGCTGCTGCTGGGCCACGCTGTGGCCGACGGTGCTGGCCACCCTGGCTCGGCCGGCGCCCGTCGGTCGGTGACGACGCGGCCCGCCACGACGGGCCGCGCGGCAGGTCTCAGAACGGGATACGAAGCCCGAGGGTGACCGTGTGGCTGCTCCGGTCGCGGTAGCCGAGCAGCTCGCGGAAGTTCAGGAACGGCTGCATCCCGTTCGCCAGCACCATCGACACCCCGACGCCGAGATTGACGTAGTCGCGGTCCGGAGGGTCGGTCTGGTAGAGGAAGCGACTGGCCGCGGGGTCCTGCACGAGACGGAAGCCGACACTGCGCTGATCGTCGAGGAACTCGTGCACGTACTCGGCGCTCGCCTGCGGCACGATGACCCCGAAGCCGGTGCTCAGCGCGGCCGAGCCGAACAGACCGACCGAGGTGGTCAGCGACTGGATGTTCTGGTTGTCGTAGGCCAGCTCGAGCCCCGTCTGCCCCGACTCCCGGTAGTCGTCGATCGTGATGTCGCGATAGGAGACGCCGACGCGCGGTCCGACGGTGAAGCGGCCGAACACGAAGTCGTAGCCGGCGTTGACGCCGATCCTGAACTCGTTGCCGTCGGTGTCGCCGCTGGCGACCCCGTCGAAGGCGCCCCCGTTGACGGCCAGGTCGACGCGGCGATCGAAGCTGTAGGCCTTTCGGATGTAGCCGCCGGCGACGTCGACGAACATGTTGGGGATCGGCACGACGCTGCCGTAGGCCAGGATCCCGTAGGCGTCGTGGTCGAAGCCCCCGCCGCCGTCGTACGCGCCGAACTCGTGGGCGTAGCTCACGGCGGCGCCGAGCACTAGGCCGCTGCGGAACAGATAGTCGCCGCCCACCGTGGCCCCGACCGTGTCGCGATCGAACCCGGTCTCGAAGCGCGTCGTGTCCCTGTCGAACTTCTGGTACTCGGTCGACACGAAGAGGCTGAACCCGCGCGCGCCGTCGGGGTCGGCGCTGGCGGCGCTCTGCCGCTGGCGCAGCCGCCGGTACGCCTGGCCGAGGTCGGTCCCCCGGGTCTCGGCGGCGGCGGTCCCACCTCCGGAGGCCGCCGCGCCGCCGCCGGAGCAGATCTGACCCAGCTCCCCACTGCTGACGCTGCCACTGAGCCCGTCGCAGCCCTCGCCCAGGATCGAGGACAGGACCTCGTTGAGCCCCTGACTCCTGGCCGGCGTCCCCATCGCCACGATCCCCAGCACTGCCAGCACGCTCGCGGCCCAGCGTCTTCTCATCGCGTCTCCACCTCTGGGATACAGCCGGCAAACGTGGGAGGGATTATCACAGAATCGCTCGAGCGCGACCACGACAAATCAGCGGACGAGCGCGGCGGCCAGACGCGCGCGGCCCGCGTCGTCGGGTAGGGCGCCGAACCCGGCGCCCATGTTGTCGACCAGGTGCTGCACCCGGCTGGTGGCGGGAATGACGCAGGTGACGACGGGGTCGGCCAGGATCCACTTCAGGAAGACCTGTGCCCAGCTCTCGCAGCCCAGCTCGGCCGTCCACGGCGGCAGCGGCTCGGAGCGCACGCGACGGAACAGGTCACCCGCCGCGAAGGGCCGGTTCGCGAGCACGGCGACGCCGCGATCGCGCGCCAGCGGGAGGATGCGCCGCTCGGCCTCGCGCTCGCCCAGCGAGTAGTTCACCTGCACGAAGTCCAGCCGCTCGCTGCGGAGCACCCGCTCGAGCTCGTCGTAGGCGCTGGCGGTGTAGTGCGTCACCCCGACGTAGCGCAGGCGGCCGGCCTGCTGCTCGTCGCGCAGGGTGCGCAGGTGAGTCCGCCAATCGAGCAGGTTGTGGATCTGCATCAGGTCCAGGCGCCCGGCCCGCAGCCGCCGGAGCGACTGCTCGAGCTGCGCGATTCCCGCCGACCGGCCGCTCGTCCAGACCTTGGTGGCCAGGAACAGGCGATCGCCGAGGCCCAGGCTGGCGGCGAGGTCGCCGACGACCGACTCCGCCGCGCCATACATCGGCGAGGAATCCACGACGCGTCCGCCCAGGTCGACGAAGCGCTGCAGGACCTCGCGCAGCGGCGCTCGCGCCGCGGCGTCCGCGCCCACGTCGAACGTGCGCCAGGTGCCGACGCCGACCGCCGGGATCGTCTCTCCGCTGGAGGGAATGGGACGCGCGAGCATCGGTGACGCCGCTCCCGCCCGGCCCGGTCCCGCGGCAGCCGCGGCCATCAGGCGCAGGACCGCGCGTCGTGACAGTGACCCGCTCGCTCGCCCGTGCTCCACGTTCGCCGCCTCCACCCAGCGCCCCGCTCCGCCGCCTCGCTCACGGGTCCCAGTGTACGGGGGTCGCCGCCGCGGCTGCCAACGACCGGCCACGCGTCGGCGCCGGGCCCCTCTGGTACGCTGCCGCCGATGGGGGTCCTGACCGTCGTGCTCACGCTCGTGGCGGCCGGCTGCGCCGCGCCGGCGCTGCCGCCGGTCGTGGTCGCACCCGACCTTCGCGGGACGTGGAGCGGCACATGGGCCGACACGCCACTGACCCTGCTGATCACCGACCAGCAGAACGACCGGGGCGAGTCCGGGCTCGTGATCGGCCCCTGGCAGGTCCTCGGCCGGCCCTATCCCGCCGTGAGCGGGGTGATGACGTCCAGCGTGCGCGGCGAGGCGATCTCCACGCGGATGGAGGGGCTGCTGGGGGACGCGGGCGGCCACCTCGCCGTCAGCGTCCGCGCGCGGTCCCAGGTCGGTGAGCAGCGGCTCGACCTGCGGCTCGTGGAGCACGATCGACTGGAGGGCCGCGGCGACTCGCAGTACGCCTGGGGCCCGCGAGGGCCGGTGCGCCTGGCGCGCGGCGGCGCCGGCCGGTGAGCCGGCGGCCGCGCCGGGTCTGATAGAATCCGCGCACGCCCTCAGCCCGGGAGACGTGGTGGCCAGGATCAACGAGCACTACCTGAACCTCAGCGCCGGCTATCTGTTCGCCGAGATCAAGCGGCGGACCGAGGCCTTCCGGCGGGCGCACCCCGACGCCCGCCTCATCTCGCTCGGCATCGGCGACGTCACCCAGCCACTGCCGCCGGTCGTGGTCGCCGCGCTCGAGGCCGCCGTGCGCGAGCAGGCGCACGCCGAGACCCTCAAAGGCTACGGGCCCTACGTGGGCTACGAGTGGCTGCGCGAGGCCATCGTCGCCCACGACTTCGGCGCGCGCGGCGTCACGCTGCGGGCCGACGAGGTCTTCGTCAGCGACGGCGGCAAGAGCGACGGCGCCAACATCCAGGAGATCTTCGCCGACGACTGCGTGGTCGCCCTGATGGATCCCGTCTACCCTGTCTACGCCGACAGCAACGTGATGGCCGGACGGGGCGGGCCCGTCGACGAGGCCGGGCGATACGCGGGGTTCGTGTACCTGCCGTGCACGGCCGAGAACGGCTTTCAGCCCGCGCTGCCCGACCGTCACGTCGATCTGATCTACCTGTGCTATCCGAACAACCCCACCGGCGCCGTGATGACCCGGCCCGCGCTGCAGCGGTGGGTCGACTACGCGCGCGAGCACGAGGCCGTCATCCTGTACGACGCCGCCTACGAGGCCTACATCCGCGACCCCGCGGTCCCGCACTCGATCTACGAGATCGACGGCGCGCGGGAGGTGGCCATCGAGTCGCGCAGCTTCTCCAAGAACGCCGGCTTCACCGGCGTGCGGCTGGCCTACACGGTGGTGCCCGACGAGGCCCGCGGCCGCACCGCGGACGGCGAGAGCCTCGGCCTGCGCGAGCTGTGGCTGCGGCGCATGTCGACCAAGTCCAACGGTCCGCCCTACGTCGTCCAGAAGGCGGCCGCCGCCGTCTACACGCCCGACGGCCAGAAGCAGGTGCGCGCGCTGACCGACTTCTACATGGAGAACGCCCGCCTCATCCGCGAAGGTCTCGCGGCGGCCGGCCTCACGGTCCACGGCGGGACCAGCGCGCCCTACATCTGGGCTCGCACGCCGTCCGGCCTGTCGTCGTGGGACTTCTTCGACAGGCTCCTGGCCGAGACCCACGTCGTCGGCGCGCCCGGCAGTGGCTTCGGACCGAGCGGCGAGGGGTACTTCCGCCTCACCGCGTTCGGCTCGCGCGAGCAGACGGCGGAGGCCGTCGAGCGCATCCGCACGCGCCTGCGGTGAGCGCGGACGCCGTCGCCCCCGCGCTGACCTGCCCGGGCTGCGCGGAGCCGATGACGCGCGGCCGGTTCGACGCGCACTACGGCCGCTCCATCGACCTCGACGTCTGCCACGGCTGCGGGCTGATCTGGTTCGACGCCCGCGAGAGCATCGCGCTGACGCCGGGCGCCGTGCTGCGGCTGTTCACCGTCCTGGACGAGCGTCGCGACCAGCGCCATCCCCTCGCGGCCGGGACGCTGCGGTGCCCGCGCTGCCGGCGGCCGCTCGCCGCCACGCACGATCGGCAGCGCGCCACCGCGTTCTCGTACTGGCGCTGCGACACCGACGAGGGCCGGCTGACGACCTTCTTCGACTTCCTCCGGGAGAAGAACTTCGTGCGTCCGCTCTCGCCGGAGCGCCTGGCCGAGCTGCGGCGCTACACGCCCACGGTGAACTGCTCGGCCTGCGGGGCGCCCGTGGATCTGGCCCGCGAGTCGGCCTGCTCCCATTGCCGGGCGCCGCTCTCCATGATCGATCCCGACCAGGTGCAGGCGGCCGTGCGGGAGCTGCAGCGCGCCGAGGAGCACCGCACCGCCGTCGACCCCACGCTGCCGGTCCGTCTGCTCGCCGACCGGACCGCCCTCGAGCGGGCCTTTCGCGCGGCGCCCGGCGACCTCGCCTCCGGCGACCTCGGGCAGGCGTTCGGCGTGGTGGAGGCCGGCATCTCGGCCATCGCGCGCCTGCTCTCGGGCGGCCCCGGCCTCAGCGCTCCCTGATCCGTCCGGCCGGATCCGCCTCGGCCAGCACGAGGGCCGGCGCGCCGGCGTGCACCGCGTCGGCGAGCAGCTTGCCTGCCATCGGCCCCCGCCCGAATCCCGACGACGCCAGACCGCTGACGATCCAGACTCCGGGACGGCCCGGGACGCGACCGATCAGCGGTCGGCCGTCGAGCGGGAAGGGCATGAGGCCGGCCCAGGTGCGCGCGACCGGCAGCGAGGCCAGGCCCGGCAGCGCCTCGGCGGCGTGGGCGCGGTTGACCTCGATCCCGGAAGGGTCGGGCGTGGTGTTCCAGCCGAGCGCCTCGCGGTCGCCGCCGAAGACGATCTCGCCGTCGCGGCGCTGCCGGCCGTAGAGGTGGCGCGTGACGCGCGCGCCCTTGCGAACGGTCAGGAAGGGCGGCTCGCCTCCCGGATCGAGGTGCCAGGCGTGCTGCGACTCGGCCGAGGAGATCGTCTGGAAGATCGTCGGCGTCGTCGGCGCCGTCGCCCACATCTGACCCCGGACCGGGACGACGGGTATCTCGAGATCCAGCAGGGCGCCCACCGGGCCACACCAGGCGCCGGCGGCGAGGACCACCGTGCCGGCCACGATCTCGCCCGTCGGCGAGCCGACCACGTACGCGCCGCCGCGGGCGGCGATCGACGTCACCGGCCGCTGCGTGAGGATCGCCGCGCCGTGCCGCTCGGCCAGCGTGGCGAAGGCCCGCGTCGCCCGACCGGGATCGGCCTGCGAGCGCAGCGGTGAATACATCGCGCCCAGCAGGCGCGGGGACAGACCGGGCTCGAGACCGCGCGCCTCGCGCGTCGTGAGCAGCTCGACGCGATGGCCGCGCGCGCGCAGCGTCTGCACGCGGTGTCGCGCGAACTCCCACTGCTCCGGCGAATGGATCACCTGCAGCGCACCCGACTGGCGGAACTCGATGTCCTCGTCGAGATCCAGCTGCACGGTCTTGAAGATCTCCACGCTGCCCGCGGTCAGGTGCGCCTGCAGATCGGGGACATCGCCCCAGCCGATGGAGTCGATGGCGCCGGCGTTGACGCCCGACGCGCCGGAGGCGATCTCGGCGCGCTCCAGGAGCGTCACCCGATGGCCGTGTGCAGCGAGGTGGTACGCCGTCGAGGTTCCGGCGATGCCGCCGCCGACGACGAGGATCTCAGCGTCTCGCATCCGGGCATCCTCCGAAGCGCATCCTAACGCCGACGGCCAGGAATCGACCGGCGCGGCCAGAAGGTGACCGCGCCGGGCCGGCCCACCTGGCCCCAAGCCCGTGTCGGGCCATGCGTTTTTTCTGGCACATCGCTTGCCCCCCGACACGCACTGAAATGCGTGCGCAGCCACGGCCCACGAATGCCCGTCCGGGGGTTCTCGTCGTCACCGCGATCCTGGTGGCGGCCGGCGTCCTGGTGCCGTCTGGCTATGCCGCGCTCTCGCTGATCGACGCGGTGCCGATGACGGTGCCGATCTGCCTCGGCTGGCTGGCGTGGCTGCAGGCCGTCAACGCCCTCGCCGCCGTGATGCTGTGGCGTCGGCGGTACACGCTGTCGCCCCGAGCGACCGCCACCGCCCTGTACTGGGGCGGCCTGGCGCTCTGGTTCTGGCTGCCCGCGCCGGTCTACTACCTGCTCACGATGAACATCGACGAGCTGCAGCTGAAGTGGACGGCGTTCGCGTTCTTCTGGGAGGTCCCCGTCCTCGGGAGCGTCTTCGTGCTGGTGGCCCGCCGGCTCTTCCCGCTGCGCCGCCGCGCCGTCCTCCGCGACCGGACGCGGGCGTACCGCCGGGTGATGCGCTTCCCGACCGTCGTGGCCGCGCTGGTGCTGGCGTTCGGGCTGGCCGGCTACACGCTCGGGGCCCTGCAGCTCCGCGTCTTCGCCGCGCTGCCGCTCGTGGAGCTGGTCAAGAAGGTCTCGCACGGTCTCGTCGTCTCACTGCTGCTGGCCGTCTTCTACCATCTCGCCCTCGATCGCGCCCTGCAGCCGCTGCGCGCGCGCATCGCCCGTGACGCGGGCCCCGGCGGCCTGATCGTCCGCACCGTCGCCGGCCGCATCCTCGGCGTGAGCGTCGTGGTCGCGATCAGCGGCTTCGCGCTCATCAGCCTGTTCGCGCTGCAGGCCTTCCAGGGCATGGTGCGTCACAGCGCCGAGGCGACGCTGGCCCGCGATCTGCCGCAGCTGGCCGCGCAGCCGGGCACGGCGCGGCGCCTCGGGCGGTTCGCCGAGTGGGGCGACGGCGGGCGGCTCCTGCTCCTCCGCGCCGGCGACACCCTGCCGGCCGCCGAGTTCTCGCCGGCCACCCGCGCGAGCGTGGCGGCGGGCGGGACCGCGATCGTGCACGACACGCGGCGCGACCTGAAGGTCGTCGGCGTGGTGGAGGCGCCGGGGCTCGGTGGCCGGCTCGTCGGCGTCGTCGTGCTGACCGACGCGTACGGTCCGCTCGTCGCCGCCGCCTGGCTGCTCGGAGTTGCGGGCGGCAGCGTCCTGCTCGTCACGGTCGGCATGCTCGTCTTCGCGAGCCGGGCCTCCACCCGGGCAGTCCGCGCGCTGTCCTCGGCGGTACGGCGCGTGGAGGCCGGCGAGGCCGACGCCTGCGCGCTTCGCCTGCACACCGGGGACGAGATCGGTGAGCTGTCGGCGGTGATCGAGCGCTACGTCCGTCAATCGCGCGACCTGCGGGACACCCTGGAGGAGAAGGTCCGCGCGAAGACGCAGCGGCTGCAGGCGCTGCACCTGCTGGACCGCAGCATCCTGGCCGCCGAATCGGTGGACGCCATCGTCCGCGGAGCGCTTCCCCGGCTGCGCCAGGTCGTGCCCTCCGCGTGGGCGGCCGTCCTCCAGTTCGAGCCCGAGCACGCCGCTGCCCGGGTGCTGGTCGTCGACGGCGCGGGTGGGCCGGTCGAGGGCACGACGGTGCCGGCCGCCGACCTGCCCGGCTGTCTGCGCGCGAAGGGAGCGGACCCCATCAGCGCGCCGCTGGTCGCCGGCGGAAGCGCCATCGGGCTCTTGTGTGTGGCCCGTCGCGAGACCGACGCGACCGATCTGGATCACGCCGAGATCCTCGCGGAGATCGCCACCCAGCTGGCGGTGGCGATCCACCAGGCCCATCTGCGGGCGGCGCTCGAGGCCCAGCAGCAGCGGCTGCAGGCCGTCGTCGAGCACCTGCCGGAAGGCGTGGTGCTGCTGGATCGGGATGGGCGGATCGTGCTGGCCAACCCGATCGCTCGCGCCCATCTCGCGGCGGTGGCGACGACCGCGCCCGGCGGGGAGGTCCTCGCGATCGGGGGGCTCGCGCTCGAACGACTGCTCGTCGGGGCCGAGCCGGAGCCGCGCGAGGTCGCGACGCCCCAGGCCCGCTCGCGCGTCTTCCAGGTCGCGGCCCGACCGCTGGCTGGTGCCCAGGGCGCGGCCATCGTCATCCGCGACGTGACCCGCGAGCGAGACGGCCAGAAGGTCGCCCAGCAGCAGGCCCGCCTGGCGTCGGTGGGCCAGCTGGCCGCCGGCATCGCGCACGACTTCAACAACATCCTCATGACGATCATCAACTCCGCCGAGCTGGGGATCCGTCGCCAGGCCGACGAGACGTTCGTGCGGGGGCGTCTGCAGGTGATCGCCGAGCAGGGGGAGCGGGCGGCCGGGCTGGTCCGCCAGATCCTGGACTTCAGCCGCCAGTCGGTGCCCGCGCTGGAGACGGTCGACCTGGCCCAGTTGCTCCAGCAGGCCGTCGGTCTGCTCGAGCGCACGCTGCCCGAGAGCATCCGCATCACGATGACGCATACCGACGGGCCCTTCCGGGTCAGCGCCGATCCCAATCAGCTGATCCAGGTGCTGACCAACCTGGCCGTCAACGCCCGCGACGTCATGCCCCTGGGGGGGGAGCTGCGATTCCACCTCGACCTCGAGCCACGCGACGACGGCGTTGCCCCGGGGGTCCCGGGTCCCGGCCCCTGGGTCGTGCTGCGCGTGAGCGACACCGGCGAGGGGATGACCCCGGACGTCTGCGAGCGCATCTTCGATCCGTTCTTCACCACGAAGGAGGTCGGGCGCGGCACCGGGCTGGGCCTGTCGCAGGCCTACGGGATCGTGACCGAGCACCAGGGCCACATCACCGTCGCGAGCCGGCCGGGTGAGGGCACGACCTTCACGCTGTACCTTCCGGCCTTGCCCGTCCGCGACGCCGCCTCCAGGGCCGAGACGCAGCTGGAGCTGGCGATGGGAGGCGGCGAGACGCTGCTGGTCGTCGAGGACGAGGCCCTGGTGCGTCAGGCCCTCGCGCAGATCCTCGCCGACCTCAACTACCAGACGCTGACGGCGTCGTCCGCCGAGAACGCCCTCGAGCTGCACGCCGCCCACGCCGACGAGGTCGCGCTCGTGCTCACCGACCTCGTCATGCCCGGCATGGGCGGCCTGGGGCTGGTGCGCGCGCTGCGCGAGCGCGACGCCCGGGTCCCCGTCGTGATGATGTCCGGTTACGTCGCCGAGGCGGCGCGGGTCGTGGACGGCGTGCTGGCCTGGGTGGAGAAGCCGGTCACGGCCCGCCGCCTCGGCCTGGTCATCCAGGAAGCGCTGTCCCCCCGCGTCTGACGTCCCCCTCCACGATGCGGTAGGATGACCGGCGAATGCGCCGTCAGCGCTTCGCCGCCTTCTGGGCCCGGGTCCTCGTCGTCATCGGCCTGCTGCTGGTCGTCGGCGGCGTGCTGCTCGCCGCCGCCGCGGTCACCCTCGACATGCCGTGGGGCAGCCTCACCGGCCAGGCGGTGCTCGAGCGCGTCCTGGCCGCGATCTTGCTCGTCATCTCCGGGGTCCTGGCGGGAGCGCCGTTCATCGTCCTGGGAGAGATGATGCGCGTGTTCATCGACATGCGCCGGATCCTCGTCCGCCAGCAGCGTCTGCTCGCCCGCATCGCCCGCGGCCCGGAGCCGCCCGCCCCGGATCCCGCGTCCGGCTACGCCGCCGCCGACCGGCTCCTGCAGCAGCGCCAGCCCTGAGCACACGGGCCGCCTCCGGTGGCCGTGATAGGCTACGCCGGTCGCC
>Ga0075428_100001796_pt1 | contig 22948 bp, 23 predicted proteins | sample RhiMetdeltSRZDD2_FD_75291 | JGI IMG/M metagenome (GOLD analysis project Ga0075428, IMG submission 75291) | Populus rhizosphere microbial communities from Tennessee, USA - Rhizosphere MetaG P. deltoides SRZDD2 | ecosystem: Host-associated > Plants > Roots > Rhizosphere > Soil | place: USA... | reverse complement strand
GCACTTCGCGGAACGCCGTCACCGTGAGGTCGAGGTCGCGATACTCCTCCATGTCGAGGTTGATGAACTTGGGCGTGACCCGGCCGTCGGGGTGCCGATAGAAATGTCGCGCGGCGGCGCGATAGAGCGTGCGCAGACGCTCGGCCACGCGCGCCACGGTCGCGCGGAAGGCGACGAGCTCGATCTGGCTGAAGACCGAGGAGACCTTGACCGAGATGTACTCGACGTCGTCGCGCGCCAGCAGCGCCAGGTACGCCTGCAGGCGACGCGCGGCCTCGGCCTCGCCGAGGATGGCCTCGCCGAGCTGATTGAGATTGAGACGCAGGCCCGCCCGGCGCCGCTCTTCGAGGTAGCGCCGCAGGTCTTCCTCCTCGCCGGGCAGGATCACGTTCTGTGTCTCGTGGCGCAGCCGGGCCACGATGGGCGGGACCACCAGGCTCGGCAGGTAGTGCGCCATCGCCCCGCCGAGGAGCAGCGCGACGCGCTCCCACCAGTCCATGTACTGCGGCACGCCGTAGCGCTCGAGCAGGTAGGCGAGCTGGTCGGCGATGCGCTCGGGCCGATGGCTCCGGAAGGCCTGATCCGCCAGGGCAATGGTCAGGTCCTTGCCGTGCGGATCGGCGAGCATGCGAGCGAGCTTGCGAGCCTGCGCGCGCTCGTCAGCCGTCTGCTGCGCGCGCGCCTCGCGCAGGAGCGCTTCGGCCAGCTCGACGGCGCGATCAGCCAGGCGCATGAGCGTGTCGGCCATCAGTGTACGCGCCTGAGCCGCTTCGCCCCGACAGATCGCGCCGGTGGCCTCGAGTTCGGCCACCGGCGCGACTCCCGCTTCAACTGGAGGGTTCTACTTGGGCTGCGGGACGATGCGCAGGTAGGGCTTCGGCGACTTCCAGCCCTGGGGATACGTCTTCTTGGCGTCCTCGTCGGAGACCGCCGGGACGATGATGACGTCCCCGCCCTGCTTCCAGTTCACCGGCGTGGCGACCTTGTGCTTCGCCGTGAGCTGGCAGGAGTCCAGGATCCGCACCACCTCGTCGAAGTTGCGGCCGGTGGACATCGGGTACGTGAGCATCGCCTTGACCTTCTTGTCGGGCCCGATGACGAACACCGAGCGCACCGTGGCGTTGTCGGCGGCCGTCCGGCCCTGCGACGTGGTGCCGGACTCCTCCGGCAGCATGTCGTACGCCTTGGCCACCTTCAGCTCGGGATCGCCGATCATCGGGTAGGTCACCGCGTGCCCCTGCGTCTCCTCGATGTCCTTGGACCAGCGCTGGTGGTCGGCCACTGGGTCGACGCTGAGGCCGATGATCTTGGTGTTGCGCTTGTCGAACTCCGGCTTCAGGCCCGCCATGTAGCCGAGCTCGGTGGTGCACACCGGGGTGAAGTCCTTGGGGTGCGAGAACAGGATCGCCCAGCCGTTGCCGATCCACTCGTGGAAGTTGATCTTCCCCTGGGTTGTGTCGGCGCTGAAGTTCGGTGCTTCGCTGTTGATGCGCAATGCCATTGCACTCCTCCGTCAAAGGTTCAGTGGTGGAAACCTCATGTGCCCGTCAGCTTGCCTCCAGAAGGCGGCGCCGTCCAGGCGTCTCCCCTCGCGGCACAGTCTAGGAGGGGGGCGTCAACGTTTCGTCATCATGCGGTCAACCGGCGGCTCACGGCCGGAGGCTCACGGCACGACGATGACCTTGCCGATCACCTCGCGATCCGCGAGCAGGCGAATGCCCTCGCGCGCCTCGGTGAGCGGGAGCACGCGGTCGATCACCGGGCGCAGGCGGCGTTCGTCGACCATGCGCAGCAGTGTCGTGAGGTCCTCCGGCGTCCAGCCGTTGGAGCCGAGGACCTGCAGCTCGAAGGTCCAGATGAAGCGGATGTCCGTCTTGGGATCGAAACCGGCGGTGGCCCCGCAGGTGAGCAAGCGCCCGCCCCGACGCAGACACCGGAGCGAGGGCACCCACGTGTTGCCCCCCGTGAAGTTGACGACGACGTCCACTCCGCCCTCGAAGTTCCGCCGCGCCGGCTTGCCGAAGCGCTCGTGGACCCCGGTCATGAAGTCGCCGCGCGCGTAGTCGATGACGTGATCGGCGCCCAGCGCGTACAGCCGCTTGATCTTCTCGTCGCTGCTGGCGCACGCGACGACCGTGGCCCCGGCCATCTTGGCCAGGAACACGCAACACGTGCCGACGCCGCCGCTCGCTCCGAGGATGAGGACGCGCTCGCCGGCGATGACCTTCCCCTGCGTCACCATCATCCGGTGCGCGGTGCCGTAGGCGACGGGCAGCGCGGCGGCATCGGCGAAGGTGACGCCGCCGGGGATGGGGATGAGCTGATGCGCGCCCACGCGACAGCGCTCGGCCAGTCCGCCGTGGATCGTCTCCCCCATGAGCCCGCCCCGCACGCGATCGATCGGATCGACCAGCACTCGATCGCCGATGGTCCAGCCCTCGACGCCCGTGCCGAGCTCGGCGATCTCTCCGGCCAGATCGAGGCCCATGATGGCCGGCATGGGGATCTTGATCCCGGGCATGCCCCGCAGGGTGAAGACGTCGTGATAGTTGAGCGACGTCGCGCGCACGGCGACGACGACCTCACCGGGTCCCGGGTGCGGATCGGGAAAGCGCTCGTCGTAGACCAGACGATCGAGGTCTCCGTGCGCGCGAATGATCATCGCCTTCATGCGTGCACGCTCCGCGCGAGCCGCAGCGCGCGCTCCGTCAGGCTCTTGCGGTCGATCTTGCCGGTCCCCGCCAGCGGCAGCTCGCCCACGAACTCGACGTGCCGCGGGTGCTGGTACGCCGGGGCGTTGGCCAGCGCCCACTGCTTGACCGCCTCCGCGCTCGGCTCGTCCCCGCCCGCCCGGACGACGAACGCCACCGGCTTGGCCCCCTTGATCTCGTCGGGCACGGCGACCACGCAGGCCTGCTGGATGCCCGGATGGCGCTCGAGCATCGTTTCCACCTCGCCCGGGTAGATATTCTCGCCGCCGCACACGAACATGTCGTCGGCACGGCCGACGAAGAAGTAGAAGCCGTCCGCATCCCGCCGCATGACGTCGCCGGTGATGTAGTAGCCGTCCGGCGTCATGACCGCGGCGGTCTTCTGCGGCAGGTTCAGATAGCCGGGCATCAGCGCCGGGGTGCGGATCTGGAGCACGCCCTCCTCGGCATCGAGGTCGTCACCGGCCACCAGGCGGATGTCGACGCCGTCGACGGGATGGCCGAGCGACAGATCGGGCCGCGGCACGCCGCGCGGGTGCGGGCCGAAGGCGGCCGGGCCGCTTTCGGTGGTGCCCCAGCCGTTCGTCACGCTGGCGCCCGGGAAGGCGGCCTTGATGCGGTCGATCAACGCCTGCGTGAGAGGGGCCGATCCGATGGTGATGCGCTGGACCGACGAGCAATCGGTGGCGGCCAGGGCCGCCGGCTCCTGGACCACCAGCGCCATCATGGTCGGCACGCCGGTGAGCCAGGTGCAGCGATGACGTCCGATCGCCTCGATGAAGGCGCGCGCCGAGAAGCGCGGCAGCATGACCACGCTGGCGTGGCCCGGGAACGCCACCACGCAGGTGATCCACAGCGCGTTCATGTGATAGAGCGGCGCGGCGACGAGCAGGCGCTCGCCCGACAGATCCGGTGCGGCGCGCAGCCGGTGCTCGGCGGTCCACAACGCACCGGCGTGGGTCAGCGGCACGCCCTTGGGCAGGCCGGACGAACCCGAGGTGTAGAGGATCATCGCCACTTCGCCGTCCTCGGGCTCCACGCTGGCAAAGGCTCCGGAGCTCGCGAACGCGTCGAGCTCAGCGCCGAGTTCCACGACGCTCGGGCCGGCCGGTACGGCCGATCGGCGCTCGGCATCCACGAACACCAGCGACACCGCGGCGTCGCGGACGATGTGCTCGATCGCCGCGGGCGGCAGCTTCAGGTTGATCGGCACCGAGACCATGCCCGCACGCATCGTGCCGAGGAAGGTCGTCAGGTACTCGGCGCGATTGGCGGACAGGATCGCCACCCGATCGCCGCGTTTGCCGCCGGGCGCGAGCAGGCCGCGCGCGACCGTTGCGGCCGCCCGATCGAGCTCGCCGAAGCTCCACGCGCGCGGCGTCGCCGGCTCGCTCAGATCGATCAGGGCGATCCGGTCGGGATCGGGGGCTTCGGCGACCACGTCGCCCAGGTTGCGCGCGTGAATCATCGCGCCCGGGCCGGCGCGTCGGTGGTCGTGCTGTAGCAGCCGCGCCCCACCGCGACCAGACGGCCCTCCGCATCGTGGACATCCACGTCGACCACGCCGATGGTCCGGCCGGCCCGGCGCAGCCGTCCGGTGCCGACCAGCGCCGCGCTCACCGCCGGCCGCAGGAAATCGACGCGGAAATTGATGGTGGGCACGCCGCCGCCGAGCAGCATCACCAGCACGTAGTCGCCCACCACGTCGATGAACGCGGCGATGGGGCCGCCGTGGAACTGGCCCGAGCCGGGCCCGCGCTCCAGCTCCGGCCGCATGGGCATCCGCAACACGACCTCTTCGCGCGCGGCGTCCACCGAGACCACCTCGAGATTCAAAAACCGAATGAACGCCGAGCGCCCCAGCATCGACTGGATCGTGTCGCCCGACAGGGTCTGCCGCTCCGTCGCCATGCCGGGGATTCTACCCCGTGCCCGGCGCGCTCAGCCGGGCCGGCGAATCCTACGCGAGACGCACGGACCCGTCACACAGCGCGGCGTTGATACCGTTCACGTGCCTCGATTGGGCCGCCTGGGGCTCGAGGCCGGTGATCTCGCCTTTTCCGCCTTTCGCTTCCCGCCGGGGCGCCAGATCCTTGGTGACGCGCTTGCGGCCTCGCGCCTTGCTCTTTCTCGCCATCGCAGCACCTCCCGTGAAGAGATTCGGACCTCGCAGGTGGTCACGGCAAGACCTGCGCCAGTCGCAGCCCCCGGCTCAACTGATCGAGATGATTGCGATCGCGGCTTTCACCTCACGGCCGCCGGGCCGGCGGGGTGCCCGACGCTGACGGCCGGCGGGCGGTTTGCCCGAACCGCGACTCAGGCGGAGCGACGGCCGCGCGGCCCGCCGCCACGTAGCCGCGCTCCGACGCGCGCGCCGGCGGCGACGAGGAGCGCGGTCAGTCGGCCCAGCGCGGGTGGACGGCGGGCGGCGGCGCGCCAGACCAGCGCGACCGGCAGCGCCGGCACGCGCGCCGGCGCGCTGACGACACGATCGGCCGGCGCTTCGGCCAGCGCGAGCGCCGGCACCAGGCCGATACCCAGGCCGCCCGAGACGTACGAGAGCAGCAGCGAGACACTCGGCACGTCGATGGTCGACAGCGGCCGGATGCGCTCGTCGGCGAGATAGTCGTCGAGCAGTGCGCGGCCGCGACTCTCGGCGGCGAGGCGCAGCAGCGGCTCGCGGCGCAGCCGCTCGGTCAGCGGCTCACGATCCCGTCGGCCGCGGCGCGGTCCCACCCACACGAAGGGCTGATCGAACAGGTGGCGATCTTCCAGGCCGCGCGGTGTCTCCTGCCCCGTCACCACCGCGAGATCGACGTCGCCGGCCGCCACCAGGCGCACGCCGGCGCGCGAGTGCGTGGTGACGATCTCGAAGCGCACCGGCGGCTCGTCGTCGAGGAGGTCGCGCAGCACCGGCGCCAGCAGCCCCTTGCCGAGATAGTCGCTGGCGGCCAAGCGCAGCGTGGTCGCGGGGCGGCCGGACAGCTCGGCGAGCTGTCCGAAGGCCACCTCCGCCCCGCTCCACAGCTCGCGCACCACGGGCAGCGCGGCCTCGCCGGCGGCCGTGAGGCGCACGCCCCGGCCGGCACGCTCGAAGAACTTGGTGTCGAAGTGAGCCTCCAAACGCCGGATCTGCTGGCTGACAGCAGAGGACGTGATGTGGCGCTGGCGCGCGGCCGCGCCGACGGAGCCGGTGCGGGCCACCGCCAGTAGGGTCTCGAGCGCGGGGAACAGCGCAGCGTTGATCATGAAGCTCAGCTTAACATTCCCGCCAGAACGTTTCACTGGACTACATAGTGACGCTGGGGCACGATACGCCCTCGCGAGCTCACGCAGGAGGAAACACATGGCACGGACGCTGCTCGACAAGGTGTGGGAGGCGCATTCGGTCCGGACGCTGCCGTCCGGCCAGACCCAGCTTCTCATCGGCCTGCACCTCATCCACGAAGTGACGACGCCGCAGGCCTTCCAGATGCTGAAGGACGCCAAGCTGAAGGTGCGGATGCCGGAGCGGACCTTCGGCACGCTGGATCACATCATCCCCACGACAGACCAGGCGCGCCCCTATGCCGATCCGATGGCCGAGGACATGGCTGCGCACATGTACCGCAACATGAAGGACTTCGGCCTGAACCTGTTCGACATGGCGACGGGCAAGCAGGGCATCGTCCACGTCATCGGCCCCGAGCTCGGTCTCACCCAGCCCGGCATGACGATCGCCTGCGGCGACAGTCACACTGCCACGCACGGCGCCGTCGGGGCCATCGCGTTCGGCATCGGGACCACCCAGGTGCGCGACGTGCTGGCCACGCAGTGCCTGTCGATGGCCAAACCCAAGCTGCGCCAGGTGCGCGTCGACGGCACCCTGGCCAGGGGCGTGTACGCCAAGGACGTGATCCTGGCCATCATCAATCAGCTGGGCGTGAAGGGCGGCGTCGGCTACGCCTACGAGTACGCAGGTGACGCGATCGATCGGATGACGATGGAGGAGCGCCTCACGCTCTGCAACATGTCCATCGAGGGCGGCGCGCGCTTCGGCTACGTCAACCCCGACGCCACGACCATCGAGTATCTGCGCGGGCGACCGTACGCGCCGGCGGGCGAGAAGTTCGAGCGGGCGGTGGGCTGGTGGAAGTCGGTCGCCACCGAGCCGGGCGCCACGTTCGATGACGTCAAGCGCATCGACGGCAACGCGCTGGAGCCGGTCGTGACCTGGGGCATCAACCCGGAGATGTCGGTCGGCGTCACCCAGCGGATCCCCGCCCCCGAATCGGCGCCCGAGGCCGAGCGCCCGACCTATCGCGAGGCGCTGGCCCACATGGGCTTCGAGGCGGGTCAGCCGATCAAGGGCGCGAAGATCGACGTGGCCTTCGTCGGCTCCTGCACCAACGGCCGGCTGTCGGATCTTCGCATCGCCGCCGAGGTGGCCAAGAAGGGCAAGGTGGCCAAGCACGTGCGCGCGCTGATCGTGCCGGGCTCGCAGCAGGTCGCCAAGGCCGCCGAGGCCGAGGGCCTGCACGAGATCTTCCAGGCCGCGGGCTTCCAGTGGCGCAAGGCCGGCTGCTCGATGTGCCTGGGGATGAACGATGACAAGCTGCAGGGCCGCGAGATGAGCGCGTCCTCCAGCAACCGCAACTTCATCGGTCGCCAGGGTAGCCCGACCGGCCGCACGCTCCTGATGAGCCCGGCCATGGTGGCCGCCGCCGCGATCACCGGCTCGGTTGCCGACGTGAGGGAGATCCTGAAATGAGCACCGTGACTGATTTCAAGCGCCGGCAGATTTCGGGCCGCGGCATTCCCGTCACCGGCAACGACATCGACACGGACCGCATCATCCCCGCGCGCTTCCTCAAGGCCGTGACGTTCGAGGGCATGGGCGAGCACGCCTTCGAGGACGCCCGCAAGCAGAACCCCGAGCATCCGTTCAATTCGCCGGCGTACAAGGGCGCGTCGGTCCTGGTAGTTGGCCAGAACTTCGGCTGCGGCTCCTCGCGCGAGCACGCGCCGCAGGCGCTCATGCGCTGGGGCATCAGCACCATCGTCGGCGGCTCCTTCGGTGAGATCTTCTTCGGCAACTGCGTGATGCTGGGCATCCCCTGCCTGGTGGCAACGCAGGCGGACCTCGAGTGGCTGCAGAAGGCCATCGAGCGCGCACCGCAGACGCCGGTGCAGGTCGACGTCGAGAAGCAGGAGGTACGCTTCGGCGATCGCGTGATCAAGGCCACCGTGCCGGACGGCCCGCGCAATCAGCTGGTGGCGGGCACGTGGGATTCGACCGCCGTTCTGCTCGAAGCTGGTGCGGCGATCGAGGCCACGGCGGGCAAGCTGCCGTACGTCCAAGGGTTCTGACCGCGTCGAGGCCCGACGGGCGATCGCCGTCGATTGTAGAATCCCCGATTGGGGGGGAGGCTATGACTGACGTCGCCAAGCGGGACCTCGTCGCGCAGTGGGCGTTCGACACCCGCCCGGTCCTGCTGCGCTTTCATCTCTGGCTCGAGGACGTCGAGGTCGAGCGCGCGCAGGCCGAGCCCGTCTCCGCCCACACGTTCACGCCGCGCGGGATCGCGCGATGTCTGGCCATGACCTCGGCGGCCACGGCCCTCGGCACGCGGCTGTTTGGCGACTACGGCGCCGGCGCCGGCCAGGACAAGGTCACCGTCAATCAGGTGAAGAAGGCCGCCGACGCCGTGAGCGCCTACGTGATGAGCGAGGGGCTCTGGCACCTCACACGCACCCTGCCGGAAAACCATGCGCTCATGGTTTGCCTGGGCGAGGGTTTGATGCCAAAGGCGGGCGAGACGCCGGAGATGGGCGCCAACCCCATGCTCGGTTTCGGGCGCGTGTACGCACGGCCGGAGTTGGCGCGGACAGTCGATCGGCGCGTCCGCCGCTTGCTCAATGAGCCCGGCCACACCTTCGAGCAGTTCTACGAGTGGCTGCAGGGGCGCGGCATCACGCTGTGGGGCGCCGCCGTCGACACGCTGGAGAACACGTCACGATTCGCCGATGGTCAGCCCACGGGACCGATGGCAGTGCTCCACCTCTTCGATGCCCCGCTGCGGCTGGCCCGCCCGTACGAGTCGTACATGGGCTGCCTTACCGTGCCCACCCGGGTGACGCAGGCCGCCGAGCAGGCGTCAGTGCTGCTGGACTATCGCACCCCGCGTGAGCGCGTCGTCGAGGCGATCGAGGCCGCGTATCCGGGCGTCCGCCGAGAGAACATCCACGTGTGGACGTTGCGCGGCAAGAGTCGCCTGCATCGCCTCGGACGGCTGTGGGCAGAATGGGAGAAGGCCGGTGTCCACCTGGTCGAGGACGGCTGGCGGGCGCCGTCGGGCCTCGCCATCTTCACCGACTCCGGGACCTATGCCCCCACATTCCTCGTCGGCTCCTGGACGGACGGTGGCGCCACGCACGTGTTCCTCTGCGACGGCTACGCGGCGACGGCGGAGGCGATGCAGGCGGCCAGTCTCTCCGACGTCCTGGACGTGCACAGCACGATGTCGCTGTTCTCGCCATCGTTCGAGCTCCCGGTCGACGTCGAGGGCCGGGTCATGCAGCTCGATCCCGCCGCCGCCGATTTCGCTGAGCGCCTGAAGGCGCTCGTCGGCGGCCAGAACGTCGATACGGGCAAGGTACGAACCTACGCCCAGGTGATCGAGGAGGCGGGGGCGGCGAACGTGCCGCTCGGTAAACCCGTGCTGCACGCCGACGACCTGTTGCCCGACAAGGACTGGTCGGTGCTCGCGAGCATCGGCTACATGTGCGACGACCCCTACACTGGCGCCTCCGGCGTCGTGCGGGTCACTGACAATGTCTATCGCGTCACCACTCGACTGTCCACGCGCAAGGCCTCCAGCGTGGTCACCTTCACCCTGCGGCTGATGGAACCCTTCGAGACGGCGCGCCAGGTGTTCAGCCCGCTGCTGGTACGCTTCCTCTCGGGTGTCGATCACACCACCCGGCCGGTGAAGATCTCCGACTCCGGTCGCATTCGCAACGAGATGCAGACGATGATCCCGCAAGCGTTGGAGCACGCCAACGACCGCATCCGGGTGCGCTTCGAGCGGATCAACGAGATGGTGCTGTCGCCCGACAAGCAGGCCAAGATCCGCGACGTGCTGGCCTGGTACAAGAAGAATCACCCGGTCTGGTTCGACTGGCTCGATCTCGCTTGAAGCACCGGCGGCCGACTCAGGGCAGGAGTTGCGAGACGGCGATGCTCGGCACCAGAGTCGCTGAAGGGATCACCGAGGCGGACGCGTCGAACACCTCGAGCCGAGCGTAGCGCCAGCCGAACGGCACGGCGGAATCCGGCGTCGGTTCCCGGTAGACCTCGAGTACCCGGTCGACCAGATTGAGCACCCAATACTCCGGCAGGCCCGCTCGGGCGTAGAGACCGCCCTTGCGCTCCCGATCGGCGGCCAGGCTCGAGTCGGCCACCTCAACGGTGAGGACCGGGCGCGAGGGATGGGCACGACTGTAGTCGTCCGGCACTCCGGAAACGACGGCGACGTCAGGCTCGGGCTCGGAGTCGTCGTCGAGCCCGATCGGTCCTTGCGTGCGCACATGCCAGCCGGGCCCGAAGGCCGCCTCCAGCGCCCTGGCCGTCTTCACGATCGCCGTGTAGTGTGCGGCGCCCTGGGGCTCGGCGACCATGAGCTCGCCGCCAATCAGCTCGATGGCCTCACCCGGCTGGAATACGCCCAGCTCGATGAGGCGCTCGTACTCGGCTCGACTGAAGCGGCGCGTTCTGGTCTCGTAGCTCGGCATCGCGCGCATCGTAGCGGCGGCCGCCAGGCCGGTCAATGTCTCCGGAGCAATACGAAGCTTTCGCCGCACGCGGATCTCGGTTAGTCTGCTCGCCGACGACACCGCCACCCACGGGGGAAACACCATGCGCGTGACTGCGGCCGTGCTCTACGCCACCAACAAGCCGTACTCCGTCGAGACCGTCGATCTGGACGCTCCACGGCGCGGCGAGGTTCTGATCAAGGTCGCAGCGGCCGGCGTGTGTCGGAGCGATCTGCATTTCCAGAAGGGCGAGGCCACCATCGCCATGCCCGCGGTGCTGGGCCACGAGGGCGCCGGCACCGTGCAGAGCGTGGGCGAGGGCGTGACGATGACCAAGCCCGGCGACCGGGTCATCCTGAGCTTCGTGCCCAACTGCGGGCACTGCCACTCCTGCGAGAGCGGTCAGCCCCACCTCTGCGACGAGCACGCGCGCACCAGCGGCAAGCTCTACGACAACACCTCCCGCCTGCACACCCTGGCCGGCCAGGATCTGACTCACATGGGCAAGGTGGCGTGCTTCGCTGAGTACGCCGTCGTGCCCGAGATGGGCTGCGTTCCGGCGCCGGCCGCGCTCGACTTCCCCGAGCTGGCGCTCATCGGGTGCAGCGTCACCACCGGCGTCGGCGCCGCCGTCTTCAACGCGCGCGTGCAGCCGGGCGACGCCGTGGCGGTGATCGGCTGCGGTGGCGTGGGCCTCAACGTCGTGCAGGGCGCGCGGTTGTCCGGCGCCACCACGATCGTGGCGGTGGACATCAAGGACGCGGCGCTGGAGTTCGCGCGGAAGTTCGGCGCCACCCACGTGGTGAACGCTCGCAAGGAAGACGCGGTGGCGCGCGTGCAGGCGCTGACCGGCGGCGGCGCCCACTTCGCCTTCGAGGCCTACGGCAGCGGGGCCACCACGCGGATGGCCGTGGACATGCTGCGCAAGCGCGGCACGGCGGTCATCGTCGGTATCGCGCCGATCGGCGACACGGCGGCCATCGAGCCGGTGGTGCTCACACGCGGCGAGAAGACGATCACCGGGACGTACTACGGCTCGGCGCATCCGCGCCAGGACATGCCGCGCATCGCCGACTGGGCCGAGCAAGGCCGGCTCGACGTCTCCGGCCTCGTCACGCGCCGCTACTCGCTGGCCGACATCAATCGCGCCTACGAGGACATCGAGACCGACGCCGTCGGCCGCGGCGTTATTCTGTTTTAGCTGGGGGGGGGCTCGAAGGGCCCCCCAAGCCCCCCACGCTCCGCGCCCCGGCGAAGCCGTGGCGCTTCGCGAGCGTCGAGGCCGGCGTGCTAGGCGATCGGCGGATACGCCGGCGGCGGCAGCGTGATGGCCTTCGTGCTGATCACGCCCTTCGAGACGCCGCCGCGGACCTGGCGGGCGCCGCCCGGGCGGGGCGTCAGGTCGACGCGGCTCGTCTTGGGGCTTTTGGTCTTGCTCCGCTTCGTTCTCCGCTTGGCCATCGTCTCCTCCTGATCCCGACTCGCTGGACTACAGTCGGGGGCGGTCGCCTTCCACGATGATTCGCCAGAGGATGCGGCTCTCGCTGCGATCGTAGTCGCCGTGGGCGCGGTGCATGGTCGCGCGGTTGTCGATGACCAGCACGTCGCCCTTGCGCCAGACGTGGTGATACGTGATCTCGGGCCGGATCATCCGATCGAGCAGATCCGACATGTAGGCGCGACTGGCGTCCGGCGTCATGCCGTCGATGTGCGTGGCCTTCGTGATGTGGAAGTACACGGCGCGCGAGCCGTGCACGGGGTGGGTGCGGACCATCGGATGCTGGATCGGCTTGCCGTACTTGTCCTCGTCCTCCGGGCGCGTGTCGGTGCGACCGCTGTCCAGGCTGTTGAACGTGGTCAGCCCGTCCAGTCGCCGGCGCTCGTCGGCGGGTAGCGCGGTGTAGGCCGCGCGCATGCTCGCCACGCTGGTGCCGCCGCCTGCCGACGGGATCTCGACGCCGTACAGGATGGTGGCGGCCGGCGGACGCTCGCGGTTGGTGTGGTCGGTGTGCCATCGCTCGGCGGGCTGCTGGCCGTTGCGATGCCAGATCAGCCCGATGAGCGGGAAGTCCGGCATGTTGTGCTGCCCGTAGTGCTGCTCCATCGGCGGTCCGAACGCGGCGGCGGCCGCGAGATACTGCGGCGCCGTCAGCGACTGATCGCGAAACACCAGCGCCAGATGCTCGGCGAGCGCCTGCGACAGCGCCTGCCGGGTCGATGCGTCCACCGGCTTGGCCAGATCGACGCCGGCGATCTCGGCGCCCAGGGCCGGATGCAGCGGGGTGACCTTCAATGCCGCCATGATGCCGATCCTCTCAGCGGGCCAGGCCGGGGGTACCGGCCGCCACGTCGTAGAAGTTCATCGTGAGCGAGACCGCGGTGTAGTAGCCCATCAGCACGATGATGTCGGTGATGCGCTCGTGGCCGAGCGTCTTGATCGCGCGATCGTACAGTCCTTGCGAGACGAGCCCGCCGCCGGCGAGCGCCGTCGCCATCTCGTACACCACCTGCTCGCGCGGGTCCGAGAACGAGGCCGGAAGGCCAGCAACCAGCGCTTCCACCGTGGCGGCGGGCAGGCCCACCTCCTTGCCACGCTTCTCGTGGGCGGCGGTCGGATACGCCGAGCGCCAGCGGCTGGTCATGATGATCACTGCGATCTCGCGCTCACGCTCCGTTACCGACGACTGGTCCGGCGTGAAGTGCTGTCCCAGCGGCGCGGCCGCGCGCATGAGCTTGGGATTGTGCACCCACACCTTGTAGGGCCCGGGTAGCCGGCCGCGTGGCCCGTCGACCATGAAGCGATACCCGTCGCGCTGCGCCGGCGTCATCTGCTCGACGGGAATCTCGGCGTAGCGTCCGAACGTGGGCGTCTCGCTCATCTCGTGCCTCCCTGGGCGAGCCGCTCTGGCCACGCCATCCGGATGGGGGCACGGCGGTCGGGCTCGGTCGTGGGCCACAATCCGGCGCGCGCCCGGCCTTGTCAAGGGCCGCTCCGAGGGGCGCGAGTGCCGATGATGCGATACCCTGACCCCCCGTGACGAGCCCGGGACGGCGTGAGCGCGGCTGAGGGCGGTCCGCACGCGGGACGCGCGGTGGTGGCCGCCACCGTGCTCAACCTTCCGCTCGGCTCGCTCTACGCGTTCAGCGTGTTCCTCAAGCCGCTTGAGGCGCTGCTCGGGCTGAGCCGCGGCGATCTCGCGCTCGTCTTCTCCCTGGCCGCGCTCGGCTTCGGCGCCGGCACGAACCTGATGCCCCGCGCCTTCGGGATCGGCTCCACCGCGCGCCTGGTGCTGGCGTGCGGGCTTGCCAGCGCGCTGGGCATCGCGGTGGCGGCGACGGCGGGCGGGCTGGTGCAGCTGGCCGTCGGCTATGGCGTGTTCTTCGGCGCGGGCGGCGGCGCCGCCTACGTGCTGGCGCAGCAAGCGGTGAACCTGGCCGTGACGCGGCGGCGCGGGTTGGTCAACGGCTATCTGGTTGCGCTGTACCCGGCCGGCGCGATGATCGCCGCGCCGATCTTCGGCTGGTCGATTCGCGCATTCGGCGTGCGCGCCACGCTGGCCGGGCTCGCGACGACCCTGGCGATCACCGGATCCCTCGCCGCATGGCTCATCGCGGAGTCGCGCGTCACGCTCGCCGCTGCCGCCACTGAGGCGCCGCCCGCCGGCGAGCGGCGCCGGGCGGTGTTCTGGCGTCTGTGGATCGTGTTCTTCCTGGCCGCCTCGGCCGGGCTGATGGTGCTGAGCCAGGCCGCCGGCATCATCACCGCATACGGTGGCGGGGCGGGGCTGGCCGTGTACGGCACCACGTTCATCGCCGGCAGCATCGCCGTTGCTCGTGTGGGCGGCGGCTGGATGGTCGACTGGCTCACGATTCCGTCGGTGGCGGTGTCGGCTCACGCGGTGGCCCTCGTCGGCAACGTGGCGCTGACGTTGTGGCCGGGGGCGGCCACCTCGGTCCCCGCGCTCACGCTCGTGGGGCTCGGCTACGGCGTGATCTCCGGGCTCACCGCGGCGGCGATCGCCGTGTACTGGAGCCACGCGCTGTACGGCCGGGTCGCGGGCGAGATCTATCTGGCGTGGTGCGCCGCGGCCATCATCCTGCCGAACGCCGCGGGGCGCCTGTTCGACCTGACCCAGGGTTACGGCGTGGCGATCATCATCGCGGCGTGCGGCAACGCGCTGGGCATGCTGGTCGCGCTCGGCCTCCCCTCCCAGCGCGTGACCCGGAACGAGGCATCGCCCACGGCGGCGGGATCGCGCTGAGTCGCGACTGCACAGGCGCCGCGCCGGGCGACTCCGCCACGTATACTCGGACGCAAGCAATGAGCGATTCAGGAGGACGTCCCATGGCCAGTCTCGAGTTCCACGATCCATCCGGCGCCATCGAGGTCAAGCAGTCGCACGCGCCGCGCGTCGACGCCCTCGCGGGCAAGCGGATCGGCTTCGTCAGCAACGAGCAGTGGCAGGCGTACCGGATGCTGCCGCTGCTCAAGACGCTGCTCGAGACGGACTTCCCGGGCGTCGAGGTCCTGCCCATCGACGCGTTCCCGCAGGGCAACGCGGTGATCGGCTCCGAGGAGACGGCGGCGCTGGTGAAGGCCAGCGGGGTCGACGCCGTCATCATCGGCAACGCTGCCTGAGGGTCCTGCGCCACTGCATGCGGCCGGGCGGCCGCTAGGCTCGAAGCACAAGGGATTCCCACGGTCACGCTGACCCGCACGGATTTTGTCGGCGTCATGACCAACGCCGTGGCCGGTCTCGGGCTGGCGCCCGACGCGGCGATGGTGACGTTTCCCATCGAGATGTTCCTGCCCGGTAGCGACATCTCCCCCGTGCAGGCGCGCAAGCGCGAGTTCTACGACGGCCTGACCACGTGGCGCTCGACGCTGGCCGCCGACGGCAGCGGGGATGCGCCGATGATCCGCGTGGAGGGCTCGAGCGTCGAGGACACCTTCGCGCGCGCCAACTACCTGATGCTCGCCAACCGCTGGGGTGACGGGCTGCCGTTGTGGCCTCCGACGCGGCAGCGCGTCGACTGGATCCTCGGGGGCACCGCGCAGCCGCGTCGGCGTCGCCTCGGGACGCTGCCACCGCGCGGCGGTGTGACCACGATCGAGAGCTGCGCGATCGCCCTGGCCATGGCGGGCGGCCGGCCCGAGTACCTGCCCGTTCTCGTCGCGGCGGTCGAGGCGTTTCTCGACGCCGAATCGGGCAGCGCGCAGCTGCAGGCAGCCTCGGGCAGCGCGTTTCCCGTGGTGGTCGTCAACGGGCCGATCGGTGCTGCGATCAGGCTGAATTCTGGCTTCGGCTGTCTGGGTCCGGATCCGCAGCGCCCTGCCGGGGCGAGCATCGGCCGCGCGCTCCGCCTGCTGCAGCAGAACCTCGGCGGCGCCCTGCCCGGCATCGGCACGATGGCGAACTACGGCGGTCTTCGCTACACCAACGTCGTCTTCGCCGAGGACGAGGCGAATCTCCCCGCCGGCTGGGCCCCGCACGGCACCGAGCGCCACGGCTTTGCGCCGGGCACCAGCTCGATCTCGCTGGCCTTCGCCAACGGCGCGGCCAACATCCGCCGGCGCGGCGCCAAGAAGGAGACGCCGGAGGAGGACGCGCTGCAGGGCATGTACCGCATGGCCGACTTCATGCGCGTGCCCAACATGCCCGGGCTCGCCGGCTACGAGGACGGCACGCCGGGCATCCTGATGCTGCCGGGCGTGGTCGCGCAGACCATGGCGGGCCTCGGCTGGACCAAGGCGTCGATCCGTCAGTTCCTATGGGAGCACTCACGGATTCCGGCGGCCGAGCTGCGGCGCGCCGGCTGTCCGGCGTGGATCGAGATCGACGCCAGCAAGGTGGTCCGCGAGAGCATCGATCTCGACCCGTGGCCGATCACCGCCAGCCCTGACAACTTCGTGATCGTGGTGGCCGGCGGCGGGCATCCGACCAACAGCTACTGGCTGCAGGGCTACAGCCCCGGCGTGGTCGGTCGCCCCATCGAGCCGCCGCCGGACCTCGACCGCCTGCTCGCCGACGCCGAGCGCGACCTCGGACCTCGCTGAGGGGAGCTGCCGCTCCGAAGCATGGCCACGCGAACCGACAGGCTGCTCCTTGCCAACGCGATCATGGGGCAGTTCATCTCCGGTGTGGCCACGCGGATCTTCGTCGTGTCGCTGCCCACCGTCGCCGCCGCGCTCCATGCCGACATCCTGGCCGTCTCGTGGGCGCTCCTGGCCTACCAGCTGGCGGGGATCTGTCTGTCGGTCGTCTTCGGGCGGCTCGGCGACATCCACGGGCGCTACGCGATCTACGGCACCGGCTTCGTCGTCATGACGGTCAGCTCGGCGCTGTGCGGTCTGGCGCCCTCGGTCGGCTGGCTCATCGGCTTCCGTCTCGTGCAGGGCGTGGGCGCGGCCATGATCGCCTCCGCCACGCGGGTCCTGGCGATGGAAGCCATGCCGGAAGGGGCCGAGGGCCGCGCCAACGGGTTCATGACGATGTCGTTCCACGGCGGCCTGCTGCTCGGGCCGCCGCTGGGCGGATTCGTGATCGACTGGCTGAGCTGGCGCTGGACCTTCTTTCTCCTGGTGCCGATCGGCCTGGCGGGAACCGTGCTGACCGTCCTGCGGGCTCGCGGCCGCCGCCCGGCGCCGGTCGAGCGGCCGCCCGCCGTCGACTACGTGGGGGCGATCCTGCTCGTGATCCTCACACTCTTGCTGACGTTGATGGTGGACCGGCGCAGCGCGGAGGCGCTGGGCGCGGGACACGCGAGCATCGTGATCGTGGCCTTCGTCATCGGTCTCGTCGCCTTCCTCGTGCACGAGCGCCGCGCCGTCAATCCCGTGGTCAACCTCGGCCTGTTCCGGAACCGGATGTTCGTCTTCAGTGTCCTGAGCCTGCTCGTCTTCGCCATCACCTCCAGCATCCTCAACTTCCTGCTGCCCTTCTACATCCAGGACGTGCTCCATCGCTCCGCGTCGTTCATGGGGCTACTCTTCCTGTCCGCCCCAATACTCACGATCAGCCTGGCGGTCATCGCCGGTCAGCTCACCGACCGCGTCGGGCCACGCATCCCGGCCACCATCGGCCTGTCGATCGTGATGGTGGCCTACGCGATCGGGATCGGCCTGAAGGTCGATTCCCACTGGATCCTGCCGACCATCCTGCTGGCCTGCACGGGGATCGGCCAGGGCTTCTTCAACACGCCCAATCAGACGGCGATCATCGGCTCCGTGCCGCGCGAGTACCGCGGCTTTGCCACCGGGCTAGTGCAGATGATGTTCGGCCTCGGCTCGCTGCTCGGCATCTCGCTCGGCGGCGTGCTGCTCACCCAGTTCTTCCGGCACTACTCCGGGATCCCCGACGCGACGCCTAGCGCCGCGGACCCGGGTCCCTTCGTGGCCGCCATGAGCGCCATCTATGCGGTCTGCTTCGTCCTGATGACGGCGGCCCTGCTCGCCTCGCTCATGCGGGGAGGACGCCGGGTCCAGGCGGCCGCAATGGAGTAAGATCTGGGCCTCGCGGGCCGACCCGCAACGAAGAGGAGATCGCCATGGTTCACATTTTCCTGCGACCGCTCGCTCTATCCGCGCTGCTGGGACTCGCCGTAGCCAACGCCGCCTCGGGCCAGGACTGCAGCGGAACCATCAGCGCGGACGAGGCGATGAAGGCCGAGAACGCGCGATACGCCGCTCAGACCACCAACGACTTCGCGGCGATGGAGAAGCTGTTCGGCAACGACCTCACCTACAACCATTCCTCCGCCGCGACGGACAACAAGGCCACCTACATCGACGGCATGCGCTCGGGCCGCACGAAGTACCGCAAGATGACGCCGAACGGTGATCTCAAGACGCGGACCTACGGTTGTCTGGCGATCATCACCGGGACCGCGGTGTACGAGGTGACATCGGCAGGCCAGGATCGCACCGTGCCGCTGCGCTTCACCGCCATCTGGGCCAAGCGGCCCTCGGGGCTCGAGTTCGTCTCCTGGCAGTCGACCGGGATTCCGCCGAAGCCCTAGCCAGTTTCGGTCACGCGGCCCGGGACGCTCAGCCGCGCGTGGCGTCCCGGGCCGCGATGTAAGCGCGCCAGCCGCCGAAGCTCGTGATCTCACGCTGACCCTCGCAGAGCGCCGGCTCGCCGAGCACGCCCAGGGTCTCCTCGCCGTCGGCGAGCTGAACCTTGCCGATGCAGAGCCCGGGCGGCTCGCCGATCAGCAGCTGCGCGAAGCCCGCCTCGGGGACGCGCCATACCTCGACCGCCACCGCGACCCCTCCTTCACGCACCCGGATCATGGCGGGGTGACGATCATCGATCGACCAGAGCCGGTACTGGGGTTGGGTGGTGGCCTCGCGCTCGAAGCGGCCGCCGACGGCGAGCATCCGGGGATTGAGCTCGAGACCACGCATCAGTGTTCCGTTCACCGCGATCGGGAAGTCCAAGCAGCTCTCCTTTGAGCGCGAGGTTCCGTGAGGGCCGTGCGCCTATGGCAAGCGGTATGCCGTCCGCGGCGACGAGCGAATTCGCACCGTTCGGGTGCGGGCGCCGAAAGCGGACTGCCAGCCGAGCGGGCAATCCAGCCCACCTGCCTATGACGTAGGCACGCAGCGCCGCAGCCGCTTCGGCGCTTCGGGGGGGATCGCTTTCTAGAATCGATACTTCCGTCCTTCGAAACCTGGATCGTGCTTTGCACCCCGTGCGCACCTCGTCCGACATCGCGATCTCTCAAGGAGCCATCCATGGGGCAGGCATACGCAGGGATGAACCGCCGTGACGTCCTCAAGACCCTCGGGACCGTCGGGGCTCTGGCCGCGCTCGGGCATCGCCCCGCCGCGGCGGCGGACAAGCTCGTCGTCGGCGTCATCTACGTCGGACCACGCGACGACTACGGCTACAACCAGGCGCAGGCGCAGGCGGCCGCGGCCATCAAGAAGCTGCCGGGCGTGATGGTCGTCGAGCAGGAGAAGGTCCCCGAGACCACGGACGTGCAGAAGACCATGGGCTCCATGATCGAGCAGGATGGCGCCACGCTGCTCTTCCCGACCTCGTTCGGCTACTTCGATCCGCACATCCTCCGGATGGCGGAGAAGTATCCGAAGGTCCGCTTCGCGCACTGCGGTGGGCTCTGGACGGAGGGCAAGCACCCCAAGAACGCGGGGAGCTACTTCGGCTACATCGACGAGTGCCAGTATCTGAACGGCGTGGTGGCCGGCCACGCCAGCAAGTCGAAGAAGCTCGGCTTCATCGCGGCCAAGCCCATTCCCCAGGTGCTCCGCAACATCAACGCCTTCACGCTCGGCGCGCGGAGCGTGGACTCGAAGATCACCACGCAGCTCATCGTGACCGGCGACTGGTCGCTGCCGATCAAGGAGGCGGAGGCGGCCAACAGCCTGATCGATCAGGGCGTGGACGTCATCACCTGCCACGTCGACAGCCCCAAGGTGATCGTGGAGACCGCCGAGCGGCGCGGGATCTACGTGTGCGGCTACCACGCCAACCAGGCGACGCTGGCGCCGAAGGGCTATCTCACCGGTGCCGAGTGGGCGTGGCTCACGCCGTACACGACGCACGTGCAGGACGCCCAGGCGGGCAAGCCCATGGTGAACTTCCTCCGCGGCGGCCTGAAGGAAGGCTTCGTCAAGACGTCGGCCTACGGTCCGGCGGTGGCTGAGCCGGCGCGGAAGAAGGCCGACGCGGTGAAGGCGAGCATGATGAAGGGCGACTTCGTCATCTTCAAGGGACCGATCAAGGACAACACCGGCAAGACCGTCATCGATACCGGCGTGGCCCAGAAGCAGACCGACGTCGTGCTGGAACAGATGAACTACCTGGTCGAGGGCGTGATCGGCAAGGTGTGACGCGCCTTCAACTCCGTCACGCCGCCGAGGCGCTGGCCATTCCGGTCGGCGCGCTCCTGGCGGCCATGGTGGTCTTCGGTCTGTTCATGGCCGCGCTCCGCCAGAGCCCGCTGGAGGTCTACACGCTGATCTATCGGGGCGGCTTCGCCTCGGCCTTCGCGTGGCAGAACACGCTGGCGCGGGCGGCGCCGCTCGTGCTCACGGCGCTCTGCGTGGCCCTGCCCGCCCAGGCCGGCCTCATGGTGATCGGCGGCGAGGGCGCGCTCGTGCTCGGTGGGCTCGCGGCCGCCGTCGCCGGTCATCAGCTGGCGGTGGCCGGCGCCGGGCCTCTGGCGATGAAGACCATGATGGCCGCGGCCGCGATGCTGATCGGGGCGGCGTGGATCGTGCTGGCCGGAGCTCTGCGTCACTACCGCGGCGTCAACGAGACGATCTCCAGTCTGCTGCTCACCTACATCGGCATCGCCGTCTTCAACCAGCTGGTAGAAGGCCCGCTCCGCGATCCGGCCAGCCTCAACAAGCCGTCAACGACACCGATCGGCGAGGCGAACATGCTCGGGCACCTCCCCGGTCTCGACGTGCACTGGGGCCTCGGCTTCGGTGTCATCGTCTGCCTGGTGCTGTACGTCGTCGTGCGGCACACCACGTTCGGCTTCGCTCTGCGTATCGTCGGCGGCAACGCGCGGGCCGCGCGGCTGGCCGGGCTGCCGGTGGGCCGGCTCATTCTCTTGGCCTGTGCGCTCGGCGGCGCGGGGGCGGGGCTGGCCGGCATGGTGGAGGTGGCGGCAGTGCACGGCAACGCCAACGCCTCGCTCATCGCCGGCTACGGTTATGGCGGCATCCTGGTCGCGTTCATCGCGCGACAGAACCCGATCGCCATCGTGCCGGTCGCCGTGCTGGTCGGCGGCATTGCCGCGAGCGGGGGCATGCTGCAGCGCCGCCTGGACTTGCCCGATGCGACGGTGCTCGTGCTGCAGGGCGTGGCGTTCATGCTGATCCTGGCCAGCGAAGCGCTGTACGGCCGGCTGAAGATCTTCCGGCCCGCGCGAGCCTGACCGTGACGTCGCTCGGCTGGTGGGGCGTGCCTCTGGCGGTCCTGGGCGGCGCCATCCGCGTGAGCACGCCCTTTTTGTTCGTGAGCCTCGGCGAGTGCATCACCGAGCGCAGCGGCCGCATCAATCTGGGACTCGAGGGCATCCTCGTCATGGGCGCCATGACCGGCTACGCGCTGTCGTACGCCACCGGCAATCCCTGGCTCGGCGTGCTGGCCGCGGCCGGGGCCGGCGCCGTCCTGGGCGTGCTGCACGGGCTGCTCTGCAGCCTGCCGCGTGTGAACGACATCGCGATCGGCATCGGGCTCATGCTCTTCGGCACCGGCTTCGCGTTCTTCCTCGGCAAGCCGTACGTGCAGCCCAAGGCGCCGATGCTGCCGTCGATTCCGCTCGGCGGCTGGAGCAGCTCGCCGCAGATCCAGGCCGCGCTGCAGGTGAACCCGCTGTTCATCATCGGACTGGCGCTGGCGATCGCGCTGGCGTGGGCGTTCCGCAACACGCGCTGGGGCCTGGTGGTACGCATGGTGGGCGATAGCTCCGACGCTGCGCGCGCCATGGGCTACGGTGTGAGCGCGGTGCGCACGCTGGCCACGGCCGCGGGCGGGATGCTGGCGGGAATCGGCGGCTCGTTTCTGTCGCTCTACTACCCGGGCAGCTGGAGCGAGGGGTTGTCGAGCGGCCAGGGACTGATGGCGGTGGCCCTGGTGATCTTCGCGCGCTGGCGCCCGCTGTCCTGCTTCTACGCCGCGCTCCTGTTCGGCGGCGCCGGCGCGCTAGGCCCGGCGCTGCAGTCGGTCGGCGTCACGGGCGGCTATTATCTGTTCAATGCGGCGCCGTATGTGGTGACGCTGGCGATCATGATTGTGACGTGCTCGCCGCGACGGAACTTGTCTGGCGCTCCTGGGGAGCTGAGCATCAACCGGTGAGGCGCGCGATGAAAACCGGCCATCTGCGTCGTTGCCTCCTTGCTCCTCCCTGCGGCGTGGGCGGCCCACGCCTCAGTCGTCGCGCGTCGGCGCCTAGCATCTGGCCGGTTTTGATCGCGCGGGAGCTCGTGGCGGAGGGAGGGCTATGACAACACGGTTCGTGACTGCGGAGCCTTATGCGTGGCCGTTTGATGGGGATTTTAGGGCAGCGAATACGGCGGTGATGGTGATCGACATGCAGACCGATTTCTGTGGGGTCGGTGGGTATGTCGACAAGATGGGGTATGACCTGTCGTTGACGAGGGCGCCGATCGAGCCAATCGCGGCCGTGCTGGCGGCGGCGCGAGGGGCGGGATTTCATGTCATCCACACGAGGGAGGGGCACCGGCCTGATTTGTCGGATCTGCCGGCGAACAAGCGGTGGCGGTCGCGGCGCATCGGAGCCGGCATTGGGGATCCGGGGCCGTGTGGGCGGATCCTCGTGCGGGGGGAACCGGGGTGGGAGATCATTCCGGAGCTGGCGCCGATGGCGGGTGAGGTCGTGATCGACAAGCCGGGCAAGGGCTCGTTCTGCGCGACCGACCTCGAGCTGATCTTGAGAACGCGGGG
>Ga0075428_100001792_pt1 | contig 22957 bp, 13 predicted proteins | sample RhiMetdeltSRZDD2_FD_75291 | JGI IMG/M metagenome (GOLD analysis project Ga0075428, IMG submission 75291) | Populus rhizosphere microbial communities from Tennessee, USA - Rhizosphere MetaG P. deltoides SRZDD2 | ecosystem: Host-associated > Plants > Roots > Rhizosphere > Soil | place: USA... | reverse complement strand
CTGATCGTCCTCGGCCTGGCGGCGCTCGTCTATCAGGGCGTCAGCTACACGAGCCGCGAGACGGTCATCGACATCGGTCCGATTACTGCGACAGCCGATCGTCAAAAGACGCTGCCCATTCCGCCGGTGCTGGGAATCCTTGCCGTCGCTGGCGGCGTGGCGCTGCTGGTCGTCGGTGCACGCAAGCGTTCCTGAGGTTGTTCTCACGAACTGATCACGTCCGAGAAGAGCGGGCCTCACCCTGCGTTCCGCGCCGGCGATCGCGCAGCATTCATTCCAGATGAGCACGTCGTCTTGCGGTGTTGGTCGTCGTTGACTCCTCAGACACACAGCGTGAAGCCACCATGATCGTCTATCCCGTTGTGAACACCTGCGCCGATGCCTTCCACGTATGTTAGTGACAGGAGTTTCTACATGGACACACAGACACAAGGACATCGAGACCACGGCTTCGTGATCGGACTGGTGACAGGCGCGTTTTTCGGCGCCGGCCTCGCGCTGTGGCTCGCCCCACGAGGAGCCTCGGAGCTTCGCGAGCGTATGACCGATTCGGCGAGGAACCTCGGCGAGCGCGCCTCCGAGAGATTCCAGCAGGTCACCGCCCGCGGCGGCGAGGCCGTCGATGAGCTCACCCGTACGGGCCAGAGGGTTCGGGACGAGGTGGCCGAGGAAGTGGCGAGCAGCGCACGCGAAGTCGAACGCTTCGCCACGGCTTCCTCAACTCAATCGCGCTAGGCCAGAGCCGTCGCAGGTTCGCCAAACTGGAAGTTGTACAACCCGGCATAGGACCCGCCGGCGGCCAGCAACTCGTCGTGCGTGCCCGCTCGGTCACTTGTGTGTCTTTCGCGACGAAGATGGTGTCGGCGCGCACGATCGTCGCCAGGGATCGAGAGAAACCGGCAGCCAGTTGGCGCTGCCGGTCTTCCGGGAACTGATGCTCGGCGTGTACCGGGAACAGATCGTGGGGACCGCACCGTCGTCGTTTCCGGCGTCGATGGAAGACCGCATCAGCGCCTCGCTGGCTGCCGCCCACGATTGCGGTCGCGACGGACCTCGCCCACACCGGCCTGATACAGTCGTGTCAGCGGAAGATTGTGCACACTGGCTTGTGTCGGCGGGCCAGAGCCCGGTGTGCACTTCGCGACAGCACGCCGTCTTCATTCACTGTACCGTTGGGATCATGAGACTCAAACAGATGAAGCGGGCGATCGCTGTCGTGTGGGTACTCTTGGCAGCTGTCGTCGGCATCGTCGCCGGTGTGAGATCGACGGGAGGATTGGTCGCGCTTGCGTCCCTCGGCTTGCTGCCGCCGCTCGCCCTGATGCTCTTGTGGAACGAGCCTCCAGAGACCATGAGCGAAAGCATCCGCGGCGGACGCCGATAGCTGGCCGGGTCGTACTGAGCGTCGCCAGGTTTTAGCTTGAGCTGTCGGAGTGAACTCACGCCGAGCGCGCTCACCGACTTCTGTTCGAGACCGGTCACGCGTTGAGGATGGGGATGTGGCACGCGAGATCCTCCCCTGGCTCGATCCCTATCTTGGTCGTCCAAGGCACCCGTACCGACTCGCATTCCATCCCAGAGAGCGGTCGATAGACCAACCGGCGGGGCTCTCAACCAGCTCGATGGCCTCAGCGATGATCGGCTGTTGTTCGATCACCGACCTGGGGAACGGTCACAACCGAGGATGTGAGCTGGTTCCATCGACTCTATATGAGCGATTCGGGCGATCCTCAGTCGCCTTATGTTTCGCCGCTCAGAGCAGACGACCTCTCGCACCTTCCCCCTACCTTCGTCGTGACAGCGGAGATTGATCCGCTGTGCGATGAACAAACGGCGTACGTCGAGCGTCTCCGCCAGTGCGGCGTTCGCGCGGAGCAGAAAATCTACGCGGGCATGTGCCATGGGTTCTTCCAGGCGGGCGCGATGATGCCCACGGCGCACACGGCCATCGTCGATGCTGCCGCAGCCATGCGTGCCGCTATTTGAAGACCCAAGGTCGCGTCTAGAGACCCGACCCTACAGAGGTGTGCCTTGTGCGGGGCGCCGTATGCAGGCCGGTGACGTTCTGAACTGAGGCGTCAAGATTCCATGAGGGTCCAACGCGTGAGCGTTGACCTCACCGCCAAAGGGATTGCCGAGACTTGAAACCGGCGAACGTCAAGCTGCGGCCAGACGGTGTCGTCAAAGTGCTCGACTTCGGATTGGCCAAGCAGGCGCAGAGCCTAGGGGCCACGGATCACGTTCCCCGGGTGGAACTCACGATATCCCCGCAAAATTTTGGACGCGTTGCACGCTGAGAACCCACATCACCAGTCAAGTTATTGAAAACGAAGAATCGAGATCTGGCGGAGAGAGTGGGATTCGAACCGTGTCGCATCCAATAGAATCTGTAGGTTATAGATTCCACAATGCCGCGATTGCCGTGAATGCCAGCGATCCCGCGAGCACCGATCAGCGATTGAATCTGGTAAGGCCCGACGAGCGTGCCAGCGTCCAGCGGCATGGGTCAGAGTGGTTGGGCGAATTGTGGCGGGCGAGCGGCCTCGTCTCAAGATCTGAAGGCGGCCTCTACTCGCTGTGCTGGCGGGAGAGCGGGGCCGCATAACGGGCCTTCGGTCAACCGACGGCGCGAAACACCCGTTATCGTTCGCATCGTCTCATCATGCTGTCGACGTCGACCGAACGTCGCTGAGTCGCCGTGCGATTGAAAGACTTCCGGTCACGGTGCCACGATTCGCCAGCCCGCAGAAGGCCCTTGTTCGCTCGAAGTCGATCGCGGGTGATCAGGGTCACACCGGATGGCTTGGATCGAGTGGCAAATCTAGAAGCGCCCTCGGGCTACGCATTTGAGTTGTCTCAGCGCACTATCTGGAGCTCTTCTTGCGGGACTCGAGAAAGGCAATGTCCTCGGCGTCACCCGGTGCTGAACGCGCCGCTTTGGCGATGCGCTTAAGGCGCAGGAGGTCCTGCTCGCTGGCGATGTCGAACACGTGCGTGCGAATCTTTGTTCGTGTCGCATGTTTGGCGAGCTCCGCTGCAGCGATGGGGAAATCGAATAAGAGGTCGACGCGAAGGCCGGTCGCCGCGTTGAAGAAGTACGCACTTGCCGGTGCATCGACGCGCAGCCGAATGATCGCTACTCTCCGGTTGGCGATCGTGGAAGTCACCTCTCCCGTTTCGTTCAGACGTGAGACGAGTTGAAGTCCATGGTTGTAGAAGAGACCGATTGTGCGAGCAAGACGGTCGCCCGGGTGTGCGATCACGAAATCGAAGTCGCGGGTCACTCTCCGTGATCCCAGCACGACAAGGGCCATGCCTCCCACGAGCACGGGCGCGAGGGCGAGCAGCCGAAGTCCTTGGACAATTTCGCCGACCGTTTGGAGATGATCCACTGGATCAGGCATTTGACAATCCGGCCGGATAGATCCCGGGTAGGGGACCAGCGAACGCCGTCAAGCGCTTGACGTTAGTGGGCTGCCTGCGAAGGTCGCTCACCACTGTGGCATAGCGCAAATTGTCGACAATGCGGCGGGTGGCTTGGATTGACAGAAACCGAGCCTTGCCTCCCAGGGAGGCGATTCGTTTCTTATCCCCTGAAGACAACCGCATGCCGCGAGCTCGGCCCCCTCTACGCCCCAATACTCTGGCCATCTCAGATGCGTTCATGCCATCATTATACTTACCGCTAAGCAAAAACGAGAGCGATGTTGTCTGAATCCAAGCTCGGCCGCGTGTGCGACAGCGTGCGATGCGCGACGGCATCGCTGGCATTCACGGTAATCGTGGCACTGCAGAATCTGTAACTTACAGAATTCAAAGAATCGTGTCGGGTTCGCCTATCGATTTGAGCGCTATTTGAAGTGCGGCTCCGGCCGCGCCTTCTCCAAGCGCCACTTCAGCCCTGGCTCATGATTTCTTATGCAGAGTGCGTTACATTAGGGCCTCCATTTGATGGTGTCGAGCGGGACAGCGGGTTACATGCGCGGGCCACGGAACTGGCCAAGGACTCCGCCCTTGATATCCCGGCGAATCTCTTGACCAGTTCGCAGTGTCTTTGGCCGCGCTTCGCGCGCCAGCCCGTTGTGCGGTCGTGACATACGAGCACTAAATTCGCGTTTGAGGCCGCACGACGTGCTAGACGCGCATCAACCTGTCGTTCGTTCGCGTCTTCGACCCGAGCCCTAAGGAGGTTATGATGCGCCGGCCGTTCCTGCCTGCCTTCCTCTTCGTCAGTCTCGTGCTCGTGCCGGCCATTGCGAGCGCGCAGCAGGCATCGATCACGGGCGTCGTCAGAGACACGTCGGGCGCCGTGCTGCCAGGCGTCGTCGTCGAGGCGACCAGTCCGGCCCTGATCGAAAAGGTTCGGTCTGTGGTGACTGACAGTACTGGCCAGTACCGCATCGTCGACTTGCGTCCTGGTGACTACACCGTGACCTTCATGCTGACGGGATTCAGCACCGTCAAGCGAGAAGGAATCGAGCTCACCGGATCGTTTACGGCCACAGTGAACGCCGACCTCCGAGTGGGCTCACTCGAGGAAACGATCACCGTCTCGGGCGAGAGTCCGACTGTGGACGTGCAGAGCTCGAAGCGCCAGCAGGTGCTGCCCGATGAGCTCATACAGGCTATTCCGACGGCGCGTGTGTATCACAGCCTGATGGGACTGATCCCTGGAATCAATCTCTCGGGGACGAGCGACGTCGGCGGCCTCGGTGGTCCTGCCGTCATCACGTTCTCTATCCATGGCGGCCGATTCAGTGAGGGACGATTGCAGCTGGATGGGACGTCAACTGGCGCTGCCGTCGGCGGCAGCGGCACCTCGTATTACGTCGTCGACGTTGGCAACGCGCAGGAGGTGACGTTCAGCACTTCCGGTGGCATGGGGGAATCCGAGACGGGCGGCCCCTTGATGAACGTCGTGCCACGACAGGGCGGCAACGTTCGCAACGGGACGATTTTCGCGAACGGCGCATCGGGTGCGATGCAGAGCAGCAACTTCACGCAGGAGTTGCAGGATGCGGGTCTCGCGGCGCCGGGCGAACTCCAGAAGATATGGGACGTCAACGGCACCTTTGGCGGTCCGCTGATGAAGGATCGGCTGTGGTACGTCGTCACCGGGCGCTATCAGGGAAACCGGAAATACGTTGAGGGGATGTACTACAACAAGAACGCTGGCAATCCGGCGTCGTGGACCTACGAACCCGATCTCGAGCGGCGTGCAACGGGTGACGGCACGTGGAAAGCGCTCGGCCTTCGCTTGACGTGGCAGGCCACTCCCAAGAACAAGTTCGGTGTCTTCTGGGATGAGACGTCGGTGTGCGTCAACTGCATCGGCAGCGGATCGTCCACGATCTCGCCCGAGGCGGCGGGAACAACGATGGGCTATCCACATCGGGTCCAGCAGGGAAGCTGGACGTCGCCGATGACCAATCGACTGCTACTCGAAGCCGGGTTCGGCACGTATCTCAGCTGGTATGGCGGCAAGGAGCGCGTGGGCAACAACCGCGACCTGATCCGCGTCACCGAGCAGGCAGGCATCATTCCTGGTCTTCAGTACCGATCGCAGGACTGGTCGCGACCCTACAGCAAGACGCTGACGTGGCGCGCTTCGGCGTCCTACGTCACTGGCGCGCACAGCATGAAGTTCGGGGTGATCGGCAACTACTATCGCAACAAGACCGACTCGTACACGAACAACCACCGCCTTGCGTATCGCTTCAACAACGGCATCCCGAATCAGCTCACGATGTCGGGCCTGCGCTTCGTGACCGACTCGCATACGCGGCCGACTGGGCTCTACGCTCAAGAGCAATGGACAGCCGGGCGACTGACGCTCCAGGGTGGCATTCGTTACGACCGGGTGACGAGCGGCTTTCCGGATCAACAGCTCGGCCCGGAGCTCTTCATCCCCACGCCTATCTTGTTCCCCGCGCAGGGCGGGATCGAATACAACGACGTGTCGCCACGGTTTGGCGCCGCTTACGATCTGCGCGGCAATGGCAAGACCGCCTTGAAGTTCACGATGGGCCGCTATCTGGAAGCCTCCAGCGTGGCTGGTATTTACTCGGCACTCAACCCGATCACCCGCCTGACCACATCGACGACCAGGTCGTGGACCGACGGCAACGGCAACTACGTCGCCGACTGCGACCTGCTGAATCCGGCGCAGCAGGATTTCCGCAGCACGGGCGGCGACTTGTGCGGAGCATGGGCATCGGCGAACTTCGGAAAGAACGTCTTTACGTCAAGCTACGATCCCGAGCTCACGCAGGGCTGGGGCGTGCGTCCCTACAACTGGGACTTCGGCGCGTCGGTCACGCACGAAGTGCTGCCGCGCGTGTCGCTCGAAGTCGGCTACTTCCGTCGCGTCTATGGAAACTTCACCGTCGTAGACAACCGCGCGGTGAGCGCGGCCGACTACACACCTTTCAGCGTCCCTGTTCCATCCGATTCACGTTTGCCTGACGGCGGCGGCAGTGTCATCGGTGGCTTCTACGACGTGGTTCCGGCCAAATTCGGTCAGACGGACAACCTCACGACGCTGGCGAAGAACTACGGCAAGCAGACCGATCACTGGAACGGCCTGGACATCAACGTCAACGCTCGGACGACCAACGGGATCATGATCCAGGGCGGGGTCAGCACAGGGCGCACGAGCACGAACAACTGCGAAGTGATCGCGCAGGTGCCCGAGGCGCTGTTCGGTGCAACGTCGTTTCTCGTTGGCAATGCGAACTCCTGGCTGTCGTCGGAATGGTGTGACATCCAGCAGCCGTTCCTGACGCAGATCAGGGGCGCCGGCGCGTACACGATCCCGAAGATCGATGTGCAGGTCAGCGCCACGCTCCAGAGCAAGCCGGGCACCCAGTTGGCCGCCAACTTCAACGTCCCGAGCGCGGTTGCCGCCCTCACCTTGGGACGTCCGCTTTCCGGCAACTCCGCTAACACGACGGTCAACATCGTCGAGCCCGGCAAGCTCTATGGTGACCGCATCAATCAGCTCGATATTCGTGCGGCTAAAATCCTGCGATTCGGCCGCACGCGCACGCAGGTTGGCCTGGATGTCTACAACGTCACGAACTCGAGCGCAATTCAGACGTACAACCAGACGTACGGTGCGCGCTATCTGACGCCGACGCTGGTGCTACCGGCGCGCTTCGCGAAGGTGAGTGCCCAGTTCGATTTTTGAGAATGCAAGGTGGCGTTCAACCCGCCATCCGGTGGCTGGGCGCCGCTTCCCAACGAGATGACTGGCTTGGTGGTGTCGCAGACAGTGTCCGCATCGAGGGCATAGAACAGAGTTGGATTCGCCCCGCCCGGACGCTGGAAGATGACCTTGTGTCCATCGGGCGACACGTCATGGTCCCTTCAAACGCTCCGTTGTCGGTCAGCTGGACCAGGTGAGGCGGCATGAACGAACCGGCCGCCACCGACCGGTCGACGTAATCGGCGTGTTCGCGAGTGTGCTCGACGAGGGCGGGTGTCGCGCGCGTACAATGCCCGGCGAGGAAACGCACGCTGATGAATTGGCTTGAACAGTCCTGGCGCGATCTTCAAGTAGGGGTGCGGAGCCTCGTGACGACGCCTGCGTTTACCGCGCTGGCAGTCAGCTCACTGGCGCTCGGCATCATGACTACGACGGCTATCTACAGTGTGCTGTATGCCGTCGTGCTCGATCCGTTCCCGTACAGAAACGTCGACGACCTGACGAGCGTCCTGGTGCGGAACCCCGCGCAGCGCGGGGCGCGCCTTACCTACTCCATCGATCAGTTCGTCGAGATCGCCGAGCGCAGTCGCGTCTTCGATGGTGTCATCGCCTCGACGATCAGCGACGTCGAGTGGACCGGCGCCGGGGATCCGCAGCGGCTTCGCGGCAACCATGGCACGTTCAACACGTTCGACGTCATGGGGGTTCCCCCGCTCCTGGGACGAACGCCGACCGCGAGCGACGCTCAGCCCGATGCCGAACCGGTTACGGTGCTTGGTTATCAATTCTGGCAGCGTCAATTCGGCGGCGATTTAACAGTGGTTGGACGTCGCCTTCGGCTGAACGACACCGTGCGTACCGTCATCGGCGTGATGCCGAAGCGGTTCATGTGGCGAGGCGCCGACGTCTACCTGCCGATCCCATTCGAGCGAGGACAAATCGTCGAGGGGGTCGCGAACGTGCACCTGCTCGCTCGGTTGAAACCCGGGGTCACAGAGGCACAGGCGGCCGCCGACCTGTCACCAATCATCGCGGATCTGAAAGCGCGCGAACCTGCGCAGTTCCCGGAGCAGTGGCAAGTGGGGCTGCTCTCGTTCAAGCAGACGTTCCCGAGCGCGATTACGCGCGACATCTGGGTGCTCGTTGGGGCCGTCGGCTTGCTGCTCCTGATCGCATGCGCAAATGTCGCGAATCTGCTTCTGTCGAGGGCCAACATGCGGCAGCGCGAGATGACCTTGCGCGTCGTGCTTGGGGCAAGCCGGATCCGACTGGTGCGACAGCTCCTCACCGAGAGCCTCCTGCTCGCGCTCATCGCCGGTGCGCTCGGCGCGGCATTTGCCAGGGTCGGTCTTCCCGCACTCCTGGCGATCGTACCTCCCGACACCATCCCCGCCGAATCGGAGGTCGTACTGAACTCCGAAGTCCTGATGTTCGTGCTCATCGTATCGGTGGCCGCGAGCGTGATCTGCGGGCTTGCACCCGCCCTCCATACGTCGCGTCGCGATCTCGCGGGCTCGCTGCAGGAAGTCGGACGCGGTCTGGCTGGCGCTTCGAGACAGGCGAGGATGAGGAAGACGCTCGTCGTTACGGAAGTCGCACTCTCGCTGATGCTGCTGGCGGGCTCGAGTGTGCTGCTGCGCACGTTCATCGACATCGCGAACGTCGATCTCGGCGTATCACCTGAACGCGTGCTGACGATGCGCATTCCGTTGTCGGCACAGCGGTATCCCGAGGCGAGCCAGCGAATCGCGTTCTATCGGGAACTCCTGCCGCGCGTGGTCGCGATCCCGGGTGTCGAAGCCGTCGGGTTGAATACCAACGTGCATCCGCGTGGCAACATGCGAGTCGTAGCCGGCGTACGCGGTGGACCACCGAGCGACGAACTCGTACAGGTGCATCAGGTCAACGCCGACTACACGAAAGCGCTGGGTGCGCGACTCGTGACGGGTCGGCTATTGAGCGAGACAGACGTCGACGGCGCCAGAGCAGTCGCTCTGGTCAACGAGCGATTCGTCCGCACGCGACTGAGCGGCCGCGGGCCGCTCGGAGAGATCGTCAGCTTGCCGCGGCTGAAGGATCCGCCCTTCAACGTCGCCAACGATTCATTCCAGATCGTGGGCGTGGTCCAGGACAGGTTGAACGACGGGCTGACCGCTTCCATCACGCCCGAGGTCTACCTGCCATTCACGGTTAGCGGGATCCCGAACCTGATTGCGATCCGCACTCGAGGTGATCCTGCCGCGGTCACGCGTGCGATCGCCACTCAGGTGTATGCGCTCGACAAGGAACAGCCGGTCACAGCGGTGATGACGCTCGATCGCCTGCTGCAGGACAGTCAATACGCCACGCCACGGTTCAATCTCGTGCTCCTTTCGATCTTCGCGACGTTCGGTCTGGTGCTCGCGGCCGTCGGAATCTACGGAATCATGTCGACCGCGGTGGCGCAGGAGCGGCGAGACATCGGCGTTCGTGTGGCGCTCGGCGCCGACAGCAGTACGATTTCTCGGATGATTCTTGCGCGCGGTTCGCGTCTCTTGATCGTCGGCATCGCGATCGGCCTGGCGGGGAGCATCGTCGCCGCCCGCCTGCTCGCCGCCGAGGTGTGGAGGGTGCGTGATCTGGATCCGGTGTCGTTTGTTGCGGTGTCGCTCCTCTTGCTCGCGATTGGACTACAGGCGTGCTACTGGCCTGCGCGTCGCGCCGCGCGAACGGACCCACTCATTGCGCTACGGTCGGAGTAACGCGACGTGCCTCGCGTCCGAACCGTCGCGTGCCTTAGTGGCGTCAGCCTCGAACGTGACGTTCCGGAGGAGCAGATTCGCGAGTACATCCATGCCGCCGATCATGTGACCTGGGTCGACGTCGAAGATCCCGGCGGGCGCGAGATCGAGATGCTGCTCGAGGAGTTCGGGTTTCACCCTCTGGCGCTCGAAGAAGCAGCAAAGGGCAACCAACGTCCCAAGATCGCGGAATACAAAGGCTATATCCTGGTCGTCACCTACTGCGTCGTATCGGTCGCTGGAGCGTCGCAACTGCAAGCCAGCGAGGTCGACATCTTCATCGGCCGGAACTACGCCGTCACGATTCATCGAGATCCCCTCCCAACGCTCGACGAGGGCTACCGGCGCTGGACTCGTGGGGGCCCGATGCTGCGCGAGGGCGTCGGCTTCCTCGTGTTTACGATCGTGGACTCGGTCATCGACACGTACTTTCCCGTGCTCGACGCCCTTGAAGACGCGCTGGACGAAACCGAGCTGAGTATTTTCAGCCAGCAGCAAACAGACAGCGTGCAGAATTTACTGGCAATCAAACGACATCTCGCGACGATCCGGAGAGTACTCTCGCCGCTGCGAGAAACCTTCAGCGTCTTGTTACGGCGCGATCATCCGATACTCACTGCCAACACGACGATTCACTTTCAGCACGTGTACGACAACATTCTGAGGATTCTCGATGCGGTGGATGTTCAGCGCGATCTCGTGGCGAGCTCGCTCGATGCACAGATGACCGTGGTATCGAATCGCCTGAACCGCACGATGAAAACCTTGACTATCATCACGGTGGTGGTCGCCGCAGGTGGTCTGGTGTTCGGCGCCTGGGGAATGAATTTCAGTCGAGTGCCATTTTCAGACGAGCCCTGGGGATTCGCGGCCGTCGTGGGCGGCACCATCGCCCTGATCAGCATCGTCCTCGTGCTCAGCCGCAAACAACGATGGTTGTGACATGAGAGTCCTGATTGCGGATGATGACTTCACCACCCGGCGGCTGCTGCAGTCGTATCTGGAGAAATGGGGGCATGAGGTAACGGCAGCCAAGAGCGGGGCTGAAGCGCTCGAGCTCTTCGAACGTGGTGATTACTCCCTCGTCGTCACGGATTGGCAGATGCCGGAGGTAGACGGCCTCGAGCTCATTGGTCGCATTCGTTCACTCCCGCGCTCCGGCTACGTCTACATCGTGCTGCTGACCGCGAGGGCACAAGCCGAAGACGTCGTTCAAGGGATCGAAGCCGGCGCCGACGACTTTGTTGCCAAGCCGTTCGACCGGGACGAGCTGCGGGCCCGGATCCGCGCTGGAGAGCGAATCGTCAGCTCGCTGCAGACGATCGCGGACTTGCGCGCGCAGTTGCGGAGCGCGCTGGCGCGATTGGGTCAGACGCTGGATTCGTGAAGCTCCAGCCGCTCGTGGCTCAACTTTCCTTTGACTGTTGAAGAGCGCGCAATGCCGGCTTGAGCCGTTCGATCGCCTCGTCCAGCTCTCTATACGCCTCGACGCCGCGCGCGACTTCGCCCTCGCGCCCGATCGTTTCCAGCTTCTGCGCTGCATCCACCGCGTGCCGGGCGGCGAAATTGCCGACGGACCCTTTGAGCGCGTGCGCCAGCCGCGCCACTGCGTCGCTATCTCCGCAGGCCAACGCGTCCCGAAGCCCCGCCAATCGCTTGGGACACTCTTCGAGAAAATCCTGCACCGCCTCCCGCAGGAGTTCCATGTCATCGTCAAAGCGGTACAACACTTCTTGTCGGTCGAGTATGTCGTCGTCCGGCCGCGCGCCGGATGTTTCCGCGGGCGGACTCAGATTCTCGATGGCGCGAAACATCTCCTGCGGCCGGATCGGCTTCGAGATGTAGCCATCCATCCCCGCGGCCAGACAGCGTTCCCGATCGCCCTTGAGCGCATGCGCAGTCATCGCGAGGATCGGAACGTGGCCAGCGCCGCCTTGCTCCTTCGCACGGATAGCGGCGGTGGTTTCAAGTCCACCCATTTCGGGCATCTGCACGTCCATCAGGATCAAATCGAATGCGTCCTTCTCCAGTCTCGCTAACGCCTCTCGACCATTCCCGGCGACGACCACGCTGTGTCCCCACTTCCGCAGCCAGCGCACCGCCAGCTTCTGGTTGACCTCGTTGTCTTCGGCCAACAAGATGCGCAGCGGGCAGCTGCTTGCCGACGACACCTCTGCTGCGTGGCCAATCGATCGACGCGACGTCACGGCCTGCTCGCCGAGCGCGGTCATGATCACGTCGAGCAGATCCGATTGTTTAACCGGCTTGGTTGCGTAACAGGCCACGCCACATTTCCGGGAACGCTCGGCATGATCCGCATGAGCCGCCGACGACAGCATCACCAATGTAGGTGACGTCAGGTCGGGGCGGTTTCGGATCTTCTCGGCGAGAGCGAAGCCGTCCATTTCTGGCATCATGGCGTCCAGGATAACCAGCGGGTATGGCGCACCTGAATGGCGGGCATGTTCCAATTCCCGCAGAGCCTCCGCCCCGCTCGCCACCATCGTCGGCCGCATCCGCCAACTGGTCAGCATTTCCTCCAGGATGCGTCGGTTGGTCGCGTTGTCGTCGACCACCAGCACCGGCAAGTTCTCGAGATGAATGAATTCCTTCGAGCGCGGCGCGCCAACCGGTTCGGAGGCGCGACCGAATTGCGCCGTGAAATGGAACGCGCTGCCAGCGCCGCCCTCACTCTCGACCCAGATCCGCCCGTCCATCATCGCAACCAGCTGGGAGGAAATGGCCAGGCCGAGACCAGTGCCTCCGTAGCGCCGCGTCGTTGAGGTGTCAGCTTGGGAAAAGGCCTCGAAGATGACCTGCCGCTTGTCTGCTGGAATGCCGATTCCGGTATCAGACACGGTGAAGTGCAAGCGAACAAGGTCGTCAGACTGCTGCTCGGTCTCGACAGCAACGACGACCTCTCCGCGTTCGGTGAACTTGATCGCGTTGCCCACGAGGTTGACGACGATCTGCCTCAGACGAGCGGGGTCGCCTACCAACGCATCGGGCACGGCCGTCAGAATGTGACACGCCAGCTCGAGACCCTTCTCTTCAGCCCGAAGTGCCAGCGTATCGAGCGTCTGGCCGAGGCTTTCGCGCAAGCTGAAGCCAATCGACTCCAACTCGAACCGTCCCGCTTCGATCTTCGAAAAATCGAGGATGTCATTGAGCAGCCCAAGGAGCGAATCGGCCGAGTCGTGGACGATTCCAAGGAACTCCCGCTGCTCGGCGCTGAGCTGCGTGTTCAAGGCGAGCTCCGTCATCCCGATGACGGCGTTCATCGGTGTGCGGATCTCGTGGCTCATATTGGCGAGGAACTCGCCCTTGGCGCGGCTCGCCGCCTCCGCTGCTTCTTTTGCCTTCTTCAGTTCGGTTTCTGCGCGTTTGCGCGCCGTTACATCCAGCTTCGCAGAGCGGAGTCCCACCACATGACCGTTGTGATCCTCGATCAGACTCGCATGGATCTCCATCGTGTGACGGGAGCCATCGGCGGCAACGTAGTCGCGTTCGACGACCTCGACCTTCATCTCTCGGGAGAGTTTCCCGCGCATGGCGTCCCGGCTGCGTTCCTGCTCTTCAGGAGCGAGAAGCTCCCATGCGTGCTTGCCGATGATTTGCGAGGGCTCACGTCCGAGCAGCACGCACTCCGCGCGGTTGACTCGACGGACAATGCCGTCGGTATCAGTCTCGTGGTAGGCAACGGGCGCATCCTCAAAGAGGTCGCGAAATCGCTTTTCGCTTGCGCGCAACGCGTCTTCCGCATTCTTCTGTTCCATGAACCGGCCGATCTGACTGCCGATGCCCTCCATCATCTGCAGTACGTGATCATCCGGCACGCGGACCTGCCGGGTGAAGAACTCCATCACACCCAGAACGTCATTTCCTACGCAGACAGGGACACCAAGAGCGGCGTGAAGTCCCTCCTTCGCCGCAATCACTGCGCGAGGGAAATTCGTGTCCTTCAGGACATCGGGTACCCACACCGCCACGCGCGACGCCCAGACTCTGCCGGGCAGACCGATGCCGGGAGCGAATGTGGTCCGTCGGCTGATAGCCTCAAATTCCGCGAATGGGGTGGTCGGAATGTGCCAGGCTTCCTCGCATCTCAGCACGCTCGTCGGCCGATCGACGCTCCAGAGGGCGCCGTGTTCCCAACCGAGACCTTCGCAAACGGCTTGCAGGATCCTGGGGGCTGCCTCGCGCAGTGTTTTGGCCTCGGCCAAGACACGCGTCGTCGCTTGATGTGTCGCGAGGCGCCGTTCGGCCTGGTCACGCGCGTTAATGGCGCGCTCCAAGATAGACCGACTATGTGGCGATTCCATTTCGCTGATCGTCCTGGCTCTCAGAAATCGACCTGCGCGCTTACCTTGACGAACCGCGGCGTCAGCACGGTCAGTGGCGTCAGCCACGAACCGCCGGGAATGAAGTTCTGGTTATAGGTCAGCACCGCACTCGAGTTGAGCACGTTGTAGATATCGAACCCGACGTTCGTCCGCGTCCGTCCGAAGCGCAAGATCTTGGCTATGCGCAGGTCGAACTCATTGATCCGGTCGCCCCATTGCGCCCCAGGCTCGATGAGATTGACCGTCACGTTCGGCACGTTGCCAGACGGAGGCCGTCCGAGCGAGAGCGCGACGACGGCGCTGGGCACTGCGTAGTTTGCCGCCAGCGGGAGACCCTGGTCGCTCCTGAACGTGCCGCTCACAAGGACATCCACTTTCGGGATCGTGTACGTAGCGAGCCCGCTTACGCGGGTGATAAACCCCGGATCGTTGTGGCAATACGGATTGACGGGAGCAATCTCGGGGAGATCGAGGCGCACCTCACAATTGTCCATCACCGTTTTTCCGCTGTTGAGTCCGCCTTGAAGAGTCAACCCGTTTCGCAGCCGCGCTGTGACGTTGACCAGGACGCCGTCATATCGCTGATACTGCTCCCCGAAGCTGGCCGTGTCGGTCAGGAAGTTATTCGTCACACCGAAGAGCGACGGTGTCACGTTGTACAGATCTGAAACGACGTAGCCACCACCATCAGGCAGCCGTGGATCGAGCGGCGCGGAGATGCTGAACGGGTCGAAGTTCGCCGCCGTGACGACGAGGTTGTCGTTCACGGTGAAGTTCTGCAGCCAACGGCGGAAGTAGCCGACCTCCACCGACGTCCGCGGGAGAACTTCCTGTTGAATTGACGCGCCGATTTGCCAGTCGCCCGAGCGAATGCCCCAGCCGCCGAGGACGTTGGGATCGATCGAGTTGCTGAACACGTTCTTGCCGAAATTCTGATCGCCGAGCGCCGCACAAAAATCACCCCCACGGGATCGAAGATCCTGCGCCGCAGGATTCAGGAGATCGCAGTCGGGGACGAAGTTGCCGTTGTCGGTCCACGTCCGTGACGCGGAGGTCGAGATGCGGGTCACCGGATTCGGGGCCGAGTAGATCCCGAGGGCGCTCGCGGCCTCGAGGTACTTGCCGACGTTGATCTTCAGCGAGGTCTTGCCGGTCCCGAAGACATCGTAGGCGAGGCCAAACCGCGGCGTGATGTCGTTGAATCCGGACACACCCTCGGTCTGCGGGAAGACGATCCCGGTCGTCAGGAACCGCGTGGGTCCGACCCGCTGCTCAGGGAAATAGCTCCAGGCGCGGTCGTAGCGCAGCGCGCCCTGCAGCGTCATTCGCCCGCGCGTCCATTGCTCCTGCGCGTAGAAAGCTGCGTAGCGGACGCGATCCTTCCTGTCGAAAGGAATGAGGGTCTGCGTGAGCTGGTTCGGAATGCCGTTATTGACGCGATACGCGAGTAACAGATCGTTGGTGAACGTCTTCGGGTCGTAGACGTGATGCGCACCCTGATACCCGAATTTCATGTTGTGCGCCCCGGTGACATAAGCAGCCGATGCGCGCCACGTGTGGGCCCCGATCCAGTTGTTCTCCCAGTTCTGCGAGTGGTACGTCAGATTCGGAATGTTCGCGTTGGCCGGACAGCCAGCAGCGCACTGTTCGTTGACTCGCACCGTGTCGCGCGTCGGATTGCCCGGCTGCTCCATGCTGCCGTATCGACTGAGGTAGGTGCCGAATCCCGCGTCGATGAGAAACCGGTTCGACACTGGCGAGGACCAGGTGATCTGCTGCACGCGCTGGAACCCGTGCGAATAGCCTCCGCTCGTTCCTCCAGCGCCCGTGCCGCCCGCCTCTGGCGAGAAGGTTGGCGTCCCACCGTAGATGAAACCAGACGAGGGCTGTGCGCGACATCCCTCTTCTCGCTCCGACCATGTAGACCCGGAGCACGGTTTCTGCTCGTCCCAGAAGGCACCGATCTTGTTGCGTTCGGACACCTGAATGGTCAGGCGAAGACTTGTGATTCCGTAACTGCCCGCGGAACGGGATTGGCGCGTCAGGTCGGGCTCGTACGTCCACTTTGTCGCGTCGCCGGCATTCTTGTTCGCCCACATTCCCGGAACGGAGCGGTGCGCGCCCTCTTCGCGCGCGATCGCGTAGAACCATAGGCGGTCCTTCATGACCGGTCCGCCGACGCCGATACTGAAGTCCCACAACTTGAGAAGCTGACCGGGCACCGTCAGGCCAGCAGCCTTCAACTCGTCGGTGTAGTTGTCGCCGACCATGCCCTCGCTCACGGCCGCCGTGTAGAAGCTGCCCTTGAACGTGTTGCCGCCGGTCTTGGGCACGATGCTCATCGTCGGACCGCCAACCTCCGCCTCGCCAAGACCGCCGGACGTCGTAAACGCGACTTCCTGCGCGTTGGTCAGATCCGCGACGTACCCCGACACACCCGCGCCGTTGACCGACGCGCCGGTGTTGATGCCGTCCACTTGCAGCCGCCCCTCGTTCTCGCGACCACCGGCGCCACCAAACACCGTCATGCCAGGCGTCACCTGGACGTCGCGGCCGCCTGGCGTAAAGCTCGACTGAGTGGTGAGCGATGGAATCAACTGCATGATGGCGCCGTACGCTCGCGCCGACGGAATCGCGTTGACCACGTCGCCGCTGATTGTCGCCTGTCGCCTGATGCTCTGCACATCGACGATCGGCGATTCACCGGTCACGATGATCGTCTCCTCGAGTGATCCGAGGCGCAGGTCGGCGTTGATGCTGGCCGTCAGCTGACCCTCGAGCTCGATCCCCTCGCGCCTGACCGTACTGAATCCCGTAAGCACAAACGTGACAACGTAGGTGCCGGGTCGGAGGTCGATGATTCGGTACTGGCCCGTCGGATCGGTGACCGCGGAGCGGACCTTCTCGATCAGCGCGTCGCTGGACGCTTCGACGGTCACGCCGGGCAAGACGGCACCCGATGAGTCCCGCACGACACCCGTGATGGACGCCTGAGCGAACGTTGCGGTTGGGACGACCAGGACCACGCCGAGCAGGAAGAACAGGCGGGTGAATTTCGGCATGCTGGATCTCCTTACGCCGAAGCGGTACTGGCTTATACGCCCGCCCTGAAAGCACGTCAATCGTTGGTGGCGCGTGGCCCTGCCAGCCAACCTGGCCATCGGTCTGACCGTCCAAGGCATGGAGGCCAGCCATGCCCGCGTTCGAGGACCTTCGCCAGGACCTGAGATTTGCCACGCGCACATTGACCCGGGAGCGCCTGTTCACCGCGGCGGCGGTGCTGCTGTTGGCGCTCGGCATCGGCGCCAACAGCGCGATGTTTGCGCTGGTGGATGCGATCCTGCTTCGCCCGCTGCCGTTTCCCGAACCCGATCGGCTGGTCATGCTGTGGGAACAAACGCCGGCGTCGCCGCGAAGCCGGGTGTCGCCGATCAATCTCATCGACTGGAAGGCGCGCAGCCGAGCCTTCGAGGGAATGGCGGCATACGTGCCGAACGTTGCCGGCATGGTGCTCGCCAGTGAGGACGGAAACGCCGAGACGGTGCCGCGTCAGTGGGTCAGCTCCGGCATCTTCGAGGTCCTCGGTGTGCAGCCGGTCGCCGGCCGCACGTTCCTTCCCTCAGACGACGCAGAGCGCACCGAGGTGGTGGTGTTGAGCGAGAGTTTCTGGCGCACGCGCTTCGACTCGGATCCGGGCATCATCGGTCGCTCGTTGCGGTTGGACGGAGACCCCTGGACAGTGGTCGGCATCGTGCCCGACGCGGCGCAAGTGATCGGCCGAGCCAGCATGTGGGCGTTGTCTACCGATCGGTTTCCACCAGCCGCGCCGCCGAATGCGGGACGCGCCGCGTACGCGCACGCCATCGGACGGCTGAAGCCGGGCGTTCCGGTGGAGACGGCGGCCGGTGATCTCAGCACCGTTGCGGCGGCGCTCGCACGTGAGCTGCCGGCATCGAACGCGGGACGCGGCGTCACCATCGAACCTCTTGACGGAGCCGTGGTCGGCCGCGAGCTCCGGCTGACATCTATGTTGTTCCTCGGCGTCGTCGGCCTCGTGCTCCTCATCTGCTGCGCCAACATCGCCAATCTTCTCCTGGCGCGGGCGACAGTACGGCGGCGTGAGCTGGCGACGCGGGCGGCGCTCGGCGCCGGACGGTCCCGCGTCGTTCGACAGTTGTTGACCGAGAGTCTCGTCCTCGGTGTTGTTGGCGGATTGATCGGCATCGGTGTCGGTGTGGCCATCCTGAGCGCGGCGCCGTCGGTGTTACCCGAGGACCTGTTGCCGGCTCCCGTCACCCTGTCCTTCGACTTGCGCGTGCTCGCGTTCTGCGCGCTCGCGACGCTGATCGTGGCCTCATTGTTCGGCCTCGCACCCGCGTGGCAGGCCGCCAACGCTCCACTCGCGCAGGTCATTGCTTCGGAGAGCCGCACCGCGTCTCGGCGGGGCGGCCGGACGCGCGCGTCACTCGCCGCTGCCCAGGTCGCCGTCGCCGTCGTGCTGCTCTTTGCCGCGGGGCTGCTGCTGCGAACACTGGCGAACCTGGATGCCGTCGATCGCGGTTATCGTGCGGAGAGTGTGCTCACGATGCTCGTCGATCCGGTGGACTCGCGGTATGGTAGCCCCGCCGGGCTGCTGCGCTTCTACGATGCTATCGAGCAGGACCTCCGATCGCGACCCGGCGTACGAGCGGCCGCTTGGGCCACGACGCTGCCCATGGGCCAGTCGTACTTCGGGCAGTCGTTCATCGAGGTCGCCGGCGACGCTCCGCTCGAGGAAAGCGCGCGGCCGATCGTCGACTACCAGATCGTGAGCCAGTCGTACTTCGACACCCTCGATCTCCCGGTTGTTACAGGGCGGGCGTTCGACGAGCGCGATCGGGCTGACAGCGTGCCCGTTTGCATGGTGAATGAAGCGTTCGTCCGCCGGTTCTTTCAGGGACGCTCCCCGATCGGTATGCGGCTCGCCATTCGCCCCACGGCTTTTCCGCAGGCCAAGCCGTTCATCAGGGAGATTGTTGGCGTCGCGCGTCAGGTGAAAGGCCGCCCGGACGAGACGGACGACTTCCTTCAGATCTACATTCCGTTGGCGCAAAACACGGTCGGCGATATCTTCCTGCTCGTCCGCCCGGAGTCCGGTGATGTCGCCGCGCTGGCGCCTGCGGTGCGCGCGACATTCGCGCGACTCGACACCGATCAACTCACGAGCGTCCGGAGTGTCATGACGCTCGAGGACGTTGCGTCCGATGCCACGGCACGTCACCGTTTCCGAGCCGTGCTTGTGCTGACCTTCGCGGGCCTGTCGCTCGGCCTGGCGATGATCGGGCTTTTCGGCGTGATTGCGTACTCCGTCGAGCAGCGCGTTCGTGACTTCGGCGTACGGCGTGCACTTGGGGCTACCACGAGGGACGTGCTGGGCGTGGTCATGGGCGGTGCGGCGCCGATGATCGCCATCGGCGCCGTAATCGGGCTGGCGCTCTCGCTGGCCGCCGGCCGGTTGCTGGCGAGCCTGCTGTTTGGCGTGCGTCCGCTCGACGTGGCGACCTTTGCCGCGGTGGCGCTCGTGCTCACTGTGACCGCTGCCGTCGCAGTCGTTGGTCCCGCATGGCGGGCCGCGCGCGTCGAGCCCGCGGTGGCGCTGCGGGCCGACTGATCGCAAAGCCAACCTTCGCTCAGGCTTGCCGACATCCCCTGAGCGCCGCATGGCAAGCCCCGTTGCGACTCCCCTTGACGTTCGAAAGGAGCACTGTTACAGTCCTTTCGCGCGTCGAAAGGAGGCTTCTGACTTGGCGAAGGACAAAGGGGACAAGAGCGACGTGCTGCAGGGCACGCTCGACATGCTGGTGCTCAAGGCCTTGCAGCTCGAGCCAATGCACGGCTGGGGGATCACCGAACGCATCGAGCAATGGTCGGAGCACGTGCTGCAACTCGGGCAGGGGACGCTCTATCCCGCGCTGTACCGCCTGGAGCAGCAGGACTTCATCCGCTCCGAGTGGCGCGTGACCGACAACAACAGGCGAGCGCGCTACTACTCACTGACCGCACGCGGTCGGCGACACCTGACTGACTCTCTGGCGCAATGGCGGCGCATGTCGCGAGCGATCAATCTCGTTCTCGACGTCACGACCGTGAGGGCCTGATGCGGACATTCGCTTATCTGTGGCGGCGGATCGCCGGAGCCTTCGCTGTTGCCGACACGCAGGCGCTCGAGGACAGGCTCGACGACGAGATTCGCTTCCATGTCGAGCAGCAGACGGAGAAGAACCGACGCGCGGGCATGGCGCCAGATGAAGCGCGGCGGCAGGCGTTGATCCGATTCGGTGGCGTCGAACCAATGCGCGAAGGGACACGCGACGTGTTCCGCGCGGTCCGTTTCGAACACCTCGCGCGCGACGTCCGCTACGGGCTGCGATCGCTCCGCCGGCATCCGGCCTTCTCGGCGATGGCCGTGTTGTCGCTGGCAATTGGCATCGGCGCGAACGCCGTCATCTTCGGCGTGGTTCACGCTGTTCTTCTCCGCGACTCTCCGCTCGTGCAACCCGAGACCCTCGTCAACGTCTACGAAACCGAAGGCGGGCGGAGATTCGGTCCGCTTTCTCACCCGAACATCGAGGACTTGCGCAGGGGCACGACCGATGTGTTCGAAGGCATCGCGGCGTCGACGTTCGCCCTCGCGCCGCTCGATCGCGACGGCACGGCGGCGATGGTCATGGGCGAGGCAATGACGGGAGGTACGTTTGCGCTCCTTGGCGTTGAGCCGCTGCTCGGCAGGGCCATCCTGCCCGAGGACGATGTCGCACGCGGCGGCCATCCAGTAGTCATGCTCGGCCACGGTTACTGGCAGCGCGCGTTCGGCGCCGATCCGCAGGTCGTGGGTCGTACGCTGCGAATGGGAGGGCGCGCCTACACCATCATCGGCGTCGCTCCGGCCAACTATTACGGCGGCACTGCTGTCCTCACGCCGGCCTTCTACGTCCCGATGGCGATGGCGAACGAGTTGATGGGTGTCGAGATGCTCGACCAGCGCGATTGGCACAGCTTCTTTGTCAAGGCGCGGCTTGCACCGGGTGTGACGCGCGCGCAGGCTGAGCACGCCGCCTCCCTGGTTGCGGAGAGCCTTACTCGCGCACGGCCGGAAGGATGGATCTCCGGGCGGCAGTTCTCTCTCGTGCCGACCGACGACGTGCAGATCGCCCCTGGAGTGGATCCGCTGGTTCGGGCCGCGGTCTGGCTCCTCATGATGGTGGTGGCGTTGGTCCTGCTGCTTGCGTGCACGAACCTCGCGAGCTTTCTGCTGGCACGCGCGCTCGATCGGAGGCAGGAGGTGGCCGTGCGGCGAGCCCTCGGCGCGAGCCGAGGCGCGCTTGTCCGTCAGTTGCTCGTCGAGAGCACGCTGCTCGGCCTTGGTGGCGCGGCGGTGGGCCTCGTCCTGGCGCTCGGGTTTCTCCGTGTCCTGCTGTCGCTCGATCTCCCGCTGCCTTTCGGCTTCAAGCTCGATCTTCATTTCGGTGTCGATCCGAAAACCCTCTTCGATTGGCGTGTCCTGGCGCTGACGGCGGGCGCGGGCGTCGTGGCAGGGGGACTCCTCGGACTCGTCCCTGCCATGCAGGGAACACACGCCAATCTCGGCTCGGCGCTCAAGGCAGGCAGCAGAGGGAGCGACGCGCCCGGCCCTCTCAGGTTGCGCAACCTGTTGGTCGTCGCTCAAATCGCGATGTCGCTCGTGCTGCTCGTGGGGGCCGGTCTGTTCCTGAGGAGTTGGCAACAGATGCTGGCCGTCGATCCGGGGTTCGGCCGGGCTCCGACGTCTATCGTTGGCCTTTGGATGCCGGTCACCCCTTTGACTCCAGACGTCGCCGTGCAGCGGACGCGTGACGTACTCGAGCGCTTGCGGGCGCTGCCCGGTGTCGAAGCCGCCGGTCTCGTGTTTCCGCTGCCGCTCGACTTCAGCTCCAGTTCCACCGAGTTCACAGTCGACGGCCACGTTCCTCCCCCTGGCCGGGAAGCCTTTCGCGCGGAAAGCGCGAAAGTGGACGGGGGGTTCTTCGAGGCAGCCGGCATCGCGATCGTGGCTGGTCGCACCTTCAACGACAGCGACCGGCGCGACAGTCAGCCCGTGGCCATCATCAGTCAGGCGATGGCTCGTCGCTACTGGTCCGACGGCGACGCCCTGGGCCGCATCATCCGCCGGCCCGATCTGGCCGAGCCCGACCTGACGGTCGTCGGGGTGGTGAACGACATCAACGTGCGATCGCTCGGGGAAACTCCTCTCGACGTCGTCTACGAGCCCTATACCCAGAGTGAGGGTAGCAGCCCCATGTTCGACTTCATCGTCCGCACTGCGTCGGATCCGGACCGCATCTCGCCCACGCTGGTCGCCGCCGCCCGACAGATCGATCCAGACTTGCAAGTCGTGCTGTCCACGACGATGGCGAAGCATCTGGCAATGTCGCGCCTGCCGTCGCAAATGGGCGCGTTCATGCTCTCGGCATTTGCCGCGATGGCGATGGCGCTGGCGGCCATCGGGGTGTACGGACTGGTCCGATATACGGTGGCAAGACGCAGTCGCGAGGTCGGGATCCGCATGGCGCTCGGGGCCGACGCTGCTGGCGTTGCACGCTTGCTCGCGA